>Ga0326726_10000917_pt1 | contig 27097 bp, 27 predicted proteins | sample MHFenrmetagenome_2_FD_207603 | JGI IMG/M metagenome (GOLD analysis project Ga0326726, IMG submission 207603) | Lab enriched peat soil microbial communities from Michigan Hollow, Ithaca, NY, United States - MHF15MN | ecosystem: Environmental > Terrestrial > Soil > Wetlands > Peat | place: USA... | reverse complement strand
CGCGTTCACGCCGACCTGCAATGCGAAGCACCTGCCGGGCTTCGTGCAGCAGGCGGGCGCATTCCGCGCCAAGGGCGTCGGCAAGCTCGTGTGCCTCGCCGTCAACGACGTCTTCGTGATGGATGCCTGGGGCCGCGCCGGCAACGTCGGGGATTCGATCGTGATGGCTGCGGACGGCAACGGCGACTACACGCGCGCGCTCGGCCTCGAGCTCGATGCCCGCGGATTCGGCATGGGCATGCGAGGCATGCGCTTTGCGCTCGTCATCCAGGACGGCGTCGTGAAGCAGGTGCATGTCGAGGCGCCCGGCGAATTCAAGGTGTCGAGCGCGGAGCACGTGCTTGGACAACTGGGGTGAGACTCATCATCCCATCCATCTTCTACGCCGGCCTGCTGGGCCTGCTGCTGATCGCGCTGTCGATCAACGTGGTGCTGGCGCGCCGGCGATATCGCGTGCGTCTCGGTGTCGGCACCGAGGAGGGCATGCAGCAGGCCGTGCGCGTGCAGGCCAATTTCGCGGAATACGTGCCGCTTGCCGTGGTGCTGCTCGCGCTGTCGGACCTGACGAGGATGCCGGAGGCCGCGGTGCACGCGGCGGGCCTGGTGCTCGTGACGAGCCGCCTGCTGCACGCCTGGGGCCTGTCCCACAGCCCCGGCAGGACCTTCGGGCGCTTTTACGGCACGGCCGGCACCTGGCTCGTGATTACGGGGCTGTCGCTGTGGCTGATGTACTCGTCTACAGATTTTTCTCGATTTCAGGTATCAGGCTGAACAGGTCGCCGACCAGGCCGTAATCCGCGATCTCGAAGATCGGCGCCTCTGCGTCCTTGTTGATCGCGACGATCGTGCGCGCGTCCTTGATCCCGGTCAGGTGCTGGATCGCGCCGCTGATGCCGATCGCGATATACAGCTCGGGCGAGATGATCTTGCCCGTCTGGCCGACCTGCAGTTCATTCGGCGCGTAACCCGCGTCCACCGCGGCCCGGGATGCGCCGGTCGCGGCGCCGATCCGATCCGCCAGGCGCTGGATCAGCGCGAAATTCTCGGCGCTGCCGAGGGCGCGCCCGCCGGACACGACGCGCGAGGCCGTCTGCAGGTCGGGCCGGTCGGTCTTCGCGGCCGACACCGACACGAATCGCGTGTGCGTCGGTAGCGCGACATCCAGCTTGACTGTTTCCACGGCTGCGCTGCCGCCCGCGGCTGCAGGCTGATAGGAGGCGACCCGCACGGTCGCGACGATCGGCAGGCCTTCGGCGGCTTCGACGGTGACGATCGCGTTGCCGGCGTAGACCGGGTGGCGGAATCGCCGCGCCGACTCGACATGCATGATGTCGCTCAGCTGCGCCGCACCGAGGAGCGCGGCGACGCGCGGCATCAGGTCCTTGCCGAAGGTGGTGGTCGGCCCGAACACATGGCTGTACCCGCTGGCGAGTTTCGCAAGCTGCGGTGCGAGCACGGCGGCGAGCGCAGGCTCGTTCGCGGGATGATCCACCAAGAGCACGCGCGCGACGCCCGCGATCGCGGCCGCCGACTGAGCCACGCCAGCGCCATTGGCCGCGAACACGGCGATCGTGATCTCCGCGTCAGGCAGGCTGGCGGCACAGCTGACGCACTTGGCGATGGCGGCATTGAGCTTGCCGCCCGCATGTTCTGCAACGACCAGGATGCGATTCATCAGACGAGCCCCTTCTGGCGCAGTGCCGCGACCAGTTCTGCGGCGTCCTTGACCATGACGCCTTTCTGGCGCTGCGGCGGCGCCTCGTACTTCAGCACCTTCAGGCGCGCCACGGGCTCGACGCCGATGGCCGCGAGGTCCGTGACGTCCAGGGGCTTCTTCTTCGCCTTCATGATGTCGGGCAGCTTGACGTAGCGTGGCTCATTGAGGCGCAGGTCCGTCGTGAAGACGGCGGGCAAGTCGACCTCGATGATCTCGAGGCCCGCGTCCACCTCGCGAGTCACGCGCGCGGTCCGTCCCTTGATTTCGATCCTGGAGGCGAAGGTTGCCTGCGGTCGGTCCCACAGGGCGGCCAGCATCGGTCCCACCTGGCTGCAGTCGTCGTCGATCGCCTGCTTGCCGACGATCACCATGTCGGGGCTTTCGCGCTCGACGAGCATTTGCAGCGCGCGCGCGACCACCTGGGGCTCGACGGCGTGATCCACCTTGACGAGGATCGCGCGGTCGGCGCCCATTGCGAGCGCCGTGCGCAGCTGCTGCTGCGCGTCGTCGGGACCGAGGCTGACGGCGACGACTTCATCCGCCTCGCCGCGCTCCTTGATGCGCAGCGCCTCCTCGAGCGCGATCTCATCGAATGGATTGATGCTCATCTTGACGCCGTCGGTCACGACGCCGCTGCCATCCGGCCGCACCCGCACCCGCACGTTGTAGTCGATGACCCGCTTGAGGCCGACCAGGATCCTTCGCATGCATCAATCTCCCTGATTGTCGCGAATCGTATCATCCGGGGGCGCGGCCCGCGCCGCACGCGAAACTGCAAAGCGTTGCGCGATTAGGCACTTACGGAACATAATTCCAGCGCATTCTCATCGCCTCGCCGGAGGAGACTTGCTACCTCGCGCGCGTCGTACTAGTTTCTCGCAACAGCGCCGGGGATGCATGCGCACCGAGGAAGCCGCCCCACCGACAACGAGAAGCAATATGTGGGGTACGAGGGGAACATCCGCATGACGCACGACGCGCGCGGATGTATGACAAGAGCGGCTTCGCTGAAGCCGCTTCTTTTTTTGTGCGGGCGAATGCGGCGGTCATGACGATGCTCGGATTCGTGGCACGCCGCCTGCTCGGCGCCGTCCCGACGCTGGCCGTGATCATCACGCTCTCGTTCATGATGACGCGCCTTGCGCCTGGCGGTCCCTTCGACGAAGACCAGGCGCTGCCGCCGGCGATCCGCGCGAATCTAGAGGCGGCCTACGGACTCGACCAGCCGGTGACGGTGCAGTTCGGGCGCTATGTCGCCGGGCTCCTGCACGGCGATTTCGGGCCGTCCTACAAGTTCCGCGACTTCACGGTGACGGAATTGATCGCGAGCGGACTTCCGGTCAGCCTGACGATCGGCGCCGCCGCGATCCTGCTGGCACTGGCGCTCGGAATTCCGGCCGGGATCTGGGCGGCGTTGCGGCAGGACCGGATCGCGGACCGGTTCGTCATGTCGCTCGCGGTCGCCGGAATCTCGGTGCCGGTCTTTGTGATTGCGCCGTTTCTCGCGCTCGTGTTCGGGATCTGGCTGCGCTGGTTGCCGGTGGCGGGCTGGGCACCGGGGAAGTTGACGGACCTCGTATTGCCCGTCGCGACGCTGGCGTTGCCGGTGATCGCGTATCTCGCGCGCCTGATGCGCGGCAGCCTGCTCGAAGTGATGCGCGCACCCTGGATCCGCGCGGCGCGCGCGCGCGGCCTGCCGCAACACCGGATCCTCCTGCGGCACGCGTTGCCGGCAGCGCTGCTGCCGGTCGTCAGCTACCTCGGGCCCGCAGTCGCGGCCGTGCTGACAGGATCGCTGGTGGTCGAGACGATCTTCGGCCTGCCCGGGATGGGGCGACACCTCGTGCAGGGAGCCTTGAACCGCGACTACACGCTGGTCATGGGCATGGTCATCGTCTATGCGGCCCTGATGATCGTGCTGAACCTGGTCGCCGACCTGGTGTACGCCTGGCTCGATCCGCGCATACGGCGGGAGGGGCGGACTTGAGCGGGCGGGGCGGGTTGTGGCGCGATGCGCTGCAGCGGCTTGCCGCCAATCGCATGGCGATGCTCTGTCTCGCGATCCTCCTGCTGATGACCGCGGCCGCGGTCTTCGGCCCGCCGCTGCTCGGCTTCCGGCAAGACCAGATCGACTGGGCGCACATGGCGGTGCCGCCGCTGTCGGCGCAGGGACATTGGCTCGGCACCGACCGCCTGGGACGCGACATGCTGGTGCGCACGCTGCACGGATTGCGCGTGTCGCTGGCGATCGCCCTCTCGGCGACCCTCGTCAGCCTGCTCATCGGCGTCAGCTGGGGCGCGACCGCGGGCTACCTGCGGGGCCGGGCGGATGCCGTGATGATGCGCGTCGTGGACATCCTCTACGCGCTGCCGCAGGTCTTCTTCGTCATCATCCTGACGGTCTTGCTCGGCCGCAGCCCGGCGACGTTGCTGGCCGCGATCGGCGCCTTCGGCTGGCTGACCATGGCGCGCATCGTGCGCGGCCAGGCGCTGGCGCTGCGCGAACGCGAATTCGTGGAGGCCGCCATCGTCGGCGGAGCCGGCACGGCGCGCATCGTCGCGCGCCACATCGTTCCGAACCTGCTGGGACCGGTGATCGTCTATGCGACGCTGACCGTGCCGCAGGTGATCCTGGTCGAGAGTTTCCTGAGCTTCCTGGGAATCGGCATCCAGGAACCGCTCGCGAGCCTCGGCAACCTGATCGCCGACGGCGCGGTCGAGATGGAAACGGCGACCTGGATGCTCGCCGTGCCGGCAGCCTGCCTCGTGCTGCTCGTGTTCTGCTTCAACTTCCTGGGCGACGGCCTGCGCGACGCCCTCGATCCGCGGGATCACTGATGGCGCTGCTCGAGATCACCGGCCTGACGGTCGATTTCAGCGGATCGCGCGCAGTCCGCGCCGTCGATCACGTGGACCTGTCGGTCGAGCGCGAGAGCTGCGTCGCGATCGTCGGCGAATCGGGCTCCGGCAAGAGCCAGCTGCTGCTGGCCTGCACGGGCCTGCTCGCCGCCAACGGCATTGCCAGCGGCTCCGTCCGCTTCGACGGCCGGGAGCTGCTCGGGGCGGGCGATCCGGCGGCGCGCATCCGCGGCCGCGGCATCGGCTTCGTGTTCCAGGACGCGTCCGGAAGCCTCACGCCCCATCGGCGCATCGGCGACCAGCTGGCGGAGATGGGCACGCCGGCCGATGCCGAGCGCATGCTCGAGCGCGTGCGGCTGCCGGAAGCGCGCAGGCACCTTTCCGAATATCCGCATGAACTCTCCGGCGGCATGCGCCAGCGCGTCGCGATTGCCGCCGCGCTGATGCAACGGCCGCAGCTCCTGTTTGCGGACGAGCCGACCACGGCCCTCGACGTGACCGTCCAGGCCGAGATCGTCGCGCTGCTCGGGGACCTCTGCGGCGAGCTCGGCATGGCGATGCTGCTCGTGACCCACGACCTCGGCGTCGTCTCGGGCCTCGCGGACCGCATCGCCGTGATGTATGCCGGGCGCATCGTCGAATCGGCGGGCACCGTGGATTTCCTGTCAGGACCGCGTCATCCCTATAGCGCAGGACTCCTGGCCGCCGTGCCCTCGATCGACGATCCGCCGGGCGCGGAATTGCGGACTATCGCCGGCGCGCCGCCGCGGCCCGGCACGATCCTGCCGGGTTGTCGCTTCGAACCGCGCTGCGCCAGCGCACAGGCCCATTGCCGGGTGGAGGATCCGCCATTTGTGGAGCAGGGCGGGGCAGGCATCGCCTGCCACTACCCGCTGCAGCGGGGCGGGCGATGAGCGCTCTGCTGGAGTTGCGCGGCGTGACCGTGCGGTACGCGTCGCCGGGCGGACGGCGCCTCGCGGTGACCGCGGTCGATGACGCGAGCTTTTCGCTCGCGGCCGGCGAGATGCTGGGCCTGGTCGGCGAGTCGGGCTGCGGCAAGTCCACGCTCGGCCGCGCGATCCTCAGGCTCGTGCCGCTTGCGGCCGGCGAGATCCGCTGGCAGGGCCGGCGCATCGACGCGCTCGGCCGGCGCGAATTCCGCGGCCTGCGGCGCGAGCTGCAGCTCGTGTTCCAGGATCCTCACGCCAGCCTCGATCCGCGCATGACGATCATCGAGAGCATCGGCGAACCGCTGCGATCCTTCGAGCCGGGAATGTCGGGCCCGGAACGCGACGAGCGCGCCGCCGCATCGCTCCATGAAGTCGGACTTGCGGCCGAGCTCTCGGAGCGCTATCCGCACCAGGCGAGCGGAGGCCAGCTGCAGCGCGCGGTGATTGCGCGCGCGTTGATCTGCAAACCGCAGCTGATCGTCTGCGACGAACCGGTCAGTGCGCTCGATGTCTCGGTGCAGGGGCAGATCGTCAACCTCCTCTCGCGCATCCGGCGCGAGCGCGGTCTTGCGGGCCTCTTCATCAGCCACAACCTGGCGGTGGTCGCAGGGCTCTGCGAGCGCGTGATGGTCATGTACCTCGGGCGTGTCGTCGAGATCGCGCCGCGCGTGGCGCTTCTGCCGGCGCCGCTGCACCCGTATACGAGGATGCTGCTCGACGCAGTGCCTCGCATCGCGCCGCAGGCGCGACGTCCTGCGGCCAGGGCCGCGGCGGCAGGCGAGCGGAACCCGCCGCCTGCTGTTGGCTGCGCATTCGCCGCGCGTTGTCCCCATGTCCTGGCGCGCTGCCGCAAGGAGCGGCCGGCGCTGCAGCCGATGCGCGATGGCCGGCTGGTTGCCTGCCACCGCGCCCCGGAATGGCCCGGCGGCCTGCCGCCTGCCGCAGGCTGAATCCGCGCGCTGCAGGCTCGCACGCTGAGCCATGCCCTGGGGTAGGCTCCGGGGCGTGATCGCCCATCTCGAGTCCGGTGGCTGCCTGCTGACGCAGAACCTGCGCCAGGCACGCATCCTGCGCCGGCTGCACGACAGCGCCCAGATTGCGGCCGGCCGCAGCGTCTGGCCGTCGGCGCAGGTCCTGCCGCTCGAGACCTGGCTCATGCAGCAATGGCGCGACGCCGGTGCAGCCAGCCCGGAACTGCCGCAGTTGCTGCCGACGGTTGCATTGCGCTGGCTGTGGCGGCGCCAGGCGGCCGCCGGTGCGCCGGGACTCGTCGACCCGGGGGAACTGGGTGCGCGCGCGCGGACCAGCTGGCTGCACCTGCGCGAACATGGCGGCAGTCTCGACGATCTCACGCGCTTTCCGCTGACGCGCGACCAGCAGGCGTTCATCGCCTGGGCGCGCGGGGCAGAACAGGAACTTCACGAGTGCAATGCGGGCGATCCCTCCGATCTGGCGCGCCTTCTGGTTGCGAGCGGCGCATTGCCGGCGCCGGGCGCGCCGCTGATGTTCGCGGGCTTTCGCCGCTGGACGCCGTCGCAATCGGCGCTGGTCGCTGCGCTCGCGGCGAAAGGCTGGTCGGTGACCCGGCTCGAGCCGCCAGGCGCCGCCGGGCCGATCCGGCGACTTGAAGCTCCCGACCCGGAATCCGAGCGCTCCGCAATGCTCGACTGGGCGCGCCTGCGCCTCGAATCGCAACCGCAGGGACTGCATGCGCTGATCGTCCCGGATCTGGCGGCCAATCGCGGCGCAATCAGCCGGGCGCTCGAGGCCGCATTGCAGCCGGATCTGGAACTGCCCGGCAGCGCGCGGCGTGAACGGATGTTCGATCTTGCCGGCGGGCATCCATTGTCCGCGCAGCCGGTCGCCGGGACGGCGCTGGCGGCGCTCGCCTGCTCGATCGGGGAATTCGACTGGACGCTCGCAAGCCGTTTGCTCAGGAGCCCGCACCTGGCAGGCAGCAGGCCCGAACAGGAGGCGCGCATCCGGCTCGATCTGCAACTGCGCAATGCGCAGGGCCTGCCGCGCGCAACGGTGCGCGCAATCGCCACCCGCGCGGCGGCCTGCGGAGCGCCGCAATTCGCGGCGCTACTCGAAGCGGGGGCGGGCAGCCTCGCCGGACCTGCGCGCCGCGGCGCCGCGGCCTGGGCCGAATGCTTTGGCGCCTGCCTTGCCGCCTGGGGCTGGCCCGGCGACATCGTGCTCGACAGCGACGAATTCCAGGCGGCGAAACATCTGCGCGAATCGCTGCGGGAACTCGCGATGCTCGGCATCGTCGCGACCGACCTTGGTGCGCGGGCGGCGCTCGACGAGCTGAGCGGCCTGGCGGCGGCGCCGTTCCAGCCGGAGAGCGGCGAGCCTTCGGTATTCGTGCTGGATTCGTATGAAGATCCCGGCGTCCAGTTCGACAGCTTGTGGGTTTCCGGGCTGACTGCGGCCGCCTGGCCGCGGCCTGTCGCCGTGGATCCGCTGCTGCCGATCGAGATACAGCGCCGTCTCGGCATGCCCTGCGTGACCGCCGATGACTGCGTGGCGGAAGCGCGCGCGATCATCGGCAGCTGGCGCGCGCGCGCCGGCGAGCTGGTTTTGTCCTGGCCGCGGCGCGAGAACGACACGGACGTGGACGGCACGCCGCTCGCGCCCCCGGAGGCACTGCCGCTGGAGCCGCAGGCGCCATGGGTGACGCGTGAGCGCCTGGTTTTCGCGGCCGCGACGCTCGAAGCGCTGCCGGACGATGCCGTTCCGCCGCTCGAGGGCGGCGCCGTCCATGGCGGGGCGCGAGTGCTGGAGCTGCAGTCGCATTGCCCGTTCCGCGCATTCGCCGAGCTGCGCCTCTGCGCCCTGCCGCTCGAAGAGCCGCAGGCCGGATTCGACCGACGCCTGCGTGGCATCGTGCTGCATCGCGCATTGCAGCGCGTCTGGGCGGACCTCGGTTCGCAACAGGCGTTGTTGCGGCTCGACGCGGCGGACTGCGACCGTAAGATTGCGGCCGCGATCGAACGGTCCATGGTTGAAGTGCTGCCGGCGGAAGCCGGGCCGCGATCCGTAGCGCTCGAGCGCGACTGGCAGCTGCGCGCAATCGGCCATTTGCTGGCGCTCGAGCGCGCGCGGCCCGCGTTCACGGTCGTCGAGACCGAGCGTGCGCTGAACGGCCGCATCGGCGGGCTGGAGCTCGGCTTGCGCGTGGACCGCGTCGACCGGGTCGGTGACGAGCTCGTAGTCATCGACTACAAGAGCGGCTCGGTCAAGAGATCACAGTGGCGTGGCGCGCGCATGGATGCACCGCAGCTGCCCTTGTACGCGGTGCTGCATCCGGGTCATCCGGCCGGCATCGCGATCGCCGCGATCACGGCCGAGCACGCGGACTTCTTCGGCGTCAGCGGCGTCGACGGCATGATCGACGGCCTGCAGCCCGCCGCGCAGTTCAAGCTGACGGAAGACGGCGAACGCGGATTCGAGTGGACCGTCGTCAAGGAGCACTGGTACGCATGGCTCGAGCGCCTTGCGCGCGAGCACGCCGCCGGGCACGCGGCCGTGGACCCGAAACTCGCCGTCGATACCTGCCGCTTCTGTCATCTCGGCGCCTTGTGCCGGGTCGCGGTCGCGGAATCCGGGGAGGACGGCGCAGAGGTGGGCGACGATGACCTCTGATGCGGTGCGCGCGGACCTCGAAGTGCGCCGGCGCGCCGTCGATCCGGAACGCTCTTTCATCGTGCAGGCGCCGGCCGGGTCCGGGAAGACCTCGCTCCTGACACTGCGATACCTGCGCCTGCTCGCGACCGTGGAGTGCCCCGAGCAGATCGTTGCAATCACTTTCACGCGCAAGGCGGCCGCTGAAATGCGGCACCGGATCCTGGCGGCGTTGAAGGCGGCGGTGGAGCCGCCCCGGCCGGAAGCGAAGCCGCACGAACTGGAGATTCGCCAGCATGCGAACGCGGCGCTCACCCGCAGCCGCGAGCAGGGCTGGGGTCTCGAGCACAATCCGGCACGATTGCACGTGCAGACCATCGACGGCCTCAATCACTGGCTTGCACGCCGCCTGCCGCTCGCGGCGCGCATCGGGACATCTTCGGCGCTGATCGACGACGCGAGGCCCCTCTATGCCGAGGCGGCCAGGCGCAGCGTCGCCCGGATGGATGCGGGCGGCAGCGTCGCGCCGCGCCTGGAGCGGCTGGCCCGCGCATTGAACCACGAGCCGCAACGGCTGGCGCGCCTGATCGAGTCGATGCTCGGCGCCCGGGAGCTGTGGCTGCCGAAGCTGCTCGCTTCCGGCGACGGGCCGGCGCTTCGCGCCTCGATCGATGGACTGCTGCGGTCGGCGATCGAGGCCGAACTGGCGCAGGTCCATGCGATGGTTGCCCGGGCCGACATGCAGGCGCTCATGGCCCTGTTCCGCGAGGCCGCCGCGGCCGGAGCACCCGACGGGCCGCTCGCGCCGTTCGCTGCGCGCGAGGGATTGCCGCCGCCCGCGGTATCCGCCGTGCCGCATTGGAGAGCGCTCGCCGAACTGCTGTTGAAAGCGCCGCCGAGCAGGGAGTTGCGCAAGACCGTCGATCGCAGGCAGGGATTCCTGGCGGCCAGCGAAGGCGCCGCCTGGGCGACGCGAAAGCAGCGGATGAAGGAGCTGCTCGCTGGACTTGCCGGGCAGGACGGCTTCGCCGCGGCGCTCGCGCAACTTCGGTGCCTGCCGCCGCCCGCGCTGACCGACGCGCAGTGGGAGCGGATCGACGCGCTGTGCGCGGTGTTGCCGCATGCCGTCGCCGAATTGCTGGCGCTCTTCGCGGAACGCGACAGCCTCGATCATCCCGCGGTCGCGGCGGCGGCGCGCGAAGCGCTCGGCGATGAATCGGCGCCCACCGAGCTCGCGCTCGCGCTCGACTACCGCATCCGTCACCTGCTGGTCGACGAATACCAGGACACGTCTCCATCGCAGGAACGGTTGCTCGAACTGCTGCTGGCGGGCTGGCAAGCGGGCGATGGCCGCAGCCTGTTCTGCGTCGGCGACCCGATGCAGTCGATCTATGCCTTCCGCGAGGCGGATGTCACCCTGTTCCTGCAGGCCCAGCGCCAGGGCATCGCGGGCGTGCCGCTCGGCGCCCTGCGCCTCGGCCAGAATTTTCGCTCCTGCGCCGCGATCGTCCGATGGGTCAACGAGACATTCGCGGTCCTGCTGCCATCGGAGGACGACTTCGAGCGCGGCGCCGTGCGGTATTCGGCGGCGGCCGCCGTGCATGCGGACGCTGCGACCGACGGCGTGTTCGTGCATCCGCTGCTGGACGGCGATGAACGCGCGATGGCCCGGCAGGTGGCGGAGATCGCCGCCCGGGCGCTTCGCGGCGCGACGGATACCCGGCGCCCGTCCATCGCAATCCTCGTGCGCGGCCGCGCGTCGCTGCCGCCGCTGCTGGCGGCCCTGCGCGCGGGCGGCATCGAATACCGCGGCGTGGAACTCGAATCGCTGCTCGACCGCCCGGCGATCCGCGACCTGGTCGCGCTCGCGAAGGCGATGCTGCACGGCGGCGATCGCACGGCCTGGCTGGCGGTGCTGCGCGCGCCCTGGTGCGGGCTGGCGCTCGCCGACCTGCTGGCGCTGGCGGGCGAAGACAGCGGCGCTTTGGTGCCCGGCCTGATCGCCGACCCTGCAGCGCTGGCGCGACTCTCAGGTGACGGGGCGAAGCGCCTGGCGTTGTTGCAGGCGCGCCTGGATGGCGCGATCGCGGCCCGTGGCCAGCGCACGCTCGGCAGCTGGCTGAAATCCGCCTGGCTCGCGCTTGCAGGTCCGGCAACCGTCGTCGACCCGTCGGACCTCGCGAATGCCGAGCTCTTGTTCGCAGCCCTCGACCGGCTCGAGCTCGAAGCCGGCTGCAGCCCGGAAGCCTCGGCGATCGACGCGGCGATCGAGGGTGTCATGGCGTCTCCGGTCGGCAGCGACGCCGCCGCGGTTCAGGTCATGACGATCCACCGGGCCAAGGGCCTCGAATTCGATGTCGTGGTCATTCCGGACCTGCAGCGCGGCGTGCGTGGCCGCGACCGGCCGTTGCTGTACTGGACGCAGGTGGCAACGGGCCCGGGGCGGCGCGGCATCGTGCTGGGGAGCCGGGCGGAGGCGGGCGAGGACGGCGACGATGCCGATCCGCTCGAGCAATGGATGCGACGGCTCGCAGCCGAGCGGGAAGCGCTCGAGCTCGGGCGCGTCGCCTATGTTGCCGCGACCCGCGCGAGGCGGCAGCTGCACCTGGTCGGCTCGATGAAGATCCGGTGGAAGGATGACGAGCCGCAATTGCGCAGGCCTGGGGCGGGCAGCCTGCTGGGATTCCTGTGGCCGGTGCTGCACGGGGACTTCGAGCGGGCATTGGCTGCCAGTGCCGCGGCGCGCGGCGATGCGACGCGGGCGACCATCGGGCGGCGCAAGCTGACGGCACCGCCGCTGCTGCGATTGCCGGCCGATTTCGTGGCACCGGTCCCGGCTGCGCCGCCGCGGTCGGCGACGCTCAGGATTGCGGGACAGCGGGAGGGATCGATCCGCCCGGAGTTCGACTGGGCCGGCGAAATCGCCCAGGCGGTCGGCCAGGTCGTGCACGGCGAGCTGCATCGCCTGGTGCAGTCAGGCCGCAGGCCGGATTCGCTGCAACCGGATGACGCATCCTGGCGGCGCCAGTTGCGCGAGCTCGGGATCGACGAGGCACACCTGCTGGCGGCGCTCGCGCGCGTCGAGCGCGCGATCGTCCGCGTGTCGACGAGCGCGATCGCAGGCCGGCTGCTCGATCCGGCCGCTGCGGAAGGCAGCAGCGAACTGGCGCTCACCGCCTATATCGACGGCGTCGCGCAGAGCCTGCGCATCGATCGCAGTTTCGTCGACGGGCAGGGCCTGCGCTGGATCGTGGACTGGAAGACGAGCGAGCACGAGGGCGGCGATCCCGACGCGTTCCTCGACAACGAACTGTCGCGTTACACGCCGCAGTTGCAGCGCTACGCCCAGGTGATGTCCCTGCTCGATTCCCGCCCGCAACGGGTCGGCCTCTATTTCCCGCTGCTGGACGCCTGGCGCGAATTGACGCTCTAGAGCGTGCCTTCGACGCTGAAGGGCCGTCGCCCGGCGAGGTCGGGCGGGCCGAGAAAGCCGAGCGTATCGAAGATCTCGGGGCCCGCGCCCGGCCCGGGCGAGACCTCGCCGCTGGCGAAATAGCTGCGGTCGCGCTTGAGCTCGATGGTGCCGCGCACGTGCAGGGGACCGCCGAGATCGGTCAGCCTGCCGGTCAGGGTCTCGGTACCCACCGCACCTTCGCCGATCGTCAGTTCATAATCGCCGAGCAGCGCACCGCCCGGTCCCGGCGCCTTGAGACCGCGGACCACGATCTTGCCCTCGGCGTCCTGCGGCAGGCCGCCCGCGATGCGGGCCCTGGTGACGTCGAGCTCCAGGATTCCGGTCCAGCCCCTGGGTGTCGCGATGCCTTCGAAGTTGGTGATCGGCAGCTGGCCCGTCAGGTCGCGAGCCTCGATTTCCCCGCCATGGAAATCGCCGGACAGCGAAGCCGACACCGTGCCGCCGGGCGGCTGCAGATCCACGCGGCAGGACCATTCGAGCATCAACAGCGGCCAGGGGCGGCAGGACCAGCGGGCTGCGCCCATCGGGCGGCCCTGCAGGCGGAGGCTTGCCGCGCGGCCGGACCAGACCGTGCCGTCGAGGCCGCTGACGGCGACGTCCGGCGGCAGCCAGCGCGCCAGCACGGTGGCCGGCACCAGTGCGACCAGGAAGACCAGGAAGGCGATGACGCCTCCCGTGACCAGGAGGCTCCTGCGCGACATCCTCAGTGACCGCGCAGCACGATCGTGGCGTCCACGCGGCCCGGCTCGCCGCTCGCGTTGACGCTCGCGGTCTCGGTGACGGCGCCGCGCTCCTGCTGCAGGCGCGCAAGGCACAGCGCGAGCGCGTCGAAGGACGCGTTCTTGAAGCGCACGCGCAGCGAACCCGGGCCCGCGCCCTCGATGTCGCCGAGCGCGTCGCCGAGACCCGATTCGCGCGCCGCGCGATCCACCGCGATCGTCAGCGATTCGCCGGCACGCGACTGCGGATTCGCCTGCAGGCGCGGGGTGACCGCCTCGATCCAGGCCAGCTCCTCGCGCTTGGCTTCGACCCGCGTTTCGGCCGCTGCGGCCGCGCTGCCGAGCTTCCAGATCAGGCCGGCGAGCAGGAGCACGCCCGCCGCCACCGCGCCCCAGGTCACGACGCGCTGGTCGCGTTCGGAGAGCGACGAATGCCAGTCGCGCAGGTTCATGACTTGGGCCCGGTCGTGACGTTGATCTGCGCCGAGACGCCTTTCTCGTTCGATGTCGTCGATTCGACGTCGGCGTTGAGCCCGCGGGCGGTCAGGGCCTGGGCGAAGCGCGCGAGCGCATCGGTGTCCGCCGCCACCATCTGCAACTGCAGCGACCCGTTCCGCCAGCCCAGCGACTCGAGCGTCGGGGCGGCCGTGCCGCTCATCGCGCCGCCGACGACGGCAAGGCGCGCCAGCAGGCCCTGGGGATCGGCCGTGCCGCCACCGGCAAGACGCTGCTCGATCTGCGCGCGGACGTCGACGATCCGCTCGACGTCCGGCATCGCGACGCGCGCGGCCTGCTCGATCGCCGCGTCGAGACGCGTCTCCTCCGCGTGCAGGCGGACCAGGTCGTAGCCGCGCACGCCGATGTGCAGTGCGAGCGCTGCGAGCGCGAGGAATGCCGCGATGCGCCAACGCTGCCATTCCGCCCGCCAGCCGGTGCGGCGCGCAAACTCCCCCTGGAGCAGGGACAGCGCGTCGCTGCGCGTTGCGCCTGCTGCCAGCAATGGCAGTGCGCCGTCGGGCAGCAGCTGAAGGTCGAGACTCCCGGTGACCTCGCGCAAGGCCTCGATCATTTCGCGGGAATGTTCCCAGTCCTGTTGCGAGGCGAAGAGCTGGACGTGGCGGTCCTCGCCTTCGAGACCCGCAAGGGTGAATGCTTCGGTCAGCGGCTCGGCATCGAGCGCGACCGGCAGCGCGCCGGGCGCGCGCACCAGCAGCTGTCCCGCGTCGAGGACTGCGACGGTCTTGCCGGGGTTGTCCGGCACGCAAAGCGGCTCGGGCACCAGCGCCTGCGGATCGAGGCCGGCCGACTTGAGCGCTTCCATCCAGCTGCGCAGTTCGTCGCGCCGCACGGCGGCGACCAGCGTGCGGCCCTCTGTATCCGTGCGGCCGACGGCGAAGTGAAACTGCTCGACCTCGCCGGCCAGCAGTTCCTCCATGGCATAAGGGACGATCTGCGCGAGCCTCGCGCCGCTCTTCACGGGCAGCTCAGGCTGGGCGAATGTGACGCTCGCGCCCGGCGCAATCACGACCAGCGGGCGCTCGGCGGCGATCGGTGCCGCATCCGCAAGGCTGCCGGTGGATACGGGGCCGATCCGACCGCCATCCGCATCGGTGATGATCCAGCTGACCGGATCCGCGAGCCGCAGTACGAGAAATTGACTCATTGCCTCACTCGGTGCCCGTGGAACGCAGCACGGTCCGGCCGCCGCCTGCGCTGTTGCGCTCGATCAGACTGTACAGCGTGAGTTCCGAGGTGCCAATACTGACGGCCGTCACGGCGCGGAACCAGTTCGAAGATTCGGAAATTGTCGGCTGTATGGCGTGGTATTCGTCGGCGCTCAGCGTCGACTGCAGGTCCTGAAGGGTCGGGAAGCAGCCGTTGCGGCGGTTCGCAGCCAGCGAGTCGGCATCGCCGAAGTCGGTCCTGCCCTCGACGAGTGCCGCAAGCACCGGCGCAGGAGCCGTGCAGACGTTGATCTTCGTTCCGAGCGGCAACGCGGCGACATAGGGCCGGATGCGCAGGTACTCCTCATAGGTCATGCCGGGAAGGGCCATCAGTTCCGTGGTCGTCGTCACCGGGCCGTTCGCGGCGAGGTAGGGCGGATTCTGCGACAGGTAGTTGCCGTCCTCGGCGCCATCCGGGAAGCCCGCCACGGTGTCGGAATCCAGCCAGTCCGCCGCAATGCGCGCCCAGCGCCGGTTGGCGCCGACATTCTCGAGCAGCCGCTCGAAGCGCGCGACCTCGGCCTCGTTGGCCTTGCCCTCGTCGGTCAACAGGTTATTGAGATTGAACCGCCCCTGCATGTCCTCGAGCGCGCCGCGCACCGCGCCGCCGTCCACGGGCAACGGGGGGATCGGTTGCGCCCAGCGCTCTCCCAGGTGATCGGTCTGCGAATCCTCGCGGTCCTGGCGCAGCACCTCGATGGCCCAGGCTTCCGCGCCGAGCGCCACGTTCCACCCCTGGTCGAGCGCGATCAGCCCGGCCGTGCGCCGCTGGTCGAGCGAGGCGCGCGTGCCGATGCGCACGGCCAGCACCGTCGCGATTGCGACCATGACGATCGCCATGATCAATGCCACGCCACGCTGCCTCATCCGGGCACCTCGATCACGCGGCGCAGTTCGCCGTAGTCGGTGAGCACGATCGTGATCTCGACTGCCATCGGCCGCGACCGGAATCCAAGGTCGCCGGCGCTGTCGAGGTCAGGCCATTGCGTCACCCACTCGCGGCCCGAGTTCATGTAGCGGATATCGATGCGGTCCACTTGCGTGAGCAGGCGGCGCGACACCGGCACATTGGCAAGCGTCGGATCGGTGACCGTCCAGTAGTCGCGAATCAGCGTGCGCTCCTCGAGGCGGTAGCTGACGCGCTGCACCGTGCCGCGCGGCGTTCCCGCGCCATTCGGCCAGCCGCCATGCGAGAGTTCGACCAGCGTCACCGCGTTCGGGTCGCGGCGCAGCGCCGGGCGGAAGCCGTCGCCGATCGGCTCGCGTATCGGCCGCGGCGCCAGCGTGCGGAAGTCGCCGACCAGCAGGTTCATCGCCCGCTGCACCTCGCGCAGGCGATCCATGTGGCCGCCGGCATTCTCGACCGAGACGCGCGCCTCGCTGACCCCGCGATAGGCCATCACGCTCATGATCGCGAGGATCGCGACGGCGACCAGGATCTCGAGCAGCGTGAATCCGCGATTGCGCCGCGTCGCCACTAGTCCTCCTCCCCATGGTCGCCGTCGCCCGGACCTTCGTCCGCGGCGCCGGTGTTCCAGGGTGTCGAGGAAGGCCCGCTCGCGGCCGCGGTGGCCCCGACGAAGCCCGCCAGCCTGACGAGTGCCGACTTGTCTGCGTCGTCCTCGCGGCGCACTTCCATGTCGATGCGGCGCAGGCCCGCGACCGGCGTCTGCGAAACCGTTGCGACCCAGTGCCACTTGCGGCCGGCGTAATCCACGTCGCCCTCCGTGCGGTCCACGGATGGAAATTCGCCCGAGAGCCGGATCTCGGTGATCCGGTTGTCGGCGATCCACTCGGCCATGCTCTTGTCGCGCAGGGTGCCGATGTTGCCGGTCGTGTCGCCGATCACCTTGAAGACCGCGAACATGCCGATCGCGACGATCGCGACGGCGACCATCACCTCGATCAGCGTGAAGCCCTGCTGCCTGCTATTCGGGTTCATGGTGCTCGATCTCGATTGTGCCGTCGGCGCCACCGATCAGAGTGACGCTTCGTCCGGTGTCGGGACGGACGAGCGTCAGGCGATAGGGCGTCACGTCCCCGCTGCCATAGGCCATCAACTGCGGCAGCCTGGCCTCGAGTCGGTCTGGCTTGCGCAGCAGCACCGGCCTGCCTTCGATCTCGAGTTCGAACACGAGGCCCGCCGGCAATTGCCGCGGCAGCAGCCAGGTGTCCCCCTCGACGGTCGCCCAGCGCTGCTCGAAGCCGTCGAAGCGCTGGAACTCATAACTCCCGCTTTCGATGCGCAGGCCGTAGTCGCGGCCCTCGAGCTGGGCCTGCTCCTGGAGCAGCTGGATCGTGTCGGTCAGGCGCTCGCCCTCGAGCTCGATCTCGCGATCGCTGCCCAGCACCCCGACCGAGATGATCGCGACGGCCGCGATGATGGCGATGATGATGAGGACGACCAGGATCTCGATCAGCGTGAACCCGGGCTGGTCGGGGCGGGGGCGGATGGCGGCAGAGGTCACGGCCGGCTCAGGCCGTCAATCGAGGTTCCAGTTGCCGATGTCCGCATCTGCATCCTCGCCGCCCGGCTGCGCGTCAGCGCCGAGCGTGTAGAGGTCGTAGGCTCCGCCGTGCTGGCCCGGCTGCAGGTAAATGTAGTCATTGCCCCACTGGTCCTTCGGCACCGTCTTCTGGCGGAGGTAACCCTGCGGTCGCCAGTTGCGCACCGAAGGATCGTCCGGTTTCTTGACCAGCGCCTCGAGTCCCTGCTCGGTCGTCGGATAGCGGAAATTGTCCATCTGGTACATGTCGAGCGCCGTGCCGAGCGAGCGGATGTCGAGCTTCGTCGCCTTGATCCGCGCGGCGTCCACCTGCCCGAGAATCTGCGGCGCAATCAGCGCGCCCAGGATCGCGATGATCACGAGCACGACCATGATCTCGATCAGCGTGAATCCGGAATCGCGGCGGAAAGCCTGGCGCATCCAATACTCCTGCCCCGGCGCGAGGCGCGTCCTGCAAGGCAAGCCGATGATATCAGAGCGACTCCCCGGGGCCCGGCAGCGAGGGCCGCCTTGTGACGGCGCGCTCAACCTATAATCGGCGCGTCCTGGGGCCGGGAGCCGCGATCGTGATGCTTGGGATGATGTTTCCGGGGCAAGGTTCCCAGTCGGTGGGGATGCTGGCGACATTGGCTGCCGCCGAGCCGGTGATCGGCGACACCTTTGCCGAGGCTTCCGCGGTCCTCGGTTACGACCTGTGGCAGCTGTGCCAGCAGGGGCCCGAGGAACTGCTTGCCGAGACCGAGCGCACCCAGCCCGCAATGCTGGCGGCCGGGGTCGCGGTCTGGCGCGCCTGGCGGAAGCGCGGCGGCAGGCCGCCCGAGATGATGGCCGGACACAGCCTCGGTGAGTACAGCGCGCTCGTTTGTGCCGGTGCGATCGAATTCAAGGCGGCCGTCGCGCTCGTGCGCTTGCGCGGCCAGGCGATGCAGCGCGCCGTGCCGGCGGGCACCGGTGCGATGGCCGCGATCCTCGGCCTCGACGATGCCGCGATCGAGGCCGCTTGCGCCGAATCGGCGCAGGGCGAGGTCGTGCAGCCGGTCAACTACAACTCGCCGGGGCAGCTCGTCATCGCGGGCAATGCGGCGGCGGTCGCGCGCGCCATCGACAGCTGCAAGGCGCGCGGCGCGAAGCGCGCCGTGCTGCTCCCGGTCTCCGTGCCTTCGCACAGCGCGTTGATGAAACCTGCCGCCGAGGAGATGCGCGAGCGGCTGAAGGCCCTCGAGGTGCGGGCGCCCGCGATGCGCGTCTATGCTTTCGATGGCGGCTCGCACGACACGCCGGACGCGATCCGCGACGGCCTGTACCGCCAGCTGTTCAATCCGGTGCGCTGGTCGGCTATTGTCGCAGCGATGATCGCGGCCGGCGCCCGGCAGCTGGTCGAATGCGGGCCCGGAAAGGTGCTCGCCGGGCTCGCGCGCCGCGCGCCGGGCGGGCGCGAGCTCGCGATCCATGCGATCGACAGTGCGGACTCATTGCAGGCTGCGCTCGCGGCGGCCGCGGGGAGCGACAATCGATGACGACCCAGACACTGGCAGGCGAAATCGCGCTCGTGACCGGCGCCTCGCGCGGGATCGGCCAGGCCATTGCGCTCGCGCTCGGCGCGGAGGGCGCGAGGGTCATCGGGACGGCGACCGCGGCGGCCGGCGTCGCGGCCATCGACGCGAAGTTCGCTGAGGCCGGCGTTTCCGGCCGCGGCATCGTGCTGGACGTTTCGGACGGGGCGGCGATCGACGCAACGGTCGCCGACATCGAAGGCCGCGAGGGCGCGGTCACGATCCTCGTCAATAACGCGGGCATCACGCGCGATACGCTGTTGCTGCGCATGAAGAGCGAGGACTGGGACGCCGTGATCGACACCAATCTCGGCTCCGTTTTCCGCCTCAGCAAGGCCGTGCTGCGCGGCATGATGAAAGCGCGCAAGGGGCGGATCATCAATATCTCTTCGGTGGTCGCGAATGTCGGCAATCCCGGCCAGGCGAACTACTGCGCGGCCAAGGCCGGCATCGACGGGTTCACGCGCGCGATGGCGCGCGAGGTCGCCTCGCGCGGCATAACGGTCAACGTGGTCGCCCCCGGCTTCATCGACACCGACCTGACCCGGTCCCTGGCCGAGGATCAGCGTGCTCTGCTTGCGGCCCAGATACCGCTCGGCCGCCTGGGGCAGCCTGCGGACATCGCGGCGGCGGTCTCCTTCCTGGCCTCGGCCAAAGCGGCCTGGATCACCGGGGAAACCATCCACGTCAATGGCGGGATGTACATGTCCTGAACGATTTCGGGCGCTTACGCTCGCAAAAAAGGCTTTCAGAAACAGCGCTCAAGAAAGGTTTCTGGTAGCCAGTGGGGGGTCCGTGGCATAGAATGGCGACCCCCGGCCGGCCCGCGCGCCGCCATGGGCACCACTAGGCAAGGGAAAAGAAACCGATGAGCACAGTCGAAGAACGGGTGAAGAAGATCGTCGCCGAGCAGCTCGGGGTGAAGGACGAAGAAGTCACGAATGACGCGTCTTTCGTCGACGATCTGGGTGCCGATTCCCTGGACACGGTCGAGCTCGTGATGGCGCTCGAGGAAGAGTTCGAGACCGAGATTCCGGACGAGGATGCCGAGAAGATCACTACGGTGCAGCAGGCGATCGATTACATCGTCCAGCACCAGTCCAAGTCATAAGGCCATGCCTCTGCGAGCCCCGGCCCCGCGGCCGGGGTGCGTTGCGTCACGCCAGCCCCGGCAGGCAGAGGAAATCGCTTGAGCAAGCGTCGTGTGGTCGTCACCGGGCTCGGCATGGTGTCGCCGCTCGGCCTTTCCGTCGCTGACAGCTGGGGCGCCTGCCTCGCCGGCAAGAGCGGCATCGGCCCGATCACCCGCTTCGACACCACCGGCTTCCCGGTGACCTTCGCCGGCGGCGTCCCCGGCTTCGACGCATCGAAGTTCATGCCCGCCAAGGAAGCGCGGCGCATGGATCTCTTCATGCAGTACGGCGTCGCGGCCGGCGTGCAGGCCATCGGCGACTCGGGTCTCGAAATCACCGACGCCAATCGCGCACGCATCGGCGTCGTATTCGGGGCGGGCATCGGCGGCCTCTCGACGATCGAGGAGAATCACTCCCGTTATCTCGAGACCCGCACGCCGAAGAAGATCTCGCCGTTCTACATCCCGGCCAGCATCGTCAACATGATCTCGGGCCACCTGTCGATCATGTATGGCGTCACCGGCCCGAATCTCGCGCTGGTCACGGCCTGCACGACCTCCACCCACAGCATCGGCATCGGCTATCGCACGATCCAGTACGGCGACGCGGACGTGATCATCGCCGGCGGCGCCGAAATGGCGCAGACGCCGACTGCGGTCGGCGGATTCTGCCAGGCGCGCGCGGTTTCGACGCGAAACGAAGACCCCGAGCGCGCCAGCCGTCCCTGGGACCGCGATCGCGATGGCTTCGTCATGGGCGATGGCGCCGGGGGCATCGTGCTCGAGGAATACGAGCACGCAAGGGCGCGCAATGCGCCGATCCATGCGGAACTCATCGGTTTCGGCATGAGCGGCGATGCGTTCCACATCACCGCACCGCCCGAGGATGGCGCCGGCGCCAGGCTCTCGATGGTGAATTCGCTGCGCGACGCCCGTATCAATGCGGACGAGGTCCAGTACATCAACGCGCACGCAACCTCGACGATCATCGGCGACATTGCCGAGACGACCGCAATCAAGGGCGCGTTCGGCGCGCATGCGAGGAAGCTTGCCGTCAGTTCGACCAAGTCCATGACCGGGCACCTGCTGGGGGCTGCCGGCGTCGTCGAGGCGATCTTCAGCATCCTGGCCATCCGCGACCAGGTCGCGCCGCCGACCATCAACCTCGACAATCCCGGCGAAGGCTGCGATCTCGATTTCGTGCCGAAGACCGCGCGCCGCATGAAGATCGATACGATCGTCAGCAATTCCTTCGGATTCGGCGGCACCAACGGCACGCTGGTCTTTCGCGCGCTGCGCTGAAGCCGGTGGAGCGCGATCCGGTCGGTCGGATGCTGGCGCTGCACGAGCGGTTCCCGGAGCGCTATCCGGTGCTGCTCGACAGCTCAGCGGTCGGCCTGCCTCTCGGCCGATTCAGCATGTTGCTGGCCGGGCCCAAGGGCAGGCTGATCCTGGACCGAGACCGGCACCTCGAAGGCGAGGGGGCGGGGGACCGCTTTTGCGATCGCCTGGATGCCTGGTGGAAGCGCGAGAGAGGCGAGGCGCCGCCGGCACCCTGGCCCTTTGCAGGCGGCTGGTTCCTGTACCTCGGCTACGAACTGGCCTCCGAAGTCGAGCCCTCATTGCGCCTTCCAGAGTCGCCGTTGCCGGTCGTCGCGCTCGCCTGGCGCATGCAGGCAGCGCTACTCCACGACCACCTGTCGGGCGAGACCGTCGTGCTCGCCGAGCCTGCTGCGACGGAGATCGCCGACCGCCTGCGTTCCGACCTCAGGGACGTCGGGCAGGGCGGGGCAAAGGCCCTCATGGGGCCGGTAATCGACGTTTCCGAGGACGACCCGGAGCATTACCTTGAGGCCTGTCGCTCGGCACTTGCCCATATCGCGGCAGGCGACGTCTATCAGGCCAATCTCGCCCGCAGCTGGCGCGCCAGGTTGCCTTCCGGCACGACGCCGGCAAGCCTCTACGCGCGCCTGCGCGACGCCAACCCCGGTGCTTTCTCCGGCATCGCCCAGATCGGCGATGTCGCCATCCTGTCGAGTTCTCCGGAGCGCCTCGCGCGCGTGCGCGGCCGCCGCATCGACACGCGTCCGATTGCGGGCACGCGGCCCAGGCTCGCGACCGGCGACTCGGCGTCGATTGCCGCGCTGACCGCGAGTGCAAAGGAGCGTGCCGAGCATGTGATGTTGATCGATCTCGAGCGCAATGACCTCGGCCGGCTCTGCGAGCCCGGAAGCGTCGAGGTCGACGAATTCATGGCGGTCGAGAGCTATGCGCACGTGCATCACATCGTCTCGAATGTCTGCGGCCGCCTGCGCGCGGACGTGACACCGGGTGCCGTGATCCGCGCACTGTTTCCCGGCGGCACGATCACCGGCTGTCCCAAGGTGCGCTGCATGCAGCTGATTGGCGATCTCGAGGGCAAGGGACGTGGCGCCTACACCGGGGCCATGGGTTACCTCGCGCTGGATGGCAGCCTCGATCTCAATATCCTGATCCGGACCATGACCGTGCAGGACGGCGAGGTCGAGCTGCGCGCCGGCGCCGGCATCGTGGCCGACTCGGATCCGCTGCACGAACTCGATGAGACCCGGGCGAAGGCGCGCGGCGTGTTGCGAGCACTCGGGAGCGTGGGCTGATGCCGGTGTTGATCAATGGCGTCGCCGGCGGGCGGCTCGATCCGCTCGATCGCGGCCTACAGTATGGTGACGGCCTGTTCGAGACGATGGCGGTGCGGGACGGCCGCGCGCGGTTCTTCGAATGGCACATGACCCGGCTGGCGGACGGCGCGCGTCGCCTGGCGCTGCCGGTGCCTGACGAGAGCCGCCTGGCCGGGCAGATTGCGGCGGCCTGGCCCGGCGGGCGGGGCGTCGTGAAGCTGATCTGCACGCGCGGGCCCTCCGGGCGCGGTTACCGGCCGCCGGCCAGCGTGGAACCGACCTGCGTTGTCGCAGGGTTCGACTGGCCGGACTGGCCCGCGACTGCCTGGAGCGAGGGTATTCGCCTGCGGTATTGCCGGACGCGACTCGGGCGCAATCCGCTGCTTGCGGGAATGAAACACCTGAACCGGCTCGAGCAGGTGCTGGCGCGCGCGGAGTGGGCCGATGACGGGATAGCGGAGGGACTGATGCAGGACGACCGGGGCCTGGTTGTTTCCGGCACACAGAGCAACCTGTTTGCGGTCGTCGCGGGCCGCATCGTGACGCCCGCGCTCGATCAATGCGGCGTCGCCGGCGTCATGCGCGGCGCGTTCTGCCGCTGGGCCGCGGAACACGAGACTGCAGTCGTGGAGCGCGGCGTCCGTGCCGGGGACCTGGAGACCGCTTCCGAAATGTTGATGACCAATGCGCTGATCGGCGCCTGGCCCGTGCGTGAACTTGCGGGCAGGCGCATGCCGCGCGGTTCACTGGCGGCGCGATTCAACGGCTGGCTGGCGGGGCAGGGATGATGAAATGCCTGCGCCTCGGCCTCGCGGTCGCCGCGGTCCTGGCCATCGCGGCCTGGGTGAGCCTGCGCCAGTACGAACAAGCCTGGCTCGCGAGGCCGCTCCCGGGGCTGCAGCAGCCGGTTGTTTTCGAGCTGCCGCCAGGCGCGCCGCTGACTGCCGTTGCCGCCTTGCTGGAGGAATCCGGGTGGCTGGATCACCCGAGGCTCTGGATCTGGCATGCCGAACAGACCGGCGATGCGACGCGCATCAAGGCGGGCGAATACGAACTGCTGCCCGGCACGACGCCAGCCGCCCTGCTGCATCAATTCGTGACCGGTGCAGTGCTGATGCACGCGCAGACCATCCCGGAAGGCTGGACATTCAGCCAGGCGCTGGCCGCGATCCAGGCGAATCCGGCCGTGGTCGCGGAATTCCGCGGCCTGTCGCGGGACGAGATGATGAAGCGGCTGGGCCTCGCGGGCCGCGATCCCGAGGGGCTCTTCTTCCCGGACACCTATCGCTTTCCGCGCGGGACGACCGACCGCGAGTTGCTGCAGCAGGCGCAAACCCGGCTCGAGGAAGAACTGGCCTCCGCCTGGCGCAAGCGCAAGCCGGAGCTGCCGCTCAAGACGCCCTACGAAGCGCTGATCCTCGCCTCGCTGGTCGAGAAGGAAACCGGCGCGCCCGACGAGCGTCCGCTGATCGCCGGCGTCTTCGTCAACCGGCTGCGCATCGGCATGCGCCTGCAGACCGATCCGTCGGTGATCTACGGCATGGGCGACGCTTTCGACGGCAACCTGCGCCGCCGCGACCTCGTGACCGACACGCCGTACAACAGCTACACGCGCGCCGGCCTGCCGCCGACGCCGATCGCCCTGGTCGGCAGCGCGGCGCTCGAGGCCGCGGTGCGCCCGGCTGCCACGGATGCGCTCTATTTTGTCGCAACCGGCAGGGGCGATGGCCGCCATTACTTTGCGACCTCCCTGGTCGCACACAATTCAAATGTGGCCCGGCACATCGCCAACCTGCACGGCGGCCATAAGGTACCCTGACCCGATGCGCGGCCGGTTCATCACGTTCGAGGGCATCGAAGGCGTCGGCAAGTCCACCCAGCTCGCACATGCCGCCGCGCACTTGCGAAGCCGCGGCATCGATCCACTGCTGACGCGCGAACCGGGTGGCACGCCGCTCGCGGAGGCGCTGCGCGAACTGGTGCTCACGCGTCGTGACCGGCCGATCGGCGTCACCGCGGAGCTCCTGATGATCTTCGCCGCGCGCGCGAGCCATGTGACCGACGTGATCTCACCTGCGCTCGCTGCGGGGCGCTGGGTGCTCTGCGACCGTTTCACCGATTGCACGGAGGCCTACCAGGGCGCGGGCCAGGGTGTCGCCGTCGCGACGGTCCGCCAGCTCGCCGCCATCGCGCATCCGGGCCTGACACCGGACCTGACGCTGCTGCTGGATGCGCCCCCCGCGGCTGCGCGTGCAAGGGTCGCTTCACGTGGCGCGAAGCTCGATCGCTTCGAGGCCGAAAACAGTGCGTTCTTCGAGCGCGTGCGCAAGGGATACCTGGACATCGCCGCACGCGAACCGGGGCGCGTGCGCCTGGTCGATGCGACCGGACGCGAGCAGGATGTGGCGGCATCGATCGCCCGTGAACTCGACCTGTGCCTGCAGAGGGCAGGGTGAAGCGCATGGCCGGCGCGAAGCGCGAAAGTGAAGAGGCCCCGCCGGGGCCCGACATCGGCGAGCTGCTCGAGCGGGCGAACGCCGTGTGGCTGGCACCATTGCGTGAGCAGCTGGCGGCGATGCTGGGCCAGGGCCGGCTGCCGCACGCGCTGCTGCTGCTCGGCCAGGCGGGCACGGGCCAATTCGAGCTCGCGATCTGGCTCGCGGCGCTCCTGCTGTGCGACAGACCGGTGGCCGGCGCCTGCGGCGAATGCGCGGGCTGCAGGCTGTTTCTCGCCGGCACGCATCCGGATTTTCACCACCTGGGACTGCTGGAGGACAAGACATTCATCCTGGTCGAGCAGATTCGCGCCTTGTCCGAGAACTTTTCGCTGAAGAGTTACCGCGGCCGGAGCAAGGTCGCGATCATCGATCCCGCCGATTCAATGAACATCAATTCATTCAATGCCTTGTTGAAGACGCTCGAGGAGCCCTCCGACAATACCTACGTGATCCTGACGGCGAGCCGCAGCGATCGCCTGCCGCGCACGATCGTCAGCCGCAGCACGCGCCTGCGCCTGCCGCTGCCGGCTTCAGAGACCGCCCTCGACTGGCTCAACAGGCGCGGGAAGCACGCGGGCTGGGAGCGGTTGCTCGCGCTCGCCAACGGCGCGCCGTTCCTGGCATTGCAATACCGTGAGGACGGCCTCGAGGAAATCGACGCGGGGATGCGAGAGGCGCTCGAAACCGCGGAAAAAGGAAAGCTCGATATCGTTCTGACAGCGGATGCCTGGCACCAGGATCAACCCATGGCGCGCCTGTTCTGGCTCGAATCCTGGCTCACCGGCCGTTTGCGCGCGACCGCCCTCGCTAGTGATCTGGTTGGCGATAATCGTTTACCATGGTTGCGGGTTGCGGCAGGTGAACCGATGATACGGGCCGGTTATCGCTTGCTGGACGCGCTGCGCGAAGCCCGTGTGCTGGTCAGCGGCGCTCTCAACAAGCAGCTCCTGTTCGAGGGGCTCTTGATATCGCTCACGGCGCTCGTGGGCGAGGGCGCCGGCAAGCCGAGGGAGTCAGTGGATTGAAGATGCGGGCACCATCGACGAAACCGGGGCTGCTGACGCTCACGATCAAGGACAAGAGCGCGCTCTACCTTGCCTATATGCCGTTCGTGAAGAATGGCGGGCTCTTCATCCCGACCAACAGCAATTACCGCATCGGCGACGAGGTCTTCATGCTCCTCAACCTGATGGGCGAGGAGGAGAAGCTGCCGGTCGCCGGGCGCGTGATCTGGCTGACGCCGAAAGGCGCGCAGGGAAAACGCACGGCCGGCATCGGCGTGCAGTTCAGCGAGCAGGATCGCGGCACGACGCAGAAGAAGATCGAGTCCTACCTCGCCGGCGCGCTCGGCGGGGACAAGCAGACGCACACGATGTAAGCGCGGGCCGATCCGGCCCGCCGCTCAGTGCCCGTATTTCCAGTCGGTCACGACGACTTCGTACTGGGCCTCACGCAGGTTGCTGGCTGTCTGCAGCCTGGTGGCCTCGGTGAGGGACTGCAGGTCGCCGGACGTCGCGAAGACGCATGAAACCGCGGCATCATGCGGATATTTGTATTTCGCGCGAACATAACTCATGAAGGAATTCTGCAGATCCCAACGGGTGGCGGCACCGGCGGCGGCTTGCGTGGTGCTGAAGTAGAACGTCTTTCCCATCGGTGCGTCGGTGCGGCAGAAGGTG
>Ga0326726_10000916_pt1 | contig 27098 bp, 23 predicted proteins | sample MHFenrmetagenome_2_FD_207603 | JGI IMG/M metagenome (GOLD analysis project Ga0326726, IMG submission 207603) | Lab enriched peat soil microbial communities from Michigan Hollow, Ithaca, NY, United States - MHF15MN | ecosystem: Environmental > Terrestrial > Soil > Wetlands > Peat | place: USA... | reverse complement strand
ACGACTTCGGCGGAAGAATCGGCCCGCGCTGAGCGCGAGTCATCATCACGAGAAAGGAAGGAATCATGAGGAAGTCACTGATCGTCGCGGCGTCGGTTCTGCTCGCATGGGCGACGCTTCATGGTGTGGCTCGCGCCGGCGAAGACGCCGCTGCGATCGAGAAGGCGCTGAAGGACGCGCACGCGAAGTTCCAGTCCGTGACCGAGGGCAAGAACGCCGACTACATCCCGGCGCTCGCGAAGGTGCCCTCGAAGCTGTTCGGCATCGCGCTCGTGACCACCGACGGCAAGGTCTATTCGGCCGGCGACGCCGACTCACTCTTCTCGATTCAGTCGATCTCGAAGGTCTTCACCCTGGCGCGGGTGATTCAGGACCAGGGCGAGGCGAAGATCGAGGACAGCGTCGGCGTCGACGCCACGGGTCAGGTGTTCAACTCGATCGTCGCGGTCGAGCAGTACCGCGGTCACCAGATGAACTCGCTCGTCAACCCCGGTGCGATCGCCACGACCGGCATGGTGGCCGGTCAGACGGACGCGGAGAAGTGGGGGAAAATCATCGAGACGTACAACGACTTCGCAGGCCGCAAGCTCGCGGTGAACAAAGAGGTCTACGAGTCCGAAGCCGCGACCAATCAGCGCAACCAGGCGATCGGCGCCCTGATGTACGCCTACGAGCTCATCAAGGACGATCCGAAGATGGTGACCGAGGTCTACACCAGGCAGTGTTCCGTAAACGTCTCCGCGAAGGACTTGGCGCAGATGGCCGCGACTCTGGCGAACGGCGGGCAGAATCCGGTCACTCACAAGCAGGTGATCGATCCCAAGCACGTACCGGGCGTGCTCGCGGTCATGGCGACCGCGGGGCTCTACGACGACTCGGGGATCTGGCTGTATCACGTGGGCCTGCCCGGGAAGAGCGGGGTCGGAGGCGGCATCATCGCGGTGGCGCCGGGCCGCTTCGGCATCGCCGCCTTCTCGCCGCCGCTCGACGCCGCCGGCAACAGCGTGCGCGCGCAGCGGGCGATCCGCGAGGTCGTCGACCAGCTCCATGCGAACCTCTTCGCCTCCACCCCGCACTGACTCGCGCGCTGCTTCTCGCCGCGATCCTCCTGACTCCTTGGGCGGCGCCGGCTCAGACACCCGAGCCTGAGCCGGCGCGCGAGCCCGAGCAGACGACCAACGACATCCAGTGGCGCTTCGCTTGGGACGACGCGCCGACCTACGAAATGTGGGTGCTCACGCCGGAACTGCAGCAGGCGGCCCGGGTCGGCGTCGTCAAGGACATCGGCCTCGTGGGCAGGATCGGCGCGAGTCTCTTCCTCGACTATGGCTTCGTCTCTGGCGATGCAATCGGGAACAGCTGGGACGTCGAGCTGCGCCGGCTGCGCATCGAGACGATCGGCCGCTTCGACTACGGCATAGAAACTCGCTTCAAGCTCTCGTTCGGCGGCGAGAACGGGAAGGTGTATCTGAATGACTTCTGGTTCAGTTGGCAGCCGACTCGCTGGATCGAGCGGCTGCGCTTCGGCTACATCGACCCGCCGTTCTCGATCCAGGCGCTCACCGCGAACGCCGAGCGCTCGTTCATGGAGGCCGCCGCGCCCGTGGGCGCCTTCGCCCCGGGTTACCGACTCGGCCTCGAGGCGCGCAACCGCTATCTCGATCCCGCGGACGTGAGTTGGATCGCGAGTCTCTCGTCCGTCGGTCAGTCACAGCAGTTCAGCGACGCTTCGGACTCTCCGTTCCGATTCTCGGTGCGCAGCGCCTGGCGACCCGGCGGAGTCTCGGACGATCCGGACGCTCCTCTCGTCCATCTGGGCGCCGCACTGGGTTACTCGTTCTCGGGAACCGGGGTCGTGCACTACCGCGCGCGCCCGGAGAGCTCGCTCGCGCCGTATCTCGTCGACACAGGCGGCATCGAGGGCGATGTCTTTCAGCTCGGTCTCGAGTTCGCGCGGCGCACGGGGCCGGTCACTCTGCAGGCGGAGTGTATCGGCTCGTGGGTGAGTTCGAGCGACGTCGGATCACGCTTCTTCTCAGGCGGGTACGCGGAGCTGGCCTGGGCAGTCACTGGAGAAGTGCGACCCTACGACGCGCGCGCGGCGCTCTTCACGCCGAGCGCGCCGCGGAATCCGTTCTCGTGGGAGCGCCGGAGCTTCGGCGGGCTCGAGCTCGCGGGCCGGGTCTCCTACCTCGACCTCACCGATCGCGGCCTGCGCGGCGGTCGCATGCTGACCTTGAACGCGAGCTCGATCTGGAGCCTGAGCCGCTTCGCGCGCATTCACTTCGACTCGATCTACGCCGACGTGAAGGACCGACCCGGCCACGACAACGACTTCATCGTGCAGATGCGGATCGAGCTGCAGATGTGACGAGTGACTCGCGCCGCTAGCGATTCACCGACTTCGCGGTCTGGCCGAACAGGACTTTCTTCGCCGCCTCGTCCATGGTGCCGGGCGTGCGCAGCTGCTTGCCGACGTCGATGCCGCGGCGCACGGAGGGGCGCTCCTTCAGTGAGTCGTACCAGCGTTTCAGGTTCGGGAATTCGGCGAGATTCTGGCCGATGCGCTCGTGCGAGAGGATCCACGGCCAGCTCGCGCAGTCGGCGATCGAGAACGCGCCGCAGATGAACTCGCGGCCCGCGAGCCGCTTGTCGAGCACTCCGTACAAGCGATTCGCTTCGTTCGTGTAGCGGTCGACGCCGTACTGGATCTTCTCCGCTGCGTAGTTGCGGAAGTGATTCGCCTGGCCGGACATCGGGCCGAGCCCGCCCATCTGCCACATCAGCCACTCGAGCACTTCGACCCGGCCGCGCAGGTCCTTGGGACAGAGTCGCCCCGTCTTGTCGGCGAGATACAACAGAATCGCCCCCGACTCGAAGATCGAGAGTGGCGCGCCACCGTCGATCGGCGAGTGATCCACGATCGCCGGCATGCGATTGTTGGGGCTGATCGCGAGAAACTCCGGCTTGAACTGCTCGCCGCGCCCGATGTTCACGGGTACGACCTTGTAGGGCAGCCCGAGCTCCTCGAGCGCGATGCTGATCTTCCAGCCGTTCGGCGTCGGCCAGTAGTAGAGGTCGATCATGATCCCATCGTAGCCGAACGCGGCCGCCCGCGCGGGGCGCTACGGCCGGACGCGCAGGGTCGTCAAGCCGCGCAGCACGATGCCGGGCCGCCAGTGCGGGGTCTCGTCCACGAGCTTGATGCTCGGAAATCGTGTCACCAAGGAGCCGAGGGCGATCTGGCCCTCGAGGCGCGCGAGCGCGGCGCCCAGACAGAAGTGCGCGCCGAAGCCGAACGAGAGGTGGCGGTTGTCGCCGCGCGCGAGGTCGAGTTTGTCGGGCTCGGGAAACACTTCCGGGTCGCGGTTCGCGGCGGCGATCATCACGGCGACCTCGTCGGCCGGGCCGATCTCCTGCCCGAGCAGCGTCCGCGAGGCGCTCGCCGTGGGAATGCGCGTCGTCACCGTCACGGGCGGCTCGAAGCGCAACAGCTCCTCGACCGCGCTCGCGATCCACTCCGGCCGGGCGCGCAGCTTCGCGAGCTCCTCGGGATGACGCAGAAGTGTGTAGAGCCCGTTCCCGATCAGGTTCGTGGTCGTCTCGTGGCCCGCGGCGAGCACCAGCACGACCGTAGCGAAGAGCTCGTCCTCGGACAGTCGGTCCTCGACCTCGCGCGCCGCGAGCAGGCGGCTGATCAGGTCCGCGCGCGGGCGCGCGCGCCGCTCGGCGAACAGTCGGTCCATGTAGGCGCGCATTTCGACGCACGCGTTCGCGGCGTCGACGAGGCTCTTGTCGCGAATCGTGCCGTCGAGAAAGGTGACCAGCGCGTCGGACCAGCGCTTCAAGTCGGAGCGTGACTCGAGCGGAACGCCGAGCAGCTCGGCGATCACGATGATCGGCAGCGGCATGCCGAGGTCCGCGATCGCGTCGAGCTCGCCGCGGCGCGCGGCCGCGTCGAGCAACTCGTCGGCGATCGCCTGCACGCGCGGCCGCAGCTCCGCGACCACGCGCGGCGTGAACGCCTTGTTCACGAGCGTCCGCAAGCGCGCGTGATCGGCGCCGTCCTTCAGGAGCATCATCGCGAGCGCGGTGCGGGCGACGACGCTGAACGGCGCGTGCGGATCTGCGGCGATCGCCTGCAGCGCCGCGGGCGGGAACTTCGACGCGGACCAGCTCGGGTCGCGCAGCAGCGCGACGCAGTCCCGATGGCGCGTGAGCAGCCAGGACACGCCCCCGTCGGACATCCGGCTCGCGTGCATCGGCGCTTCGCGGCGCAGCCGCGCGAGCCACGGGTGCGGGTTCGCCTGAACCTCGGGCGAGCTCGAGTCCCAGAGAACGGTCGCGTCGCTGCTCATGTCACTCCTCGCAGAGCGTGCGCTCGTCGCGAGGTCGAGTGCAACTCGTGCGCCGACTCCCGCCCGTGCCCCGTGAGTCCACGCGAGCTCGGGCGCAGCGGCGGCGCGGCAGGAGGTCGATCGTTGCTGCTGCGTCTGCGCTAGTACGCGTTCGCCGACTGCGCGCGCTCGGCGTTCTTCTCGTGCAGGGTCTGGATCAGCTGACTCACGCCCTTCTGCGTCACGATCTCCTGCACCTGCGAGCGGAAGTTCTGAACCATGCTCACGCCCTCGGGGATCACGTCGATCACGAGCCACTTGTCGGCGTTGGCGCGCATCCGGTAGTCGATCCGCACGCCGTCGGCCGGCGCGGAGCCGCCGGTGATGCGCATGCGCACCGTCACGTCCTTGTTGCTCTCGAGCCGCCCGTCGCCGATCTCGATCTTCTCGTTCGCGGTGTACTTGTCGAACTGCTTGCCGTACGTGAGCGAGAGGTGCTGCCGGAACTCCTCCATGAACTCGTGCTGCTCGGCTTCGCTGAGCTGCGCGCGGTTCTTGCCCAGCACGAGCTGAGTCATCTTCGGGAAGTCGAAGTGGTCGAGCGCGATGTTCTCGAGCCGCTGCAGGCGCGCGTCTCGGGCGAGTGACTTGTCGTTCAGGATCGCGAGCGTCTCGTCGACCGTATGCTGCAGCGAGACCTTGGCCGCGGCGACCTCGCCGTCGGCGCGCGCGCCGAAGGCGGCCGCGAGCAGCAGAGCGGCCAACGCTGCGGCCGCGCTACTCGGAAAGATTTTCGCTCTCGTCGATCTGGTAGAGGTCATCGCTCGGCGCCTCCGTGGGTTCCTCACCGTTTCGGATCTCGATCGCCCGGCTCTGCAGGTAAAAGTCGCGCGCCGATGCGTACCAGTCGAGCGACGCCTCGCGGCCGGCCTTGAGCTGCGCGTCGGCCAGCGCGCGCCGATTGATGTCGCGCACCATCGTCTCTCCGTACGGCGCGAGCCATGGCCAGCAGTACGAGTCACCGACGTTCAGCACGCAGTCGACCGGGAACCCCGCGAGGTCGCGCACCGAGGTGCGCGGCGCGAGCAGCGGCAGCACCAGGTAAGGCCCCGGCGGGATGCCCCAGACGCCGAACGTCTGGCCCATGTCCTCGGAACGGCGCGCGAGCCCGAGATAGTGATTCGCGGGATCGAAGATGCCCACCAGCCCGACGGTGGTGTTGATGGCGAAGCGCCCGAGGGCGACGCCGGATTGCTTGGGATCGCCCTGCAGCAGCGGCTGAACGAAGTATCCCGGAAAGTTCAGGTTGTCGAAGAACTGCTCCATGTGGACGCGCACGGTGAGCGGCGTGATGCAGATCCAGCCGTGCGCGAGCGGACCGTAGAAGAAGCGATCGAGCACGGAGTTGTTGACCCAGAACATCGCGCGGTTGAAGCCCTGAAACGGATCGGTGGCGGCGTCCGCCGGCGGGGGCACGGGCGCCCCTTCCGGGGAGGACGGCGGCTGCGCGGTAGCGCACGCGAAGAATGCGCAGGCGCAGAGCCCGAGCGCGAGGCGAGTCACTCGCTCGGTCACGGACCATCGCCCCCCTTGGACTTCTTCTCGCGCTCGCCGTTGCCGATGTTCTGAATGAACTTGCCGATCAGACGCTCGATCACGACCGCGCTCTGCGTGTAGGTGATCTCGCCGCCCTCGGCGAGCATCGTGTCCGAGCCGCCGGGCGAGAGACCGACGTACTGATTGCCGAGTACACCCTGCGTGAGGACGGCCGCCTGAGTGTCGTCGGGGAGCTTCAGGCCCCTGTCGACGTCCATCGTGACTCGCGCGCGGAAGCTGCCATCGTGCGCGAGCTCGATCTTCTTCACCTGGCCGACCTTCACGCCGCCGATCACCACGGGCGAGCGCGCCGCGAGCCCGCCGATCTCGTCGAAGCTCGCGTACAGAGTGAGTCCTCCGGGGCCGGAGTACGTGGCGCCGCCGAGCTGGATCGACAGGTAGGCGAGCGCGACCAGCCCCGACAGCACGAACACCCCGACCAGCAAGTCGCGGATCGGCGAACGACTCATACCCCCACTCCCCAGAGCGCGGTGATCACGTAGTCGAACATCAACGTGGCGACGGAGGCTTGGACGACCGCGCCGGTCGTCGCGCGACTCACTCCGGCGGAGGTGGGCGCGGAGGTGTAGCCGCGCCAGGTCGAGATCAGTCCCACCAGCGCCCCGAACACGAGTGACTTCAGGAGGCTGCCCAGCACGTCGTTGCGGAAGTCGATGTTGTTCTCGAGGCTCGATATGTACGTGCCGGCGTCGACGCCCAAGAGCCCGACGCCCACGAGATATCCGCCGAACAGGCCGAACACGATGAAGAGGGCCGAGAGCAGCGGCATCGACAGCACGAGGGCGAGCGCCTTCGGCTGAGTCACGAAGTCGATCGGATCGACCGACATCATGCGCAGCCCGTCGAGCTGCTCGGTCGCCACCATCGCGCCGATCTCCGCCGCAACCGCCGAGCCCGCGCGCCCGGTCACGAGCAGCGCGGTCAACACGGGTCCGAGCTCGCGCACCAGCGACAGCCCGACGACCGCGCCCATGCTCTGCTCGGCCCCGAAGCGCACGAGCGTGTTGTAGCCCTGCAGGCCGAGCACGAGCCCGACCGCCGTCCCCGACGCGCACACGATTGCGAGCGACAGCACGCCGGTGTTGTAGAGCTCGTCGACGATGCGCCGCAGCCGATAGGGCGGGGCGAGTGTTTCGAGCACGAGTCGCGAGCCGAACAAGGTGATGCCGCCCAGGCCGTGGACGTTGTCCACCGTCCGCCAACCCACATTGCGCACCAGCTCGAACATCAGCTCGCGTCCTCGAGCTCGGGCCCCGAGCCCGCTGCAGAGAGAAACCGGCGAATGCGCGGATCGATGCTCTCGCGGATCTCGCGGACCGTGCCCGAGATGGCGGCGCCGTCGACCAGAAACACGATCTCGTCCGCCATGCGCATGGTCGAGCCGATGTGGTGATTCGTGAGGATCATGGTCAGTCCCTTGGTTTGATTCACCTCTACCAGCAGCGCTTCGATGAGTCGGACCGCCAAGGGATCCAGGCCCGAGAAGGGCTCGTCGATCAGGAGGATCTCCGGATCGGTCACCATCGCGCGCGCGAGGGCGGCGCGCTTCTTCATGCCGCCGGAGAGCTGACCCGGCAGGAGCGCGTCCACGCGCCTCAGGCCGACCGCGTCGAACTGCGCATGCACGCGGTCGGTGATTTCCTTCTCGCTCATGCGCGTGTGCTCGCGCAACGGCAGCGCGACGTTGTCGAACACGCTCATCGAGTCGAGCAGCGCGCCGCCCTGGAACATCATGCCGAGGCGCTTGCGCACGCGGCGTATCTGGCGCTCGGGCAGGCGCGAGATCTCCTGCTCGCCGATCCAGATGTCGCCGTAGTCCGGGCGCTGCAGGCCGGCCATGAGCCGCAGCAACGTGGTCTTGCCGCAGCCGCTCGCGCCGAGAATCACCGACTTCCGCGCCTGCGAGAAACGGCACGAGAGACCGTCGAACACGCGCCGATCGCCGAACGCGAGGCGCACGCTCACGACGTCGACGTGCGACTGACCGGCCGGCGGAGCCTCGGACCGGGCGCCCCCCGGCGCCATGTCTACCCGAGTCGACACGGCGGGTGTGTATCGCCGACTTCGCGCATCGACGCTAGAGCCCGACGAGCTTCGCGCTCGCGTCCCAGAGTCGGCTCGCGGCAACATCGTCCTGCGCGTTTGCGTGCGGCGTCTGCTCGCGGCAGTCGCTGAAGTAACGGCCGGTGACGCCCGCGAGCTCGGGCGCGGTGCACGCCCAGATCGACGTCTTCGCGCCGCTCTCCGGCGAGCGGAAGAATGGGCGCGCGAGGTTGGTGAGGAACTTCAAGATGGGCGCGTCGTTGTTCTGTCCCAGGCCGGTGCGCACGACGCCGGGGTGCACGGCATTCACAGTGACTCCCGAGCCCGCGAGCCGGCGCGCGAGCTCGCGCGTGAACAAGATGTTTGCGAGCTTCGAGCGCCCGTACACGGCCATCGCCGAGTAGCGCTTCGCCGAGCCCAGGTCGTCGAGGTCGAGCGCTCCCCCCATGCGGTGCGCCTCCGACGCCACGTTCACGATGCGCGCCGGCGCGCTCGCGCGGATGCGCTCGAGCAAGAGGTTCGTGAGCAGGAAGTACGCCAAGTGATTCACCCCGAACGTGGTCTCGATGCCGTCGACTGTCTCGCTGCGCGCGAGCTGCATGACTCCCGCGTTGTTGAGCAGCAGGTGCAGTGACTCGCCGGTGGCCAGAAACTCGGCGGCCGCCCGCCGCACGTCGGCCTGCGACCCGAGATCGGCGCGCAGCACGCGTACGTCGGCGCCGCTCACTTCTAGCGCGATCTCCGCGCGCGTCTCGTCGGCGCGCTGCGAGTCACGGGCCACGAGGAACAGCTTCGCGCCCATGCGCGCCAGCGCGAGCGCCGACGCGCGGCCGATGCCGTTGGTCGCGCCGGTCACGAGCGCCGTCTTCCCGCGCAGATCGATCATGGGATCAGCACCACCTTCCCGACGTTCTTGCGGTCCTGGATGTAGTGATGCGCTTCGGCGGCCTTCTCCAGCGGGAACGTCGCGCCGATCAGCGGCGCGATCTCCTGGCGGTTCCAGCAGCCGAGCAGCGCCTCGAGCCACGAGTTCACCCGCTCGATCTCGTCCCACAGGTGCGCGAGGTTCACGCCGAATACGCCGCGGTTCTCGTTGATGAGGCGAGCGGGCGTGAAGTGGAACCACGGCATGCGCGCGGCAGTCACGAGCGCCCGCAGGTAGCTGCGGCGCTTGCCGCGCGCCGCGGCCGAGAGCCCGAACATCGCCAGCCGCCCGGTCGGCGAGAGACTGCGGTAGCTCTTGCGGAACGACTTGCCGCCGACCGCGTCGAGCACCAGATCGACCCCTCGGCCACGGGTGTACTCGCGCACTCGCTTCTCGAAGTCGTCGGTGTACGGATCGATCGCGAAGTCGAGTCCGAGACGTTTCAGCGCGTCGTGTTTCGCGGCCGATGCGGTGCCGATCACGCGCGCGCCGACGCGCTTGGCGAGCTGTAGCGCCGCGATGCCGACGCCGCCGCCCGCGGAGTGAATCAGTACGGTCTGCCCCGCGCGCAGCCCGCCCATCACTTCGAGGATCTGCCACGCGGTGAGATAGTTCACGGGAAGCGCGGCGCCCTGCGGAGCGCTCATGTCGGACGGCCGGGTCGCGAGCTGGATCTCCGGCACGCACACCGTGTCCGCGTAGCCGCCGAAGCGCGTCAGAGCGAGGATGTCGCGCCCGATCCAGTCGGGCTCGACCTCGGCGCCCACCGCGTCGACCTTGCCTGCGATCTCGTAGCCCGGAACGACGGGCCTCGGCGGCAGGTCCGGGTACAGACCCATGCGGCCCATGACGTCTGCGAAGTTCACGCCGATCGCCTCGACGCGAACCCGCACGTGGCGCGGCCCCGGCAGCGGGTCCGCCGTCTCGCGAAGTCGCAGCACCTCGGGCCGGCCGAAGCGCTCGATCCAAACCTGTCTCACGTCCACCCCCTGTGGCGAGGGCGATTCTAGGGGGCAGACGCGGAGCGCGCCGCGCTACTCGGCGTCGGCGTCTTCGATGTCTTCGGGTGCGAGCGGGCCGAACTCGCTCGAGAACACCTGATAGCGCGCGAGCACGTCGAGGAGATACTTCGGCCGCGGGTGGTGCCCGCGCGAGACGAAGCGCTGCACGCGATAGGGGCCGAGGTTGTAGGCCGCGATCGCGAGCGCGGGATCCGGGTACATCTCGAACATCTCGCCCAGGTAGCACGCGCCGATCGACACGTTCGCCGCCGGGTCGAGCAAGGTGCGCGGGCCGGTCCAGGGAATCCCGTGGCGCTTCGCGATGTCGCGCGCGACGAACGGGCGCACCTGCATGAGACCCATCGAGCCGCCCGTGCCGCGGGCCTTCGGGTCGAAGTCGCTCTCCTGCTCGATGATCGCGAGAACCAGCAGCGGATCGAGCTGATGGGCCTGTTGCGCGGACTGGATCGCGCTCGCGACGCGCGCGCGATCGACCGGCGTGAGGTCGGGGGCGTGCTGGACGAGTAACTCAGCGAGGCGCTCGGCGAGGTGTGGCCTCGCGAGAGCGACGTCGCGGGCTGCCGGCACGTCGACCCGAGGCGGTGCGACCTTCGCCGGCGCGAGCTTCGCCGCGGCGGCGATCGCGGGCGAGACGGGCGCAGGAACGCTCGTCTGCTCGTGCAGAACGGCGCTGCCGAACGGGGTCTGACAGGCGCTGAAGATCAGCGCGGCTGCCGTTCCCAGGAGAACTCGGCGCAGCGCGGCGTGATCCGCCGCCTCGCGTAGCGCTCGATGCAACCGCGCTCCCTTGTTTCCCCCACGGACGACGGTCTTGGCAACCAGCCGGGGCCGAGTCCACCAAACAAGCTCCATGGGAGCTGTGATCGGAGTCACCGGGGTCCGACCGTGTGATCGCCCTCACGCAAGCAGGGCGAGCAAGTCCTCGCGGCTGATGGCGTTGGCTCGATCGGCGCCAGCCAGCGCCGCCTCCGCCAACTCTCGTTTCCGCTGCTGGAGCGCGAGGATGCGCTCCTCGACGGTGTCCCGCGCCACCAGGCGATACACCAGGACAGGCTGGTCTTGCCCGATGCGGTGCGCGCGGTCCGCCGCCTGCTCCTCGACCGCCGGGTTCCACCACGGATCGAGCAGGAACACGTGATCTGCCGCCGTGAGGTTCAGGCCCACGCCGCCGGCCTTCAGCGACAGCAAGAGGACAGGCGGCCCGTCCTCGGATTGGAAGCGAGCCACGACCGCCTCGCGGTCTACAGTGCTGCCGTCGAGACGGGTGAAGCCGAGCTCCGCGTGGCGCAGCTCGGGCTCGATGAGGTCCAAGAGCGAGGTCCACTGCGAGAACACGAGCGCCTTGTGGCCCTCGGCGGCGAGCTCCTCGAGTGACTCGAGCAGGACCGAGAGCTTGGTCGAGCCGTCCGCGTGCTGGCCGGGAACGAGCGCCCGATGGCACGCGGCTTGGCGCAGCCGGAGCAGGAGCTCGAGCGCTTCCATCACGCTGCCCCCCGACTGCAGCCGGGCCACGACCTCGCGCTGCGACGCGGCGCGCACCGCGTCGTATACCGCGCGCTCGTCCGCATCGAGCTCGCAGTGCAGCACCAGCTCGGTCCGCGGCGGGAGCTCGCGCGCGACGTCGCGCTTCAGGCGCCGCAGGATGAACGGCGCGATGCGCGCGCGCAGATGCGCCGCCGCGCCCGGCACGCCCGCGGCGATGGGCCGCGCGTAGCGCTCGCGGAAATCGGCGAGTGACCCGAGCAGGCCGGGATTCGAGAAGTGCATCTGACTCCACAGCTCGTCGAGGCGGTTCTCGACCGGAGTGCCGGTCAACGTGAGTCGGTGCGCGGCGCGCAGCGCGAAGGCGGCGCGCGCGACCTGGCTGTCGGGGTTCTTGATCGCCTGCGCCTCGTCGAGCACGACCGTATCCCACTCGACGGCCGCGAGCGCCTCCGCGTCCAGACGCAGGAGCGCGTAGCTCGTGAGCGTGAGGTCCGCGTCCTGCTCCAGCGCGCGCTTCGCGCCGTGGTACACCGAAATGCGTAGGCTCGGCCGGAAGCGCTTCGCCTGCTCGGCCCAGCCGAAGAGCACGCTCGTCGGCGCGACCACGAGCGTCCGGCCCGCGACCGCGCACAGCGCCTGCAGCGTCTTGCCCAGACCCATGTCGTCGGCGAGCAATCCGCCGAGGCCGGCGGCGCGCAGGAACGCGAGCCAGCGGACGCCTTCTCGCTGGTAGCCGCGGAGCTCCGCGTGAAGATCGGGGGGCAGCGTCGGCTCGGGCAGGCCGTCGAAGCCGTCGACGAGCGCTCGCAGTCTCTCGAAGCCGGGCGGCGGCGGCTCGCCCAGGTCCGCGTACAGACGCGCGAGATCGGGGAGGACGCACGCCGGCACGGTGCCGTCGACGGCGCGGGCGGCGAGCAAGTCGGCGACGCGCTGGCCGTGTTTCTCGAGCCAGGCGCTCGGGAGCGGCGCGAAGCCGCCGCCGCTGAGCGACACGAGTGACTCGCCCTCGCTCCATGCGCGCAGGACGCGCGCCGCGTCGACGCGCGCGCCGCGGGGACCCGCGCTGAACTCGAGCTCGAGGCGATTCGAGCCACCGTGCAGCTCCGGAGCGAGCTCCGGTGAGAGGAAGAATGACTCGTGCGCCTTTCCCACGACGTCGCCCGAGAAACGCTCGAGCGCCGCGCGGAACTCGATGGCCTCGCGCGCCGAGAAGTCGCGCTCCATACCGGGCGCGAGACCGAGCTCGCGCTCGAGGCGCGAGACCAAGGCGACCTCCGCCGACTCGCTTCGCCGCGGCACCGCGCCGCCGAGCGCGACCAATCGCCCGTCCTCGATGCGCGCCACCGGTGGGTCGCCGTAGACGAGCTCGGCCGCGACGCGCAGCCGGTCGCCGTCGCGAGTGACTCGCGCGAGCAGGCGCGGCTTCGCGAGCTCCTCGCGCGGCAGTCGTTCGGTTCGGATCTCGACGGGGATGCGCGCGCGCAGCTCTGGAATCACTTCCGCGACGAGTCGGCCCGCGGCCTCGAGTGGATACAGCCGGCCATGGCCGAGCTCCGCTCGTTCGCGCAGCGTCAAGTGCGGATCGCCGAGCGGCCGAAGCGCGCCCCCGCACAGCGCGACACCGTTCGCGAACGTCTCGCCGAGCCGCGGGTCGTTTGCCAGCTGCACGGCGAAGCCGTCGCCGCGGTCCTCGACGAGCGCGATCGGCAGCACGGGCTCCAGTGACACCGAAATGGGTCGGCCATCGAGGCGCACGTCCTCGCAGCCGACGAGCGCGGCCAGCAGCCGCTGCATCGCCTGCGGCGGCGGTGGGCCGCTGCGGCGCGTGTCGATGAGTCTCTCGACGGCCAGGTCCTCGGCGCTGACCAGCGGCGCGGGACCACCGGCACGGCCGGTGGCGTAGGCGGCGAGCGAGTGTCTGAGCGGCTCACTCTCTCCGTCGCGCACGAGCACGCGTGCGAGCGCGAGGCCGCCGGGCGCGCGCGTCAGGCGATAGCCGAGCTTGGCCGCGGAGCCGGCCGCGCTGGGCAACGCCTGACCCGACTCGCGCGCGCGCCGAAGCGCGATTGCGGCGGCGCAGGCGTGCTCGCACGGGTCGTCCGGCCCGTCGCAGTCGCACTCCCAGCTCGACTCGCGGGGCTGCAGCCGGACCGTCGGTGCGGCGCGGCCGGCGCGCACGAGCACGCGCAGCACGACCTCCTCGTCGCTCTGTGACTCGACACTGACTGCGCCGCGCCGCACCAGCTCGACGGCGCGCGACCAGACGGCGCTCTCCGCGTCGGCGCGCACCGCCTCGAAGAGCTCGTTCATGGGCGGCGAGGCTACGCGAGGCCACTCGCCGCTGCCATGCAGTGGCGCGGACTCCGGCCTCGGGCATCCTCCCGAGCTTGGCGGCGACACCAAACAGTGAAAGGCGGATTCCCGCCTTGCTCGTCTCGGGCTTTCTCGGCTCCGGCAAGACGACGCTCGTCCGCCATCTCCTGCGCGATGCCCAGGCGCGCGGCTTGCGACTCGCGATCGTGTCGAACGAGTTCGGCGAGCTCGGCATCGACCGCGCGCTGCTCGGGGGCAGCGACGAGACATTCGTCGAGCTCGGTGGCGGCTGTGTCTGCTGCCGGCTCTCGGACGAGCTGGTCGTGACTCTCGAGAAGCTCCGCGAGAAGGTGAACCCGGATCGAGTCGTGATCGAGACGTCCGGGGTCGCGCTCCCCTACGATGTGTCGCTGCACTTCTTCCGCGAGCCGCTCACGCGTTGGATCGGCGAGGACCTGACGGTGATCGTGGTGAACGCCGAGCAGCTCGCCGCCGGGCGCGACGTCGACGACACTTTCGAGGATCAGGTCTCGTCCGCGGACCTGCTCGTGCTGAACAAGATCGATCTCGTGGCGGAGTCTGCGCTGCCCGCGCTCGAGGCAAAGCTGCGGGCGCTGGAGCCCGAGGCGCCGATCGTGCGCGCGCGACACTGTGCGGTGTCACTCGACGTGCTCTTCCCTCCTGACCCGGGCGAGCTGGGGGCGCGCGCGCTGCGCGCGGAGCGAGGGCGCGACCCGCACACGCACCAGGAGTTCCACGCCGAGGTGCGGAGCTTTGAGCCGGGGCTCCCGAGCCGCGCGCTCGAGGAGCGGCTGCGCGGCGCGGGCGCGCTGCGCGCGAAGGGCTTCGTGCAGACCGCCGAGGGACTGCGCCTGGTGCAGGGCGTCGGCGCGCGCATCGAGCTCGTCGCGCCGGAGATCGCGCCGCCCCCCGAGCTCGTCGGCCGCGTCGTGTTGATCCGGCGCGGCCCCCCGCAGCCCCATGAGTGACTCCGTCCGGCTCGACTCACTCGCGCGGCCTACCGGCCTGCCGCCGGCGGAGGTCCTGGCGCGCTTCGTCGGCTGGGCCGAGGCGCGCGGCCTGCGCCCCTACCCCGCGCAGGAAGAGGCCTTCCTCGAGCTGCTCGAGGGCAAGCACGTCGTGCTCGAGACGCCGACCGGCTCGGGCAAGTCACTCGTCGCGCAGCTCCTGCACTTCAAGGCGCTGTGCGAGGGCGCGCGCTCCTTCTACACGTCGCCGATCAAGGCGCTCGTCTCCGAGAAGTTCTTCGCGCTCTGCGCGGTGTTCGGCGCCGAGAACGTCGGCATGCTGACGGGCGACGCGAGCATCAACTCGGCGGCGCCGATCGTGTGCTGCACGGCCGAGGTGCTCGCGAACATGGCGCTGCGCCAGGGCTCGGAGCTGCAGGTGCCATACGCCGTGCTGGACGAGTTCCACTTCTATTCCGACTCACAGCGCGGCTGGGCCTGGCAGGTGCCGCTGCTGGTGCTGCCGAAGACGACGTTCCTCCTGATGTCCGCGACCCTGGGGGACACGACCGAGATCCAGAGGGACCTGGCCCGGCGCAGCGGGCGCGAGGTCGCGCTCGTCCACTCCGACGAGCGGCCGGTCCCGCTCGACTACGCGTACTGCGAGACCCCCCTACACGAGACGGTGTCGGACCTGCTCGAAGCCGGGAAGGCGCCGATCTACGTGGTGAGCTTCACGCAGCGCGAGGCGGCGGAGCTCGCGCAGAGCCTCACGAGTGTCTCCGTCGCGACCCGCGAGGAGCGCCACGAGATCGCGCGCGCGCTCGGCGACTTCGCCTTCGACAGCCCGTACGGCAAGGACATGGCGCGCTTGATCCGCGCGGGCATCGGCATTCACCACGCGGGCCTCCTCCCCAAGTACCGGCTGCTCGTCGAGCAGCTCTCGCAGCAGGGCTTGCTGAAGGTCATCTCGGGCACCGACACGCTCGGCGTCGGCGTGAACATCCCGATCCGCACCGTGCTCTTCACGAAGCTCGCGAAGTTCGACGGACGGCGGGTCGGCGCGCTCTCGGCGCGCGAGTTCAAGCAGATCGCCGGGCGCGCGGGCCGCAAGGGCTTCGATCACCAGGGCAGCGTCGTCTGTCAGGCGCCCGAGCACGTGATCGAGAACAAGCGCATGCGCGCGCGCGCGAGTCAGTCGGGCAAGAAGAAGCGCAAGAACGAGGTCACCAAGAAGCCGCCGCCGGGCTTCGTCGGCTGGAACGAGGAGTCGTTCAAGCGCCTGATCGAGCGCCCGCCGGAGCCGCTCGTGTCTCGCTTCCGAGTGACTCACGGCATGCTCGTGCTGCTCCTGCGCCACGGCGAGGAGCAAGCGGATCCGCGCCGCAGCTGGCGCGTGGTCGCCGAGCTGATCGCCACGTGTCACGAGGACGAGCGCCGCAAGCGCCGCCTGCTGCGCGACGCAGCGCAGCTCTTTCGCGGGCTCCGCGCGGCGGACATCGTGCGCATCGAGCGCGACCCGGCGACCGGGCTGCGGCGGGTGCGCGTCGCGGCCGACCTGCAGTGGGACTTCTCGCTGCACCACGCGTTGTCGCTGTATCTCGTCGAGGCGATCTCGTACATCGAGGCGCGCGACGAGGCGTACGCGCTCGAGGTGCTGTCGCTCGTCGAGGCCGTGCTCGACGACCCGCGCGCGCTCCTGCTGCGCCAGCTCGACCGGCTGAAGAGCGATCTGATGAACCGGCTGAAGGCGGAGGGCGTGCCCTTCGAGGAGCGCATCCGCCGGCTCGACGAGCTGCAGCCGCCCGCGCCGAGCCGTGACTTCATCGAGCAGACCTTCAGTTACTTCGCGCAGAAACACCCGTGGGTCAAACGGCAGGACGTGAAGCCGAAGTCGATCGCGCGCGAGCTCGCCGAGGGGTACTGGGACTTCGATCACTACGTGCGCTTCTACGGCCTGCAGCGCAGCGAGGGTCTCCTGCTGCGTTATCTCGGCGAGGTCTACGGGTCGCTCGTGCAGACGGTGCCGGCGGCCGCGAAGACTGACGCCGTGCACGACGTGATCGCCTACTTCCGAGCGATGCTCGAGCGCGTCGACTCGAGCCTGGTCGCGGAGTGGGAGAGCCTGCTGCATCCCGAGCTGCGCGCGCCCGCGCCCGCCGCCGCGCCGGCGTTGCGCGTCTACGATCTCGCCGCGGATCCGCGCGAGCTGCGCGCGCGCGTGCGCGCCGAGCTCCACCGCCTGACTCGCGCGCTCGCCGCCCGTGACTGGGAAGAGGCCGTGCGCTTGGTCTACCGCGATCCCGACGATCCGTGGACCGAAGAGCGCTTCGCGCGCGCGCTCGAGCCGTTCCGCGCGGAGTACGGCGACATCGTGTTCACGCCGCGCGCGCGAGAGAACCAGTGGACGCGCCTCGAGCCCGATGGCCCGCGGCGCTGGCGCGCGACTCAGGTCCTGCTCGACCGCGACGACGACAATCTCTGGTGCATCGAGGCCGAGGTCGATCTCGGCGGCGAGCGCGACCCCGTCGGCCCGCTGCTGCGGCTCGCGCGCATCGGCAGCTAGCGCCCGAGAGTGTGCCGCGGGTACATGACTCGCTTCAGCCACTCCGCGGTAGCGAAATACACGGCGACGAGCCCGAGCATGAGTCCGACGACGTACGCGGGAAGCGGCGCGAAGCCCAGCGGCGCCGCGAGCGGGGAGTAGGGCAGCACGAGCGCGAGCGCGCCGACGCAGACACTCGAAGCGACGAGCCCGCGACTCGGTCGGCTGCGCTGGATCGGCAGGGCGCTGCGCAGCGCGAAGACGACACTCACTTCGGAAAGCACGGACTCCACGAACCAGCCCGTGCGGAACAGCGGCGGGTCGGCGTGCAGCGCGAGCAGGAGCAGCGCGAAGGTGCACAGGTCGAACACCGAGCTCTGCGCGCCGAAGATCAGCATGAAGCGGCGAATGAAGCGCACGTCCCAACGCCGCGGCGCGGCGAGCAACTCGGGCTCCACGCGATCGCCCGCAATCGTCAGCTGCGCGACGTCGCCCAGGAAGTTCAGCAAGAGGATCTGCTTCGGCAGCATCGGCAGGAACGGAATGAAGAGCGACGCAACCGCGACGGAGAGCATGTTCCCGAAGTTCGCACTCGTCGCCATGAATATGTACTTCTGCGTGTTCTGGAACGTGCGCCGGCCCTGGTGAATCCCGTCGCGCAGCGCGCGGAGCTCGCGCTCCAGCAGCACGATCTCGGAGGCTTCCTTGGCGACGTCGGTGGCGGAGTCGACCGAGATACCGACGTCGGCGACGTGCAGCGCGGCGGCGTCGTTGATGCCGTCGCCGAGAAATCCGACGACGTGCCCCGCGCGCTTGAGCGCGAAGATGATTCTCTCTTTCTGATTGGGCTCGACCTCGGCGAACACGTCGGCCTCGGCGGCGCGGCGCACGACGGCCTCGGCGGAGAGCGAGCTCAGCTCGGCGCCGGTGATCACGCTCGGCTCGTCGATTCCGACGGCGCGCGCTACGTGACTCGCCACCCAGCGATTGTCGCCGGTCACGATCTTCAGGCGGACGCCGAGCTTGGCGAGCGACGCGACGACCTCCGCGCTGTCCGACTTCAGCCGGTCCGCGAAGATCAAGATGCCGAGAAAGACGAGCTCGCTCTCGTCGCTGCGCTCGGCGCGCGTGCGCTCGGGCAGCTCGCGCGCCGCGAGCGCCAGCACGCGGGCGCCGCGCTCGCTCTGCGCCTGGAACGCCGCCTCGATCTCCGCGCGCCGCGGCTCGAGTGACTCGTGCGCGCCGCTCGGCGTCTCGAACTGGCTGCACACCTCGAGCACCTTGGGCACGGGGCCCTTGGTCACGAGCAGGGTCCGGCCGGCCATGCGGATCAACACACTCTCGCGCTTGCGCGCGAAGTCCCACGGCACCTCGTCGAGCTTCTCGACGCCCTCGAGCGCGAGCGGCGCGGCGCCCTCCAGCGCGGTGTCGAGCGGATTCACGAAGCTCGTCGAGAAGTGGGCGTTGAGCTGCGCGAGCTGGAGAACGCGCGCGCTCACGGCGCCCGCGCCGTCGTACGCTCCCTCGAGCCGGACCACGCCCTCGGTGAGCGTCCCCGTCTTGTCGGAGCAGAGCACGTCCATGCTGCCGAGATTCTCGATCGCGGAGAGCCGCTTCACGATCACGCGGTGGCGCGCCATCTCGCGCGCGCCCCGCGCGAGACACAGCGCCAGGATCGCGGGCAGGAGCTGCGGCGCGAGGCCGATCGCGAGCGCCAGCGAGAACAGGAGTGACTCGAGCACCGGCCGCTGGAACGCGATGTTCGCCGCCAGGATGATCAGCGCGAGCGCGAGCGTCGCCTCCACGAGCAGCAGGCCGAAGCGGAAGAGCCCGCGCTCGAACTCCGGCTCGGGCGCCGCGCGCTGCAGCCGCGCGGAGATCGCCCCGAACTCCGTGCTCTGCCCGACCGCGACGACCAGCGCGCGCGCCGACCCGCTGGCGACGTGCGTGCCGAGAAACACGCAGTTGGCGCGCCGCGCCAGCGCGGTATCGTTCGGCAGCGACTCACAGCTCTTCTCGACGGGAAACGACTCGCCGGTGAGCGAGCCCTCGACGCAGAACAGGTCGTGCTCTTCGAGCAGGCGACAGTCCGCGGGAACGAGACTCCCCGCGTCCAGGATCACAACGTCGCCGAGAACGAGCTCCTCGGGCGGTAGCTCGACCTCGCGGCCGTCGCGCAGCACCCGGCACTTCGAACGGACCGTCGCGAGCAGCGCCTCGACGGCGCGCTCCGCGCCGCTCTCCTGCCACGTGCCGACCCCGACGCTCGCGGCGAGGATTCCGAGAATGATGATCGCGTCCGTCTGCTCGCCGAAGCCGAACGAGAGCGCGGACGCGAACAAGAGCAGCGCGAGGATCGGGCTCGCGAGCTGGCGCAACAGGATGCGCAGCCAGCCGAGCCGCCGCCTGCCGCGCAGCGCGTCCGCCCCCGAGCTCGCGAGCCGGCGCGCGGCTTCGGCGCTCGAGAGACCGTCGTGACTCGTTGCGAGGCGCGCGCAGACGCCGGCCGCGTCTTCGCTCCAGTGAGTCGCTGCGGGCGCGCTCAAGCGCGGCTCGGCTTGCGCCGGGCCGGCTTGCGCTCGCTGCGCGCTCGCGCCTTGCTCGCCGCCCACGAGCAGATCGGACACGCGGCAAAGTCGTGCGCGCGCGCCGGGCAGTAGCGGCGGCCGAAGTAGATGATCTGAAGGTGGCGCCGGATCCACTCACTCTCGGGGAAGAGTGACTTCAGGTCGCGCTCGGTCTCGACGACGTTGCGCCCGCTCGACAGCCCCCAGCGCGCCGCGAGCCGGTGGATGTGCGTGTCGACGGGAAACGCGGGCACGCCGAACGCGTGCGCCATGACCACGCTCGCGGTCTTGTGTCCCACGCCGGGCAGCGCTTCGAGCTCCTCGAAGCTCTTCGGCACCTGGCCGCCGTGGCGCTCGACGAGCAGGCGCGACAGCGCGTGGATGTTCTTCGACTTCGCCGGCGAGAGCCCGCACGGCAGGATGATGCTGCGAATCTGCGGCACGCTGAGACGAGTCATCGCCGCGGGATCGCCGGCGAGCGCGAACAGCTTCGGAGTCACTCGATTCACGCGCTCGTCCGTGCACTGCGCGGACAGCACGACCGCGACGAGCAAGGTGTACGGGTCCTCGTGAGTCAACGGGATGTCCGGCATCGCGAACTTCTCGTCGAGGATCTTCCCGATGCGGTCGGCCTTCTCCTGGCGAGTCACTGAACCCTCCCGGCGAGGAAGCGAACGAACGCCGGGTGGGCGTTCGCGCACGGCACGAGCTCGAGCGCCTCGCCGCCCGCCTGGCGCCATTGCTTGGCGCCGCGGATGCCGATCTCTTCGAGCGTCTCGAGACAGTCCGCCGCGAACGAGGGGCACAGCACGGCGAGCCGCTTCACGCCCGCGCGCGCCAGCTCCGGAATACGCACGTCGGTGTAGGGCTTGATCCAGGGGTCGCGCCCGAGCCGCGACTGGAACGCGAGCGAGAACGAACCCGGCGCGAGGCCGAGCGCGGCCACCAAGGCGCGCGTGGTCGCGTGACACTGCGCGCGGTAGCAGCGTGCGTTCGCGGCGCCGATCGCGTCACAGCAGGTTGCTGACACGAGACAGTGTCGCCCGCTCGGGTCGCCCGCGCGCATGTGCCGCTCGGGCAGGCCGTGATATGAGAACAGCACGTGGTCGGGACGGAACGCGGCGAGGCGCGAGCCGGCGATCTCGGCCACGGCGGCGATGAAGCCCGGGGCCTCGTAGAACTCCGCGAGCGCTTCGAGCGGCGGAACATTCGTGCGCGCGCCCGCGAGCTCGAACAGGCGCGCGAGCGCCGAGCCCAGCGACGAGGACGCGTACTGCGGAAACAGCGGCAGGGCGACGACGCGCGCCACCCCCGCTTCGCAGAGTCGCTCGAGCGCGCCCGCGATCGACGGCTCGCCGTAGCGCATGCCGAGCTCGACGACATAGCGTGAGCCCAGCGCCGCGCCCAGCGCCGCGCGCAGTGCGATCCCGTTCGCGAGCAGCGGCGACCCCGAGCTCGCGTCCCAAACCTTCTTGTACAGGGCCGCGGAGCGCGGCGCGCGAAGCGGCGCGATCACGAGATTGACCAGCGCCCAGCGCAGCGGCGCGCTCGTGTCGATCACGCGCGGGTCCGAGAGGAACTCGCGCAGATAGCGGCGCACGTCGCCGGTCTCGGGCGAGCGCGGCGTGCCCAAGTTGAGCAGGAGCACGCCGGTCTTTCCGCCCGCCGAATTCACGCGGGAAAGTAGAGCCGGAAACCCCGCGCGCTGTCGACCCCCGCGGCTTGACTCGCGTGCCGGTTCCTGGCCTGCTTAGAGCAACTCGCGCAGGGCACATGGGGAGGCACGATGGCGGAGCAGCTCGATCTCGCGATTCGCGGCGGAACGCTCGTCGACGGCACCGGCGCGCCCGCGCGCAAGGGCGATCTCGGCATTCGCGAGGGGCGCATCGCGGAGCTCGGCGAAGTCAAAGGACGGGCGAAGCGCGAGCTCGACGCGACCGGCTGCATGGTCGCGCCCGGCTTCGTCGACATCCACACGCACTACGACGCGCAGGTCTTCTGGGACCGCATGCTCACCATCTCGCCCTGGCACGGAGTCACTTCGGTCGTCATGGGCAACTGCGGCTTCGGCGTCGCGCCGACTCGCCCGGCTCACCGCGACCTGATCATGCGCACGCTCGAGAACGTCGAGGGCATGTCGCTCGAGGCGCTGCGCGCGGGCATCGGGCCCGAGTGGCCGTTCGAGACGTTCCCCGAGTATCTCGACGCGCTCGACCGGCGCGGCACGGCGATCAACGTCGGCGCGCTCGTCGGTCACACGCCCGTGCGCCTGTACGTGATGGGCGAAGAAGCCACCGAGCGCGAGGCGACCGAGGACGAGATCGCGCAGATGGAGCGGATCGTGACCGAGGCGCTGCGCGCCGGCGCGGTCGGCTTCGCGACGAGTCGCTCGGCGACTCACGTCGGCTACGCGGGCCGGCCTGTGCCGAGCCGCGCGGCGTCGATGGAAGAAGTGAGTCGGCTCGCCGCGACCCTGGGTCAGACCGGGCGCGGCATCATGCAGGCGACGATCGGGCGCGGCTTCTTCACGCAGGAGCTCGCCGAGCTCGCGCGCAAGACGGGGCGGGCGGTGTCGTGGACGGCGCTGCTCGCCGGTGCGCTCGGCCCCGACGGACACCGCAAGGTGCTTGACGACCACGACAAGCTGCAGCGCCAGGGCGTGCAGGTGTATCCGCAGGTTGCGTGCCGCCCGCTGAACTTCGAGTTCCAGTGGAGCGCGCCGTTCCCATACGAGAGCATGGAGATGTTCAAGCCCGTCTCACAGGCGGACCGCGAGGGCAAGAAGCGCATCTACGCCGACCCGGAGTTCCGCGCGGCGTTTCGCGCGCGCGGGGATCGCGGCGGCATCGCCGGGCGTTGGGCCGACACGGTCGTGTCGTGGTATCCGGCGAACCCGAGCTTTGAGGAGCGCAGCGTCGCGGACCTGGCCGCGGAGGCCGGCGTGCACCCGGTCGACTTCGCGCTCGACCTGGGGCTCGCGAGTGACCTACAGGCGCGCTTCCGCATCGCCGTCATGAATCAGGACGAGGTCGCGGTCGGCGAGCTGCTCTCGCACCCCTCGGTTGTGCTCGGTCTGTCCGACGCCGGCGCGCACGCGAGCCAGCTCTGCGACGGCTGCTTCTCGACTCACTTGCTCGCGCACTGGGTGCGCGAGAAGCAGGTGCTGTCGCTCGAGCAGGCCGTCCGCCTGCTCACGTCGCGCTCCGCGGAGGTCTTCGGCATCACCGACCGCGGCCGGCTCGCGCCCGGGCTCGCGGGCGACGTCGCGGTCTTCGATCCAAACACCGTCGGGTGCAGCCCGCTGCGCCGCGTGCACGACTTGCCCGCGGGTCAGGACCGGCTGGTGTCGGACGCCACCGGCATCCGCGCGGTGATCGTGAACGGCGTGGTGCTGCGCGAGAACGGCCGCGACTCACTCGATTCCGAGGGTCCGCTCCCGGGCCGCGTCCTGCGTGGAGGCGCCGCCGCGTAGCGCGGCGAGCTGAAGCAGCAGACCGGCGGCGAGGGGCAGCGCCAAGACGGCGCCTGCCAGCGTGCCGGCGAGCGCGCCGCGCGCCGGCGCGACCACCCCGAGCACGGCGAGCAGCGTTGCCCCCGCGACCAACAGCGGTGCGATCCAGATGCGAGCGTGGAGTCGCAGGGCGAGAAGCGTGACTGGGAAGAACACGACCTGACACGCCAGCCCGACGGCGGGGCCGGCGAAGGGCAGCAGCAGAAAGCTCGACGGCCCGTGGAAGTCGCCGGTCCACCCGAGGGCGAAGACGGCGAAGCCGAGGTTCCCGACGTTGGGGGCGCCCCCGAGAAAGACGACGCAGGCGGCGGCCGCCCAGAGCTCGTGAGTCCGAGAGGGCGTCGCGTCCGCGCCGCCACCTCGAGTGTCTGCTCGCGAGAGGTAGCGCGAGAACACCCACAGGCCGGCGCTGAGAAGCGCGCTCTGATACGGCGCGCCGTACGACCGGAGCGAGAAGCTCGGACAGAGCAGCGAGTAGCGAAGTGTCTCGGGGAGCCCGCGCCCGGGAGGCGCCCAGGCTCCGCACCGGAGACCGAGACGGCCCGTCAGCCAGATGCCGGCGCCGATCGCAAGACACAGCGCGAACGTCCAGACGAGCGTTCTCCGTGCGAACCCGGCGAAGGCGCGGCGGCCCGGCGAGAGCGCGGCCCAGCACAAGAGCCCGGTGACTCCCAGCAGCAAGAGACGCGGATCCGTCCACAGCCGGACGCTGACGATCCCCGGCTGATAGTCGTCGCCGAGTGATGCGATCGCGGCATGGAGATACAGCGAGCACGCGAACGCGGCGACGAAGGCGACCTCCAGCCCGCGCGTGCTTCGAGTCATCGCGGCCACCTCGTCTGCACGTGTTAGGTCTTGCGCAGATCGCGGCAGAAGGCGCGGATCGCGCCGTTCAGGACGTCAGCCGCTTCCCACTGCAGGAAGTGACCCGAGTCGCGCACCAGGAACGGGCCGACGTGGTCCGGGAAGACGGCGGCGGCCATGCGGTCGAACTCCGGATAGAGCACGTGATCCGAGGTGCCGAACAGGATCAGCGCGTGAGTCGGGTTGGGGCCGAGCAGCGGCGGCTCGCTGCGCTTGCTCGGATCGAAGACCGACTCGTAGCCGCCGAACCCGGAGCGCAGCTTCGCGCCGTCGGCGAACGGCTCGGTCATGAAGTCGACCGCGTCGCGCGCGAACGTGCCCGGGTGCGCCCAGAAGCGCGGGCCGTAGAAGGTCGCGATGTAGCGGCGTCTTCGCGCGGGGGAGTCGAGCTCGGCCGCGAGCGCGTCGGCGTCGGTGCCCTGGCGGAGGAAGTAGTCACTCGCCTCCACTGGGGGGCGCGTGCGCATCCCCGCCATCTTGTCCTTCAGATAGGGGAGGGGCGAGTTGAAGATCACCAGCCGCTCGACCCGGGCGGGGAAGCGCAGCGCGAAGTCCTGAATCACCGCGCCGCCGAGGTCGCCGCCGACCAGCACGACGCGCGCGGCGCCGAGTGAGTCGAGGAGCGCCGCGAGATCGCGGCTGTGCGAGGCGACGTCGGCGAATCCGTCCGGCGCGACGTCGCTCTCGCCGAAGCCGCGCAGGTCCGGTGCGATCACCCGGAAGCCCGCGGCCGCGAGCGGCGCGACGTTGCGCCACCAGATGCGCTTGGTCTCCGGCCAGCCGTGCACAAGCAGGAGCGGGAAGCCCTCGCCTTCGTCGACGGTCAGCTGGCGGAAGCCGCGCGGCGAGACCGAGCGCACCCTGAAGCGCGCGGGGTCCAGCTCGCGCGACTCACTCAAGGCTCGCGGGTCTCGAGCACGTCGATCGCGTGCACGGGCGCGCCGTCGCCCTTCATCAGGTGAGAGATCGCGCCCAGCACGAGTCTCTGCTTCGCGAGCGTGTTCTTGCCCTGGAACGCCTGCGAAGTCACGCGGATCTCGAAGTGACCGCCGCTGCCGCGCACGTCGAGCGAGTCACAGGGCAAAGCGGCTTCGATCGCCGCGCGCAGCTGGCCGATCACTTCCGACGGCGGCGGGTGGATCTGCAGCGCCAAGACCGGGCTAGTAGCGCGGAATCGACGGATCGACTTCGCGCGACCACGCGTCGATCCCGCCCGCCAGGTTGTGGACGTTGCTGAAGCCCAGCGCCGCGAAGTGCTCCGCCGCGGCCTGGCTCCGGCCGCCGTGGTGGCAGTGAAACACGATGCGGGCGTCGCGCGGCAGCTTCTCGATCTCCGCGGCCACGCGCGCGTCGACCAAGGTCGCCCCGGCGATGCGCGCCTTGCGCTGCTCTTCCGCAGTGCGCACGTCGAAGAGATGCAGCTCCGCGCCCGAGTCCATGAGCGCGCGCAGCTCCTGGACGCTCAGCTGATTCACCGGCTCGCCCTTCGGCGCGTTGGGGTTGTCGACCGCAAGCGCCTTGCGGCCACCGGAGTCGACGGCGTCGATCGTGAGTCCGCCGGCGCGCGCCGCCGACTCGCGATCGAAGAGCAAGGTGATGCCGTTGCTCTCCGCGGCGATCTCGTGACCCGTGCGCGGGCCAAGCGAGAGCGAGTGCTTGAAGCCCGCGTCGATCGCCACGCGCAGCTCGCCGGGCTGGCGAGTCTTCGCCTCGCGCAGGAGCTCGGCCGCCGAGTCAGTCACGATGACACTCGGCGGTGTCACCGTCTCGGCCTGGAGCCCGAGCGCGCGGTGCAGCTCGCCGCTCGCGTACATCTCCTTCACGATGTCGCAGCCGCCCTGGAACTCGCCGTCGATGTAGAGCTGCGGGATCGTCGGCCAGTTCGAGAACTCCTTGATGCCCTCGCGCACGTCGCGGTCCTCGAGCACGTCGAAGCTGCCGTAGCGCGGCAGCAGACGGTTCAGGATCGAGACGACCTGCGAGGAGAAGCCGCACTGCGGCGCGTCGGGGTCGCCCTTCATGAAGAGCATCACCCGCTCAGAGGCGAGGATCGACTGGATCCGGTCGCGGAGCTCGGACGAAAGGGCCATGGCTGCTCCTTCTTGCCGGTCGGACGCGGACTCCGATGCCGGCCCGCGCAGTCTAGATTCGCTAACGTGCGCCGGCCAGCCGACCCCATCGTCTAGCCTGGCCCAGGACGTCGGCCTTTCACGCCGATAACGCGGGTTCGAATCCCGCTGGGGTCGCCAGCGACCCTCGGATTTGCTCGGGATCGCGTGCTCGAGACACTGTCCATTCCACTTCGCGTAGCGTTGCACAGTCGCGATGTCCGAGTGACCGAGCCACGATTTCACCGCAAGACATCGACGCCCGAATTCCGTGAGGCGCGTGCGGGCTCGTACGGGCCGCGAGCAACAGCTACGCTGCGCGCCCGTGGCCCGGCCTCCCACCTTCGATCTCGCGACCGAGCTCGCGAACCGGAGCTTCACGCCGGGACAGCGCGATGCCACGGGGCTCGTAGAGTTGATTGTCGCGGGCGTCGAGCCCGCGGCGACGCGAGCGGCTCCGGCACTCGCCGGATTGCGCGATGGCGCACGCGCCGCGATCGGCGGGCGGTTCGAGACCGCCGACGAGGCTGCGAAGGCGCGGCTGGTCGCGGTACTCGGGTTGCTCGCCCGCGGGGGTGACTCGGAAGCGGCGAAGATCGTGATCGCGCGGATGCGAGACACCTCTACACGCGTACGGCGCGCCGCCGCGATCGCCCTCGGCAAGCTCGGCGGCGATGCGGCCGGCGCGGCGTTGATCGCGCGGTGGGACGCCGGGGATGTCACGCCCGACGAGCGGCGGGCGCTTGCCGAGGCGCTCGGCAAGCGCGGCGGCTCTGCCGCACTCACTCGCTTG
>Ga0326726_10000915_pt1 | contig 27124 bp, 20 predicted proteins | sample MHFenrmetagenome_2_FD_207603 | JGI IMG/M metagenome (GOLD analysis project Ga0326726, IMG submission 207603) | Lab enriched peat soil microbial communities from Michigan Hollow, Ithaca, NY, United States - MHF15MN | ecosystem: Environmental > Terrestrial > Soil > Wetlands > Peat | place: USA... | reverse complement strand
GGGCCAAACGAGCGAGTACAAGAGCCGTTCAGAGGGCGGAATGTCCCGCTAATACCAGACTAGGACGTTGTGTCTCATGTGTCAATTCAGATTCTCATGGATCTTATGTCTTACGTCGCCGGGCTCTCTCGAGATGGTTACATAGAGACGCGACGAGGTCCATGATGACATCGACGTTCACGTCTGGACTGCTAACCACTAGCCTGATTGCTCTCAACTCGCAGAGAGAGCTGTCGGCCTCCTGCGGTTTGTTCTTTACTCGAACTCCGCAGAAGTCAGAAACAGCGTTAATGAAGAACTTGCCGTCCTTATTCATTGAATCTCTCACTGCGTCGCAGAGAGAGTTGAGAGAAGCCCTGGTTTCGTGACGCCTTGGTACCGGTGCCACACAGACTGCGTTTAGGTGCACCGAGTGCAGCACCTGAAATCGGCCGGAATCCACCAATTGCCGTGAGAGTTCTTGTGTGATAGCCAGGACACGTTCTATCCGATTCCGATACCCTTCCAGCCCGAGCGAGTGAATCCCGGCCCATAGCGCCGCGGCGCCTATCCCCGGTCTTGAGCCTTCAAGCGTCGGTGCGAGGTGACGCAAGTACGGGGCGTCGTGCTCAATCTGCACTCTAGAATCCTGATCACGAAATATGACGCAACCGCAAGGATAGGGCATGTACCCCATCTTATGACCATCCACGACGATTGAGTCTACCCGATCCAAGTCTGGACAGAGCCGCTTCACCGACGGCGATACGAGCGCGAAGCCCCCCCACGCGGCGTCCATATGCAAGTGAATGTCTTCTTCTCGAAGGCGACGAATCGCCGCCGAGTCGATTCTTTCTATTGTCCCAGTGGTGGTAGTTCCCAGTGAGAACACGCATGCCAACAGAGGGGTATGAAACGTAAAACAGGCATATAAGGCCTTGAAGATTTCGGAGTTCAGAGGCTGAAGCGAAAATGGATGCTGGTTACCTTCGTAAAAGGACTGCAACTCTCCACCACGCGACTCTTCTCGTATTGACTCTCGTATCAGGTCGCCCCACTCCCCATCTCTAATACCCTTGAGAAACCGCTCGTCATTCCGCTGTCGGCCGATAACAATCTCGTCACGCGCGACAGACACGCGCACGAGATTGTCGTATCCGATCCCAAGTACCCAGAGAGCCTTCTGCAACGAATAATGGGAAGAAGCTGACGTGAGGACGACTCCAGGCGTCTTTCCGATTACTCCTCTCGAGCCAATATCACCGATTCGCGGTCTCGATAGCTTGTGATAGGTATAATCTCGTGCAACAAGAAGAGCTGTCATGTTTCCGATGGTTCCACCAGAGACCGTGTTCCCCCAGGCTCTCGACGGATCATACCCGACGAGGTGTTCACACATCCACTGGACGCATTCTGCCTCCATTGCCCATGTGGCCTGTGAAACCTCTGGAACTACGTTGTTTGGATTCTGGATCATCGTTCCCAAGGCAGCAAGGATGGATGGGACATGGGGCGATGGGTGTATGTTGATGAAATTTGACTTGTTGAATCTCACCGATGACGCAATTCGTGACAGAAATTCTGACATCCATTTGTAGTCTCTGTGAGACGTCGATCTGACAAGTTCACGAATTGATCCTTGGAGGCGCCGGGTCTCTCCGGACGACGGCACTACTCGCTTGTCGGACCACCAGTGTGTCAAAAAAGGAATGAGTGACTCAGCGAGGACCTTGCTAAATACCGCGAGGTCGTCGGCCATTTGTGTTCGACTCTTGCTTTCGGTCCGACGCACGACCTTCTTGTCTTTTCTCATCCATGCACCTCGTGAAAGCGCTGAACTCTGAGAATGTGGAGTGCCACTTGCTTAACCCAGACTGCGCAAGTTGCTTGTGCCGAGGATTTGGGAATAGGCAGCCCCCTTGACACCGATTACCTTCGACTCCCCCTCGTGCCATTACCGTGGCCAAAGCTCACGCCTCCAGGCCCCTGGGAGTGCCCCAATAGACTAAAGGCATCGGCCCACACTCTTGCACTTCTGAATAGACGATGTTCTACTCGCTCGGCCAGCTTTGGTTCCTCTGGTTATTGACTTTACCGCCGCCCTTTGGTAGTGTTAAGACAGATGTTTGACAACTGGAACAAATCTTGCGTCGCCTTCGCCTTTGGGCTTGTGCCCGTGAACGAAACCGGCAATCGTTGGTACTAACCAAGGGGGAGGGAGCTATGGAAGAGACAGGAAACGGAAACGGAAACGTGAAATTCACCCACTGGGTGGAAGACTTATCGACTGGCAAGATCATCGGTCGGCTTAATTTGGAGCACATGGTAGGGCAGCCCTGGGAAGGCCAGGTTGCTCTCGTCCCGGCCAAATTTCGCGATCGAGCGGACGCGCAGTCGAACAGTGAACTTTCGCGCCCCTTGAGTACAACGCAATCCTGATATCAGGAATCGCGTCCTCTACAAACGCCCCACCCAGTGGGGCGTTGTTTCGTTTCGTACTACGTTCCTCAACGCGTTCGAGCAAAGTTCGCCGAGAGGAATTTAATTTCTTCATCTCCCATCGCACCGCAGCCCGAGTTAACCACTACGACCTTCTCGTTCGCTCTCGTTCTCTTGAGGAGCTTGTTCGTGCCTGGCTTATTCGGAAGGCACACGTTGGATAGGCGTTTCAGTGCACCGAATGCAATAAGCGCGGAGGGTTCCACTGCAACCAATTGCGGGCCATTCTTACAGCAGAGTTCGTTTGCTGCCACCTCCTGCTCAGATCGGGAGATGACCATTCGAATTACGGAAGGATCAATCATCGCCTTATACATGACTAAGAGCAGCGGAGTGTAGATTGTTGTCAACTTGGGGGCGCATGGCGTATCGGATGGAGGTGCAAATTCGTCTCGCTCGACATCGATGTGAATCCCATACTTCTCGTAGTTATTGACTATGCTTTCGCCCTCCGGGATTGCCGCGACGATCTGACAATCCGTCGCTTCAATTAGGTCCTTCGCTCTGCAGTCCTGAACACCGAGATAGAAACCGTAGAATAGGTCACCAGTACCAACAGGGACTACGATGTAGCGCGGCCTAAGATGGACGCACAACTGGCGTGCAAGTAATCGGTACATATAGAGACCAACACCATCGAGCCCGTCCGTGACGTCCCAATACTGGTCGATCTGTATGTTCGATCCTAGTCTGCTATTCAACCTGGCGACTGCATCAGCGGGAGTGAAGATCGGCCCCGTGTAATCACGAGGAAATGGGTCAGCATATGCTTGGTAAGATTCCAAAAGTCTCTGAATCGACTTAGGAAGTGATCCGTTAGAACTGTAGCAATAGACTTGTATGCGCTCGTCGAGTTTCAAAACTCGGTTGACCGCGTACACCATTTTTACCAAGCTTAGTCCAGCATTACCTGCCGTCCACACTCCTAGATGGCGGATCCTCGATTGCACGGCGGTTCTGACAACGGCCCAGGTCCGCAGGTCCTTCAGAGTGTTTGACCACGGATATGTCGCCAGGTCGCATACAGTGATGTTCCCACCAGAGAATCCGAAATTCTCCTCGTGTCCTCCCAGGCCGTGAAGTACAGCGTTTCCGCAATGTAACTGGTCCATTTCTGGGACCGAGGCTGGATATGGCAGCGAGGGATGTGCGGTGGCTGGAGGAAGGGCCGGATCGTGTATCGAAATTGCGAACGCGTCCATGCTTGGTCTGCTTGCCGGATGGGGTGGCGCGAACTCGCCGTCGGCTTTCGATGGAACTGGAAATACTGTCGGGTAGAGTTCGAGATCATCGCCAAACTTGTCCGCAGGTTTCCAAGGAGTCGAACCCACGCAACAAAACCGCTTCTTAGCGGGATTGTAGTACCCTGGGATAGGGTTCCCGCAGAATAGACACTTGCCATGCAGGTTTTGCAGGTCCATAGTGGTCTGCCGTGTCAGTCACGGCCTTGAAACAAATCGCGGGGCAATTTGTCAAGCCGTTTGTTGGTTCATGCAAACTCCCCTAGTTGAATACTGAATGCGCGCCACACGCAGAAAACAGGCACGCCATCACTCAGCGGACGCGTGAATACCGCAATCGTCTTCACCCGTACGCAAAAACTCACCGAGCGCTTAGAGGAACGTCCTCGTATCCGTGACAAGTGCTTTCGAGGACGGATACACGTCGGGCTGGGGTGACTGATCTCGCAGACATGCTCTATGAAGAAATTTGAATATGGAGGGGGCGTCGTCTTCTGGGCACACCGAGTGTCTAGTTCTTCGCTGGCTAAGCTTGTCGTACGTTGGATGAAGAATCCCAAGGACGCACTGACGACAAAACCCCAGATTACCATGAACGGCGAATCCAGCATGGGCCAACAGGGCAGCCCGAGGAGACTGAACTGCGTCCGCCCCGCCGCACTACTTATCCATGCTTCTGGAAGTAGCCTCTGTATCTGCTAAGCCCGCATCAGGTCCGACGGGCTGAACTCCTTAAACGCGACCTTTAGTTTCTCCTCGTCCACCAAGTGCACGTAGTGCTCCGTCGCCTGGATTGTCGAACGCCCAAGTAGGCGCTGGAGCAAAAAGCGCCGGCATCCCCGAGGTGGCCCGCTCGCTTTCCTCTCCATTCGAAGGATCTCCGAGTGAAATTGGTCTGGATTTCAAGTGAGAATCACGGACTGTCGGTTCAAGCTCAATAGCCGGCCGACGCTCCCAAGAAGGCAGCGAGGGCCACCTAGACGCCCCCTTCCCGCTTCTCAAAGGCAGTGTGGCGTCTGACAAGAGCAATGGGGCAGCAGAAATACGAAACTGCGGCTACAGTCGCAGTCCGTCTCCTGGCGAGAATTGCTGGAAGACTTGACGCAGTTTCTCATCGTTGATCAGATGGATGTACATCCGCGTGGTGTTGAGGCTGGTATGTCCGAGCATTCGCTGCAACATGAAGGCTGGGATTCCTGTCAGAGCCAGATGGCTGGCCGCACTGTGTCGCATCAGATGCGGCGTGACATGTACATCAACACGCTTGCCGATCCGTTCGAGAACATGTTGGAGATGACGCTTCTGCATCGGCAATCCCTGCCGAGTGCAGAAAAGCACAGTCCCCGGAAGCGGGCTACGGAATCTCAAGAGATACGAGTGCAGATGGCGCAGAGTCTTTCCACCAAGTGGGAGGCGGCGCTCTTTGCGTCCTTTTCCCATGACCCGCAGCGTGCCGGCTTTGAAGTCGATGTCTTCGATCTTGATGTTGATCAGTTCGCTCAGGCGGATCAGAGAGTCCCAGAGCACGTAGAGGATGCAGAAATTGCGGAACCCCGTGAAAGTGCGTCGGTTTGGCACCTTCAAGAGCTTCTCAACCTCTTCCTGGCAGAGCACCGGCTTGAACCTGCTCTCCGTGCGGATGTACTGGATCCCATCCATGGGGTTGGGGCGGCCGCTGTTCCAGATCCCTTCCGTAATAAGAAATTTGAAGAAGGTCTTGAGAGCTCGAATCCGGTCATTGACTGTATGATCGGAGACACGATCCTTCATCGAAAGGATGTATCTCTGTATCGTTGGTTTTTCGACTTGCTCAAACGGGACGTGGACTAGATCGAGGAACCGGCGGAAATTCTCCAGGCGCTCTCCGTACGTAGACAGCGTCTTTTCGGCGAGATTCTTCACCCGGCAGGTGAAGTAGAACTGTTCGGCTGCCGCGCGGAACATATCGTCTGTGTCGGATGTGGCCGACACTTCGATCAGCTTTCGCAGGGCATCTTCGGTTCTGGCAGGTGCTCTTTTCATCGTGCGTGGGGCAGGAAACGGGCTCCGGTTTACCGCTAACCCGTTGGCACGCACCGGGAAGAGTGAGGGTGGCAGGGATCGAACCTGCGGCCACCTGCTTAAAAGGCAGATGCTCTACCACTGAGCTACACCCCCAGTGGCGCGCAGTATACGCGGGGCGCCGCGCCGGAGTCAAACGCTTCGGATCGGGCTCAGCGGGGCGATTCGTTGCGTTCGATGCGGGCGCCGGTCGACGGCGAGAAGCAACAGGGGCTTCCCGGATCACGACCCCGAAAGGCCACCTCGATCGACAAGACCACGTCGATGATATCAATATGCCCGTCGCAGTTTATGTCGTTCGGATGGTCGTTGCAGGCCAGGTCGGGGCTCAGCAGCACCTGGAAACGGCAGGTGTCGGCGTTTCCGGAGGCGTCCGTGGCGATGCTGGTCACGGTCGTCAATCCCACTGGGAAGAACGAGCCGGGGGCTGGCGTGCTCGTGTGGTTGACGCCCGGGCAATTGTCGGTCGCTGACGACATGAAATTCACGATGGTGCCCGCGGATCCATAGGGAATCAGAATCGCGGTGTCCGCCGGGCAGACGATGACCGGAGGCGTCAGATCTTGCACCGTTACCGTGGCAAGGCAGGTGTCCGCCGTGCAGCTTTGGTCCGTCACGATCAATTGCACTGAGGTCACTCCGATTGGATACGGTCCCGGCGGTGTCTGAACGATGGACACCGATCCGCCGTCGGGATCGTATGAGCCGTTATCCACCGAGGCATCGGCGACACACCCTGGCCCAGCCGGTACGGTCAGATTCTGGCAAACCGCGACCGGCGGAGCGTTCGGTACGATCGCAATTGTGCCCATCTCAAATGCGGGAACGATCTCCAGTGCTCCCGCGTCGACAAAGTCGATGTGATTTCCCGGGTCGATGCAGGTGGTGTCGATCTGAAACGTGCCGGCCGTTGGGCCCAAATCAACACAGAGAGCTAGCGATCCGACGATATCGTGCCCGGGTGGCAGATCGCGACTGGGATCATCGCTCAGAGCCGCAAACATGAATCCTTCGGGTGCGTCGATGACCGCGTGCTTCAGCGTATCATTCGACGCATATGGTGGGGCGAACGAACCCGGACGGCAGGTCCCATTGGCATCGGGGTAGCGGGCGTTAATCCGAATCATCTCGAGGATACCGGGGATATGGAGACGTTCGCGCCAGGTCAACTTCACGCCGGTCATGAACGCGCCGGGCGTGACAGATCGTGCTTCCAGGGGGAGTTCAAATCCCGAAAGGGCCACGTCGTTGGAAAGCTGGATATAGATGGGGCAGTCGACCGCGCCTGAGCCCATCTGCTTCGATTCAACCGTGACGGAGTTGGCGCTCCACGCGCTTTGTGGCAAGAGTAGGAGAAGTGCAATACCAATCGTTCGTCTGACGCGCATGACCCACCTCGCAGGTTCGATTCACCTCGGGTAGTCAGAGGCGCGGAGCGGGGAGCGATCCTTGGCCCACGCGTGACAGACCGACCCGTGGTGAGGACGGGACGTGTTACCAATTTCACGAATTTGGGAGAAAACGCAAGCCGTTTCCCTCTCTGGTCTCAAACTCGCTCGATTGGCAATCGCCCGTTGCTCGCACTGCGGACAAGGGGCTTTCAGCCCCTTGAGGGCGCACAGCAGTGCGCCCCTACGATTCTCCATAGCCGTGCCGCGTCCGTGGCTTGACATGCCCCATCTCGCGCGGTTCTTTCCCCTCGGGTTTTTGACACCGTTATCGGAAAGGACGTTGGAATGGATTACGATGTCTGTGTGATCGGCGCGGGGCCGGGGGGATACGTCGCTGCGATTCGCGCCGCGCAATTAGGCCAGAAAGCCTGCGTGATCGAACGCGCCAAGGCCGGCGGCATTTGCACCAACTGGGGCTGCATCCCGTCGAAGGCCCTTCTGCACGGCGCCGGCATCATGACCACGCTCAAACATGCCAAAGACTATGGCATCACCGTCGGCGATATCAAAGTCGATCTGGCACAACTGCGCGCCAAGAAAGATCGCGTGGTCTCGCGCCTGGTAGCGGGTGTCGAGCTGTTGCTGAAAAAGAACAACGTGGACTGGATCGGCGGCGAAGCCATGTTCAAAAGCGCCAACGAAGTCACGGTGAAGATGAAAGACGGCCCAACGCGCACCATCAGCGCCAAGTCCTTCATCATTGCCACCGGCGCTCGTCCCATTGAACTGCCGCATCTGAAGCCCGACGGAAAGACGGTGCTCACCTATGTCGAAGCGCTTGAAATCGACGGGCCGCCCAAAGAGTTTGTCGTCATCGGCGGTGGCGCCATCGGGTTGGAAATGGCGGAGGTCTACGCCGCGTTCGGGTCGAACGTGACCGTCGTCGAGTTGATGCCCACACTGCTGCCCGGATTCGACGCCGATTTGTGCAAGGCGGCCGCCGAGGTGATGCGCAAGTCGGGGATCAAGGTTCTCACGGGGACCAAGGTCGGCACCGCGTCGAAGGGAGCCGATGGCCGTTGGGCGCTCGGGCTGGAGACTGCCGACGGGAAAAAGGGCGAGACGCTCGCGGCCGACAAGGTCCTGGTCTCAATCGGGCTGCGTCCTAATTCCGAAAATCTCGGCCTCGAGAAAATCGGCGTGAAGACTGATCAGAAGGGATTCATTGTCACCGACGATGAAATGCGCACCAGCATCAAGTCGATCTTCGCCATCGGCGATGTGGTCGGCAAGAAGCTGCTTGCGCACAAAGCCTCGCGCGAGGGGCACATCGCTGCCGAGAACGCGTCGGGACGCAAAGCCGTGATGGATTACCGCGCCGTGCCGGGGACCGTCTTCTTGCACCCTGAAATCGCCACGGTGGGGATGAGCGAAGACGAGGCACGCAAGGCCGGGATCGACGTCGCCGTCGGCAAGTTCCCGATGTCGGTTCTTGGACGCTCGGTCGCGACCGGCACCAACGAGGGCCTGGCCAAGATTGTCACCGACAAGAAGACCGATCGCATTGTCGGTGTGCACATCGTCGCGCCGACCGCCGGTGATCTGATTGGCGAAGCGGCGTTGGCAATCGAGATGGACGCGCTCTCGGAGGATTGGGCTGCCACTATACATGTGCATCCGACCTTCTCGGAAGCGCTGATGGAAGCCGCCGCCGACGTCCACGGCGAAGCGGTGCACGTGGCGAAGTAGATTGATATGATTGTTCGAGGACAAGGGGCTTTTGGCCCCTTGGTTTGATAGCAGTTGCGTCGGATGACCGTGCATCCAGGCGTCTCGCCTGGGGCATGTCTTGTGGCCCTGACCTTGGTCAGCAATTGCTTAACTCAGTTTCCTGGCACCGTGACCGCACTAGTCGAACGAGGATTGACCTCTGTGGCCCTGACCTTGGTCAGGGTTTACATAAGACCCTCTCCCATTGCTGCGTCCTCCCGCCATCGCAAGATGATTGACATCAGAATTCCCTGAGTCTGATCTTTCATCCCGTCGTTGAAACTGATTCAGAGTCCCACCATGCACCGCCATGCTTACAACGATCCCGGTCACGCGCACTTCCTGACGTTTTCCTGCTATCACAATCACCAATTCCTCGCCGACGATCATGTCCGCCATTTGCTGGCTGAAGCAATTAACGGCGCACGCCAGATCGAGTCGTTCTCACTCTGGGCATATGTCTTCATGCCCGACCATGTACACCTACAGATCCATCCCAACGAAGACGAGTATTCTATCCCCGCCATCCTCCGTCGCATCAAGGAGCCTGTGACTCGCGCCGTAGCCCGGTATTGGGGCGAAGCTGCGCCAAACAAACTTGATTTGATGAAGGCGCATCAGGGCGGGCGTATCGTCCACCGCCTCTGGCAGGCTGGCGCAGGATACGATCGCAACCTCCCCCACTTTGACGCGGTAAACAAGGCAGTTGAGTATATTGAGTGGAATCCAGTGCGACGAGGATATGTGACAAAGCCCACAGACTGGATTTGGTCGAGCGCGAGAGCGCGCGAAGGCATGAGGGACGTGCCGCTGGGAATCGACTCGCTCGAAGTGGCACTCTCGTCGAGTCGAGTCGGCCTTATGTAAACCCTGACCAAGGTCAGGGCCACCAATCACCGGAGAGTCAGGGACTAAAGATGCCAAACATCACTCAACCCACAATCACGCCCGCGTCGGGCTTCCAGTGCTCGGACGCCGCCACCTACTTCACGCAGATGGAAGATCAAACCCGCCGTCTGTTGAAGGCCATCGCCGACATCACGCCCGCCGAATTGGAATGGCAGTCCGCGCCGGGGATGAACACAATCGGTATGCTCCTGGCGCACCTGGCCGGAGCCGAGGTCGCGTGGGCGATGCGCGGCTTCGAAGGGTACCAAGCCAGCGATCTCGATGGCTTCATCGCCAAAGTCGAGGCGCTGGGTTTCCCCGACGATGGCATCGGGTTGGCGCCCGATGGCCTGCCGCCTTCCTACTTCGCCGGCAAGGACCTCGTCTACTACACCGACCGTCTGGCGCGCGCCCGTGAGTACTGGCGCAGAGCCGCCTCGAAGATCACCTGTGAACAGATGAAGACAGAAATCACCGAGACCATCTGGGACGGCACCCAGCGCACCTACACCCCGCGTTGGGTGATGTACCACATCCTCGTGCACTTTCCCGGCCACGCCAGCCAGATCTACATGCTGCGGCACATGTACCGGGACGCGACCGGGCAACCTAAGCAATAAGGCCTCGGATCCGCGCCCATCAAAGCCGTCTAGCAGATTGAGAGTTTGACTCAATGTGGAGGCCAGCCGCCCTCGGCTGGCCGAAGCGGCGCCAGGCGGGGGCGCCTGGCGTCCACACAAGACGCGGGCTCGTTCTTATAGAGAGTCTCAAGTCCGCGCCTCCTTCTGTTAACGACTGCGACGCCGTATTAGGAGGCGCGGGCTTCAGCCTGCGCGCTCTTTCTTTGTATAACCCCCCTGTTGTGCCAAGATGGATTGCCAGCTATGCTGCACCTGACCTTGGGGGGTACATGAAGTCTCTCGCTCTGATACTCGGTTTGGCTCTCGGAATCGTCTCAGTAACATGTGCAGTTGTGCATGCACAAGAGGGTGGCACGGTGCCGGTCGATTCGGCGCTGCAGCAACTCGTCTCCGAACGGGTGCAGGTGGTCGAGAACAAGACAATCTTCGAGCTGTTCGCGTTCCTGAACGCGTCCGGCTACGACGACGAGAACAGCGACTCCGGCATGCACGCGGTGCGCGATCGTCTGCGTCTCGAGTTGGCGCACCTGTTGCCTCCCGATTTGCAGGCACGCATGCGCGCCTACTATGCCAAGCACGGCAAGTCCGCCGATCCGTACCACTACAGCGTCGTGGCCATGTGCACCTCCGGTCCGCCCGATTTCACGCTCGGGTCAGTCTGGGGTGAGGTCAATGAAGACTCGTCGTTTGCAGCGCTGTCGGATCTGCCTGGCCTCTTGCGCGAATTCGCCCACGCCGCGCCTTTAGACTCGCTCTACCAACTGGTTCGCACCGATTACACCGATTACATCGACGCGTATCGAGCGACGATCGTGCGCGAGGTCGCCAAGGTGATGGCCTATTGCGGTGTGCCGAGCACCCGCGACCTCTCCGGCCACGGCGAAATTGCGCGCATGGTCGTGATCCCCAACTTGCTGCAATCGTATGAGAACGCGTTCTCATTCGATCTCGGCGACACCTTCTTCTCGATCGAAGGGCCGCAGCACACGATCGGCTACAATCCGCACGAATTCGTGCATTCCATTACCAACCAGTTGAGTTACGATCCCCACAACACCGAGCTTTTGGCGCGGGCGATGCCTCTTTTCGAGGCCGCGAAAACAGTGCCGGCGATCAAAGACGAATTTGCCAGCATACTGGGCTTTGCCGAAGAGAATCTTGTGCGGGCGATCTCGCTTAAGTACCTCGAATCCTCCGACGCTTCGAAGAATGCGAAACTCGCGGATGAGATGCGCCGGGAATACCGCTCGGGGTACACGCTGGAGCGCTTCTACTATGAGGGGCTCGACGAATACCAGAAAAGCCATAGGCCCCTGCGCGACTACTACCCGACCATGCTGAAGAAGCTCGATGCCGCCCGCGAATTGGCGCAGTGGAAGAAAGACTCCGGGCGCTAAGTCGGCGCTGGCCGATCGCTTCTCCTCGGCCTGTCTGCCTGGCTGTGCGTTATGGAGTTTTGTTTCCCGAGCGCCTGGAAAAGTCCGCCGAAAAACTCCTATATTCCCCGGAACCGGCTTCGCGCCGCCACTGTTGTGGATAACACAAGGCGGCTCCCGTCACACCGGTTGCCCAGGGAGCGAAGCTGGAGGACAACACATGCGAGTCGATCAACTCACCCTATGGCGCATGTTCATCGTGGTCGGGATCTTGGCCCTGGCCGCCGCGTTCTTGCAGCCCAAGGCGATGCGCGCCGGCGAACCGAATAATAAGGAGTCATCCGTGACGCTCAACCCCTTGACCCCGGAAGAAGCACAGGTCATTCGCGATAAGGGCACAGAGCTGCCCTTCACCGGGAAGTATTACAAATTCAACGAGAAGGGGACCTACACCTGCAAGCAGTGTGGCGCGCCCCTCTATCGTTCGTCCGACAAGTTTGACGCCGGCTGCGGCTGGCCCAGTTTTGATGATGAAATTCCCGGCGCCGTGAAACGCACCGTCGAAGCCGATGGCTTCCGCGACGAAATCACCTGCGCCCGTTGCGGCGCCCATCTGGGGCACGTGTTCGACGGCGAAGGATTCACCGCCAAGAACACACGGCATTGCGTGAACTCGATCTCGTTGAACTTTGTGCCGGATAGCGCGCAGACCACCGCGGCCGGCGCCACAGTGGATGCCAAGACCCAGACCGCGTACTTTGCCGGTGGCTGCTTCTGGGGGACCGAATATTTCCTGCAGCAGGCGCCCGGCGTCATCTCGGCCCGAGTCGGCTACATGGGCGGACACACCGACAAGCCCACCTACCGTGAGGTCTGCGAGCACGGTACCGGCCATGCCGAAGCGGTTGAAGTGGTCTTCGATCCCTCCAAGACCACCTATGAGAACGTGGCCAAGCTGTTCTTTGAAATTCACGATCCCACGCAGCTTGATCATCAGGGGCCGGACTACGGCGATCAGTACCGCTCGGAGATCTTCTATGTGGATGACATGCAGAAGGACACGGCCGAGAAGCTAATTGGAATTTTGAAGGACAAAGGGTACGAGGTCGTGACCAGAGTGGAAAAAGCGGGGCCGTTCTGGGTCGCCGAGGATTACCACCAGAATTACTACAAGACCAACGGCCACGAACCATATTGCCACATGTACACGAAGCGTTTTTAAGTACGCAGTTGCAGTGGCGTCACACGTCTCGAAGATCTCGCCTCGCGGGGCTCGTGTGACGCTTGTTTCCATTGGTTCGATGCCACACGAGGACGTGTGGCATCGCTTCACAGAAGGGCGGCGTTCGCGCCGCCCTCTTGCCTTAGCTGCCGGTCTTAATTGTCGGATTGACTCCGAGAAATTGCTCCACCACCAAGGCGATGTTGTATCCGGCGGCCGTGAAGAAATCCGCTAACGCCGCCTGGGCAGCCACGCCGCCCGATTCGCCGGCCGGCGCGGCGCAGGCACGCAGCGAAATCGCCGGGACGCCGGCGGCGGCCGCGGTTTGAAGCACCGCCGCCGACTCGGTGTCGGTAATCTGCGCCTTCAGTTGCTTGGCCAGTTGCTCGCGTTTTCCCTTGTTGTCGATGAACGCGTTCCCCGAGATCCCGATCCCGCCGCGGTGGACTTCAGGCAAACGACGCGCCACCGAACGCAGTCGAAACGCCGCTCCAGTCGCGGCTTCGCCCAGTGTGGCGTATAGGGCCGAATCGACCGGAATATCAAGCATCCGGTCGAACCCGGCGGCCGTTGGGCGACCGACCGACACCGAATCGATCAGGAATCCGTTGTCGCCCCAGTACCCGTAATCGAAGGTGATCCAGTGATCCGGAATGCAGATGTCGCCGATGCGGTGCTCGGGGTTGATGGCATTCGCGATGCCGCAGAAGATGATCCCGCGTGGGTGGTAGCGATCGATGAGGTACTGAGTTGTCGCAGTGGCGTTGGCCAAGCCAACCCCGCTGTTGGCAAGCACAAACGGCTCGAACTCCGCGCCCTCAGTAATCTCCCGCCCTTCCCAGACCGTGTCACGAGTCGTTTTCGTGCCCGCGATCAGCTCTTTGCCGATAGGCGTGTAGGAGTAGAGAATCACCCACGGGTGCTCGGGCGGGGGCGGCGCCTTCGTCTTCGCCGAGTCCGCCGCAAGCTTCGGCGGTGGCGCTTCTTTCCTCTGGCAGCCGCTGGTCATGCTCACGATCAAAATCAAGATCATGACGACCGGAATCGATTGGGAGGCCGGCGCGAGTCGGCGATTTGACAGGAAATCGCGTATTAGTTTCATGGGTAGCCCCGTGGTGGAAGTGGAGTCGAAGTCGTTGATTTCACGACACTTTCGGGCTAAATTAGTAGTTTGGGTCCGGTTCGTTCTTCTGCAATTTAGCTGCCCCGGAATCCCAGAGCAGCCTGTCTTGTTTAAGGAGCATCCAATGAACGCTGAGGACAAACGCAAAATCAAAATCGGCCTCGCTGAAATGCTAAAAGGCGGGGTCATCATGGACGTCACGACCGCGGCTCAGGCCCGAATCGCCGAGGACGCCGGGGCGGTCGCCGTGATGGCCTTGGAACGTGTCCCCGCCGACATCCGTGCCCAAGGCGGAGTGGCCCGCATGGCCGACCCCAACAAGATCGTCGAGATCAAAGAGACCGTCTCGATCCCGGTCATGGCGAAGTGCCGCATCGGGCACTTTGTCGAGGCGCAGATCCTTGAGGCGCTGGAAGTCGATTTCATCGACGAATCCGAGGTGTTGACCCCAGCCGATGAGCACTTCCATATCGACAAGGACCTGTTCCGCATCCCGGTTGTCTGCGGCTGCCGCGATTTGGGCGAAGCGCTCCGTCGCATCGGCGAAGGCGCGGCGATGCTGCGCACCAAAGGCGAGGCGGGAACCGGTAACATCATCGAAGCTGTCCGTCATATCCGTGCCGTGCAGGGTGGCATCCGTCGCTTGACCGTGCTCCCGCATGAAGAGCTGATGACTGAGGCCAAAAACCTCGGCGCGCCGCACGAACTGGTTTGCTGGGTGGCTGAGCACGGCAAGCTGCCGGTCCCGAACTTCGCCGCCGGCGGCATCGCTTCACCGGCTGACGCCGCCTTAATGATGCAATTGGGCGCCGAGTCGGTCTTCGTCGGTTCGGGAATCTTCAAGTCGGAGGATCCGGCCCCACGCGCGCGCGCCATCGTTCTGGCGGTGACGCATTTCAACGATCCCAAGAAGCTCGCCGAGATCTCGAAAGGGCTGGGGGAACCGATGCGCGGCATTGAGATCTCCTCGATCCCGGAGGAGCAGTTGCTCCAGGTGAGATAGCCAACACTGAGAGGCGGGGCCCAGTGGGCCGAGCCGGCTGTTTATGAATCCAACTCTCGGTCCAGTTGCAGTGAACGCCCCGCAGCCCCATACCCCGGTGGCCATCGGCTCAAAGGCTCCCATCGTTGGCCTCTTGGCGATACAGGGCGATTTCGCCATGCACCGCCGGGCGGTCGAAGAGCTGGGCGCGGCCTGTCGTGAGGTGCGAACCGTCGCGGATCTGGGTACCGTCGATGGCCTGATCATGCCTGGCGGCGAATCCACGACTATGCGCAAGCTCCTGAAGTGGGAAGGGCTCTGGGATGAAATACCGCGCTTCGCCCATAATCACCCCATTATGGGGACCTGTGCCGGGCTGATACTCTTGGGTAAGACGATCATTCATCCCCGTGGTGACGAGTCCACCTTCGGTCTGATCGACATCGACTCGGATCGCAACGCGTACGGCAGCCAGTACCATTCATTCCGGCAACCGGGCTTTATCCAACTGAACGGCTCACGGCATTCACTCGAGATGGTCTTCATCCGCGCGCCGAAGATCGCGCGTGTCGGCCCGGGCGTGGAGATTCTCGGTCGCCTGGGCGATGAGCCGACAATGGTCCGGCAGGGAAACATCCTCGCCCTGACATTCCACCCGGAAATGGGCGAGGACAGAGAGGTTCACCGGTACTTCCTCACAGAAATGGTCTGCGCCTCGGCAAACACCCGATGAATAAGAGGGCTTGTCTCCTTTGGCACAACGACTTGCCGAAATGAATCGCAGAATCATGACTTTTCTCGTAATGTATCCAAGATGACCCTGCCCTTGTCTCCATTGGCCGCACGGCCCGCCCCGAAACCGGCGTGGCTGAAAACGCGCGCCACCTTCTCACCCGATTATATCAAGGTCAAGGGCGCACTCCGTCACAACCTCCTGCATTCGGTCTGTGAAGAAGCCAACTGTCCGAACATCCGCGAGTGCTTCTCCCACGGCACCGCAACCTTCATGATCCTCGGCAACATCTGCACACGCGGCTGCCGGTTCTGCGATGTGATTAAGGGGAAGCCCTTGAGTTACGACACCGACGAGCCCAGACGACTGGCCGAAGGGGTTGCCCAGATGGGGCTGCGGCAGGTGGTCATCACCTCGGTGAATCGCGATGACTTGCCCGACGGCGGATCGTGGGTCTACGCCGAGACGATCCGTCTGCTCCGTGAGCGCGATCCCCAGGTCAAGATTGAGGTACTCATTCCTGACTTCGACGGCAACTTTGAGGCGCTGGAGCGGGTCCTTGATGCTGGCCCCGATGTCCTGAATCACAACACCGAGACCGTGCCGCGCCTGTATTCGATTGTGCGGCCCCGAGCTGAATTGGCGCGTTCCCTGGAGATTCTCCGTCGCGCCGCGATCCGTCCTAATCCGCCGATTGTGAAGTCCGGTATCATGGTAGGGCTGGGCGAGACGACCGAGGAGGTCCATGGTCTCATGCGACAGATTGTCGCGGTCGGCTGTCAAATCCTCACGATCGGGCAGTATCTCTCGCCTTCGGCCGACCACCTGCCGGTCGTGCGCTACTACGAACCGTCGGAGTATGTCGAGCTAAAGCGCGTGGGTGAAGAGGAAATGGGATTTGCACATGTCGAGGCCGGGCCGCTGGTCCGCTCGTCGTACCACGCCTTCGACCAGGTGCAGAAGATGGAAGCCCGTGTGGGATTAGGACACTAAGTCATTGGGAGGGCGAGGCTCGAAGGTGCCGAGCCTGCTCTTTGCCGCGAGATACGGTCATGGCCACGAAGAATCTGCCCATCGCTTCCACCGACCCGCCGCGCGAGGCGCCGTCCCCGATGTGGGGGGTGAACCCGCGTCATCGCACCCGTCGCGTCATGATCGGCAATGTCGCGGTTGGCGGCGATGCGCCGGTGGTCGTGCAGTCGATGTGCGACACCGACACGCGCGACGTTGCGGCTACGGTGGCGCAAATCCACGAAATGGAAGAAGTGGGCTGCGAAGTTGTCCGCGTCGCTGTCCCCGACGAAGAGGCCGGCGAGGCAATCGCCAAGATTCGTCCGCAAATCCACATCCCGCTGGTCGCCGACATCCACTTTGACTGGCGCCTCGCCATTCTCTCCGCGAAGCGCGGCGCCGACAAGCTGCGCATCAACCCGGGCAACATCGGTGGGAAGAAGAAGATTGCCGAAGTCGTCGCCTGCGCCAAGGACCACAACCTCCCGATTCGAGTGGGCGTCAATCAAGGCTCAATCGAGAAGGATCTGCTCGACAAGTACGGCGGCAACAACCCCGAATCGCTGGTGGAATCGGCCCTGCGCAACGTCGAGATTTTAGCCGAGCACGATTTCCACGACATCGTCTTGTCGCTCAAGTCGTCGAATCCCGGCGAAGCGATCCATGCCTATCGCCTGGTCGCGCAGAAATGCGATTACCCATTACACCTGGGTGTGACCGAAGCGGGTCCGGTCAAAACCGGGTCACTCAAGTCCGCTGTCGCCATGGGGACGCTTCTGGCCGAAGGCATAGGCGACACCATCCGCGTCTCGTTGACTGGACCCAAGGCCGAAGAGATGGAAGCCTGCTACGGCATCCTTCAGGCGCTCGGTCTTCGCCGCCGCGGGCCCGAACTGGTTTCCTGCCCCTCTTGCGGCCGCATCGAAATTGATCTTATGTCTTTGGTCGAAGAGGTACAACAGACGCTGAAGAGTGTTCGGTCCCCCGTGAAAGTGGCAGTGATGGGATGTGTTGTGAACGGTCCCGGTGAAGCGCGCGACGCCGACTGGGGAATCTTCGGCGGCAGGGGCGTCTACCTGCTCACGCGAAAAGGCGAAATCGTTAACCGATATACCGACAGGGAAGAGGCGAAGGCGGCACTGACGCGCGTTCTGCTGCAGGGTGAATCTGAGGCGGAGCAGTCGGTCGCTGTGCCGCTTGCGCAGTAAAGCGCCGACCGCCAGGCGCTAAGCGGAAGGGGCACGATGGAATTCCTCGGCAAAGCTCTCATCTGGCTGGCTACCGTTGGCATCGTTGCCGCCGTGGTTCTTTACCTGCGTGGCGATCAATGGCGGAACGCCGCCCGCTGGGCCTTTCGCGGCACCGCGGCTTGTCTGGTGAGCGCCCTCATTCTGCTTCTATTCCTGATACTGACCCATCGCTACGAATTTCATTACGTCCAGAGCTACTCCTCGTCCGATCTCCCCATCTACTACCTGATTGCCTGCCTGTGGGGCGGCCAGGAAGGCACGCTGCTGTTGTGGATCTTCTACGTCAGTCTGATGGGTTTGATCCTGATGCGGCAGGCGGGACGGTTTGAGAAGCACGCGATGTCAGTCCTCGGCATCTTCATCTTCTCAATTCTCCTCATCCTGCTGAAGCGCAGTCCGTTCGCAACCACCTCCGAAGTGGCGACCGAGGGCGCCGGGCTCAATCCACTCCTGCAGGATTTCTGGATGACCATCCATCCACCGATCATGTTTTTCGGCTTTGCCCTGTCTGTGTTCCCCTTTGCCATGGCCGTGGCCGGTTGGATTCAACGCGAATACAAGGCGTGGACCTCGGTGGCTTGGGTGTGGCTCTTGGGAACGTGGTGCACGCTGGGCACGGCCTTGGTCATGGGGGGATACTGGGCTTACAAAGTCCTGGGTTGGGGTGGGTACTGGGCCTGGGATCCGGTGGAGAATTCCTCGCTCATTCCCTGGTTGTTCGCAACCGGCGGACTGCATTCCATGGTGATGTTCCGTAAGAAGAACTCCCTGGCCCGCTCGGCCTACTTCTTCAGCATCCTACCCTTTATCGCCGTGCTCTTTGGCTCGTTCCTCACGCGCTCCGGCGTGCTCGGGGACTTCTCGGTTCACTCGTTTCTCGACTTGGGCATCAACTCCTATCTGGTCTCCTCTCTGGGGATCTTTCTCGTCCTGGGTCTCGGCGTCTTATTCTTGCGGTATCGTGACGTGCGCGCCACCGTCGCCTATGGCTCCATGGCCACTGTGGATTTTCTGGTTTCGGTCGGAGTCCTATCGTTCCTGCTGGCCGGCGTTTTGGTGTTGATCGGCATGTCGACGCCGCTCTGGTCACGCTTGTTCGGGCCGCCGTCGAACGTGACTTTGCGCTACTACTTTCTGGCGACCACGCCGATCGCCCTGATCCTCCTGGCGTCGCTGTCCGTCTTCCCATTCATGCGTTGGATCAAGCCTACAAAACCGTTCATTTCCCATCACGCGGCGCTCCCATTCACGTTCGCAATGCTCGTGGGCGGCGTTGCCATCTTCGCTGGCGTCCATGAGCCTCTTTACATTCTGCTTCTGGTCTTGGGAGGATTCGCCGCCGCCTCAAACGCGTGGCTGATTTCTGACCGCGTCCGCACGTCGCATCGCTTGCCTGGCGCCTATGTCGCCCATGTCGGTTTGGCCGTGCTCCTCGTCGGTGCCGCTGTCTCGACCGCCTACGAGCGCAAAGTCCAGATTCCGCTCAAGCTCGGCGAACCCGTCGAGCAGTTCGGCTGGACCCTCACCTATCAGGGCAAGGACATGAACGCGCCCAACACCCCGTACCATGTCTTGGTTGAGAAGACTGGATCGAACGTTGCCTACGTTTGCTCGCCGCGACAGTTCGAACTTCCCTATGGCAAGGGCGTGATGCGCAAGCCGGCGGTCAAGAAATTCTGGAACAAGGATCTCTACATCTCTCCGGTCGATGAAGTCGCTGGCGGTGAGACCGAGGCGACCGCATTTACTCGCGGCGAGACGCACACTATCTCTGGCTACGATTTCACCTTCCTCGGCTTTCAAATGGGCGGACACGGCGAAGGCCAGGTCGGGCATGTGGGCTGTGCCTTCCAGGTCACCGGCGACATGCTCATTGATACGTTGACCCCCGCAGTGGAAAGTACGCCCGAGGGGATGAAGGACGAACCGGTGCAGTTTGCCGATAGCCGCTTCACTCTGTCGATCGGCAAGATTGACGCCGCCGCCGGAAAAGTGGAACTCAAGGTGGCCGACCGCGATCATCCCGCAGACACAAAGCCCGTCTTCTGGATCGAGTTCGCCGAAAAGCCGCTGATCAATCTCCTTTGGGGCGGGACCATGCTCATGGTCTTCGGGGGCTTGTTGACTCTCCGCAAACGCTCGGGCCAGTTGGGCGACACGCCTCAGTCATCAGGAGCTCCCACGGCAGGGGAACCCAGCACGACCATCCCCGATCGGATGCCGGCCGCGGCCGATTCCCACGTGCCCTAACAAGAGCAGGCCCCTCACGCAGGTCTTGATAGAGATTGTGACCGGTTAGCCGATTCCCTAACTTGGAACTCGGGCTCTTTCTACCATGATTGGCCAGACAATTTCTCATTACAAGATCACTGCCAAGCTCGGCGAAGGTGGCATGGGCGAGGTCTACCGCGCCACCGACACCTCACTGGAACGTCAGGTTGCGCTCAAGTTCCTGCCCGCGTCGCTGCAAAGCGATCCCGGTGCACGGGAACGATTGGTGCGCGAAGCCCGGGCAGCCTCGAAGCTCAATCACAAGAACATCCTCACCATCTATGCGGTGGAGTCGGCCGAAGAGCGCGATTTCATCGTCATGGAGTACGTCGAGGGGCGCTCGCTGCGCGAGATCCTGGATTCTGAGGATGATCTGCCCATTGGCCAGGTCGTGCGGATCGCGCTGCAAATCTGTGACGGCCTGTCGAGCGCTCACGAAGCCGGCATCATTCATCGCGACATCAAGCCTGCTAATCTTCTCCTCACCCCCAAGGGGCAGGTGAAGATCACCGACTTCGGCTTGGCGACTTGGCGTGGCGCCTCGCAACTCACCAAAGAGGGAACCACCGTCGGGACCGCGGCCTACATGGCCCCGGAACAGATCCAGGGACGAACCGTCGATCAACGCTCCGATCTGTTTTCGTTGGGGGTGGTGCTCTACGAGTTGATCGCCCGCCGGCGGCCGTTCAGCGGTGAACACGATGCCGCGATCTCGTACGCGATCATCAACGATGTTCCCGAACCCCTGAGCCGCTACAAGAGTGCCCTGCCACCGTCCCTTGAGCAGATCATCGCCCGCGCGCTGGAGAAGGACCCATCGACACGGTATCAGACCGCCGCCGACATGCTGGCCGACCTGAAACGGGTCAAACGCGAAATCGAAGGGTCGCAACCATCGATGGCCTCGCGCAGCATCGCCGCAGCGCCAGTTGCACCCAAGCGATCCGCCCTGAAGTACATCGTCGCCTCGTCTGTCGTCGTCGTGGCTGCAGTCGTTCTGCTGATCCTCAAACCGTTCAAACTGGAAGTCGGCGGCGAGCAACAAGCCTCGGCATCGGAGCACTCGCTGGCCATCATGTATTTCAACAACGTGCCCGATCCCAACGACTCCGGCAAGATGGCACAAATGATCACCAGCCTCTTGATCACCGACCTGTCGGAATCGCAATACATGAAGGTCGTCAGCCGCCAGCGTCTGTATGATCTGCTGAGGCAGTTGGGAAAGGCCGACGCAACCAAGATCGACGAGAACACGGCCTCCGAAGTGGCGAAGAAGGCCGGGGTCAAATTCATTCTCACCGGCGACATCCTGCAATCATCGCCCCGGATTATTGTCTCGTCCCAGATCTCCGATGTGGCCAGCGGCGACGTTGTCTCCTCGCAGAAAGTCACCGGGAATCCCGGCGATGACCTGTTCGCCGTCGTCGACAAATTGGGCGCGGCCGTGCGCGCCGATCTGACCCTGCCGGCACAGGCCAAGGCCGAACCGGACCGGCCGGTCGCCGATCTGACCACGCGCTCGGCCGATGCCTATCGCTATTATCTGCAAGGTGTCGATCTTTCAGATAAACTCTACCAGAGCGACGCCGTTGCCAGTTTGACCAAGGCGCTCTCCTATGACTCGACCCTGGCCATGGGCTATCTCTACCTCTGGCTCGATGATGTGCCCGATAATCAAGACGACTGGATCGAAAAGGGCATGCGGCACATCGACAAAGCCGGGTGGAAAGAAGCCCATATGCTCCGCGGCGCCAACGCCATCCAGCACGGCGATCTCCCCACCGCCGTAGCGGAATTCTCCGCGGTTCTCGAACGCGATCCCGACGACAAGCTGGCGCTTCGTTCACGCGCCATCGTCTATCGCTTCGCCGCGAGAGATTTCAAAGCCGCGGCGGCCGACTTGGAACACATCGTCGCGATTGATCCGACGGACAAGTCGACCTTCAATCTGCTGGCCTACGTCTACTACGACATGGGCGATTTCGATCGCTCGATCCGCGCCATCAACCAGTATATCGCGCTGGCTCCGGACGAAGCCAACCCCTATGACACCCGCGGCGATCTCTACGCCTACGCCGGCAAGCTTGATGAGGCCATCGCCTCGTTCCAGAAGGCGATCCAGATCAAGAGTGACTTTCCTTCCTGGCTCAAACTCGCCCCTCTCTATATCGAGAAGGGTGACACCGCCGCCACCACCAGCCTCGTGCGCGGCATGCTGGCCAGTTCCGACCCGGAAACACGATCCAAGGGCCGCATCTACTTGGCAATCGCTCCAGTGCATGAGGGAGATTTCGCCAAGGGCGTGGAAATCATCGATCAGGGATTGGCTGCCGATCGCCTGGAGGGCTTGCAAGGCGAGGGATATCGCTTCAAATTGGGTGCCAAAGCCGGGATCCTGGAGGCCGAGGGAAATTTCTCCGCCGCGATCACAATTGTTTTGCAGCTGCGTGACCTGACGCGGCAAGTCGTTCCGACCTATGTCGTCGCGTACTCCTATCTTCTCATCGAGATGTATTCTCAACAGGGAGACTTCGCGTCCGCGGACAAGGAACTCCATGCCCTGTGGGAACGCGTCAAAGGGCGTTCCCCCATCGACTCGTCCTATGCTTTCTATGCGGATGGGGCGTCAAAGTTCTGGAAAGGGAATTACCCGGATGCCGTCAAGAGCCTGGAGCGCGCGAATGCTCTTAAGAAGGACGAGTTTTTCATCGCGCACATGCTGGCGCGCGCCTACCTCGGCAGCGGCCAGACGGACAAGGCGGTCGGACTACTGGAGAGTTGGACCAAGGATTACCATGAGAATCGCATGCATGATCCGATTGACAATGTGACGCTGCACTACTACCTGGCCCAGGCCTATGAGAAATCCGGCTGGAATCAGAAGGCCGCCGATGAATACGCGAAGTTCCTGGGAATATGGTATAGGGCCGATGCCAATCTGCCGATCGTGGCCGATGCCCGCAAACGCTTGATGGCCCTGCGCTCTTAAAAACGCAAGGCGGCGCTGGTCTTGCGACCGGCACCGCCTCGAAAAAGCCCCCTCCCGTGTTCTCTACTCGTCGGCTGCGACAAACTGCTTGAGGTACGCCGCGACTCGGGCTCCCTCGCGCTCTCGCAAACCGGCACAATCATTCACCTGATCCGAAACTTTGGCAAGACTTTCTTCGGTCCCCGCCACTTTTCGTGACACATCGCCAAAGAACGCCTCGGCCTTTGCCAACCGTTCGCGCGAGCAGCCACCGGCGCTGTAAGGCAGGAACGCGGCGAACAGAGGCGGCATCTTCGCCATGACCTGCTCGTAGTGCTCCATCATCCAATCGAACGACATGTCCGCGTATTTCGGAACTGCACTCACGCCGAAGGGGATGTAGAAGAACTCGTTCGGGCGCAGCGGTCCGGACAGCGAATACGCCAGGGCCTCGGTCACGATCGCCGAGTCGCGGAAGCTGCCCAGTGCGCCCAAGAACAGGCTGCGTTCCTGCGGATTGGACGCGGACTCAAAGCGGCGCTTGCACTCCTCGAACATCGCCCGATCGCCATGCTGCGCCGCCAATGAGATCGACACCGTGATCATCGTTGGATCGATAGATCCCGGATCCTTCATGAACGCGTGCGCCAACGAATCGGCATAATGCGCCACCGCCAAGTCGCGGCCGTCGTCGCCCAGATACCCGATGAGCTGCGGCCTGAACCGGGTGACTTCCTCGTCCTCGCCGGGCTTGGTCTGCAGTCCGAAGCGATCCAGCGCCGGACGCAGAGTCTTACGCACATACGCGGCGTACCCGTCCTCCAGGTCAGGCGTAATGAAGGCATCGTGCACTTTGGCAATGCCAGTGAGCATGGTTGAGATCACCCTTGGATCGGAGTCATTGGCAAAGTGATTGAGCGTGTGGAGGTAGTCGTCCCCGGTGACCTCTCCGGCGTCCAAGAGTGCCGCCACATCACCCAAAAGGCCAACTCGCTCGCTCACATCAAGCAGGCCACCGCCGCTTTCGGCGAGCTTGGCTAACATCCGGGGCGGCACGGTCCAGCGATAGTACCCCGTGGACCCGGCATTGGGCATGACCCACTGCGGCGGGCCGTCGCTGTTGAGCGCGACCGTCATCTCCGGCTGGTCCAACAGCACCGTCTGCGTCTTTGTCCCGGCCTTGTCGGCGTACTTAATCTGCACCGGCACGGCCCAGACCATCGGCGCCTCGCTCGATCCGAAATTCGAGAACCGTTTCTGCGTCAGATGCAATTTGCCGTCGAGCGTCAAGTCCGCTGAAACCAGAGGCAATCCCGGCTGATCGACGAAGGTCCCCATCGTCGCGGCGAAGTCCTTGCCCGAGGCATTGGTCAGCGCCCGCCACAAATCGTCGGCGGTCGCGTTCTTCCAGGAGTTCGTCTTCAAATAATCGACGATGCCGCGGCGAAACGCTTCTTCGCCGAGCCAATGCTCGAACATGCCCAGCACCGCCTCGCCCTTGTTGTATGCCAAGTCGTCGGCGGATTGGAGGAGGTTGTCGCCTGCCGCGACCGGCTGACGGATCGCATGGGTCGACGGGCGGGCATCGGTCTGCATGGCTCCCGACGACGAGCGCACTTCGCTGATGTCCATCCCATACTGTGGAAACACCTCACCCGTGACCTTGGTGGCCATCCACGAGGCGAACGATTCGTTTAACCACAGGTCGTCCCACCATTGCATGGTCACCAAGTCGCCGAACCACATGTGGGCGAACTCATGCGCCGTCACCGCCGCGAGCGTGCGCTTCTGCCCGACGCTGATCGTCGACGGATCGAGCAACAGGATTCCTTCGGCGTATGTGACCGCGCCGGGATTCTCCATCGCGCCCGGCCAGAACTCCGGAACAGCAATTACATCCAGCTTCTCGAACGGATAGGGCATGCCGAAGTACTTCTCGAGCGCGGCCAGGATCGGCGGCACAGTCTTGACCGCCTCACCCGCCAGGTTGCCCTGTCCCTTGGGACAGATCACGTTTCCCGGCACCGACATCCCCGGGATCGGCACGACATCGAACGGGCCGGTGGCAATCGCGATCAGGTAGGATGGCATAGGCGGGCTTTTCTTAAAGACGTCCGTCTTCCAGCCATCGGCCGTTGTTTCTTTTTCGACTGGCATGTTGCTGACCGCGATATGCGCGACGGGCACCGAGATCGTCAGTTGGTAGGGAATCTTGAAGATCGGCTCATCCCAGCAGGGAAAAGCCTCACGTGCATCATCGGATTCCATCTGCGAGAAACAGTATCCGTGACCGTCCGCGTCCATTCGATAGAGCGAGACCGCCGTCGTGTCGAAGGTGTTCGAGTACTCGATCGAGAGGTGGGCCGGGCCGGTGTGAAGCGGCTTCCCGGTGTTGACTGTCAGAATCCCCAGTTCACCCGCCTTGAAGCTCGTCGGAATCGTCGCCTTGTCTTGCGTTAACGTCAGCTTGGTAAGGGTGAGCCCCTCGGAGTGGAATTGGAAGGTCGAAGTTGTCTCGGCGACATTGAGCGCGATTTCCGTTGAACCCGTGTAGTCACGCTGGTCCGCGTCAAGTCTGAGCGAGATTGCTTGCTCGGTGGGGACCACCTGGTGCGGCAAACGCCCGTCGGCTAAGCCGAGTCTTGGCCAAGCCAGAGCCGCGAGGGCTATGAAGGTCCAAGCACACGCGCGCCATCTTGCGGTCGAAAATGCCATCAGTTCCTCCGGAGTGAAGAAGGTCCGCGTCAGTCGCGGGTGATGATCCAGCATACGCATGGAGTTGTCTTCAAGTTCGCACAAAATGCCGGGCAGGATTCATTTCTTCTGTGATGACACCGACTGCAAGGCGACGTTGGGCTGATTGGTGATGACCGCGTCGACCCCCAGCGCCGACAGCAGGGCAATTCGCAGGGGATCGTCGACGGTCCACACGGCCAGGCTTAGGTTCGCCTTTTTCATCGCCGCGACCAAGGACGGAGTTACCCAATGCTCCTCGAAATGCAGCGATGTGAGACTATGACGTCGCGCCCAGCGCAGCATCGAGCCCAACAGGAACCGTCGCGCCAAGGCCGAGTGCGGATCCGCGACAATTAACCCCCGCGGCCACCCCGGTTGCAGGTGCTCCAGGCTCTTGAGGACCGTGCGATGAAATGAAGAAAACAGCATGGGAGAGTCAAGCCCGGCACGCTCCACTTGGGGCACCAGACTCTCGACACCATCCGGATCCTTGATGTCGAAGACGACTGGGATTCGCTTGTCGCGTACCCAACCAAGGAAATCATCCAATCGTGGAATGCTGTCACGCGCCGGCCCGACTCGTTGGCGGCCGATCTCGTGCATGGTCATTTCGCGCACCCGCGTCGGGTGCCCGTCGACTGTGATCTCGGGGTCATGGTAGACAACCCATTCGTTGTCGCGCGTGAGCCGGACATCGAACTCAATTCCGTCCGCTCCGTCAGCAATGGCCCGCTCGAAAGCGGCCATGGTGTTCTCGTGGCAGACACCGGAACTGCCGCGATGAGCGATGATCTGCAGTTGAGTCATGACAGGTTCAACTTCGACAACCGGTAGTGTGTTTCATCGATGCGCCGGATCTCGATTGTATCGCCGGCTCGCAGTTGTCGCGCGGCCATCCATCTGCGCGTGCCCTGAGTCTGATTGCGCAGGTAGAAGCCGCCGCGCACAATGTCGGTCTGAAAAGAGAAGCCCGCATCGGTCT
>Ga0326726_10000914_pt1 | contig 27146 bp, 24 predicted proteins | sample MHFenrmetagenome_2_FD_207603 | JGI IMG/M metagenome (GOLD analysis project Ga0326726, IMG submission 207603) | Lab enriched peat soil microbial communities from Michigan Hollow, Ithaca, NY, United States - MHF15MN | ecosystem: Environmental > Terrestrial > Soil > Wetlands > Peat | place: USA... | reverse complement strand
CGCAGGCGGTATTATGAATGAGCGGAGAGTATGAATAATCGACTGCCCGGCCGAGCAGGCCGAGGATTTTTTTTGCGTTCGTCATGCAGGTGTTCAGGTCTATACGTGATCATGAAATGCCGAGCATCCGCCTGACGGAATCCTGCTGGTAAAGTTCCGGAAAAGTGCTCTGAAAAAGCAGTTTCTTGTCCGGGTCTATCTTGAATGCCTTGCTCAGTGCCTTGAGGGTGCTGAGTTTGTCACCCATGGCAAAATAGGAAGCTGCAATTTCAAAATGAGCATCGGCCGAAAGTGGCTGAAGCTTCAATGAGTTCTGCAGTGCATCGATAGATGCATTGACATCACCGGCCTCGCGGAGAACCATGGCAAAATCAACCCAGATCTGGGGGCTTTCGGGATCGATCGTGATGATCTCCCGATAGGTCGAAATAGAGTTCTCAAGATCGTTGAGATTGTATTCGATCTCTGCTTTCAGGAGCAGAAACTCAATGCTGTCAGGCAGTGCAGTCAGTGCCTGTACTATTGCTGAAATCGCCTCTTCATACTCTTCAAGAGCTTCATGGCAGCATGCGAGAGCAAACCATGCATCGGTAAAATCACTCGTTATCTCAGTGCAGCGGCGGTAGCAGTGTACAGCTTCACTGTAATCTTCCAGCTCTTCGTAAGCTATACCGAGATTATAGAGCGCATTGATGTCTTCAGGCTCATATTCGAGAGTTTTCAGATAGCTTTCCGCCGCTTCGTCAATCCGTCCGGTGATGGCAAGGACGTTTGCCCGGTTATACCATGCTGAACTGAAGTCCTCGGAAATTGCCAGTGCCATATCATAGGAGTCAAGCGCTTCGTCATAACGCTTCATTTTACTCAGCACCAGGCCGTTGTTATACCATGCATTGATATTGTACGGGTCCTGATCGAGGGTTTTTCGGTAGCAGGAGGTACTCTCTTCAAGTTTGCCCAGTATGTCTTTGCAGTAGGCAAGTTCATACCATGCATCGGAAAACTCTCGATCAAGCTCCAGTGCGCGTTCAAAGTCCGTTTCGGCTTCAATAAATCGCTCCAGGCGCTGAAGAACAATTCCCCGGTAGTAGTGATACTCCTTTTCAATTGAGGAGTCGACAAACATGTTTTCAAGCTCTTCAAGCGCCTCATCAAGATTGCCGGTGTTGAAGTAAGCCAGGGCAAGGTTAAGAGTCATTTCGCTGTCTGAAGGACTGAGCAGGACAGCTTTTTGAAAAGCGGCAAGTGCATCCTCGAAACTTCCGTTCAAAGTCAGGCAGTTTCCAAGGTGGAACCAGGTCTCTGTATTATAGGGGGTAATTTCTTCAAGACGACGGGCGACCGCCAGTGCCTCTATGAGGAAGCCCTCTTCATTGTACTGATTGAGCCGGTCAACAAGCTCCTCCGAATCAAACATCGCATCCAGCCCATCAAGGTCAGGGAGTTCTTTTCCTGACGATCCCTTTGGGTTATTGCGGTTTTCGTCGAAGAAATCGGGCAGATTCATAAGCAATCATAAGAGTTTCGCAATCATCGATCATACACTTACAAATATAACAGAATTTTCTTAAGAAAATATAATGAGGGCGGGGGATGGACCAGAAGTGCAACATTCACGGACGGTAAAAACGATAGATCGCTTCGGCTGTTTTAGCGCCGGCGGCAGCTTTGAGCTCTTCAATTGTTGCCTGGGCAACTGCATCCACAGAGCCGAACTGTTTGAGCAGCCTGAATGCGGTTTTTTCTCCAATTCCTTCAATTGTTGTGAGTTCCGTCTGCAGTGTCCGTTCAGTTCTGAGTTTGCGATGATAGGTAACGGCAAACCGGTGAGCTTCATCGCGAAGCTGCTGCAGCAGTTTAAGTGCCGGAGAGGTTTTCGGCAGATTGAACGGATCTTTTTCCTGCGGGGTAAATATTTCTTCAATGCGTTTAGCCAGCCCTATCACAGGAACTGAGATGCCAAGGGCGTCAAGTGTGTTAAACGCAGTGTTGACCTGGCCTTTTCCTCCATCGACAACAATGAGATCAGGCAAGGGGAGCTCATTTGCAAGCGAACCGCCATAACGACGCCTTATGACCTCTTCCATGGCGGCATAATCGTCAGAACCTTCAAAAGTTTTCAGTTTGAATTTTCTGTAGTCGGATTTTTTCGGTTTTCCCTTTTCGAAACAGACCATCGAACTCACATAATCGGTGCCCTGCAGGTGTGAGTTGTCGAAACACTCTATTCTTTGTGGTACAACAGGCAGATGCAGCAGCTCTTTGAGTGAGGCAAGGCCGTAGTGTTCCCTTGCGGCTTCACCCCTTTTCTGTTTCTGGATAAGATACTCTTCAAGATGGTGCCGGGCGTTCTGGCGGCACATCTCCATCAGATGTGCTTTTTCGCCGATCTGCGGAACCAGGAACCGGATGGATTTTTTCTCCTGTTTTTCCACTTTCAGTTTTTCAGATATCAATGCCCTCACCGAACCCTCTTCATCGGGAGCAAGCGCCTCACAAAGCAGAATCTCATCAGGGATGAGCTCAAGGGTTTCCAGATAGTACTTTTCAAGCACTCTGGATTGCAGTTCGCGTTCCGATTCTCCTTCCGTATTATTCATATAGATACGCTGCGAACCGAGCAGTTTGCCCTCCCGTATCTTGAACACAACACCGCAGGCATCATCTTCTCCTGCCGCTACAGCAAAAACATCCCGGTCGAGTGCATCACCGGCCACAACTTTCTGGCGTTCGGCGTAACGTTTCAGGCTGTCAAGCTGAGCCTTGATTTCTGCCGCCTGCTCAAACTTCAGTTCCGAGGCGAACAGCTGCATGCGTTCATTGAGCGTTCGTATCATCGAGGCTGTCCTGCCTTTAAGCAGCCGGATGATCTCCTCGATCATTGAGAGATATTCCGCTTCCGACTGCAGCCCCTCACACGGGCCCTTGCATTTATGAATGTGGTAATCAAGACAGATCTTGAATTTATTCGCGGCTATATTTTCAGCACTCAGACGGTGCTTGCAGCTCCGGATAGGAAAGATTGAACCGAGCAGGTCGAGAATAGTCCGCAGTTGCCCGGCTTCGGTGTATGGACCGAACCATGTCGACCCGTCCCTTCTCAACTGACGGGTCAGAAAGATCCGGGGGAACGGTTCGTTGGTGATGACCAGATAGGGATAGGTTTTATCATCCTTCAGGTTGACATTGTAGCGCGGTTTCAGCTCCTTGATGAGGTTATTCTCAAGAATCAGGGCTTCGACTTCCGAAGAGGTGATGATGACCTCGAAATTGTCAATATGCGTGACAAGTACCAGCGTTTTGCCGTACAGCTGCTGAGGATTTCTGAAATAGGAGCGTACCCTGTTCCGAAGGTTTTTTGCCTTGCCGACATAGATGACTCTCCCTTTTGCATTCATGAACTGATAGACACCGGGGGAAGAGGGAAGGGTCGTGAGTTTCTCCTCAAGAGCTGTTTTACTACCGGATTGTTCGGCGGACTCATCATGATTATCCATGATCATAGGCATAGGGTTCTGTACATCGTACTACTATAAATAAAAAAAGGGAAAGCCGCATGCAAGTTGCGGCTTTCCCTTGAAAAAAAGAACAGGCAGTTACTGGCGAACGCTATGCAATAACATCGTATTCACCTTTCAGGGCAAAGATCCCGAAAGTAATCAGGCTGAATGCGATAATCGGCATAAGCACGACAATCACGATAGACCAGAATATCCAGTTCTCTTCACTGGGTTTCGCCGCGATCTCTTTCATAGCCTGCATGATCACAAGGGGGATAATTCCCACCCCCATGAGCGTCCAGAGCAGTCCGAAAATCCTTTTTATTGCTGACATAATGGATTGATTTTAAAGGTTCTTGATTACGCTTCGTCAAGGTTGTTGGTCTTGTTGGATATGTACAGCGAACCGATGACAAAGCTGACGCTGGCAATCAGAATCGGGTACCAGAGACCTGCAAGCGGATCGGCAGGCGGAAGGTCCGGTCCTGGACGGGTTGCTTCAACAAGACGGGTAGAGATAAGCGGGACCAGACCGCCGAAGACGCCGTTGCCGATATGGTAGGGCAGGGACATCGAGGTATAGCGGATACGGGTCGGGAAAATCTCAACCAGGAATGCGGCGATCGGACCGTACACCATGGTGACAAAAATAACCTGGATAAGGACAAGGCCGATCATCTTGTAATAAATGTCCTGGGAAAGGGTTACTTCCTTCTTGGTTTCCGGTTTCAGTTTATCTTTTGGAAGTGCGGCTTTCAGTGCAGGATCAACCGGGAACTTGTGCTTGACTGTCTCTTTAAAGCTGGTTCCATCGGTATAGAGCTTTGTTGTAACGGAAGTAATCAGGGAGTCTGTACCTTTGACTTCGTACTTCATCTTGTTGACTGTTTTGTCAGCAATTACCTCTTTTGTTTTGAGATTGGCTGCATCGTACATCATGGTATAGATCGGCCTGTAGGCAATAACCGCGATCAGCATGCCGAGCATCATGATATATTTGCGTCCGATCTTGTCAGAAAGCGCGCCGAAGACAATGAAGAATGGTGTTCCGATAAGCAGTGCAATAGAGATGATCATGTTGCTCTGTACAAACTCTACGTTACAGGCATTCTGCAGGAAGGAGAGTGCATAGAACTGACCGGTGTACCAGACAACACCCTGACCGGCAGTTGCGCCGAGCAGTGCAATCAGCACCATTTTCAGGTTGTCTTTCTGTTTGAAGCTCTCGGCAAGCGGATTTGCAGAAGTTTTACCTTCTTTTTTCATTTTTGCAAACAGCGGTGATTCCGACATTTTCATGCGGATGAAGACCGAAACGCCAACAAGGAATGCTGAGAGAATGAACGGAATTCTCCAACCCCAGTCGTTAAAGGTTTCAACACCGAGAGTCTGGCGGACAGTCAGAATGACACCGAGCGCAAGGAAGAGACCCAGCGTTGCCGTAGTCTGAATAAAGCTGGTCCAGAAGCCTCTTTTGCCTTCAGGTGAGTGTTCGGCCACATAGGTCGCGGCACCGCCGTACTCACCACCGAGTGCAAGGCCCTGCAGAAGTCTGAGAACGAACACAATTGCGGGAGCAAAAAATCCGATGGTTTTATAGCCTGGAACAAGGCCGATTGCAAACGTCGAGCCGCCCATGATCACAAGGGTAACAAGGAAGGTATACTTCCGGCCGATAAGGTCACCGAGACGGCCGAAGAAGAGTGCACCGAAAGGCCTGATTACAAAACCGGCGGCAAAGGTAGCCAGCGTTGCAAGCAGAGCTGCTGTAGGGTTGTCTTTGGGGAAAAACTGTTCGGAAATGATTTTTGCCAGAGTACCGAAAATATAAAAGTCATACCACTCAATGAGCGTCCCGACCGAAGACGCAGCGATAACCCGCCGGGTGCTGGACACCTCTTCGGTATGGGAAACGTTTGTGACATTTTGTGCCATAAAGGTTTACTTTGAAAGTTAAACAAAATAATAGTGAACTACAGTTTTCCGGCATGCCGGAGGCATGTTCGGTTTGATTACTTGATGAATTCGTGTTCGTTCTCCTTGACGATAAGCACCGGGCATGGAGCACGGCGAATCACGTGTTCGGCAACGCTTCCGAGGATCATGCGTTTCAGGCCGCGGCGTCCATGTGAACCCATGATAATAACATCGGCTTCCTGGCGTTTTGCATAGTCAAGGATGCACTCTTCGGCAAAACCTTCATAGATGACATAGTCCGCGACAATACCGGCCATCTGCTCTTCATCGATAAGCAGTTTGAGCTTCTGTTCAGCTTCAGCGCGTTCCGTGTCCAGACCGTGTGAATAATTGATAGTTGGATCATTCTCGATAACGCCAACCAGAAAGACCTCTCCTCCTGACAGTCTTGCAAACTCGTTGGCGTACTGCAGCGACTTGCGCGACAGTTCAGAGAAATCAACCGGGCAGATGATTTTTTTAATGGTAATCATAGGTCCGCTTTTGTGATTTGATTGTTGAAATAAAATTATTTAGTGGTGAATAATTACAACAAGAACAGATAAAACACAATTGTCCGTAGGTTTGGTTCTACGGGGAACGCTATCTATCTCAATGCGAGAGTGCAGCCCCTCGTCGAGTAAAATGATGTAAATGCAATTGGCCCCTTACGTATGAGCAATAAGGTCTGGTTGATGATTAAAAAACTGCGATGTGCGGAAAAATTGTTTTTTCGCACACTGTTTTCAAATCCATCAATCAGCTAATATCGTGAAAAAATCCTGACGCAACAATTGTTATTCATTGTTGCCAAGTTTCATAAGGGCTGTTCGAGCAAGTGAATAAAAAAGCCGCAGTCGCCTGCGGCTTTTTTGACTAAAACAGTGCTTGTTAGAAGCTTACAGTCGCATAGAGTTCTGTGCGAAGCTGGTTGTTTCTCTCTGTACCGGAAGTGCCGACGACATCTTTTCCGCTTGCACGATACCGCAGGGTCGGAGTCAGACTGAAAGTCCCTGTGGCTGATTCATGCAGTTTGACGTTGTACTGTGCCCAGACAAAAATATTGTCATAGGTTGCGTCGTTAACAGGTGATTTGTCTTTGGTGCGGTTGTAGTCAACCCATGCCATAACCGGGCCGGATTCTCCTTTTACTCTGAAAAGGTAACCATCATAGTTGACATCTGCAGCGTTCACTCCGCTTGCTCCTTTAGAGTCTCTGCAGACTGTGTAGAATCCGCTGAGGCCGATTTTGGATTTGCCAGCAGGGATCGTGGCGTTTGCTCCTACGGTGTTAGGTGAAACTTTCTGATAGGTAACTCCCCGAACGTCAGTCAATGATATGATCGCCTGTGGTTCAATCGTAACATCACCAACATTGGTTTTGTAAGTCAAATGAAGGGCATATCCATCATTGAAAAGGCCGTCGCCGGTAGCAGAGGTATTCTCGACAGTAGAATTGTTGTCAAAAACAACGAGAGTGGAGTTGAATTCACCACCGCCAATCTTGGTTCCGTAATTCAGTCCGAAAACGCGGTCGAAGTTGAACGTTGCTACCGGAATGTCAACAGCATAGATTCCTGTTCCCGTCGGTACAGGGTAAAGGGTAAGGTCGAAAATCGGGTTGTTGAAGCTGTTGAGCGGAAGGCGTCCGAGCATGTAATGGCAATCTTCAAGAGCTCGTCCGAAATAGAAATTTGATACCTCAAGCGGATTTCTTTCTGTGTTGTTTGCCGATACGGTCTGCCATCCACCAGCAACACCTTCATTCTGAATCAGTGTTTTGAAGAAGTAGCCGCTGCCGAGATCTGCCGATGCTTTCAGGCGGATCCTGTACTGCGTTTTCAGGTCATCATTAGTTGTTGTTTTAACGCCTGCTGCCGTTTTTGTATTATTAAACTCGCCTCTTTCGCGAACTGCAGCGTCTCCGCCGATTTTCAGCTCAGCCGATGCAGGTGATGCGTATGACAATACTGCAAACATTGCAGCAAGTGATAGCATTTTTTTCATGATGTTCTCCGTTAGGTTGTGTGTGTGTGTTAACAGGAAAATCGGTCAATCACTTAAAGAAAAAAATAGAAAAGAACGTTTATGGCTTTTTATGGTAACAATAGCTGTAATGATAATAAAAATATACATTAGCGTCAAATCTTGTGTGTTCCGGATGATTTTTTCCTCTTAAATACGCAGTAAATACCTGTTCTTTTGTATTCTGCTTATAAGTCACTCTATTTGTTATGTGTATGGCCTGCAGAAATTTACTTTTTATCACGTCTTGTTTACATATTCGAATTGCATCATGTCACAGGTAAAGCTAAGGGTAAGCGCGTTATGTATAAGGGATGGCAAGGTTCTGCTTATTGAACATAAAAGCTTTGCGCCGGATGATCCCCGTCTTCCCGAAAGTTACTGGATTCTTCCCGGAGGTGCTGTCGAGCGGGGTGAAACGCTTGATGACGCGCTGAGACGTGAAATGATGGAAGAGACCGGTCTGGAGTGCAGGATAGGAAGCCTGCTTTTCATCAAGGAGCTGCTTTATCCCTATCCCGGTTTCCAAGAGCAGGGAAGTCGGCATCACTCCATATCGTTCGGTTTTTTTTGCGAAGTCACCGGTGGTGAAATGATAACCGGAAAAGATCCTGAATATCCGGATGACAGGCAGGTGATAATGCAGGTGAGCTGGCTTCCTGTTGATGATCTTGAGCGTTATGATCTCTATCCGCCGTTTCTATGCGATTACATTCGTACTCGATCGGAGGGAGGGTTTGAAAATGCAGTGCCGGAGTTTTTCAGCTCACCGGAAAAGTAGAAGTATGGAAGAGGGGTGGACGGTGTTGACAGAATCTATTGTGGGCTGAACGGACGCAGATGGACAAGAATGCTCTTTTCTTGTCCATCTGCGTCCATTTTCTTTTTTCCCCTCAGAGATCAATGATGATGCCCGCAGTGCTGAAACTTTCCGGACGGTAGAAATACATTCCGTGGCGGCTCATGCCGGAAAAATAGTTATATGCAATCCTTACCCTGTCTAGGCCGACTGCCTTCAGACGCATGCCTGCCTGAAGGTTCCATGTGCCGCGGTACCCCCTAGTTTCATTAAGCGAAGGCTGCCAGATCGGAAGTAGTTTGAAATCAGCCGCCAGATAGGTGTTGCCGGGAGTTGAAAGTTCAGCACCGGTCTGGAAAGAGTGTGGGCTGATACCGTCAGGAATGGTGTGATAGATGTACTGATAACCGGCATAGACCCGGTGACCTGGCGAGCTCAATGCAAAAACGAAATTCAGGAACTCCCTGCTGTAGGTGAAGGGGATGGGGAACGGGCAGTCGCCCTGTATCCACTGACCTGCTGCGGCATCGAAGTGACCATCTTCAAAATGGGCTGAGATGTGGCTGAAGCGGGCTCTTGCACTGAACTCTTCAAACGGGAGTGCTCCGTTGGTGATCGGTTTGCTCCAGCTGGTATTGACGCCGAAAAGATAATCGATGGCATCAACCGGGAATTTGAAGTTCTCGCTCCGGCGGAGGCGTGAGAATGTTCCGAAGTCGACACCTACTGCAAATTCCCGATTTTTACTCTGATAGAGATCAGCGGAGGATCCGATATCGAGTTGCAGAGATCGGTCACTCAACGAGGGCATGACAGCTATTCTCGGTTCCGAAGGATCGGCAAGAAGCGGTGTGAAGATCGTCTGGAAAGTAGGGTTAAGCAGCGGTTCCGCCGTCGCATTGTTCAGTGTGATCATGAGCAGTGCAGTCAGGGCGACCATCGTTTTGCAGAGTCGAGAGGTGCTTTTCATAGCCGATAGTGTTGCATTAGTGGGTTTAACATTTTGGCGATCAATTGTTTATGAGTGGGTAAGCAGTGTGTTGAGTACCGCCATGCGGATTGCGACACCGTTCGTCACCTGTTCAAGCAGCATGCTTTTCGAATAACCGGGAGGCTGTATGCGGTCAGCTACATGGTTCGATATCTCAATTTCCCTGTTTATCGGGCCGGGATGAAGCACCAGAAGATGTTTCTGTATTCTTTCGAGCCTTTCATCGCTGAGGCCGTAATGGACAGAATACTCTTCCAGTGAAGGCAGGTAGCCTCCTGTGGCGCGTTCAAGCTGAAGACGAAGTACGATTGCCGTGTCAGCCCAGGCAATTGCTTCGTCAAGATCAGTGAAGAGAGTTACTCCGAGTCTGTCGGGATCCGGCGGCAGAAGGGTGACCGGGCTGCAGAGACCGACTTCCGCTCCGGCACTCAACAGCCCGTAAATGTTGGATCGTGCGACTCTGCTGTGAAGAACGTCGCCGATAATGATCACTCTGAGTCCTGCGATTGTTCCGAAATATTCGCGGAGCGTGAACATGTCGAGCAGGGCTTGAGTCGGATGTTCATGAGATCCGTCACCTGCATTGATGACATTTCTTGAGGTTATTCCGGTTATGAGATCAGCCGCTCCGGAAGAGGGGTGGCGCAGCACAAAGGCATCTACCTGCATAGCCTCAAGATTTCTGATGGTATCGCTCAGGGTCTCCCCCTTGGTTACGCTGCTTGAAGAGGCACTGAAATTCAACGTACCCGCGCCGAGATGGCGTGCAGCTATTTCAAAGGAAAAACGGGTTCGGGTTGAGTTTTCAAAAAAAACCAGTGCAATGCGTTTGTTTTTGAGAGTAGGTTCAAAAGAGGGGGTGCCGGTTATCAACTCTTTCTTGAATCCGGCAGCCATGTCGAGAAGTCCGGTTATTTCACTGGCCGGAACGTTGCATAATCCAGTTAGGTGCTTCAAATCCGACTTTTATTTATAGAGTTACCCTGTAGCTGTTCAAAAAGATTCTTTCCGCGAAGTTACAAAAAAATTGATGATCAAGAACTACCTTACCATATGAGGAGTGTCGGTATTCCTCTTCCGGGGGTCATCCCGCTGTTTTTTTTGAATGAATCCTCAGGACACGCCGTTATGCACGAAATGAGTATTGCACTTTCAATTGTCGAAGCTGTTGAGGCTAAAGCACGCGATGAAGGTGCTGGAAGAATATCGGAGATAGAGTTGCAGATCGGAAAACTGGCAGGTATAGTACCCGAATCGCTGCGCTTCTGTTTTTCTGCGGCAGCCAAGGGTACACTTGCCGAATCGGCGTCGCTTCTGATAGAGGAGCCCGAAGGTGTGGGCGAGTGCGGGGAGTGCGGCAGAAAATTTCCTGTTTCCTTTTATTATGCAGAGTGTCCCGATTGCCGATCACTGCGGATTGTGATCGTATCGGGTGAAGAGTTTCGAATTCAGACAATAACCATAGAAGAAGAGGGAGAATAAACGAATGTGTGATACCTGCGGTTGTTCAGCGGATGGCGGGGCAGTGCTCCGTAAACCAGGAGAGAGTGGTTACCATGTTCATATCAGTGAGAGCGAAGGGGCTGGCACGCATCATCACAATGAAGATGATGGTCATGGCCACAGCCATCATCATGAACATGAAAGCGGCAGCCGGAAGGTGGCTCTTGAGCAGGATGTTCTGCTGAAGAACACGCTTCTTGCCGAAAGAAACCGTGGATATTTTGAGGCACGACATATTTTTGCGCTTAATTTGCTGAGCTCTCCCGGTTCAGGAAAAACCTCTCTGCTTGAAAAAATCATTCCTTCAATTCAATCGCACTTTCCTGTTGCCGTCATAGAGGGTGACCAGCAGACTACCAATGATGCCGAACGCATTCATGCACTCGGTGTTCCCGTTATACAGGTCAATACCGGCTCAGGATGCCATCTTGATGCACTGATGATCAATCGGGCACTTAAAGAGCTCGATTTGCAGAATAATTCATTGCTCTGTATCGAGAATGTCGGAAATCTTGTCTGTCCTGCCATGTTTGATCTCGGGGAAGCGCTGAAAGTGGTTATTATCAGTGTCACCGAGGGTGACGACAAGCCGCTTAAGTACCCGAACATGTTTCATGAAGCGGATATCTGTATTCTCAACAAGATCGACCTTCTTCCCTATGTGGATTTCAACCCGCAGAAGTGCCGGGAGAATGCATTGCGGATCAATCACCATCTTGACTGGTTCGAAGTGTCAGCCAAAACCGGCGAGGGGCTTGAAGTGTGGCAGAAGTGGCTCGAAAACAAACTGACACAGCACTGAGTATTCAGGGTTCAACCGCTGAAGAGCGGAGACGACTGCGGGTTCACGGTATCGTGCAGGGCGTCGGGTTTCGACCATTCGTCTTCCGGCTTGCTGTCCGGTATGGCCTGAGAGGGTTCATCCGGAACACTCCGTCAGGCGTTCTGATTGAGGTTCAGGCTCCCTCGGCGCTCCTGGACCGTTTCTGCCGGTCTTTGCGGAGTGACGCTCCGCCGCTGTCCCGGATTGAAAACGTGGAAGTGACTGCCATAGCAACTGTTGCAGAAGATGGTTTTGTTATCGGCGATTCCAGCTCCGATATGGCGCTCGAGACCCTCATTCCTCCGGATATTGCGCTCTGCAGCGAATGCCGCAGTGAACTCTTCGAAATGGCAAACCGCCGGTTTCGCTATCCTTTTATCAACTGCACCAATTGCGGTCCTCGCTACACCATCGTTGACCGTCTGCCCTATGACCGTCAGTATACCTCGATGCACTCTTTTGCCTTGTGCCCCGAGTGCGGGCGGGAATACCATGATCCGCTCGACCGTCGTTTTCATGCGGAGCCGACTGCCTGTCCGGTTTGCGGCCCCCTGCTCACACTGCTTGACGATGCAGGAAAAGCCTGCGACGCTCCCGATGTTGTCACGGCAGCGTCAGCGCTTCTCAAGCGTGGCGGCATTGTCGCTTTGAAAGGAGTCGGAGGATATCATCTGGCCGTAGATGCATTCAATGATGAAGCGGTTCGACGACTCAGACAGAGAAAGGGGCGTGAAGCAAAACCCTTTGCCGTGATGATGCGTGATGCTTCGATTGTCAGTGAGTATTGCGAGTTGAGTGAGGGGGAACTTGAAGCGTTAAACTCTCCGGAAGCGCCCATTGTACTTCTGAAAAAAAGAGGTCGCTGTGCACTTTCACCTTCGGTGGCACCGGGTAGTGACCGGCTTGGCGTCATGCTGCCTTATTCGCCGCTGCATGCGCTCCTTTTTGACGGGAGCCCCGAAGTTCTCGTGATGACCAGCGCGAATTTCATTGACGAACCGATCGTCAATGAAAATGATGAAGCTGTCAGGAGACTCACAGGAATTGCCGATGGATTTCTTGTTCACAACCGGCCGATCTATTTGAAGTGTGATGATTCGGTCACGATCCACATGTCTGGAAAGCTCCGCCAGCTGCGCCGGAGCCGCGGATATGTTCCCGCTCCGATCTATCTTCGAGAGGGCGGCCCTTGCGTTCTGGGAACCGGAGGTGAGCTTAAAACCACTATCACTCTCCTGAAGGGCTCTCATGCGCTGTTGAGCCAGCATATCGGCGACATGAAGAACTTTGGGGCATATAGCCATTTTCAGCATGTTGCCGAACATCTTCAGCATCTATTTCAGGCATCGCCCGAGCTTCTGGCTCACGATCTGCATCCTGATTATATGACCACACAGTGGGCAGTGCAGCAGGGCGTTCCGCTGCTTGGCGTTCAGCACCATCATGCCCATCTTGCCTCATGCATGGCCGAAAACAGGGAGGAAGGGCCCGTAATCGGGCTTGTGCTCGACGGCACAGGCTACGGCACCGACGGCAGGATCTGGGGGGGAGAGGTGCTTATCGGCGACTGTAGCGGAGCCGAGCGGTTTGCTTCATTTGAATCCATGCCTCTGCCGGGAGGGGAAGCGGCCATCATGCAGCCATGGAGGGCTGCGCTCGGATATCTGTTCAGAAGTTATACCCTCATGCCTGAGCTTCCCTTTATGAAAGAGAGAGCTGTAGAACCTGTTATTGAGTTGCTGCAGAAGCAGGTCGGTCTTGCTGAAACATCCAGCTGCGGAAGGCTGTTCGATGCTGTGGCAGCTCTTTGCGGCCTGCGGGCGGAGATCAGCTACGAGGGCGAGGCCGCCGTTGAGCTGATGCATGCAGCAGGAGGCAGCACTGGAGATAAAGTGTTCCGATATGCTATGCAGGAGGAGCAGGGGCACTGGATCATGCTGCTTTCACCGATAGTCAGGGATATTGCAGAAGCGGTACTTCAGGGTGTACGTGCCGGTGAAATCAGCCGTCGCTTTCACAGGACTCTTCTCGATTGTTTTCAGGAGATTATCGGCAAGGCAGCAACGGCAACCGGCATACGCACAATAGCGCTGAGCGGGGGGGTCTTCCAGAACCCGCTTCTTTTTGAAACACTTGTAGGGGAGCTTGAAGCAACAGGGTACCGGGTGCTTACCCACTCTCTTGTGCCTTCCAACGACGGGGGTCTCTCTTTAGGCCAGGCCGTCATCGGCCGAGAATACCTCAAAGGCAACTATTATGGTGTCCGATAGTTTTTCCCCCTTTTCTTTTATAAGTCCTATGAGTCCCATACGTCCTATATGTCCTATCTTTTCTTATTTTAAAACCAACTAAACCAATCGCTGCGATGTGCCTCGCCATACCCGGAAAACTTCTTGAAATTACCACTGAAAACGGTCTTAAGATGGGTTCAGTCGATGTGAACGGCGCCATCACGAGAGCTTGTCTTGAGTATGTTCCGGAGATTCAGGCTGGCCAGTACACCATAGTTCATGCCGGGTTTGCCCTGAAGATCATTGACGAGGATGAAGCTGCAGAAAGTCTGAAAATCTGGCAGGAGCTTATCGAAAAAGGGGCGTTCGAGCCTTTTGACGAGCCGCCTTCACCTGAACCGGTTTGATGCTGATCCCAATGAAGTATATCGATGAATTCCGCAATCCGCAGCTTGCCCGTAACCTGCTTGGAGAGATCCGGAGGATTACAACAAGGTCCTGGACCATCATGGAGATTTGCGGCGGTCAGACCCATTCCATTATTCGTAACGGCATCGATCAACTTCTGCCGGACACCATAGAACTTGTCCACGGACCGGGATGTCCGGTATGCGTAACGCCGCTTGAATCCATAGAAAGGGCACTTTCGATCGCTGCCCGAAAAGAGGTTATTTTTACAAGTTTCGGTGATATGCTTCGCGTACCCGGCAGCTCAAGAGATCTCTTCATGGTGCGAAGCGAGGGTGGTGACGTGCGCATTGTCTTTTCACCGCTCGATGCCCTTCAGATAGCCCGAGACAATCCACAGAAAGAGGTCGTCTTTTTTGCCGTAGGGTTTGAAACAACCGCACCGGCCAATGCCATGGCGGTTTGGCAGGCAGCTCGGGAAGGAATTGAAAACTTCAGCGTACTGGTGAGTCAGGTTATGGTTCCGCCTGCCATGCGCACCATTCTCTCTTCTCCCGGAAACAGGGTTCAGGGTTTCCTTGCTGCCGGTCATGTTTGCGCCGTCATGGGCTATGAAGAGTATGAGCCCGTTGCCCGTGAGTTTCATGTGCCGATTGTGCCTACCGGTTTTGAGCCTGTCGATCTGCTTGCCGGAATTCTTGAAACTGTCGAACAGCTTGAATCAGGTCGTGCTGCGGTGGTGAACCGGTACGGTCGGGTGGTAAGTCGGGAAGGGAATCGGGCTGCGAAGGAGACGATTGCAAAAGTGTTCGAAGTGACTTCGCGCCAGTGGCGCGGAATTGGTTTGATTCCTGAAAGCGGGCTTGGTCTCCGGGAAGATTTTGTCAGGTTTGATGCTGAAAAAAAGTTCAATGTTTCACATATCCGCGCTAGTGAGTCACCGCTCTGCATGAGCGGCAGTGTTCTGCAGGGAGCATTGAAGCCTGACGGCTGTCCCGCTTTTGCCAGAGAGTGTACGCCGGAACATCCTCTCGGCGCCACCATGGTCTCTTCTGAAGGGGCGTGCGCCGCATATTATAACTATCACCGGAATTTCTCTTTATGACAATCGCGCCACTCTGCCCGACCCCCATCATGCAGCACGAAACCGTCCAGATGGCGCATGGCGCAGGGGGACGGTTGTCGCAGGTTCTCATGCAGCGGGTTTTCATGCCGCATCTCAGCAATGCCTTTCTTGATCTGCTGGACGATCAGGCAAAACTGGATCTGCCTGTCGGGCGGACCGCCTTTACAACCGATACATATGTGGTGAGTCCGATTTTTTTCCCTGGCGGCAACATTGGTGAGCTTGCCGTCAACGGTACGGTGAATGATCTGGCGGCAGGTGGTGCAAGGCCGATCTACCTCAGTGCCGGTTTTGTACTTGAGGAGGGGTTTCCGCTTGCCGATCTTGAAACCATTGTCATGAGTATGGCCGCGGCTGCCCGAAAAGCGGGGGTGATGATTGTTACCGGCGACACCAAGGTTGTCGGCAGGGGACAGTGCGACAGGATCTTTATCAATACATCCGGGGTTGGAGCTATCAGAGAGGGTGTTGATCTCTCCTGCCGGAACCTGCAGCCGGGAGACAGCATCATTCTTTCGGGATCGGCTGGGGATCACGGTATGGCTATCATGACCTCCCGCGAGGGACTCTCATTTCAGTCCAGGATAACGAGCGACTGTGCTGCTCTGAACGGTATGATCGCCTCCATTCTTGACGCTGTGCCTGCTGTTCATGCCATGCGTGATCCGACGCGAGGGGGAGTTGCTGCAACACTGAACGAACTTGCCGTATCTTCTGCCGTCGGCATTGAGATCAACGAAACCGCTCTGCCGGTAAAACCGGATGTCCGTGGCGCCTGTGAACTGCTTGGCATCGATCCGCTCCATGTTGCCAACGAAGGAAAACTTGTTCTTGCGGTTGCTGCCGGTGATGCCGGGAAGGTCATTAAGGTGATGCGTTCGACCGAAGAGGGCCGGGATGCGGTCATTATCGGCTCGGTCGTTAATCAGCATCCCGGCATGGTTGTAATGCAGACCGCATTCGGCAGCCGGCGCATTGTTGATCTGCCTCTCGGTGAACAGCTTCCGCGGATCTGCTGAATCTTACATGTTCAGTGCCCGTTTTTCAATGGCCAGAGCGGCTTCGCGCATCACTTCAGACAGGCTCGGATGCGGGTGGCAGGTACGGGCAACATCTTCGGATGATGCCCTGAACTCCATGGCAAGCGCCGCTTCGGCAATAAGGTCGGATGCGTTTCCTCCAAGTATATGCACGCCGAGTATTTCATCGGTTTTCGCATCGGCCAGCATTTTTATGAATCCTTCGCTGTCGCCCAGGCCCAGTGCGCGCCCATTGGCAGCAAAGGGAAACTGTCCGGATTTATAGTCGCGCCCTTCAGTTCGGAGCTGCTGTTCGGTTTTTCCTACCCATGCAATTTCAGGAGTTGTATAGATAACCCAGGGCATGCTGTTGTAGTCGAGGTGCGGTTTTTGTCCGGCAATCAGTTCTGCCACCATTACGCCCTCATCTTCCGCTTTGTGGGCGAGCATTGGTCCCCGTACCACGTCGCCGATGGCGTAAACTCCCTGTGCAGCCGTCGCACACTGATCGTTAACGGGAATAAAGCCTCGTTCATCGGTTTGCAGGCCGATAGTCTCAAGATTGAGCTTTTCAGTGTTCGGAATGCGGCCGACTGAGACAATCAGCTTGTCGCATTCAAGGGTGTGATCGGAACCCTGGTCGTCAGTATAGGCGATGCTGACGCCACTTTCACCCTGTTTGGCCTGACCGATCCTTACGCCGAGCTTGATGTGCAGCCCCTGTTTTAAAAAGAGCTTTGAGGCCTCTCTTGAAATACTCTCATCGGCGGCACCGAGAAACGATGGCATTACTTCGAGCACAGTGACCTCCGCTCCGAGCCTGCGCCAGACAGAACCGACTTCAAGACCGATCACTCCGGCTCCGATTACCCCGAGTTTTTTCGGTGCCTCAGTGAACTTCAGTGCACCTTCGTTATCGCAGATCGTGATATTGTCGACGGCAACATTGGGGATATGACGCGCTTTGGAGCCTGTAGCGATAATGACTTTCTGCGCAAGTACCTCCTCTTCACCCTCTTTTCCGGTGATCATGACTCTGTAACCGGCATCAGTTTTTCCGGCAAAAGAGCCTCTTCCTTTCAGAAGGGCGATCTTGTTTTTGCGGAAAAGAAACTGTACCCCTCCGGTCATTTTCGTGACAATGGCCTCCTTGCGTTTCTGCATCTTCGAAACATCGATACTTACCCCTCCGAAGGTGATGCCGTGGTCTTCAATGTGATGAGAGACCTTTTCAAAGAGTTCCGAGGATGCGACAAGCGCTTTCAGGGGAATACACCCTGCATTGAGGCATGTTCCGCCCAGCCGGGGCTCTCCCGCCGGGTCGTCGTAGGTGCTGAACTCGCAGCAGGCAACGGAAAAACCCAGCTGGGCTGCACGGATTGCGGCAATATAGCCGCCGGGTCCTGCTCCGATAACAAGAACGTCATATTGTTTGCTCATAGTAAAATATCTCCCTTAAAGATCAAGTAAAAGACGTGCCGGATCTTCCAGCGCATCCTTGATTGCGACCAGACCGAGCACAGCTTCGCGGCCGTCGATGATACGGTGGTCGTAAGACATGGCCAGATAGTTCATCGGCCGAATAACAATCTCGCCGTTTTCCACTATTGGCCGATCCTTGGTGGCGTGAATGCCGAGAATGGCCGATTGAGGCGGATTGATGATAGGTGTTGAAAGCATGGAACCGAAAACTCCGCCGTTGGAAATTGAGAACGTACCGCCGGTCAGCTCTTCGAGAGAGAGTGTGCCGAGCTTTGCCTTGGTGGAGTAGTCTGCGATTTTACGTTCGATATCGGCGATGGTCATCTGATCGGCATTGCGCAGAATGGGTACAACCAGACCTCTGGGTGAACTGACGGCAATGCCGATGTCGAAATAACCGTGATAGATGATATCCTTGCCGTCTACCGACGCGTTCAGGACCGGATACCTGCGCAGAGCATGCACCGCTGCTTTGACGAAGAATGAGACAAATCCGAGCTTGACGCCGTGCTCTTTTTCAAAGGAGGCTTTATAGCGATTGCGCAATTCGATCACTCCCTGCATGTTGACCTCGTTAAAGGTCGTCAGTATGGCGTTGGTGGCCTGCGACTGAAGAAGTCTCTCGGCAATTCGAGCCCTCAGTCGGGTCATAGGTACCCGCTGTTCCGGCCGTTCCGTCATCAGCGGCGCTTCAAGATGCGCCTCAACCGGTTTGAGTTTCGGTGCGGGGGGTGGCGGTGGTGAAGCCGGTTCAGCACCTGCCGCGATTGCCTGCAGCACGTCACCCTTCGTAACTCTTCCATGCCTGCCTGTTCCCTCGACCTGTGAAAGATTCAGTCCGGTTTCAGCAATCAGTTTTGCCGCCGCAGGCATGGCTGTCTGCCCTTCAGATTGCAGGTCTGAGGGCTGAGATGTTTTCGTTTCAGGAAGCGCCTCCTCCTGAACGTTCACCGGCGCAGGTGCCGCAGGCTTGCCCTCGCTGTCGATGCGTGCAAGAACCTGATTTGGTACTACCGTTCCGCCATCACCGACAAGAATTTCAAACAGAATACCGGTGGCGGGTGAAGGGACATCGAATACCACCTTGTCAGTTTCTATCTCAAACAGTATTTCATCTTCAACAACTCCGTCTCCGGGCTTTTTTTTCCAGTTCAGAAGCGTTGCTTCGGCAACGGACTCCGATAACTGAGAGATGGTGACGTCAATGATTGCCATTCGTGCATATTATTTGTTGAAAAAAACGCTGAACTCATCGAAAGCCTGATCAAGCAATGCTTTCTGCTGTATTTCGTGTGTTGCACTGTATGCGCATGCGGTAGAAGCTGATGCGAGCCGTCCAGCATATCCGAACTGCTGGCCCGCACTCATCGCCTTCATGATATAGTGCTGGAGAAAACGCCAGTAACCCTGATTTTTCGGTTCATCCTGGCACCAGACTATCTCCTTGAGCTGCGGATAGTGATCGAGCACACTTTTGAACTCATCATACGGGAACGGATAGAGCTGTTCGATACGGATAATGGCGACATCTTCCTTTGTGTTTTGCCGACGCCGGTTGATGAGGTCATAGTATACTTTGCCGGAGCATGCGATAAGTCTCTTAACCTTTTCAGCAACGGCAGAGCTGTCGCCGATAATATTCAGGAAATTTCCCGCAGAGAGGTCGTCGAGCGAAGAGACCGCCTCCTTGTTGCGGAGCAGCGATTTCGGCGTAAGAATTATCAGAGGTTTTCGCTTCATCGCCGTCATCTGCCGACGGAGCAGATGGAAGATCTGTGCAGGGTTGCTTGGCTGACATACCTGGATGTTGTTTTCAGCGCAGAGCTGCAGAAAACGCTCAGGGCGGGCTGAAGAGTGTTCAGGTCCCTGACCTTCGTAGCCGTGAGGCAGCATGAGGGTAAGACCGGACGCAAGCCCCCATTTTACTTCTCCGGAGGTTATAAACTGATCGATGAGTACCTGCGCCCCGTTGGCAAAATCTCCGAACTGGGCTTCCCATATCACCAATGTATCAGGTGCGGAAATGGAATAGCCGTACTCAAATCCGAGTACTGCCTCTTCGGAAAGCACTGAATCAATGACGGTAAAGGGGGCCTGGTTGTCGGCAACGTTCTGCAGCGGTATATAGGTGCCCGAGTCCCATTTTTCACGGTTCTGATCATGCAGGACAGCATGTCGGTGAGAGAATGTGGCTCTTCCGCTGTCCTGACCGGTTATGCGGATCGGGTAGCCTCCCGCAACCAGTGAAGCGAAGGCAAGATGCTCGCCCATACCCCAGTCGAGAGGCTGTTCATTGCGACCCATTCTGGCACGGTCGCTTACAACTTTTTCAACCAGCGGGTGAAGTTTGAAGCCCTCAGGAATTTTTGTAATCACTTCCGAAAGCCGTTTAAGCTCGGCCAGCGGAACGCCGGTTTCAGTAGCCTCATTGCGGCCTGCCGCCGGCTCGGCACTGAAGATTGTTTTATTGAGCAGTACCGGATTGGCGGAATATTTTCCCTCTTCAAGATCCTTGCGGAACTGTTTGCTGAGCGTTGCGGCATGATCTTTACCGATAACGCCCTGCGATTCAAGCCTTTCTGCATAGATTTTCCGGGTGCCGGGATGCAGGGCTATTTTTTTGTACATCAGCGGCTGGGTCATGGCCGGAGTATCCTGCTCATTATGGCCGAGCTTGCGGAAGCAGACAATATCGATGACAACGTCCCGTTTGAATGCCTGCCGGTAATCAAGCGCCATCTGGGTTGCAAGGACAACGGCTTCAGGGTCGTCCCCATTGACGTGCAGTACCGGAGCCTCGATCATTTTGACCACATCGGTGCAATAGGTAGTTGAACGGCTGTCGCGAGGATCTGAAGTGGTAAAGCCGATCTGGTTGTTGATGACAATATGGACGGTGCCGCCCGTGCCGTATCCGCGTGTCAGTGCGAGGTTCAGGGTCTCCATGATCACTCCCTGTCCTGCAAATGCGGCATCACCGTGAACCAGCACAGGCAGTACCTGTGAACCATCCCGGTCGCTTCTGCGTATCTGCCGGGCCTTTACCGCACCCTCTACAACCGGATTGACGATTTCAAGGTGCGAGGGGTTGAAAGCCAGAGAGAGATTGATCGGTCCGCCGGGAGTGGCAAGGTCGCTGGTGAACCCCTGATGATACTTTACATCGCCGGATGGAAGATCATCGGCATGCTTGCCTTCGAACTCGGCAAATAGGTCTAGGGGATTTTTCCCCATGATATTGACCAGTACATTCAATCGACCTCTGTGTGCCATGCCGATTACGATCTCCTGAACTCCCGCTTTGCCTGCACGCTGAATCAGTTCATCCATCGATGCAATAAAGCTGTCACCGCCTTCAAGCGAAAATCGCGTCTGACCGATAAAGCGGGTATGCAGATAACGTTCGAACCCTTCCGCCGCAGTAAGGCGTTCGAGAATATGTTTTTTTTTCTCTGGACTGAAATCCGGCTTTGAACGTATTGTTTCAAATTTTGCCTGCCACCACCGTTTTTCCGTCTGATCGGTAATGTACATGAACTCGACACCGAGTGTGCCGCAATAGGTTTCGCGCAGATTCTGCAGCAGCTCGCGCAGCGGCATGGTCTCTTTGCCGAAATAGGTATTGCTTGTATTGAATACAGTATCCATATCGGTGTCTGTGAACCCGTAAAAAGAGGGCTCAAGATCGGGCAGTGCCGGTCGCTCAAGGCGTTTCAGCGGATCAAGATTTGCCCAGCGCGAACCTATGTTGCGATAGGCGGCTATAAGTTTCTGGACCGATACACGCTTGCGGCCGAGCTCGGCATCCGGACTTGCTATAACGCGGCATATCGGTCCCAGCTTTGCCCGCTCGGCAAATGACGCCTGAACAGGTGAATGTGCGATATCGCGCGCATCGGTTGAGTTGGCTCCGGGCACATTCTGCAATGCATCAAAGTAAGCCCGCCATTTTTCAGAAACAGAGCCGGGGTTGTCAAGATACTCTTCGTAAAGATCTTCGATGTACGGGGCATTGCCTCCAAAGAGATAGGAGCTGCTGCTGTATTGGTTCATCATGGTGTGATGTTCTTGACTTCGAGTGGATTGCGACGGAAATGTATTTCGCGGTAGGAGCTCATATGCAAGGAAAAAGCTGTTAACTGGCTTTTTCCTTGTGAGATACAGGGACAGGATGTTACTCGGTGATCCATGTTTTCTTTCGTACAGTTTTCACGTTGCCGTGAACAGGTTCATGAAGTATAAGACATGTCGGGGCTTATTGCGAAGGAAATGATGAAAATAAAACAGAACGGATATTGTTCGGCAACAGATCCTGGCTCTGTATTCAGAACAGGAAGCTAAGGCAGCTCTGCGCGGCGATTCAGGAAATTATTGCTTTACGGCAGACGTTATTGTTTGCTGTGGCTGGAGGTGCAGTCGCAGAAACGAAGTCTGGATTTGTCGTTTAGTATTGTCCGGATTCAGGAGAGGTCCCCCTGTGCAGCTTATTTTGAAACCGTAATGATAAACGAAGGGAGAATTATGGGTATCACAGGATTGTTGATTTTTATCCTGATCGGCGCATTGGCCGGTTGGCTGGCCGGCCTCATTGTGAAAGGATATGGTTTTGGTCTTCTGGGTGATATCGTTATCGGAATTATCGGTGCGATATTGGGCGGGTACGTTTTCGGATTACTGGGAATAAGTCTGGGCGGCGGTCTGTTAGGAACAATAGTGTCAGCGACAATAGGGGCCGTGCTGCTGCTGTTTTTGATCAGATTTCTCAGGCGCGTCTGAAGCTTTTTCTTTGATGAATATTTTCCTGCAATCATGGGTTTATTGCATGGCTGCAGGAAAACGCATCAAAAACTAAGGAGTTCCGCAGAGCGGGCAGCAGGTGTCGCGTCGTACAGGGATTTTTCTGATCTCAGTTGAGAGTGAGTCATAGGTCAGGAGCGTGTTGACAAGAGGATCGCCGATCGTAAGGATATATTTTATCGCTTCAATGGCCTGCATGGAGCCGATGACACCGGGGAGTGCTCCGATCGGGCCTGATGGAACAGCCATATCCGGAATTCCCTCTTCATGAAAGACGCACTGGTAGCAGGCGGTTTTTCCCGGATGTACAGTCATGGTCTGACCGTAGAACTGCCGGATGCCGGCATGCGAATAGGGCTTATCCGCAATATGGCAGGCCCTTGCGATGAGGAATTTCGATTCGAAATTGTCTGTCGCATCAATCACAAAGTCATAACCGGCAAGGAGTTCCGGGGCATTCTCTTCAGTAAGCCGGAACGGGTGGAGCGAGAGCTGTATTCCGGGGTCAAGAGCGTGAATTCTTTCTGCTGCCGAAGTGACTTTCTGCTCTCCAAGTGAAGCTGTTGTATGCAGGATTTGCCGCTGCAGGTTACTCAGTTCAACCGTGTCTCCATCCATCAGGCCAAGTGTACCGACACCGGCAGCGGCAAGATAGAACGCCGCCGGTGAACCAAGCCCTCCGACTCCGATCACGAGCACTTTTGCCCGAAAAAGTTTTTCCTGACCTTTTTCGCCGATCTCCTGCAGCGTCAGGTGGCGCAGGTATCGCTGCCGCTGGCTGTCATCTAGTGGCATATGTGTACTTCCTCCGGCTTCATAGTGGTACCTTGAACATCTGATGGACCGTTGAAGACCGGTTCCCAGTTTTTAAATACCGGTTCAATGTTTCTTTCCCGCAGAGCCGCACAGAACTCTTTGGCCGTACGGTCGTCAGATACATCAAACTGTCCTTTATCTGTTCGTCCTGTATCATCATAGCCGCCAACCGTTGTCCGGCTGGCAATACTCATGCGAGTTATTCCGAGTCCGGCCATGCCGTCACGGTAAGCTGCACTCTCCCTTGTTGAAAGCACCAGTTCCACGTCCGGCAGCGCAATCCGAAAAGCGAATATCATACGCGCCAGCAGATGGTCGTCAACCGGAAACGGTGGCTCATAACCGCCGGTTTGGGGCCTCATGCGGGGAAAGGAGACCGAGATGCCTGCACGCCAGTAAGTGCGGCTGAGATGGCGAACGTGGCGGTAAAGCATCAGGGCGTCTTCCAGCGGTTCCGACAGGCCGAGCAATGCTCCGAGACCTACGGTTTTTATGCCCCCTTCAAGCGCTCTTGCGGGTGTTTCAAGCCGGTCAACAAAATCCTTTTTTGGTCCCCAGCGGTGAAGCGCTTCATATCGATCCCTGTTGTAAGTCTCCTGATAGATGGTGATGCCGGTACAGCCGCACTCTGCCAGTGTACGGTACTCTGCGACGCTCATGGGAAATGCTTCAACCGAGACCCGCTGCATGCGCCTGGCAGCTAACTCGACGGAACGGCGCAGATAGTCAAAATCCGCAGCTTTGGTCCGTTCGCCGGTCAAGAGGAGAATATCGCTGATTCCGAGTTTTTTCATTGCCAGCAGTTCCCGTTCGATCTCATCGGGTTCAAGCCGGCGGCGGATTGTCTTTCTGTCGGAGGCAAAGCCGCAGTAGGCGCAACCGCTGGAACAGTGGTTGGAGAGGTAGAGCGGCGCGTAAAGCGATATGGTGCGGCCGAAACGGCGCAGCGTTATTGCTTTTGATTCAGCAGCGAGAGCCTCAAGGGGAACGGGTGAAGAGGGCGCAAGCATACCGGCCAGGAGAGCCGACTCCCGCTCATCGGTTAGCCACCCCGGAGAACTGCTCATGCTTTTGCTCCCAGAAAAGAGGTGAGCGGGCTTGTCGCTACGGCGGCACCGCTTTTCTGCATCAGTCCGGCTCTGAATGCTTGTCTTCCGGCGATAACCGCACCGGCAAAGGCTTCTGCCATCGCCGGCGGATCACCGGCCACGGCTACTGCACTGTTGACCAGCACAGCGCCGCATCCCATTTCCATGGCAGCGGCAGCTTCCGAAGGAGAACGAAGCCCTGCATCGACAATGACCGGAATACCGCTTTCACGGATGATAATATTGAGCATTTCGGCGGTCGCCAGCCCCTGGCCGCTGCCGATTGCCGATCCAAGGGGCATCACTGAAGTGCAGCCGACATCTTCGAGGCGTTTGGCCAGCACGGGGTCTGCGGCTATATAGGGCATGACAAGAAATCCTTCCTTTGCCAGAATCCGGGCAGCTTCAAAAGTCTCAATCGGATCGGGCATCAGATGCTGGGGATTCGGATGAATTTCAACTTTGATGAAGGGGCTTCCGGAGAGTTCCCTCGATATATGGGCTGCACGTACGGCTTCTGAAGCAGTTGATGCACCCGAAGTATTCGGCATCAATGTTATTCCCGGAAGCTCCCTGAGCGGTCCGAAAAGATCGTCCTCAAGCTGCTCGCGATTGAAACGGCGCAGTGCCACGGTAACGAGTTGTGTGCCGGAAGAGCGAACGGCTTCAAGCATCACTTTGGAATTGCTGAATTTTCCTGTTCCGAGTATCAGGCGGGAAGTAAAGCTGTAATTGCCTAACTGCAATAAGTCCATAAGTATTTTATCTATCTGACAGAGGTTAACCGCCTCCTGCAAAAATAAGTATTTCAACCCGGTCGCCTTTCTGCAGCAGTTTTGCTGAGCGGTTTTCGGGGCGGACGCTTTGGTCGTTTACTAAAACAGCCACGTTTTTTCCGTCAGATCCGACGATTGAGAGCAGCTCGCTCACAGAAGAACCCGACGGCAGCGTCTCTTCTTTTCCATTCAGTTCAATAGTAATCATTTGTGACATTTCTTTCATCGTCAAATTATCATGGGCGTAGGGGCGTATCGCAATACGCCCTTACGCGAGGGCGTTCAGGATATCAGTCTCCAGATCCTCAACATTTTCCAACCCGACTGAAAGCCGCACAAGATTGTCTGTACATCTTCTGCGGCGCCGTTCCTCTGCAGTAAGCGCCCCCAGCGTCATTTTCGGCGGAGAGGCGATAAGCGATTCAACGCCGCCGAGACTGTCGGCGAGAATGAAAAGCCTGAGGTTATCAGTCAGCGCTTTAACGGCCGGAAGTCCACCTTTCAGGGCGATAGTCAGCATACCTCCGAATCCGCTCATCTGGCGCAGGGCAAGTTCATGCTGGGGATGAGATGGAAGGCCGGGATAAAAGACCCGTTCCACCGCACTGTGTTTTTCAAGGAACTTCGCAAGGTGCATGGCATTTGCTTCATGCTCTTTCATGCGGATCTTAAGGGTTTTCAGACCGCGAAGAATAAGCCAGCAATCCCATGGAGCAGGTATGGCTCCGGCTGCCGCCTGGTAGTTTTTGATGATGGTATGCAGTGCCGGGTCAGAGGTTACGACGGCACCACCGATCACGTCACTATGCCCTCCGAGATATTTGGTGGTGCTGTGCACGACAATATCCGCTCCGAGGTCGAGAGGACGCTGGAAATAGGGACTGGCAAAGGTATTGTCAACGGCAACGATGATTCCATGCTTTTTCCCGAGTTCGGCAAGCGCTGTGATATCCGAGAGCTGGAGCAGGGGGTTCGACGGGGTTTCAAGCCAGATAAGCTTTGTTTCAGGACGTATGCAGGCAGCATAACTTTCGGTGGTTTCGTCTTCCGCATAGGAGGTTGAAACGCCCCATGGACGCAGGAGCTGTTCGAATATGCGGTAAGAGCCGCCGTAGATATCGTTGCTTGCAACAACATGATCACCGGGTTTGAGCACCTGGAGCGCAGCCATTGTCGCGGCGACTCCTGAAGCGAATGCCAGCCCGTATTTACCGTTTTCGAGCAGCGCAAGCGTTGATTCAAGCGCCTTTCTTGTGGGATTGCCGATTCTTGAGTAGAAAAAATCACGGGTGTGCTCAAGATCTTCTCGCTCGAAGGTTGAGGTCTGATAGACAGGTACGGTTACCGAACCGGTGTGAGGATCAGGTGCCTGTCCGTCATGAATGGCTATGGTTTCAAACTGCATAATACTTCCCTTACAATCGATTATTCTTTGTGCTCTGGGGCCGGTTCTTTCAACGTCAATGGGAACAAAGATAACCGTTCTTTTCCTTTTTTTTCGGAGCCACAGGATTATTTTCACTTCCGCAGCAGCCATTTTATCATTGATGCGACTGCTGCGGGAACGCGATTATAGTCGTTTATCTGCGCTGGATATTCTTGATGACTTCAGCCAGCCGGTCAATCTCCTCTTTGGTGTTATAGAATGCAAGAGAGGGCCGAATGGTGCCTTCCACTCCGAACCGCCTTAACGACGGCTGCGAGCAGTGGTGGCCAGTGCGCACGGCTATACCCTCACGGTCAAGCAGTTTGCCGACCTCTTCATTCGGCATGCTGTCAAGCACAAAGGAGAGTACACCGACCTTG
>Ga0326726_10000913_pt1 | contig 27176 bp, 17 predicted proteins | sample MHFenrmetagenome_2_FD_207603 | JGI IMG/M metagenome (GOLD analysis project Ga0326726, IMG submission 207603) | Lab enriched peat soil microbial communities from Michigan Hollow, Ithaca, NY, United States - MHF15MN | ecosystem: Environmental > Terrestrial > Soil > Wetlands > Peat | place: USA... | reverse complement strand
CAGCACGCGCAGACCGAGATTGATCTTGGCCGGCGTCCGAATGAGGCATCGCTGTGAAGCGGCACCGTCAGACACCAAATGTTCTCCATATCAACGCGGTCAAACGAAGCTGAAAGAACGCACCTTCGTGATCGGCATCCTGAACATGGCCGGCGTTGGAGACAGTCGAATAGCCAACCACGGTCGCTGCGCTCAGGTTGCCTCGATATTGCAAACGCACACCGACGGACAGATTGGTCTGACGTTCGACAATGCCCGATGGGAAGGGAATCCCCTTGGGCACTCCCGACTCTTGGGGACGGTCAATTCGACCTTCGCCGCGCCGGATGGATTCGACAGTCCCGAGAAGGTCAACGAGCCGTGAGACATGACAAGCCGAGCTGAAGAGAAGACGATCCGCGTCAGGTCCGAGCGTCGATCCAATGCCGATCACGTTGTTGTTCATATCGCGATCGTGAAAGTAGCGGTTCCAGGGACGGTCCTGCCCATAGACCGTGGTGTTGATACGCTGATACTCGCCGTTGAAGAAGAGGCGCGACTCGACGAGCGAAGGTGTCCAAGCAAATCCACCCAGGACTCCGATCTGTTGCGGCTCGCTGTGAAAGTCTATTTGAAAGTCGTCGACCAACCATTCGCCGTACAATTCGAGCCCCCGGCGCGGCCGCCAGGACAGTTCGAAATTCCACAGAGGATTGTCGTTGGTATGGTTGTTCATCTGCTCCCAATAATACGGCAAGAAAGGATTCAGATAATTGAGCGCCCACGGGCGAGCCACGCCCCCGAACAGCATCACCTCGGAGAGAGCGATCTCGAGGTTCTCGCGTGGCCGCCAGTCGAGACGGTGTGCGACCAGGTAGCGGTTGGCGGTTCCGCTCGGTCCACCGGGGCCCAAGTAGTCGGACGGCGAGACGATCATCGAATCCAGCATGGTCACATGGAACGAGAAGGACCAATTCCCGCCCCGGTAACTGGCGCGCAGTCCGTCAAACGGCGGAGAGTGATCGGAGAGCAGCATCACGTCATGCGGCGAGCGTCCCCACCGCCAGTATTCGCGTCCGAATGCCACGTGGAATCGTCGCCATTTCGCCGTGAGTACCGCCTGCTCCACCCACGCCGTGAACTTCTGTTTCCAGTACTCACCGTGAAACTGCGAATCAAACCGGCCATCAGAGTCGATCCGAACACGCAAACGCACGGCGGCGGCCTGGGAGACTGTCAGGGAGCCGAGGGCATCGGCGCCCACCCGGTTCTTTGACAATCCCTTGTCGAACTGATCCACGTGCACGGTTGGGCCGCCACCGAGGCGAAGGAGATGCTCAGATTCCAGTTTGGCTCCGCCCGACAATTCTTCGGCGAACTCTGCCTCCAGTCGCGACAAGAGGATGCGCTCGCCGACCCCGAGTGAATCGCGCCGCAGCCGGATTGTCTCCACGGCACGGGCGACCTCACCGCGTGTGTAGGGCTGGGTATGCAACAGCAGAGTCGGGACATTCCCCTGGCTGGATAGCTCGAACAGCGCCTGGTAGACCCAAGAGTCCACCGGCACATCCTCAACGATTGGACCGGATGCCGCCCAAGCGGCTAGTGGCAGAGCGCCGACGCTCAGCGCGAGAATTAGGGCAATCCTGCGAATCACAGCCCCGATGATCGGGGAAGTACAAGGGATCGGTCAACGCCAATTAGGCCAATGGGTCTTCGGAGCCGGCGGAGGTGTGTGGGGTTCATCCCATACTCATCGCCGTGACCATTGACATAAACCGCGGACGGCCGCTCTGAGGATAGGTACCCGGATGCCGATAATGCGGATGTATGGTCGAACGTGGATTTATCGATCTCGACGCGCCATCCAAGCCGTCCACCGCCAGTGCCCCGGCCTTTAGCGGCGAGCGTCGCAAACGCGAAGTCCGCGACCTGTGCACGACTTGGGCCAGAGCGGTCAAGACGATTTGTCTTTACCCCTCGTCGAATCCTCTGCCGGATGAATTCCGCGGCAAGTTTTACGATGCGCTGAACGCGATTCTGGAAGATCACGGGCGTCTCGTCATCCAAGCATCCGAAACCGGATTCTCGTTCGACGGTGAGAACGTTTACGAGCCGAATGTCGGGGAGGAAAACCTCGCCTATCTGTACTTCAAAGACGGAATTCGCGAAGTCAGCTTCGACATCGGCGCGAGCCGTGACGAGTCGGATCGCTTCCTCGAGATCGGCGCCGATGCGATGGCCTCGACCGGGCGCGGTGTTGACATCGCCAACCGGCTCTGGGAAGCGGCGCTCGTCCACATCAAACACTTTACCGTCGACCGTATCGTTGAGGGCACCTACATCGAGCCGGCGGGCGACGAGCAGATCTCCGCGGCGCATGACAAGTTCATGTCGTCGATGGCGGGCACGCCGATCCCGGCGGAAGCCCCCAAACCGGAGAGCCCATACGTTGGACTCCAGCGCGAACGGCATCTGCATGTCTTGCAAGTGTTTGGCGACGTTTCGGCTTTGGCGCCGAGTGAGGTCTCCGAGGTCACCGCTCTCATCCGTCCGGAGGCTCCCGAGGCCGCCGAAGCCATCGGTCTGGACATCATCATGGAAATCCTCCGCGCGGCCGAGCACCCACGCATGGTGGACGACGCGGTCAACGTCATTCAACGCCAGTTTGAGCTGGCTGTCGCCGCGGATCGCTGGGACATGGCGCGACGCATTCTCATCGAACTGCGCGGGGTCATGGGCCAAGTTCAAGAGCGGGTTGCGCCGAAGCTGAACGACGCCCTGGTGCGCATGGGCGACCGACGCAACTTCGAGCGCCTGACGCGTTATCTGAACTCCAATCCGCAGAACAGCCTCGAGCCGATACATGACTTGTTATCACTGTTCGGAACATCGGCGATCACGTCGGTCACGGCCATGCTCGGCAGTCTCGAACACCGTCCGGCGCGCATGATGGTCTGCGATTTCCTGATCGCCAATGGGCGGGAGACCGTCGATCTGATCGGCGGGTTCATCTACGACAAGCGCTGGTACGTCTCCCGGAACATCGCCAAGATCCTGGGCGAGATCGGCAATGAACGCGGCGTCAACTTCCTCAAGAAATCGGCGTCACACACTGATGCGCGTGTCCGGTTGGAAACGTTGCGCGCTGCCAAGCGCATTCTCGGTCCCGACGCCGAGCGCATCCTCCGCGGATTCCTCAAGGACCCGGAGATCGACCTCCGCAAGCGCGCGCTGCGTGCCTTGGGCGACATCAACGGCACGTCGGCCATACCTGATCTCAAGGCGCAACTGGATTCCGAAACACTGCCTGATCTCGATCCGCAGGAAATGGGCGAGCTTCTGCGCGCCTACGCGCGTGTCGGCGGCGATGAGGCCGTGCGCGATCTGGTCGATCTGGCGCGTCGCGCGTCATTCTTCAAGCGCGGGCGCTGGCAGCCGGTCCGCATGGCCGCCATACGGTCCCTGGCCGCGGCACGGGGCCCCAGCGCACTTAGAGCCCTCGATTCGTTCGTGCTCGACAGCAACGAGGAGATCGCACGGGCGGCACGTGCAGCGATGACAGCGCGCGAGCGCTCACAAGAGAGCGATTCCGGATCCGACGATGACGGAGAGAACGAGGACGAGTCATGACCGATACGCCTCCCGCCGGGTTTACCTCACGGGCCGAAGGATACGCCCTCGCCACGACTCTCCTGCGTTCGCTCCTGGCGGCATGGCGCGCCGCCGCGGTCTATGCCGAGAATAACACGGCTTACCGGCAACGGCGCGATGAACTGACCACCGCGCTCGCCAAGCTTTTCGGAGCCTGCTCCTCGTGCACCATCACCTATCAGAGCGACTACATCTTCTTCAACGGTGAGCGCCTCAATTACGACCGGGAGTTCTCATTCGGGCGGTCCCTTGCCAACCAGTTCCGCGAACTCGGCTTGGGAGCCATCGCCATTCCCGACGGCGTGCCGAACGCCGAGCTGGATAAGGCGCTGTTCACATTGGCCAGCGCCGACCGCAAGATCGAGAATCGGTACGCGGCCCTCGCCGAGACCTGGGGCAACTTGGGCATCGGCGGGATCACGATCGCCGCACAGTCCAGCGAGGACCCCAGCGCCTTCGTGGACCCGCGCAAGATCGACCAGAATGTCGACCCGAACACGTTGCGCCGCCGTCGAGCGCAGGCCCTGTTCCGGCGTTCTGAAACGGTGGTGAAGGAATTCTGGGAGCGTGTGCGCGACCGCAATTCGTTCGAGGGCGGCGCCGTGCAACGCGTGGTCCATCAGATCATCGACGAAGTCGGCAATGACGAGGAAATCTTGCTTGAGTTCACCACTCTGAAGGATTTCGACGAATACACGTACTACCATTCGGTCAACGTGGCGATCTACTCAATTGCCCTCGGGATGCGTCTGGGGATGGACCGTATCCGTCTCGCGCAACTCGGCTTTGCCGCGTTGTTCCACGACATCGGCAAGATCAAGTTGCCGCGCGACCTGATCACCAAACCGACGAACTACGACGAAGACGACTGGGCGCAAATCCGCCGTCACCCGGCATTGGGCGCCCTCACGCTGGGCAGCATTCGCAGCATCGATCCTGAAGTTGGCACCGCGATCGCCGGGGCCTTCGAGCATCACTTGAAAATGGACCTGACCGGGTACCCGCGCCTCTCGCGTCCGCGCACACTGCATCTGTTCTCGCGGATCATCAGCGTCTGCGACGCGTATGATGCCATGACCTCCGGGCGCGTCTATCAGAAGGAAGCGATCAGTCCCGATGAAGCGGTGCGCCGGCTCCTGTACACAGGGCGGCAATCGTACGATCCGCTGATCCTCAAGGCCTTTGTGCACGTCGTCGGGATCTTCCCAGTCGGTACTCTGGCCAAGCTGTCGGATGGGTGCATTGCGTTGGTTGTGCGCAATGACTCGGCCGATCTCTATTCGCCGGAAGTGATCATCATCCGCGATGCGGCGGGCAAACCGACGCGCGTCGAGAAACGCCTGCGCCGCAGGAAGAACGACCCCGAAGGCGATCAGGTTCACATCGTTGAGGTTCTCGATGCCTCCAAGGCGGATATCAGCCTTGACGAGTTCCTTGGAGCCATTGACCCGATCGGAGAGGGCGAAGCGCTGCCCGCCGAAGCAGAAACGTAGGCGGCGACACGGGGTCGAACGGTCCGGCTCGCCTCGCTACGCAGATCTTTCCCGTACCTCATTCAGAGCAGTGATTCCAGTTCTTTGACGCAATCCACCGTCGCATCTGCACCTTCACGCGAGATGACAAAGCCGCGTCTCTGGAACACCGAGATCATCGGATGGTTCTCGGTCGTGGTCTGGGCGACCACGCGCTTCAATTTCCAGCGGTGGGCGATGTCGAGGCAGTGATCGGTCAGCATGCTCCCCAATTCCCTCTTCTGCCAGGCGTCGATGACAAGAACCGCATACTCGACGGTTTCATGATCCGGGTCGGCGATAAGACGGCCGACACCCAAGAGCTTTCGCGATTCCCCTTCGCCGAGTTCGGCAACAATGGCGATTTCGCGGTCGTAATCGATGTAACAGTAGCGAGCGGCCACATCATGCGACTGCCATTGGAAGAAATGGCGGAAGCGCGAGTAGATCGTCTCCCTTGAGCAACTGGCCAGCATCGCCATCCAGAGCGGTTCGTCCTCGGGCTTGATTGGACGCAGTCTTACCATCGTGCCATCACCCAGCTCGATGGTCTTAACATACATCTCGGGATAGGGGCGCAGTGCGAGATGCGAGTACGGCTCGACGGATTTGCCGACCACGGCCGGATCCAAGACGATGCGGGCATCGAGGGCGATGACGTCATCCGGTGTGACGAGAAGCGGATTGATGTCGAGTTCGGCAATTTCCGGAAAATCAGCGGCCAAGTACGACAGCCGTATCAACGACTCGATCAACTTCGACACCGCCGCGGGGGGGCGGGCACGGTACCCATTCAGAAGCGGCCAGATGCGCAAGGATTCGAGCATCCAGCGCGCGAGGCGCTCGTTGAGCGGAGGAAAGCCGATGCTGCGATCAGCTAGGAGTTCTGCCGCCGTGCCCCCCATGCCGATCATCACCACCGTTCCGAACGCCGGGTCCTTGCGAATGCCCGCAATCAGTTCCACCGAGTCTCTCGCAGCGATCATGCGTTGAACCGTGACGCCGTCGAATCGGGCATCCGGTCTCAAACGACGGACGTTCATCGCTATCCGATCGAACGCGGTGCGCACCGCCCCGTCGTCCTCCAAGTTCAAGGCGACGCCGCCGACGTCGGACTTGTGCGTGATTTCCGGAGACAGGACTTTCAGAACAACTGGGTGGCCTATTTCGGATGCTATCCGCACCGCGTCACCCGCCGTGTGCGCAATGGTCGGACGCGTGGTCGCAATCCCATATGCCTCGATCAGGGACTTTGAGACCTCCTCATCGAGAATCGTCGAGCCATCAAACGCGGTCTGAGTGAACTCAGAGCGGATCTGCTTGCGGTCCCAAGTGAACTCCACGGGGAGATCGTCAGGTGTTTCATACAGCGTCTCGAGATTCCGCGCATACGCGACCAGCGTCATGAAGGCACGCACCGCCTGCTCGGGTGTCCGATAAGCCGCCACGCCGGCGTCGGTGAGGAGCCGTCGCCCGTCCTGCATGGTTTGCCCGCCGACCCAGGCGGCCAGCACGGGCTTCTGGGTCTTCTGCGCGAGCGCTCCCACCAACCGCGCCGTATTTGTCGGGTCGGTCATGGCCTGCGGAGTTAGAATCACCAGGAGTGCGTCGACCTGCGGATCATCCACCGCGACTTGCACCGCTTTCTCAATTCGTTTTGGTCCGGCATCGCCCAACACATCGATGGGATTGCGGTGCGACCAAGAAGGCGGGAGAATCTCGTTGAATCGATCCAGGCTGGCGATGCTCAGCGGCGCGAGAGTTCCGCCCCCGGCGATCAAGGCATCGGTCGCCATCACGCCGGGTCCGCCGGCGTTGGTGACAATCGCCAAACGTGGGCCGCGCGGAGTGCGATTGCGCCCAATCAACTCCGCGCAATCGAAGATCTCCCCACTGTCAAAGACTCGAGCCACGCCAACGCGTCGGAAGGCCGCATCATAGACCGCGTCCTCCGAGGCCATCGCCCCGGTGTGCGAGGCCGCGACCGCTGCCGACTCGCTGAATCGCCCGGCCTTGTAGGCGACAATCGGTTTGGTGCGCGCGAAGGCACGCGCCGCGGTCATGAATCGCCTGGGATTGCTGATCGATTCGATGTAGGTGATGATCGACTTGGTGCCCTCATCGTCTCCGAAGTAATCGATCAGATCGCCGAATCCGATATCGAGCCCATTGCCGATCGAGACAAAGTAGGAGAATCCAATCTTCCCTTCAATCGCCCAGTCCAGCACGGCCGTGCACAGGGCGCCCGACTGCGAGATGAAGGCGACATGCCCCGGCCTCGGGAGAGCGGAGGCAAAGCTGACGTTTAATTGAGATCTCGGCACAATGATCCCCAGGCAATTGGGGCCGAGAATCCTCATTCCATCGTACCGGGCTTGGATCGCGCGGATCTCTTCTTCCAGCTCCTTGCCGCGATCGCCGGTCTCCTTGAATCCCGCGGACATGATGATGAGGGCACGAATTCCCGCTTCGCCACACTCACGCACTAGCGCCGGGACCGTTTTGGCAGGAGAGCAGATGACTCCAAGATCCGGTGTCTGAGGAAGGGAGCCCACTCTCGGGTAGCAGGAGATGCCCATCACCGCTTCGCTGTCGGGGTTGACGGGATAGACCACTCCCCGAAATCCGCCGGTGACCAGATTACTGAGAACCCGCCCACCGACGCTGTTCGGGTTAATCGTCACACCCAAGAGGGCGATCCGTTGCGGTTTGAACAAGCAGTCGAGATTGCGCACGCTCATGACTTCCACCTTGTGCCAGCGCCCCAGGCCCCAGGCCCCAGGCATCAAGAGATCGTACGCGTCTGTTTCCGGTGCAGGAGTCAAAATCGGGGCTGACGGGCACCGAATTGACAAGTCAACTCCGCTCCCGCAACGCGCTGTACTCAAGCGGGTTCTCGTGGGTATCCCGGCTGCGGAACCGACACACAGGCGGCGATGGATGTGTCCTGCGATGGCATTGCAGGGTCATCCAAGGCTGATTGGGTGCACTGAAAGATCCAGGCGATTGCGATGGAACTCCTTATATTGCCCCCGCTTAGTGATCGGACAGAGTCATGCACATCTGTTCCACGCTGCCTTGTCGCGACGAATTGCTCTCCACATCGGTGGATCAGCCGGTGTGGCGATGCCATGATCCGGTGGATGGGCATGCGGCGGTCTTACGCGAATTCAAGACGGAGCCGCCTCGCCCTTGCCCGAGCGCCCTGGAGCAATTCCTCTTACATCGGCGCCTCGATGGGGCGGGATTCGTCCCCGCGGAAGACATTATTTCCCGCGATGGGCGCGTGGTGGGTTTCACGACGGCGTATCTGGGTCGGAGCACGCTGGCAGACGTGCTTGGCGAACTCTCGTCCGCGCAACTGATGCAAGTCCTCATGGACGTCGCGCTCGCGCTTTTCTACCTCCACTCGTTGGATACGATCCACGGCGACCTTAGTCTGTCGAACGTGCTAATCACGTTGAATGAAGGCAACCCCCGCACCTACCTGAACGATTTGGGATTTGCGGTCCCCATCGGCTCGCAGAAACCAACGGAGATTCGCGGAACAACAGAGTACATCGCCCCGGAAGTTCTCAGCGGAGAACCGCTGACTGCGGCCACTGACGTGTTTTCCTTCGGGCGGCTGGCGGCACAAGTGTTGAGTGCGGGCCGCGATGATGATCTCACGCGCGTTGCGGCACGGGTTTTTCAGGCTTGCACACTCGCTGATCCCTCGGCGCGTCCCCAAGACATGGGTTCCGTCCATTTGGACCTGAAGGCGATTGCCCGCGAACGAAATCTGGAGGCAGGGCCGGGTGCTCGATTGTTACCGCCCTTGCGCCCCACCGCCGTCGAATTCCCGATTCGCCGCCTGCGTGACGCGTTGCGGCAGTGCCAGGGGAAGGGCACTGTCGCCTACCGCGGACCGTCAGGGTGTGGCAAGACATACGTGCTCAGAGAGCTAAGCTACCGCCTGCAGTTGGAGGGTGTTCCCACACTCCGGGTTGTTGACGTCTCCCGATTGGGAGAGGCAATCGAATCCCTCGACCACGCTCTGATGATCTGTCGTCGGGAAGGGGCGCCGGCCACCCCCACTGTGTTGATCGAGACGCGCACAGGAGCCGAACCCACGACGGCTGAAATCATCGAACTCAATCGCTGGGCTAAGTCCGCAGCCGCATCGGTCATGATTGAGTTGCCGGTGGCCGCCGGGGGCCGTGTGGCGGGAGATGTGATTGTCTGTCCGGCACGGCGCTTTACCGAGCGTGGTTGCCTTCAGGCCACGAGCCATCTGCTGGGGAATTCCGCACTCACGCCTGCGCATGCACGTTCGCTGTTCTTTGCGACCGGGGGCATTCCCAAACTGACGCGGGAGAGTATGGCCGCCTACATCGAATCCGGCCGTCGTCACCGCGGTGATGCCCTGGATGCAATCGCGTCGTGCAAGCGCGCCGCCGGCTACTGGCGCGCGGCCGCCGAATCCTTGCCCGACCTCGCGCGTCGGGTCCTGTCCGCCGCCGCCGCATCCAACGCGCCGTTCCGACTCGACACAATGGCGGCTCCGGATGACGCCACCGGCTCGGTTCGGAACGCGGTTGAGGAATTGTGCGAACTCGGCTGGCTCATGCCCACCCATAGTGACGACGGAAATGACAAGTATTGTTTTGTCGCCATGTCGGCTGTCTGCTACTTGAAGACGATTGGCGGAAGGTCTGTCTCAGAGCCTCCGCGTTCGGCGCCGGCGACAACGTCGGGCGACCCCGTCTCCGTGGCTCGCGACATCGCCTACATTCGCCGCATTCTGCTTCGCCGGATGCCGTTACCCTCGTTTTCGGAATACCGTGAGCTCTGCGAAGCGTACAGTCGATTGGGCAGCTTCCGTCGACGGAATCGGTGGGCGCGCCGCGCCATACGGTCGTTCTCCGCGGTTGCAGTGCTTGAGCTGTCTGGCGCGACGCTGGCGGACTACTGTCGGCTGTTGGATCACGGGGCCGATCCGGTGGAGAAGCGAATGGCGTTGGAGGCATTGCTCACGCGGGCGGGCGCGATATCGCATGAACTGCAAGCGGACATTCTCGCGGAACTCGCGAGTGCGCTTCTGCTGGTCAATGAGTTCGACGCGGCATACCGCGTGCTGCTCGAGGCGTTGGCTCACTTGGGACAATGCGAACACTTGCCGGTCGCGCTGGCTCGAGTCCACAATCGCATCGGCGTCGTCATGATCATGAAGCGCGATTGGGATCGGGCCGGCAAGCACTTGACGATGGCGCGACGGCACGCGCAGGAAGCGCGGGACGAAGACATCTTGCGACGCATCGAGGGCAACTTGGCCCGACTCAATCATGCCATCGGTGACCCCGCTGCCGCCGTGGTGTCCCTCCGACGCGTCTCGCGTTACTCCATTCGCACTCGGAGCCTGCAAGAGCATTTGTCGTCCTTGCTTGCGGAGACAGGGTGCCTGGTCGACCTCGGGCGCGGCATCGCCGCCGAGCGTCATGCTCGTCTTGCTCACTTCCTGGCGGAGATGCTGGCGGACAGCATGAGGTTGGGGCATGCCGCCGGAAATCTCGGCTGGATCTTAACGATGAAGTGCCGGGCCGGGCAGGCGCGCCGATTCGTGGAGTCAGCGCTCCGCATCCGGCAGCGGAGTGGCGACCGGTTTGCCACGGCGACCACGCTTCTGAACCTGGGCCGGCTGCATATCACCGCAAGGAGTTACGACGTCGCCGACGGCTATTGCCGGCAGGCAATGGGATTGTATGAGAGCATTTCTTCAAATGAAGGCATCTGGGATTGCCACCGGCTCATGGCCCTGAAGGCAGTGAATCTAAATCGTCTGGAGGACGCGAGTGAGCATTTGGATGCCGTGCCCCTGGATGATCCCGAGTTGCCGGATAAGGACCGTGTGGATGCGATGCTGTTGAGGGCCGATGTGTCGCTGTGGGGCGGGGACATTGCCGCAGCCGAGAAGAGAATTTCGGCGGTCGCGCGGGAGGCAGTGGTGGAGCGTGTCCACCCGCTGCGATGCCGGCTGGAAATCGCACGTGGGCACTTGGAGGTATTGCGTGGCAGCCCGGACGCGGCCACCGATCACCTGGGATTGGCGGCCATCATGTGCCGGCAGTCCCAGCGCCATGACCTGCTGTTGCATGCGATACTTGTGCGGGCCAAACTCGCGCTCGTTCTCAGAAACGCCGCCGCCGGCCATCGTTACGTCGCGTACATCGACGCCCAGACCCAGACCATGCAGGAGGAGTTGAAATGAAGGATCAAGTCGATTTGTTGCGCGAGGCCCTCGACCAATCGTTACGACCGGGAGTTCAGTTTGATCCGGTGGCGGAAGTCACTCGCGTCCTCGCCGCCATTCCCAACCGGACACTGTTTCTCGACGAATTGTCTGTCATGGCGCGCCGGTGTTTTCTGGCCGATCATGCGGCCATCCTCTCGTTGCACCGGGGGACCGGCCGCTGGTTCGCAGAGGCCACTCAGAATCTCGGACCGATCGACGTGAAGGACATCGAGGGGCTCAGTCGGACGGTGATCGATCAGACCCACCATCGTGGTACGGCCGTCTTGATTCCGGACGCCTCGCATCACAGCATGACTCGCGTCAGCCAGAGCATTCGAAAACACAATGTCCAGTGTGTGATGACGGCGCCCATCTACGTCGACGCGGAATTGTGGGGGCTTCTGTATCTTGACAACACCAGCGTCCCCAATGCGTTTGATGCGGACTCGCAGCAGCAGCTCGAGCGATTTGCGGGCTTTGCCGGCATCGCCATTCGTCGCTGCCAGGAGCTGGTCGAATACCGAGTCGGCGCGGCCGAGACGCCGGCCGCCGATTCGCAAGAGGAGCTCTTTCTCGATTTCCAAAATCATGAGGTGCTGGAGGTGATGCGCAAGCTCAAGCGCGCCGCCAACACCGAGGCGCCGATCTTGATCTTGGGGGAGACGGGGACCGGCAAGAACGTCCTGGCTCGCTGGGTGCATGAGAACAGCCCGCGGCGGCCCAAGCCCTTTCGTGAGATCAACTGTGCCGAAATCGACATCAACCTGATCGAAGGAGAACTGTTCGGGATCGAAGCCCGTGTCGCAACAGGCGTCGATTTTCGGGAGGGCCGGATTAAGGCGGCGGACGGCGGGACCGTGTTTCTCAATGAAATCGGTGAATTGCCCCTAACGTCCCAGGCGAAAATCCTGAGAGCCATTGACGAGCGCGTGGTGGAACGCGTGGGCGGTCGCAGCCCGCTCGGAGTCGACGTGCGGTTCATCTGTGCGACCCATCAACCGCTCGCGGAATTGGCCGAGCACGGGCAATTCCGTCGTGACCTCTATCACCGCATCAATATCTTCGAGGTGACAATTCCACCGCTGCGCGAAAGGCCAGAGGACATTCCGGGGCTGGCGGAGCATCTGCTGCGGCGGTTTGCCCGCGCACTCGCGCGGCCGGGCATGCATTTTTCCGCGGGCTCGATCGAGTATTTGCAGTCCCTGCCGTTGCGTGCGAACATTCGAGAACTGGCGAACAGGATTCAGAGCGCGGCCACGCTTTCGGACGGGGACGAAATTGAGCTTCGCGACCCCAATCTACCCGCCAAGCACTCGATGCCGTCGACAGCGAAGCGCGCCACCCAACTGAAGATGGCCCTGCGCCAGTTCGAGACGCAGTTGATCCGGCAGTGCTTGGAGCAAAGCGGCTGGATCGAGGCCCGTGCCGCGGCTCGTCTGGGAGTACCGGAGTCCACGCTGCGTTCCAAGATCAAGCGTCTGGGGATCCGCAAGCCGCGCCGTCTTCGCTGAGGCGCGTGCAGTTCGCGGCGTATCAATTGGCCCATCATTGACTTAGGCGGCAGGCTTTGTTGCGGCCGTGTTCGTCCGCGATTTTTCGCGGCCCGGTTTCCTGCGTGGCCGGGCAGTGCGGCGCCGGTTCGATGCTCCCGCCGCCAAATTTCGCGTCTTTTCATCCATCCTGTTGCCACGCCCCTCCGCCGCGCCATCCCAATTGCCAAGGCGTAAGGCATTGCTGATTATATAGTTATATGGAATAAGCGGCATCGACCAGTGACGCCGCCGTCGCCTGGCAACAGATGTGTTACTCCGCTGCTTGGCCTGATCGCTAACCGGAGGAGCTATGAACATTGCACGCAGAGTTGTGAGGTGGGTGCCGCGGATCGCGGTGGTCACTCTGCTGTTCGCCCTACTGTTCGGAGTTGCAGGATTGAGCCTGGCCGGCGATGGAAGCTCGAGTCCGCCGTTCCCGATTCCAACGGGACCTGGCGGTACGCTGGGTGACACGACGCACGATACCACGCATCCGCTGTCGGTGCAGTAACGCTGAATGTGACTGAGAGAGTGTGACCTAACCTGGGCTGGTTATCACGGGGTACGAGGATGACTTGGCACGCACGAAATCTACAGGAGAATGGCGACGGCTTATCCGTAGATGTCGCCAAGTCGCTCGTGAAGAGGAACTGCTTGGTGATCGGGCCTGCCGGGTCCGGGAAACTGTCGCTCGTGTTGGGGCTGGCGGCCCTCACGCATTCCCGGGCCCGGAAGTTCCTCTTTGACTGGGAGGTCGAGCGCGACGCTCAGGAGGAGTTGATCGAAGACTTGTCGCGGCGCGAATCGGAAATTCTCGACGGCCGCGAGATCTGGATCCATCGCCGCATCGATTGCCTCCCCGGCGTACTCATGGAGACGTTGTTGCTGCGTTTGCAGGCTGTGTCAGTGGACAGCGGACGCGACGTGACCATGTACGGCACCAGCCGTGGCCCAATCTTGGGCCACACTATCGGCCCGCTGGTGGAACGCACCTTCGATCTGTCGGTCCAGGTGGGTGAACTCACTTTGGATCTGCCCATGACGATTGGTATTTATCGCGGGCTTCGGGATACTCTTCAACGCCGCTATGGCGATTGCGGGCAGGATTTTGAAGAGTGGTTGCGCGAGCGCCTGCTCCAAACCGGCCCGCGCGCCAGCCTCAAGCAACGCATCCGCGACATCGAGCGGGCGTACGTCGCCGCGACCGCGACGTGAATCCTACGCCCGTTCTCTTGCCATTACCGAAATCCGTTGCCCGGCGGCGTGATCGCCCCTAGCCTTCCGGCATGCGGTCAAGCCACAAGGTAAAGTCGGCTGTGCCCGGCACGCTCTTGGTGTACGAGCATCGGTCGGAACCGCTCCTGTCACGCGCCGAGTTCGTCCGACGCGTATTCCGTCATCTGGGCTTCGCCTTCGGAATCATCGGCGTGTCACTGGGTATTGGCGTCCTGGGATACCGATTCTGCGAGAGCATGTCGTGGTTGGATGCGACGCTTAACGCCGCGATGATCCTCGGGGGAATGGGACCGGTCGCGGAGTTGCATACCGACGGGGGGAAACTCTTCGCGACGATCTACGCGCTGTTCTCGGGAGTCGTGTTCCTGGTGGCGGTCGGCGTGTTCGTGGCGCCAATGTTCCACCGGTTCCTGCACCGGTTCCACCTCGACCTGGACTCAACTGATTCCAACGAATAAGCAAGAGCAGTGGATGGGACGGGGCGACTTACACCCGCAGCTTGGCGATTCGAGCGCGGGCGTCGTCTAGTTCCTTGATGCCCGGATCCGCATTCTTCCAGATATCGAGGAAGGCCTGGTATTGCTGGACGGCCTTGTCCTTCCAGCCGGATTGCTCGTAGGCCTGGCCGAGGAGGTAGTGGGCCATCACGCTCTTGTACGGTTCGTTTCCCTGTGAATTGTCGTAGTACGACATCGTCTTCTCTAACGACGCAACCGCCTTGTCCAACGCACCCTTCCGCAGCCAGCTCTGTGCCAGTAGGTACCCCGCGCCAAACATGTGAAAGGACGTGGGGATCTTGGCCAGATCCGCTATGACCTCATCGTCTTTGCCTTCGGCATAAGCGATCTGTGAGGCGCTGTACCAATAGCTGCGCATGAGGCTTGAATCCGTCTTCTCGATATCGCGTCGCATTTCTTCGGCGACTTTACGTGCAGCAGCCGTGTCGCCGCCTTCCACCAGCAACTGGGTCTCCCAGTCCCGGTAGTTCACGATGTCATTGGGGAACAGTGCCTTCGTCTTCGGTTGTTGTGTCCTCAGTGTTGTCAGCGCGCGAGCGAAGTCTCCCTGTGCCTCGTACATGGTCACCTTGGATTCGGCCTTCGCGATGCTCCACTGGCCCTCGTATTCCTCCAGCCGATCCGCGGTGATTCCCTCGTCAAGCAGCTTGAGGGCCTCATTGAATCGACCCTGAAACGCGGGAACGAACGCGAGTGCCATTCGTCCCTCGGAGCGAACGTCGCGATCGGCGCTGCTGGCCATAGCTTTGAAGACGCTGTCGGCGCGCTCCATGTCGCCCTTGAAAATGTACATCCCACCCAGTTTCAGACGCGAGGGAGTGAAATCGGGTTTGATTTGGAGAGCCTTGCGATAGGAATCGATGGACTCGTCGAGCCGGCCGTTGAACGCGTAGAGTTCGGCGCGGCTGTCATAGGGATTGGCCTCGTCCGGCGCCAGGGCGATATAGCGATTGATCGATTCGAGGGATTTTTCGAAATCGCCCACGCGATCGTAGAAATAGGCCAGTTGGTTGTAGGCGAGTTTGTACGAGGGATCAATGGCGATCACCTTCTGCAGGACCGCGATCCCCTCTTCGGTGCGATTGATGCGGCCGTAGATGTTGCCCATCATCGTGAATGCGTCTTTTTCGTCGGGATAGCGCGTCACGATTTGATTCAACTCGGCCAAAGCGGCCTCCGGCTTGCCGGCATCGTCCTCGTTGAGTGCCGCGATGTAGCGCTGCTCTTTCCAACTCGCCTTGTCCGCGTATTTCTTGGCTTTGGCTGACCACTCCCGATCCAGAATTCCCGGGGCGTCGCCCGTGTTGAGAGTGGCCAAATGGTAATAGGCCATGGCAAAAGTCGAGTCGTATGACAACGCCTTCTCGAGGCTCTTTCGCGCCTCGGTTCCATAGAATTTGTAATTGAAGTCCAATCCCTCCAGATAGGCGCGGTACGCCTCCGACGAATGGGTTGTGACATCGGCGACGGGGCGGGGCGCTTCAACGTTAGCCGGTTCGGGCAGGGAAAGATGGGAACGAATGGCGGCGCTTAGTCGATCAACCACGGTGAACAGGTCCTCACCGGGTTCTCCGCTGATGCGTTGATTGGTCACCAGCTTCCCGGAGGCGGCGTCGGACACTTCGGCGGACAAGACGAACTTCGGCTCAATCTGCAGGATATCGCCGGTCACGATCATCTTGACGCCGGCCTTTTCGGCGACTTTGCTGGCGGTGCTGCGATCGATCTTGGTCGCGCCCTCCTGGCCCAATTGGCTCAGGATATCATAGAGTCGCTGCCGGCTCACAACCTGCAGGTACTCCGATTCCGACAGCCCGGTGATCAAGAGGCTGGTCACCATCGTCGCGGTCTTGTCGCGGTCATCCGAATCGACCAGGTTGTCGAAGTACATCACCGCCAGCGAATTCTCCGATGCCGCAGCCTTCTGCTCGCCGGTAACTTCGAACTTGAACGGTTTGAGAATCAGGAATATCAGTGCGGCGACAAAGACGACGGAGGTGGCGACCAGGTACTTCAGATAGGACCTCTTGGGCGCGACCGGATGCGTGGCCGACATCACCGCCGACGGTCGGCTGCCATCGGAATCGCGACGCGCCCGCTTCAGATCCGCGAGCATGTCAGCGGCCGACTGGTAGCGCATCGACGGATCTTTCTCCAAGGCGCGCGCCACGATCTCCTGAATTCCCACGGGCAGATTGCTCTTGAAGCGTGCCAGTGGCTCGGGTGTCTCGTTGAGAATGGAATACGCAATCGCCGCATCGTGCTCACCGCTGAACGGGAGACGTCGAGCGATCAATTCATAGAGCACGACGCCGGCGGAGAACACATCGGAGCGCTGATCGGTTGGTTTTCCTTGCACCTGCTCCGGGGCCATATAGCCGGCGGTGCCGACGGTCGAACCCTCTTTGGTCAACTGCCGGGCGCCGCGCCAGGTCGCCAAACCGAAATCCGTGATCTTTACTTGCCCCTTTGGCGTGACAAGAATGTTCGCGGGCTTGATGTCCCGATGAATGACACCCTGCTCGTGCGCCGCGGACAGCCCATCGCAGATCTGGAGCGCCAATCGCAGGACTTGCTCGATCGGCAACTGCTCGCCGGATTCGAGAATCTCTTTCAGCGACTTGCCTTCAACGTACTCCATGACGATGAAGTCACCGCCCTCGGCGTGCTCGACCGAGTGAATCGTCAGGATGTTCTTGTGATTGAGACGCGAGGCCGCCTTGGCCTCACGGATTAAGCGTTCGCGGGCCTCGGGGTCCTTCTGCAGGGAAGAGGGAAGGAATTTCAGTGCAACAGAGCGATCCAGCGTCGTGTCGGTGGCAAGATACACTTCACCCATGCCGCCTTCGCCGAGTTTGGCGGTGATCCGATAATGTGAAATGGTCTGGCCGATCATTCGCTATCCCCTGCTACAATGAGCGGCTAGGACGTCAATTTGGCAAGGCGCTCTCGCGCGTCGGCGATCTCGGGGATACCGGGGTCGGCGCTTTTCCAGATTTCGAGAAATGTCTGATACTGCTTAGCCGCTTTGTCTTTCCACCCGGATTGCTCATAGGCCAGCCCCAGCCAGTAGAAACAACGGACTCCGTCATATGCTGAAGACGCGCGGTTTCCGTTTTGGAACGAGAGAAACCGCTCGAGTTCACTCACGGCCTTTTCGAGCTTTCCTTGCTTGAGATAGGCTTGGACCAGAGCGGCAACAACCGGCGCCAATCGGGCGTTTGCGTCAATGCGTTCAAATTCGGAGACTGCCTCGTCCAAGTGACCTTCGTAATAGGCCAACATGCCACGCGGCGACGCGATGCTCTTCTCCCAACCGGTCGTGTCCTCACGAGCCAGCAGTTTCACACGATCGGCATCGATGGCTCGCCGCGCGTCGTCAAATCGGCCTGCCGCCGCATAGACTTGAGCCATGGCGCCCGAGGCTCCGACATTGGTCGAATCAGCGCGATTGGTTATTTCGTACGCCTGCTCCGCCGTCGCTACCGCCTCGTCCATTCGTCCCATAGCCATCAGCAAAGACGCTTTTCCACCGATCTTGCTGACAAACGCATTTCCCTCGAATCGCTCCATCCGATCGGCGCTAATGGCCTCGTCGAATTGCGACACTGCCTTCCGGAACTGGCCCTGGTAGGCAGCCACTCGCGGGAGCGCGTTTCGTCCAAAGGCCCGTGTCGCACGGTCAGAACTTCCCGCCATGGCCTGGCAAACGCTGTCGGCACGCTGGTAATCGCCCGCGTAGAGATGCATGTACCACAATTTCTGTTGGGAGTCGAACTCGGGATTCTTCTGCATGGCGAGCCGATATGACTCAATCGCTTCTTGGGTGCGGCCGTTGTAGGCATACAGATCGCCGCGCGAGTCATAAGGATTGGGTTCGTCCGGGGCCAGTTCGATGTACTGGTTGATTGCCCAAATCGCGCTGTCGGGCTTTCCCAGATTGTTGTAGGCGTAGGCCATCAGGTTGTACGCGTTCTTGTCCTTGGGATCCAGCGCCACGATTCGCTTAAAGCAAGCGACCGCATCTTGAAACCGGCGGTCTCGGTTGGAGAGGCTTCCCTTCATCTGCCAGGCCTCTTTCTCGTCTGGATACCTCTCGATGATCTGGCCGAGTTCTTGGGACGCGCCCGCCAAGTTGTTGTGCCAAAGTGCGACAGCCACCTTGATGTATCGCTGATCTTTCGAGCTGGCATTGGCGGCGTACTTCTCTGCCTTGGCACGCCAGTCCAAGTGCGTCGGCACGCCCACAAAGTCTCGTACGTTGGGAAGAGTGGCCAATCGGTAGTAGGCCATGGCAAACGTTGAGTCGTAGGACAATGCCTTCTGAAAACTCGCGATTGCCTCCTTGATATAGAACTTATTCCTGTATTCGACACCCTGCAGGTAGTAACGGTAAGCGTCAGAGGAATGAGTTGTGACATCGGCGACAGACTTCGTTTCCTCCGCCTTGGCGGCCTCCGGCAATGCGATGTTGTTGCGCAGCGATGCGCCCAGCCTATCAATGACCGCGAACAGATCCTCGCCCGGTTCGCCGTTGACGCGTTGTGTGGTCACAATCTGTCCCGTGCCGCTCTCTGAGACGTCGGCGGACAGCACCATGCGCGGAGACGTTTGGTACACCTTGCCGGTTACAAGCCATTTGACGTTGGCACGCGCCGCAATTTCGGTGGATGTCGTTGGGCCGATTTTCGTTCCCTCTGGCTTGCCGAGGGAATTGAGGATGTCATACAGTCGCTGACGGCTGAGCACGCGCAAGAATCGCGATTCAGATAGCCCAGTGATGAGCAGATTCGCGGCCATTTCCCCTGTCTTATCGGCGTCCGTGGGATCGGCGAGATTTTCGAAATACATCACGGCAAGGGAGTTGTCCGCGGCCGTCGCTTTCTGTTCCGGCGCTACGTCGAATTTGAAAGGTCTGAGAATGAACAACGCCAGCGCCATGACCAGCACCGCCGACGATGCCACCACGTACTTCGCCTTTGATGGCTTCTTCGGCGCGGCTACCAAGGTGCGCGAGAGCATCGACGGCTGCGAGCCTTCGATCTCACGGCGCACACGCTTCAACTCAGCCAGCATATCGGCCGCCGATTGGTAGCGCGTGGTCGGATCTTTCTCGAGCGCCCGTGCGACCACTTGTTCAAGCCCCGGGTGCACTCCCGACTTGTATCGTTGCAGCGGTTCGGGGATCTCATTGGTGATCGCGTAGGAGATGGCCGCGTCATGCTCGCCGGTAAATGGTCGGCGGCGGGCGATCATTTCATAGAGCACCACGCCCAGTGAGAATAGATCCGAGCGCGGGTCGGTCTTCTTCCCCTGGATTTGTTCCGGTGCCATGTAGGCGGCGGTGCCGACTGTGGTGCCTTCCTTTGTGAGCTGTGACGCCCCGCGCCATACGGCCAGGCCGAAATCGGCGATCTTGACTTGCCCCTCCGAGGTCACCAGAATGTTGGCCGGCTTGATATCGCGATGCACTACACCCTGCTTGTGCGCCGCAGCCAAACCGTCGCAGATCTGCAGTCCGATCCGCACGAGCTGATCCGTCGGAATCTCTTCCCCGCTATCGAGCCAATCTCTCAGCGTGCGCCCCTCCACATATTCCATGGCGAGGAAGTCGCGTCCGTCGCTCGATTCAACAGAGTAGATGGTCAGAATATTCTTGTGATTGAGCCGCGAAACGGCCTTCGCCTCACGAATCAGACGTTCACGGGCTTCGGGGTCCTTCTGTAGAGATGCGGGGAGGAACTTCAGCGCCACTGGGCGATCCAGCGTTGTGTCGGTGGCAAGATACACTTCACCCATGCCGCCCTCGCCGAGTTTGGCGGTGATCCGATAATGTGAAATGGTCTGGCCGATCATCGCGTTTCCATCCCGTCGAGCCAATTGGTGATTAGATTGATTTGCGATACGCCAGGACTTACGAGTTCCCGAATGACAAAGCGGCTGCCATCGGAGTTGACACCATCGAAAGTGGATCCTGACTTGATAGGGAATAGACTCCGCAATTCGCCAAGCTGGATGCTCCCGTCAGCTTCGATCACATCCGCAACCATGAGGGAATCTGTTCGACTCCGATAATAGAGCTCCCGCCCGTCGCGGCGCCACTGCGGCGAGAGCCCACCCGAGTTGGACACCTGCCACTTGCGGCCCGGTGTCGGGAATGATGTGAGATAAATCTCGGGACGACCCGACTCATCCGACCGGTAGGCCATCCACCGACCATTGGGGGAGACGACACCTTCCCCTTCGTTGAACTCCGTGGCGACCAACGGCACGACTTCGGGCGCCTTGCCAAGAGTCAGCATGTACACGTCGGAACTCGTACTCGTTTGGCGATCGTAGAGGATATGCAAGCCATCGGGTGACCAGGATCTTGGCTGGGGATTGGCCGTGGAGTCAACCAGCAGGGTCGTCATCGCCTTGGCGCCCTCGGGCCCCATGACATTGATGACTCCGCTGATATTTCCTTCGGTCATGTACGCTATCTGCGTGCCGTCGGGCGACCAGGCGCCGACACGATCGGGGGCGCGATCAAACGTCAACCGCGTCCGGATGTTGCGGCCGATATCCTCGAGCCAAAGGTCGATGTTCATTGTTTCCGGATCCTGTACCGACATGAGGATGCGTGAGAGATCCGCAGAGGATCTGGTCTCGAAGTGGTCCGCGGGAGGTCCCACCGTGTCTTGGACTTTGCCGTCCCGGCCGAGTATCAGAATTCGGGTCGTCGTTTGTACCGCACCAACAGAGTAGACCAGGCGGCCGTCGGAAGATGCGTCGAAGTCGCCGTAGCTGAACCGTGCGGTGTAACTTGGATTGTCGGCAACACGGAAGGGATCGCCTTCCAATTTGAGTTTCGCGACGTCGAATCTCTGTGCCATCAGCATGCCGCCTCGCACAAAGAGGAGATACCCCGCTGAGTACACCGCCTGGGAGCGGTTCCGGAACAGCCGTTTGACGGTGCCGCTTGAGAGCGAGCCGACACAGACGGCGTCATCATCCCCGCCGCTGATGGCGTGAGTACGCGAAAAGTACAGGAAGCGATCTCCATCGGGAAGCATGTACGGCCATCGATGTGTCGTTTCCGCTAAGGTCGTATCGAGATGCGTAATTGGCGCCGGTTTCCCCCCCGAGGCGGGGACACGATAGACAACTGAGGACATTGTCGGGGTGTACAGAATGGTGTTATCCGGCGCCCAGGTTCCGCCTCGCGGCGAGGTGACTTCGTCGCTAATCGTCACCGGCGTTCCCCCCGCTATGGGAACCGTCTTTAGTTTGCCATCGGCGAAGAAACCGATCTGCCGGCTGTCGGGCGACCAGAAAGGCATTTGACCGCGCGCAGTTCCATTGATTGGCCGCGACTCAAACGCGTCGAGCGCGCGCACCCAAATCTGCGTCGATCCAGTCCCCGAATCACCCGCAGCAAACGCGACCTCGCGGCCATCGGGTGAGAGCGCCAGACCTCGACCGAGGTAATTGGAAGATCCGCTCGGCAGGGTGAGATTGACCCGCATTGCCCCCTTGACTTGCGGTCGTCGCGAGAGTTGGAGCTTCAGCAGAACAGCTACGGTTGCCGCCAGCAAGATCACCGCCACCCAGAGAACGGGCGTCAGCCAGTTCTTTGTCGCTGGAGCGGCCGACGAGCGGACTTGAGTGACTCTGCTTGAAGGGGCGATTCGGCTTGTGCTCTTGCGCCCACTGTCGCGCTTGACACGTCGCAGGTCTTTCGCGATTTCCCTCGCGCCTTGATACCGCTCGGACGGTTCCTTCTCCAGGCACTCAAGGACGATGCGATCAAGTTCAGGATTAATCTCGGGTTTCACCGCCGAGGGTGGCGCGGCATCGACATTGACGATCTCGTACATGATCGCCGCCTCATGACCGCCCTTGAACGGCATTTCCCCGGTCAGCATCTCATAGATCACGACGCCAAGTGAAAAGAGATCGCTACGGTGATCGACATCCTGTCCCAGTGCCTGCTCGGGCGACATATATCCGACGGTGCCGAGAGTGCTGCCTTCCTTGGTCAATCGGGAGACGCCACGCAGCTTCGCGAGCCCAAAATCCATGATCTGCGGAATGCCGTCCTTGCGGAGCATGATGTTCTCGGATTTGATGTCGCGATGGACGATGCCCTTCTCGTGCGCTGCGGCCAGGCCGTCGGCGATCTGCGCGGCAATCTCGAGCGACTGCTTCTCGGAGAATGAGCCGCGCTTGTCACGGAGCGTCTGGCCCTCGACATACTCCATGGCAATGAAGATGCGACCGTCGGCTTCGAGAATGTCGTAGATGGTGCAGACATTCGGATGATTCAGCGCGGAGGCGGCCTTGGCTTCTTGAATGAAACGCGCCTTCACGTCGTCCTGAATCGACAGGTGCGCCGGCAGGAACTTGAGCGCGACCTTTCGATCCAGTTTTGTGTCTAAAGCCAGATAAACTTCGCCCATGCCGCCTTCGCCGAGCTTGGCGGTGATGCGATAATGTAGAATGGCCTGGCCAATCAAGGTTCGATCTCCATGGGAAGGTGCACGGACGAAACAAGATAGTACTTGTCTAAGATTGAAACCACAAGCAGGTCAAAGAACTCGAAATCGGGGCAATTGCGCTGTCGACGCCGTTGGCGTCGGGAGGATGAGCCCGCCCTTTAGGACTTGGCGTTGGCGTCACACATGTCTGGCTCGGTGAGCACGGCCAATTCGTGGCGCCGGCGAATTTGAAGCAGGAAACGGCGGAACGGGGCATAGCGGCAGGCCCTGCTGCACAATTCAAGGTCCGCAACGGCCATGCAGTGCTCCTCGCACGCCTCGGTTCCGGCCAAGCAGTCTGTTGGGATAGGCTCTTGGATGAGGGGGAGAAAGGCGGTGACGGAAACGACGAACGTCGTTCCGCAACTTGGACAGATGTGACTGAAGTAATAGACGTTCTGCGAAAGTTCTTTGTCGACGAATTGCATTCCGAGCGGCTGAAGCTCCGGGCTTTCGACCAATTCCAGAAGCGAGAACGCCTGGTTGCATCCGGGGCACACTTTCGTCGGCATCTCCAGTTTGCTCAAGAATTTCTCCCTGCGGATGGCCAATGGCCTTGCCCAGTCCGCTGTTACTTCGTATCGGCGTGGGGTACGTTGGAGTTGAAGAGGAAGTGTCAGAAGTTCGAGATCCTGACATCGCGCTCTTTGAACTTGGCCATGGGGGCTTGCAGCGATCCTGTGCATGACACGGATCGGAAAGTGTGTCACGGTTTGCGTGGCGCTTCAGCGCTGTCGGAGGTTCGTCATGCCATGCGCATGCAGGGTATGGGGATAACGGCGACGCCCAACGAGGTGTTTTGCGGCTGGGCGTTGCTGCTGCGAAGATACCCCTCGGTTTCCTCGTGGGATTGGTCGTTATTGCCGAGGCGGGCGATAGCGCCCACTGGCGTAGCAGTTGACACAGGGAGGAGCTCCACGATGAAGATTTTTGTAGGTGGCTTGTCGTACGATGTGACGGATGAGAACTTGAAGGAGCTCTTTACGCCGCATGGACAGGTGGATTCAGCCACGATTATCACCGATCGCCACAGCGGGCAACCGCGTGGCTTTGGATTTGTCGAAATGCCCGAGCGCCGCGAGGCGATCGCCGCGATCGAGGCGTTGAACGGCACGCAGTTGCAGGGACGGACCTTGGAAGTCAACGAGGCACGTCCCCCAGCACCACGCCCCTCTTATGGCGGTGGCCCACGCGGTGGCGGACGTCGCGATGACCGTCGCGGCAAACGCTCCGGTGGTGGCGGTGGTGGTGGTGGCGGCGGAAATCGCCGGCGCTATTAGCTCTCCGACACAACACTGAGAAACGCCAAACCCCCGATGGGCATGCCCACCGGGGGTTTGTTCTGTGGAGCTGAAGGATTACAGTTTGCGCACGTTAGCGGCCTGCGGACCCTTCGGGCCCTGGACCACTTCGAATTGCACACGGTCACCTTCATGAAGGCTGCGGAAGCCCTCGGCCTGGATGGATTGATGATGCACAAAGACATCCTTGTCGCCATCCTGGGAGATGAACCCGTAACCCTTGCTGTCGTTGAACCACTTGACGGTACCTTCCGCCATGGCTCACTTCCTTTCATACTGGAGGCGAAACGGCGCCTCTCGTCCGTTGGCCCCGACGGCCATTGAAACCTTCAATCTGTTCTGGAATGCCTTCGGTTGGTGAACCTAGCGGACAATCGGCGAAGAGTGAGAGGTTTCGTTCACTTCAACCGATTATACGCAGCTTCGCCGGGAAAAGCGAAGGAAATCGACAGCCAATGAACAGGGGTTGAGCGACTTGCGTGGTATTTTCCCGATACAGGATGAATTGTATGGCCTCATTATTCGGATGGGCGTACAATAGAACGTCTTAGTTCCTCAGGCCGGCCAGGCCCGGCCCCCGCTACGCCGACGACGATGCTGGCGCGGCATCAGATCCACTGGCCTTGGAGAAAGTGGACGGGCTCGCAGCATGCGTAAGTTGCGCATCGGCATCATCGATTTGGTCGCCAAAACTCCTCGCCCCGGACTATGGGGACGCGTGATGAACGCGAACTTCGCCAGTATCATGCCGCAGGCGGTGGCGTGTTGGTGCGAACAGCGTGGCCATGAGGTCACGCTGATTTGCTATACGGGGTTCGAAGATCTGCAAAAGGAGCTGCCGGACTCGCTGGACGTCGTTTTCATCGGCGCCTTCACTCAGGCGGCGCAGCTCTCCTACGCCTTGAGCCGGCTTCTGCAGTCGCGTGGAGCGGTGACCGTTCTCGGGGGCCCGCACGCCCGCTGCTACCCACAGGACGCGCAGCAGTACTTCGATTACGTACTTGGATTCACCGATCAAGCGGTCATCGAGGAAGTCCTGCAGGACTGTTCGCAACACCGGCCTTTGGGGCGCCACATCACTGCGAAGACGCAGCCGGCCATGCTCCCCGGCGTCCGCGAGCGCTGGAAATTCATCGAGGCTACGCTGAAGAAGGCACCGTTTCTGAACATTGTGCCGATGATCGGCAGCCTGGGGTGCCCGTACACATGCAGCTTTTGTATTGATGCGGCCGTGCCCTATCAGCAATTGAGCTTTGAGACGATGCGTGAGGATTTGAAGTTCCTGCTGACCAAGTTCAAGCGCCCGCGCGTGGGCTGGCATGATCCGAACTTCGGCGTTCGCTTCGATCAGTGCATGGATGCGATCGAAGCCAGTGTGCCCGCAAACCGCATCGACTTCATCGCCGAAAGCAGCCTGTCGCTTCTGTCGGAGCCCCATATCCTTCGTCTGAAACGCAACGGCTTCAAGGCTCTTCTGCCCGGCATCGAATCGTGGTTCGATCTGGGCGCGAAGTCGAAGACGGGCTCGGACACGGGGATGGCCAAGGTGCGGCTCGTCGCGGAACATGTGAACATGATCCTCCGCCATATCCCCTACGTGCAGACCAACTTCGTCTTCGGTCTGGATTCCGACGAGGGTCCGGAGCCGTTCGAACTCACCAAGAGATTTCTCGAATTATCACCCGGCTCGTTTCCGGCGTTCTCGCTTCTGACTTCATTCGGGCAAGCGGCGCGCCTCAATCTCGATTACCAAGAGGCCAAGCGCGTGATTCCATTCCCGTTCCACTTCCTCAACAACAATCACGCGATGAACGTGCGGGTGAAGAACTACCGCTGGCCCCAGTTCTACGATCACATGATCGATTTGTCGCGTTTTGCCTTCGGCAAGAAGATGATGATGCGGCGACTGCGCGCCAATGGCGCGTCGATCCCCGGTATGATCAACTTGGTGCGCGCGGCCTCGACCGAGGGCGCGGGACGTATCGTCTACCACACGGGCATACGCAACCGCCTGGAAAGGGATATGGGATTCCGCGCTTACTTCGAGCAGGAATCCAGCGATCTGCCTGCATTCTATGTCGGACGGATGAAGCATGATCTCGGGCCGTTCTGGCAGTGGCTGCCGCCCGAGGGAGTGCATCACGACGCGTACGCGTACTGGAAGTCAGAAAACGGCAACTCGGGCAAGCACCACGCCGCGCCGCTGCCCGCGGTTGAATCGACCGCGGACGTGGCCGCCATTTCCCCTGCCTAACACTCATTGTGCACACTCGACCACGCCGGGTTTCTATCCGGCGTGGTCGATTCTTCCTAATGTCTCCAACCTTTATCCGGATTTGTAGTATAAGAGAACTGTTGCAGGGCTCTCCTTCGAAGGATGGATCCCATGGTTCTCTGTCCGCGCTGTTCTTACCGACTGAATCCCAGCGAATTGCTTCTCTGCCGGACGGACAGCGGCTACTATTGCCCCCGTTGTTGGAAGGAGACTAACGAGTCGCCTGATCGAGATGTCTCCGAAGTGCTACCCCTGGCGACGGTCGTAAGCGTGCCTGATCGCGACGACGCGGGTGCCGATGAGAGCTGGCTCGGCTGCGCGTAAAGGGCGTTGAAAGTGAATGGGAGTCGAATGAACTGTTCGTGAACGTGGCGCGTCGG
>Ga0326726_10000912_pt1 | contig 27179 bp, 33 predicted proteins | sample MHFenrmetagenome_2_FD_207603 | JGI IMG/M metagenome (GOLD analysis project Ga0326726, IMG submission 207603) | Lab enriched peat soil microbial communities from Michigan Hollow, Ithaca, NY, United States - MHF15MN | ecosystem: Environmental > Terrestrial > Soil > Wetlands > Peat | place: USA... | reverse complement strand
TAATTCCTTTTTTACGTCACGGAATATATTTACGATCGATGCCTGAGCATGCAGAAACCCGCGGCTGAAAAGGAATCGAATGAAGTCTGTTCTAGAAGTCATTCTTTATCCCAGTCGTATATGCGACACAATACAATTTTTTATGACGATGTTTCAAATATTCTATCCGCATCCTAGTGATGATTCAGGTGTATTAAAATTGAATTTCAGATTCTTCAATTATTTTGATAATTCCAAAATGAAGGCCAGTACCCTCAACGTTGCGACAGATGCGTCACTTGAAAATTTATTTGACCCTTATTACAATTCATTCTGTATTATTAAAATCGGATGACATGAAATACCATGGGCCCGGCCGGATTCGAACCGGCGACCTCCGCCGTGTAAGGGCGACGTCATAACCAACTAGACCACGAGCCCGGTCTCTTACTTATGTTTCCCTGCACCCTATTAACATTGTTGATTTCTGGTATATTCTGCATTTTGGTGGACAAGGAAAAATGAACAGGACTATACAATTACCGCGAAAGAAAAAAGACGGGATTTTTATTCTTTCTTAAGTTTGATGTCGATAGCATATTTTTCCGCATTCCTGTCAGCCATTGCCTGTATTGCAGCAATCTCTACATCCTGCCGGGTGGGTTTGAACAGGTGACGGAAACGTTTCTGGGTCTTTAAATATTCCTCGACCGGCTTGCGCACGACCTTTTTTACCTTTACTACATTACCATCAACCATCTCATAATTGACCCAGAGCCCGGTCTCAATTGCCAGTTTTGCAACCGCGAGAGTCTGGTCTCCATCAAAACCCCAGCCGGTACAGCAGGGTGCGTGAACCTGGACATAACAGGGACCCTTTGTGTTAATCGCCTTCTGGACTTTCTGCATGAGGTCAGCAGTGTAGGCGATGGAAGCAGTCGCAACATAAGGAGCCCCGTGTGCTGCTAGGATCTGGGGCATATCTTTCTTCGGACGTTTGTTCCCAAACGAGCACTTACCTGCCGGGCTTGTGGTGGTGCTTGCGTCGTAGGGCGTGGCTCCTGACCGCTGGATGCCGGTATTCATGTAGGCTTCATTATCATAGCATATATAGGTAAAATCATGACCGCGTTCAAAGGCACCGCTGATGCACATCATCCCGATATCGAAGGTCGCCCCGTCGCCTGCAATGATTATGATCTTTTCTTTCCTGCCTTGTTTTTTGAGCGCTGCTTCAATGCCTGATGCAACAGCTGAAGCGTTTTCAAAGAGGGAGTGAATCCACGGCACTTTCCAGGCAGTTTCCGGGTAGGGTGTGGAGAACACTTCCATGCACCCCGTTGATGATACAACTATCGTATCCGTTCCGGCGGCTTGTGTTACCAGTCTAGCGGCCAGTGCGGCACCACACCCGCCACAGGCACGGTGTCCGCAGTCAAAGAGGTCACAGGCGGTGTCTGCCATGTCAGAGCACCTCCTTGCGCAGTCCATAAAATATATCTCCCTGACCCTTTTCAGAGAGTTCAACAATCGCCTTGATGTCTTTCTTCCTGACGTCTCTTCCACCAAGGCCAAGAATATAATCCTTTACCGGAATGCCGGAACTATACAGTGCGTCCTTGACTTCAAGGGCAAGTGCTCCTTTCGCACCGAGAGATACGTTCTTGTCGAGAACGGCCACTCTCTTCACTTGAGCAAGAGCCTTCGCAATATCTTCTGTAGGGAACGGGCGGAAGACGCGGACCTTGAGCAGGCCGACTTTTTTGCCTTCGTCACGCATCTCATCGATTGCGTCCTTGGTTGTACCGCATATTGAACCCATTGCAATAATTGCAGTATCGGCATCTTCAAGACGGTAACCCTCGACCATTGCACTGTAATCCCTGCCAAACATCCGCCCGAATTCTTTTCCTGCCGAATGGATAATGGCTTTCGATTCCTTGAGAGATCGATCCATCTCATACCGGAATTCATGATAATAATCCGGTGTCGCATACATACCGAAACTGATAGGATCAGCTGCATCGAGCCGTTCACTGGGAGTAAATTTAGGCAGGTATTTGTCCACATCTTCCTGGGTCAGCATATCGATAGGCTCGTAGGTATGAGAAAGGATGAACCCGTCAAAGCAGACGAATGCTGGCAGGAGGACTGACGATTCCTCGGCCACGCGATAGGCGATATAATGCAGGTCGGTTGCTTCTTGGTTGTCCTCCGCATAGAACTGGAGCCAGCCGGAATCACGCAGAGAGATGGAGTCCTGCTGGTCGTTCCAGATCGAGAGCGGAGCACCAAGTGCACGGTTGGCTATTGACATTACAATCGGGAGGCGCATTCCCGCAACGTTGAAGCATACCTCAAACATCAGGGCAAGGCCTTGCGACGTTGTTGCAGAATAGGTGCGTGAACCTGCAGCGCTTGCACCGATACAGGCGGATAATGCTGAAAATTCATTCTCGACAGTGATATATTCTGCATCGAGCTCGCAATTCGCCACAAAATCAGCGAGTGCTTCGACGATATGGGTCTGGGGGGTGATGGGATAGGCCGCGATTACCTGTGGGCGGCAGAATTTTACCGCCCCTGCCACTGCGTAGGATCCTTCTGTCATTTGCAGCATCTACTTCTCCTCCTGTTTCATCCCAATCGCTTCTTTTGGGCACTCTTCTGCGCAGAGTCCGCAACCCTTGCAGTAGGTGTAATCTGGTACAAAAAATTCCTCAGCAGTTTCACTGATACATCCTTCAGGACAAATCGTCTTGCATGTCCCGCACTTCGAACATTTTTCCTGATCGAAAACCGGTTTGAACACACGCCATGAACCGGTCTTATTGTCGCGGGCTTTTCCCGGTCGCGCCCTGCAGCCAACAGCTAATGCCATTATACTTCCCCCTTTACGGCTTTATACGCCTGGCGTGCTGCTTCGATGTTCTTTATCGCCAGTTCTTTTGGGAACCGGTGATTGAGTGCATTTTCCAGTGCGGAGAACTTAATTTCACCTGTTGCGGCGGCAAATGCACCCATGAGAGACGTATTTGTAATGGGTAGTCCCAGTGTCTTGAGCGCAATTGAAGTGGCATCGATGGTGATCAACTTCACCCCATCAGGTACTACATAATTGGGTGTCTTTTCAGTATTCACGATTACAATACCTCCCTTCTTCACACCCTGAAACACATTCACGTCCTTGATCAACGTGCTGTCCTGGACTATGATATAATCCGGTTCGTAGACCTGGCTCCGCTTCCGGATAATTTTATCATCGAACCGGACAAATGCCTGGACGGGTGCCCCCCGCCGCTCGACACCAAAAGCCGGGAAGGCCTGGGCATAGGCACCACCCTCGAATGCGGCGACGGCAATTAATTCAGCAGCGGTGACAGATCCCTGCCCCCCGCGGCCGTGTATGCGTAGTTCTCTCAAAAAAAATCCCCATTATTTTTACATGATTAATCAATATAAATCTACAGATCTACATCAAGCCCAAGAACAGTTGAACATCCACAAAACACGTCGTGGGCGATCCTGACCAAACCGCTTGATGCGCACCATTCATCGAAAACTGCGACTTCCTGTCCAAGAAGTGCCTCAACATCAGGTGCAATAACAGGTGCAAGACTTCCGGCAAGTGCCACACGTGCCCGGGTGTTAAGCAGGAGGAGCGCGGCACATTCCATCGCAGCAAACATGGCAACAGACCGCAAACGCTCATCTTCGGGAAGGGAGAAATTCACTCCAGCATGCTGGAAAGCCTCATTTGCGGTGCATACTCCCGCGTCGATCCGACGGATTGCGTCCACATCGAGAGCGCCATGGAGGAGGCCGGGTGCAAATATGCACGCATCGAAAGCGCCCATCAGTTTCCCGGCGGCGATAAGCAGGGTGACGGTGTTTGAACTCACGTCAGAAACAACTACATCGTTACCAATTGCATGGCAGACTTCATAGGCAATCCCGATCTTTTCCGGGCTCGACTGGTGAGAATAGGCCTTGAAGCGGGGATCAGTAGGAGATCCGCGATGGAGTCCGGGAATGACAATGGCAGGGATTCCGCTCTGTGCCACCTCATCAAAGACTCTGGTCCCTCCCCCGATATGCTGTCCTGCACCATCCTGACTGACGAGTCCACGGTTCTTTACCCTCGCAATACTGGTGATAGAGGAAATATTGTCACCCATCGAATAGCAGATCGCTATTCCTTCAATTTCATCGATTGGACATAACTTCGAGAGATCCTGTATGGAGAACTGTTTTGCAGCCTCCCTTGAGATCTTGAATTTTCCCGATTCTCCGGCAAATCGCATCGCCGTTGTACCGTGATCGATCCCGATAAACATACCAGTAATCCTATAGCATGGATAACATAATATGTAGTGATGTTTGATGTCGTGACGGGTGGAGCCGGGTTCATCGGCTCGCACCTTGTTGATACTCTCGTTGCACAGGGTAACGAGGTCCTGGTGATCGATTCTCTCTGTGCCGGGCGCAGGGAAACGATTACACGGCATATCGATTCATGCAAAGTACGGTTCGTGGAAAAAGACCTTCTTGGCAACGGGTGGCAGGATACTATACAGGGTGCGGACCGGCTCTTTCATCTTGCGGCAGATCCCGACGTCCGCCAGAGCGCGGTAAACCCTGCTCCGACCATGCAGAACAATATCATGGCAACGTACCGGGTCCTTGAAGCCATGCGCCTGCACAAAGTCCCGGAACTGGTATTCACATCGACCTCAACGGTGTATGGCGACGCAACCATAATCCCGACACCGGAGAACTACACACCGCTTGAACCCATCTCTGTGTATGGGGCGAGCAAGCTCTCCTGTGAGGCGCTGATCTCCGCATACTGCCATTCGTTTGGGATGAAGTCATGGATATTTCGGTTTGCCAATATCATCGGCTCGCGGAGTGGTCACGGTGTGATCAATGATTTTATCCGGAAGCTTGAGGATAATCCGGCGGAACTGGAGATCCTCGGCGACGGGAGACAAACCAAATCATACCTTGAAGTGCACGAGTGCATTGCAGCGATGCTTTTTGCAGTCGGGCATGCCCGTGGCACAGTAAATACGTTCAATATCGGTTCTGAGGACTGGATCGATGTAAAGAGTATTGCGGAGATTGTAACCGAAGAGATGCACCTTCCCCACACAAGGTTTACATTTACTGGTGGCGAGCGCGGGTGGGTGGGAGACGTACCGAAGATGCAGCTTGCCGTCGACAGGATCAAAGCACTCCGCTGGAAGCCCCAGCTCGGTTCACGGGAAAGCATACGCATCGCCGTCGAAGCTATGCTTGCGGAACGACAGCAGCCGTTATGATGGAGTGAGCAAAACCAGACAGTACCCGTTCGCAGTGATTTTTATGAAGTATATTGTTATTCTTGGAGACGGCATGGCGGATGAGCCTCTCGAGCAGCTGGAAGGTAAAACTCCTCTCGAATACGCAAAAACACCGAATATGGATTGGATGGCAAAAAACGGCGCATGTGGAATGTTAAGGACGATTCCAGATGACTTTGAAGCCGGAAGCGATATTGCCAATATGTCTATCCTTGGATACGCACCTCAGAAATACTATACCGGCAGGGGACCTCTCGAAGCACTGAGCATGGGAATCGAGCTTGATGCAGATGATGTCGCGTACCGCTGTAACCTGGTGACCGTGCAGAACGGTATTATGGTTGATTTCTCGGCCGGTCATATCTCCAGTACAGAGAGCTCAGCCCTTTTTTCTTCACTGGAACAAGAGATTCCCCAAGTCCAGATCAGGGCCGGCATCAGCTACCGTAACCTGCTCATTGTCCACCAGGGAAATGGATCTTCCTCGACACCCCCCCATGATATAGTGGGGAAAAAGATTGCAGAGTATCTGCCGAAAGGAGGTGACGCGGCCCTGCTCATGAGGTGTATGGAAAAGAGCAGGGAGGTGTTTGCCAATCATCCGGTGAATGAAACGAGGCGCAGGGTGGGCAAACCTCCCGCCACTTGGATCTGGCCATGGAGTGGAGGCCACAAACCATCATTTCCACTGTTCGAAGAGAAGTACGGGAAGAAGGGGGGCATGATCTCGGCAGTTGACCTCCTGAACGGGATTGCCCGTTGTGCCGGCATGGAGATAATCACGGTTCCGGGTGCCACCGGCTACCTTGATACTGATTATGCCGCAAAAGGGCGGTATGCACTTGACGCAATCAGGCACCTCGACTTTCTCTATCTCCATATCGAAGCACCCGATGAAGCAGGACATCTGGGAAATATTGATGAAAAAATTCGTGCGATCGAGCGGGTAGACTGCGTCGTCGGGATGATCCTTGAAAAGTTTGATGGTGTGCTGGCTGTGCTTCCCGACCACCCGACTCCTGTCAGCGTCAAGACCCATACGAGAGATCCGGTTCCCTTTGTTGTTCTGGGAAAAGGAAAGGATACGACAGAATATTTCTCAGAACGGGAAGCCCGGACCGGGCGGTTCGGAACGAAAAATGCGGAAGATTTCCTTAACTTCCTCTTTTCATGATCAGTGCGGCATCAGACCCCTGCTTCATCATCGCTTCAGTGGGGGTAACTTTCATCATCTGCCAAGAATATTTAAATATAATTTATTACATCTTTATATAAAATTTTTGATTGATATTTATCAGAACAAATGTTTTTCATAAGGGGAGCTCTGACTGTCAAAAAACACTTGAAGATAGAAGTAGTGGAATCATATTTACTATGGAAAGAAATCCGACTCATTCCCGATTCTTTGAGAGATTCATGATGGAATTTCCTGTGGAGATAATTACATAGTATCCCGATTTTTCACAACATGGATTATATCTGTCCCTCGACCTGATTGCATAGTGGTTTAGGGTAGACATGTACATTTTCCAAGAATTCACCCACTCCTCCCCCCAAAAAAGTCCACCGGTATATTTAGAATCATTGAATGAATTCTCATTATGAAACAGCTTGTCTTTCCTGGCATTTTCATAATCTTAACTATTTTCATCCTCATCGCCGGATGTACTGAACAGCCGATTAAGGATCCGACTGTCTCAGTGAGTGATATTGAATTATCTGGCGTCACATTACAGACGATGACCGTCAATGCAACGGTTGTTATTTTCAATCCCAATCCCGTCGGAGCGAAACTCAATAAAGTGGCCTTTGATGTCTATTACATTGATGACATCCAAAACTATCTGGGTCATGGTGAACAAACCAATATTTATCTGATAAGCAGCGGCAATACAACGGTTTCCATACCTGTTGCCATTGGAAATATTCAGGCGATCAATGCAGCAGCCACTCTGGTCCAGAAACGATCTATCACTTTCACCGTCAATGGTTCAGCGATTATTGATGTCAAGGTGACATCGTTCGAAAAGCGGTTTGAGCAGAGCAAACAGTTCCAGGCAAAAGATTTCGAATCCCTGGTCCCGTCAACTACCGTCCCTGGGATATCAGTTAACATTACGGATAAGTTACAACAGCTCGGGGGATTGCTGGATGCATTAACGGGGTAATGAAATCCTCTGCATTTTAAAATAATACACTGTTGACTGTATATTTTTATGAACCGGTCAGTTTTTTTATCCGTGCTCCGGTTCGCGAATTACCTTTAAATAGAGGAACCCCAAGACCACTCGCGTACAGAATGGAGTGGTTCTCGTATGGAGTTTGCAGATATTGTGATGTCGAGGTATGCGACAAAGAAATTTGACGGCAGAAAGATTCCTGAAACCAAGATCAATGAGCTTTTAGAGATGGTGCGGTTTGCCCCGTCAGCGATAAATCTCCAGCCATGGAAGATCAAGATAGTCACAGACCAGAAGGTAAAAGAGCAGCTTAAGCCTGCGGCATTTAACCAGGAACAGGTCACGAGTTGTTCACATCTGCTGGTTTTCTGTGCAGATCCCGATTATGACAGCCTCATCCGCAGGCTTGGGACACTTTTAAAAAAGAGTGGGACGCCTGAAGAGATGCAGAAGATGATCGTTGGGATGGCGGTCCAGTTCACGCAGACCATGTCAAAGGACCAGAAACTGGCATGGTCGCAGGCCCAGACCTACCTTGCTCTGGGGAATGCCTTGAACGGTGCAAAATCACTCGGTTTTGATTCCTGCCCGATGGGAGGATTCGACCCGAAAGAGTTTTCCCGTATCCTGAAGATCCCCCCGCCCCTTGTCCCGACGATGCTTTGCCCTCTAGGGTACGCGGCTGACAAGCCGATACAAAAAGTGAGGTTTGCTAAAGAGGAGATCGTGTTCTGAAACCCGCTGCCGTGCAGGATGAACTGACATCTGGTCTTGAAACGATACCGGATGTCGATGCACTCATCCTCGGCTCACCCTTTCGAACACGGTATCTGGAAAGATGCGAAGTATTATTGAGCGGCTCCTCTTCCAATACCCAGCGTACACAAACCCCCTTCATCCCTTTTTGAAAAGAAGATACGGACCGCGTTCATCTACACGATGAACGCATCGTAACAACTGACGAATGATCACTATCCCATGTGTACCGTCAGAATAAACATGTCCTGAACCGTACGTTTGGTTATGCCGAATCTCTCTTCTCCTTCGAGACACTCCAGTTCAATGACTGCAACAAAGTCGTATTCAGCTGTTTCGACCCTGAGGAGAGGAAGGAGCGACGCAGGATTGTCTTTCTGCAGGATTGCAAGCGGGCATTTGACATGGGAGCACTGCGGGGAAAATCCATGTGAGCGTTCAGTTTTTTTAATAACCTCACTGAAAAATGTGAGTTTTTATTAAGACGATTTTACGATTGAAACCGCAATTTTTGTAGCGGTGCCTGTGAATTATTCCACCGCTATATAACCATCAGATTGATGGTGAAGCGATGATGAGGAACGCATTTTTTTCTGGTGACAAACAGCCTCGATCTATCTTTGTGCAAGAAAAATAAATACCTCAATTGACATATCAACTAATAGAAATGGAGTGCGAACGCGTCACGAAAAAGATTGGATTCCTCTATTGGTCTAATCGCAGACTATTTAATAAAATTTTCCCTCACTCTGTCGGCCCGGGTCAGGCAGCATTTCTGATCTGTCTGACACAGGATAGTGAAATAAGACAAGACTCGCTGGTCTCTATGATTGGTGTAGATAAGGCAATTGGCACCCGTGTAATCAGGAAACTCAATGAAGCAGGATATATCCGGCGCCGGCGTGACCCGGAAGATCATCGGGCTTATCTCCTCTCTCTTACTGATAAGGGCGCCGCGATGAAACCGGTTATTCTCGAAGTTTTCAATTCCATTAACGAGTTGCTCTTCCGGGAGTTTACCGGAGAGGAAAGGGACACGGCGCTCAATCTTCTGGACAGAATGATCGAAAACATACGGCAGATATCTTTATCCGGTGCTGAAGAAGCTGTTTGGAAAAATCCACATTTCCAACCAATCCGATGAAATCACCTAAACAGAAAGGAAGGATAATTTGACTGCTCCTCGTACCGAAACCGATCGCTATAAATGGGTCGCCCTTACCGTTGCCTCGCTGGGAACACTCGTAGGTGTACTGAACGCGAGCACCCTGATCATCGCACTCCCTACGATAATGCTGAAACTGAATACGACGCTCATCGGGGTTATGTGGGTGCTTATTGCCTACACGCTTATCATCACCATCCTCGCACCGGCATGCGGACGTCTCGCCGATATCTATGGACGAAAAAAGCTCTATGTCATCGGACTTGTCATTTTCACTATCGGTTCGCTCTTGTGCGGATTTGCCGCGGATGTTACCCAACTGATCGGGTTTCGCATCCTCCAGGCGGTCGGAGGAGCTTTTCTCGTTGCGAATGGTACGCTCCTCGTTGTCGATGCATTTCCCCGCTATGAACTCGGGAAGGCGATGGGGATACTTTCCATGATCATGGCTGCTGCGTTTGTTGTCGGCCCGATCCTTGGGGGCTTCCTGACGTTAATTGACTGGCGGTTGAACTTTTTTTTCAATGTGCCAATCGGACTCGCTGTTGCATATATCGCACATACCCGGCTCCGGGAAGTGAAAGAATTCAGCGGGAACGAACCGTTTGATATATGGGGGATGCTTCTCTTTACGGTTGCATTCGTGACCCTGACCATCTACCTGAGCGTCGGCCTTCTCTTTGGGCTCTTGTCAGTTCCGATGGTGGCCATTCTCTCGGTCGGGATTATTTCACTTGCTGCATTTATCTGGCATGAACTCACTACCCTGCACCCGCTCATCGACCTCTCCCTGTTTAAGATCCGCATCTTTGCCTATGGCCAGGCAAGCTCGTTCCTGAACGCAATTGCCCGTGGCGCTGTCATGATCCTGTTGATCCTCTTCTTCCAGGGCCTGCGGGGGTACGACCCGCTTATGGCAAGCATCCTTATTGCCCCACTGGCGATCGGACTCATCATCTCCGGGCCAATAGGCGGAAACCTCTCCGATAAATACGGATCCAGGTTGATCAGTACCGGAGGGCTCATAATCTCTCTTGTGGGGCTGGCCGGGCTTGCTCTGATGCAGTACGACACGCCGTACTGGGCTCTCGCGGTCTGGATGTTTGTAAACGGATTCGGAAGCGGACTTTTCCAGCCTCCGAATACCAGCGCGATTATGTCAGCTGTGCCATTCGAACGGCGGGGGGTAGCATCAGCAATGCGTGCATTCCTGGGCAATACCGGTATGGTAATCTCCATGACCCTGGCCCTCCCTCTGCTGATCACTACCATCCCTCTGGACACGATGATGAACATGTTCGTAGTGGGTGGCATGAACATGCCCATGGAAACGCAGATCACGTTCACCCACGGGATTGCATTTGTCCTCCTTATTTCATCGCTGCTCACGGTCCCGGCAATTATTGTTTCGGCGCTGCGGGGGAGTGAAGATGCAGGAAGACACAAAGAAAGGATAGACAGGAATTAAGTTTCTTTATGAAAAATGGAACATCATGAAGAAGTCCCTTGGATATATCGATTCGATAGCCATTCAGTGATGACAGACAAAGGAAAAAACACATGCCGATTCAAATGCCTCCTTGTAAATCAGGAAAACAACTGACAGTGCGTCGAGCCTCCCCTGGCTATTATTACTGCGCAAAGATTGAATTCCCTCCCACAGCCCCCTCCATTGGGGAGAGTTCCCTCAAAATGCCACCAGTGCCATGACCTGGAGGAGGGGTCACCTCAGCTCCGGTCCAGAACTTTTTTTAATTTAGAACCCCTCAGGGTCCACAGAGTCCCAGCGGATCTTTGCCTTCTGAATGAGCAGCCATGTGGGGATGGCGAGGATGACTGCTGAGAAAGCAAAGTACGGGTTCGCAAAGGCAACCGCGGTGAAGACTGTCAGGACAATGCCGACAAGGATGAGGTATACAAAGAGCACCTTTACATCGTACACCAGCACGTTAGGAGACAGTCCGCAGAGCCAGGCCATGACACCCACCGCGTAAAACGAGACGGAGATCCCGAGCACAACGGCAGGGATGAGATACGTGGCCTCCCCGGAGAGGAGCGCAACAGCCGCGATAAAGACAGCCGGTATTACCTGGAGGACCGCAAACGTGGTGAGTTTGCTCGCGATCAGCGTACTGACCGCAACGGGCAGGCAGGCGTACGGCCCGAAGGTGTCGAACATCGTGACCCAGGTATACATTGTTGACGCGATTACACCAGTGGTAACGGCAACTATGAAAAGGAGGCCATGGGGCGGAAAGAACGGGCCCAGCAGGGATAAGAAGAACCAGATCACCGCGAGGGGGAGGATGAACGAGAAGATCGTCTGGCCGACCAGGCTCCCGCTCCGGTACAGGTCGAGAGTATCTTTGGCGGCGAGCGGGGGGTTCGGCAGGAAGGAAAACCGCCGCATCAGGGGCGCAAAGGAGTCCCTGTACGTCTTCTCTGATCCTATCGATTCAGGATTGAACAGCATGATCGCGACCCCGAAGAGGAGTGCGAGCACGGCGCAGGAGATCAGGAAGTTTGCCCACGTAAACGCGCTATTGAGGAGAAGCGGCGGGAAAAAGGGCACCGGGTTCGTGCCAGTTATGGCCGCAAGGCCGCCCATTCCCCCACCAAGGGCCAGTAGGACGAGCCAGAGTACCGGTCGTGAGCGGGCATAGACTGCTGAGAGAAAGAAGACGCCGCAGAGGCCAAAGAGGAACGAGAGCGTCAGGGTGAGAAGCAGGAGCAAGGCACCTGTAAGGGGGATTCCGGTAAACGGCGATGCCAGGATATACCCGAAACCAAAGGGCAGGACCCAGAGAAAGAAGTAATAGACCGTATCCTTGATGACAAAGTTCAGGAAGATGAACTTCTCGGAGAGCGGGAGGCTCCGCGCAGAGTAGGCAAGAAGGCTTGCCTGCCCGAACCGCCGGTTCATCACCTCGTTGCCCAGTAGCCCGAACCCGCCGACCATGATCCCGAGCATCAGGTAGTTCGCGTGGATGATCAGCGTAAGATTGCCGGCCGGGAGGGTGGTCCGCATCAGCGGGATGAGGAACGACCCCATAAAAGCGATCCCGAAGATCATGACCGGGAAGAGGGCAAAGGAGAGGCTTCCAAACATCGTGGAATGGACCCGCCACTCTTCTTTCACCATATTTGTGAACAGCTCAAACATGGCGATCCTTCCGGACGAGCGTGAGGAAGAAGGAGGGCAGGTGTTCGCCCCTTGCGGTCAATTCGGCAACGGGGCCGGTATGGAGCAGTGTGCCCTTGTGGAGGATCGCAAACCCCGAGCAGATCTCCTCGGCGACCTCGAGGATGTGGGTCGAGATGAAGATCGTCCTGCCCCTTTTGACATATCCAGCGAGGTAATCCTTGACGAGGTCCTGCATGATCGGGTCGAAGTTGATCAGCGGCTCGTCGATCAACGCAAGCGCCGGCTCATGGATGAAGGCCTGCGTGAACATCAGTTTCTGGCGGGTGCCCCGCGAGAGGTCCTTGCAGAGTACATTTTTCTTGTCGGCAAAATCGAGGAAATCGAACCACCAGTCCGCCTTCGTCGCAATGTCCGGAATTTTCCGGACCGCCGCAACGAACTCGAGATACTCCATAGCGGTGAGGAAACTGGGCGGTGTTTCCTGTTCGGGGATGATCCCAACCTTCCCACGGACACCGACCGGATCCCTGATGACGTCGATCCCGAGCACGGTCGCTGATCCGCCGCTCGGCCGCGTCTGCCCGGTCAGCATCTTGATCATCGTGGTCTTCCCGGAACCGTTTGGGCCCAGCAAGCCGAAGAGTGCCCCTTCTTCAACCAGAAGGTCTACGTGATCCACTGCATGTACATCGCCATAGGTTTTTGATAAATCCCGTGCTTCAAGTACTGTTGTCATTTTATCATTCCGTTGCAGGGAATGCCCTGCCGTTCCTGTATTGCATTTCCTGTCATCGTCTCACTCCCTGATCTTTCACCGTCACGCTTTCAGCCCGTTCCAGATGAAATCCAGGCCCTCTTTTATGATCTTCTCACGTTCCGCCGGGTCTTCCGTGCCGGAGGCCTGTGCGATCAGGCCGGAGAGGGAAGAGGCCACCATGCAGAAAAGGAGCGACGGGTCTGTGTCCCGGATCGCGCCCTCGTGGATCCCGTCCATCACGAGGTCTTTAAGGAAGTGGAAGTGGGAAATGCCCTCCTCGTGGGCGGTCGTAGAAACGAACGGGGAATAGGCGAACTGCTCCATGAACATCAGTTTCGCAGGATTCTGTATTCCCCACACTACTGCATTGATTCCCAGGAGACGGATCCTCGCCTGTGCAGTCTTCTCTGTAGCGAACCCCCGGCACATCGCCTGAGCCGCTTCGCTCTTGATTCGACGGTAGAGCGTGTCGATCAGCTCCTCCTTTGTGGGGAAATAAAAAAAGAGCGTGCCGGTCGCAACCCCGGCCTCTTTTGAGATGAGCGAGGTCGGGGTTCCGAAGAATCCTCGTTCGGTGAAGAGAGAGAGTGCAGTTGCAAGGATCTTTTCCCGGTTCTCAGAAGACTTTTTCCTCTCATCATCCGGCCCTGTAGCTGGTTTCCGGCGACTCAAGGCTTCTCCTCAAACCCTTCAATAGTTTTTTTCTTTCCTGCTGCGTGAATCATAAAAATTTCCTATATGATCCTTTAAGGGTACTTCCAGGTACTTGTGCTGGTCTTCCCCTGGCGTCATGAACCTGGACTGGATCATTCCTTAACCTCGGTTGAGAACATCAATTTGACGAACGGTATCATGAGTTTCGTGCGGAGCCCCCCGAGAGTGCTCCTGATCTTTTTCAGCTCTTCCGGGATTGCGATCTTCTGGGGACAGACCTTTGTGCACTTCCCGCAGTTCCGGCAAAGGGATGCATCTGTGGCCGGTGATCCCATTGCCCCCATCAGCATCATCCCGTACATCCCGCGGGTTATCAGGGAGTTGTTGCCCATATAATAATCGTTGTAAATGGAGAAACACTGGGGGATATTCACCCCGGACGGGCAGGGCATGCAATAAGCGCAGCCAGTACAGCCTACCTTGATCAGCTTCCTGTAAGTACCCGCCACTTCTTCCATCGTTGCAAGTTCCCCGGCGGTCATGGAGCCGGGCAGTGCGTCTTCACAGGTTTTTAAGTTCTCGGCAATATGGGGCTCGTCATTCATACCGGAGAGAACAACAGTCACTTCCGGGTGGTTCCAGACCCAGCGGAGCGCCCATGCCGCAGCGGACCGTTTTGTACCAGCATCGCGGTATATCTGTTCGACTTCTTTCGGGAGTTTTCCGGCAAGCATCCCGCCCCGCAACGGTTCCATGATCATGACCGCGATATTCTTGGTGGCCGCATAGTGGAGCCCCTCGGTCCCGGCCTGGTTTGTTTCATCGAGAAAATTGTACTGGATCTGGCAGAAGACCCAGTTATAGGCATCGATGATCTCCTTAAACGTCTTCCGGTCCCCGTGGAAGGAGAACCCGGCGTTCCTGATCTTTCCGGTTGCTTTGGCCGAATCCAGAAATTTCAGGACACCGAGATCGAAGAGCTTTTTCCACTGACTGGCTTCGAGCCCGTGGAGAAGATAATAGTCAATGTGATCGGTCTGGAGTTTTTTTAACTGGATATCGAGGATCCTGTCCATATCCTCGCGGGTTTTGACACTAAAGGGTGGCAGCTTGGTAGCCAGCTTCACTTTCTCCCGGTATCCCCCCTGGAGCGCCCGCCCGAGAAACCGTTCACTCTCCCCGCCATGGTAGGGAACAGCGGTGTCGATATAGTTGACCCCGTTGTTGATCGCCGAATGGATCTGCCGCGTGGCTCGTTCTTCATCGATACTCATCCGCTTGGTCGCAAGACGCATTGCTCCAAAGCCGAGTGCTGATAATTTATCGCCATTCTTGGGGACTTGCCGGTATTGCATAGTTATCACGCTGGTATAACAGGCTCTAATATCCCGGACTCGATCGACTGACTGATCTAGACTGACTAGTCAATTTATTTTAGATATTATAAAATCTTATGCTAAGCTATGCAGTCCGAACCCGAACCTATCGCTGGAATTTGACGCAAATGGAAAGAATGGCGTGTTTACCTGCCCGGTGTTTGAGATGATAATCGCCAGGGAAACAATGTTTGAGAATGAGTTGCAGCCCCGGTGTGCCATCCGCGGGACCTAATCCTGCTCGGATTCGGGAGAAAAAATCCATAGTATCTGCCGTAAAAATCAGGTGGGATAACTTTGATCATCTGCCGACCCTGACCTGCTCTTTTTCCTGGTCAGAAGATGGATTTGACCCATGGAGAACTCAAGCGGGAAAGCCTATTATGGAGTCCGGAAATAATCAATGCAGTTAATACCGATGGCGTAGAGGTGTAGTGAGATGAAAAAGAACCTGCTGATGTGGGATGAAACACTCTTCCGCGACCCTGAGGTACTGGAGATTGATTATGTCCCGGAGCAGTTCGAATTCCGGGACGCCCAGATGCGCGAACTGGCCTTCCAGATCCGGCCCGGGCTCCGCGGGGGAAGACCCCTTAATACCATCTGCAAAGGGCTTCCCGGGACAGGAAAGACCACGAGTATCCGGAAACTCTTTGCAGAGATAGAAGAATCGACAAAAAAACTCGTGCCGGTATATATTAACTGCCAGATCGATAATACCAAGTTTGCTATAATTTCCCAGATCTACAGAAAACTTGTCGGCCACCTGCCCCCATCATCGGGGACGTCCTTCAAGCAGGTGTTTGATGCCGTCGCACGCATCCTGGTAAAAGAGGAGATTGTGCTGCTTGTCGCCCTCGATGATGCAAATTACCTTCTCTATGAAAATGAGATAAACAAGGTACTCTATACACTTCTGCGGTCACATGAGAGTTATGAGGGAACCCGTATCGGTGTGATCGTGATTGTGAGCGATCTTGACGTGGATCTAACGCGTGCAATCGATGCCCGCGTTGCTTCAGTTTTCCGTCCTGCTGAAATCTATTTTCCCCCATATGAAAATGCGGAAATCCATGAAATCATGAAAGCGAGGGCGATGCAGGGCCTTTTTCAAGGTGTTTTAAATGAAGAACTGCTCGATCTCGTCGTTGAGCAGACCCTCAAGAGCGGGGACCTGCGGGTGGGGATCGATCTTTTAAAACGTGCGACGCTCAGTGCAGAGCGTGCAGCCCGCCGCAGTATCGGGAAGGAGGATATCTGTGGTGCCTATGAAGTCTCAAAATACCTCCATCTCTCTTATACAATAAAAACTCTCAAGGATGAGGAACGGCTGATACTCAAATCATTTGCAGAAAGAGCCGCAAAGGAACATGAGATGAATGCAGGGGAGGTATACAAATCGATTAAAGAATTTCTGTCTATAGGCTACACACGGTTCTATGAAATCATAAAAAAGATGGATGCGATGCGCCTGATAAACCTGGAGTACCGGGACGGGAAGGGGAGAACACGGATCATTACCCTCCGTTATGATCCGCTCAAGGTCCTTGAATACCTCGCATAACGCCGGATCAGTTTGAAAAATATTATCTGTTCCCAAAACCCTCTTTTATGATGCAGGGGTTTTGTAGATGCTGAGTGTTAACGAACTGGCACTGGAGATATTTGAGAATTTAGCCGAAATTCCAGAGGAATTCAATTGTACCTATCATGAACTCGACAACGGAGCACGTATTGTTGACTGCGGTGTAAGCACCCGGGGCGGGTATGCAGCTGGCAGGGCATTCACCGAGATCTGCATGGGGGGTCTGGGAGAGGTCAACTTCCGCATGGGACACATCAAGGAATTTCCCATGCCATTTATTGATGTCATGACCGACTTCCCGTCCGTTGCCTGTCTTGGTGCGCAGAAAGCCGGGTGGACGGTTAAAGTAGGCAACTATTTTGCAATGGGAAGCGGTCCGGCCCGGGCGCTCTCCCTTAAGCCAAAACACACGTTTGAAGTAATCGAATACGAAGACGATTACGACTGCGCCGTGATCTGCCTTGAGAGCGACCACCTTCCGAATGCAGAGGTAATGAAGAAGATCGCAGAGGAATGTCACATCGATGTCGCCAATGTCTGCGCCGTTGTTGCCCCAACGTCTTCCATAGTCGGCTCAATCCAAGTATCCGGACGATGCGTCGAGACGGCAATCTACAAGCTCAACGAACTCGGCTTTGACACCAGAAAAATCATTGCCGCCATGGGAACTGCCCCTATCCCGCCGGTCAGAGGCGCAAAGCTTGCCATGGGTGTGACTAACGATGCAACCATCTATCACGGAAGGATCAACCTCACGATGAAGGCGCCCGAGATCAAAGATTATCTTGAGAAGATCCCGAGTAATAAGTCCAAGGGATATGGCAAGCCGTTCAATGATATCTTCAAGGAAGCAAACTACGACTTCTACCAGATTGACACTTCACTCTTTTCGCCCGCAGAGGTCGTCATCAACGAGCTTTCCACAGGAGATGTGTATCACGTCGGTGCAGTTAATACGGATGTGACCCTTAAGTCGTTTGGTCTCGTCAAATAACTTTCACAGCATATATACGGGCCGATCTTCGGACGGTCCGGTTCCTTTTATTTCCCGGGTAATCCGCGCCCGATTCAGCTGGTGTTTCCTGATCGGGTCCCAAATCTCATTGCACTTAATGATTTCAGCCTGGGAATCAAAGGGTTATAAATTCCCCCGCTCAATATTCTGTTATTTCCGGGATCATCGCTGATGAAACCTGACCGGACCGATATGAACCTGAACAAGGAGGCACCATGGAACTGAAAGGCAGCCAGACAGAAAAAAATCTCCTCGCGGCATTTGCAGGAGAATCGCAGGCACGTACGCGGTACAGTTTCTTTGCAAACACCGCAAAAAAGGAAGGGTACGAACAGATATCCGCGATCTTTTTAGAGACTTCTGAAAATGAAAAGGAGCACGCGAAACTTTCCTTCAGTCGCTTAAAAGGTGGCGACGTGGAGATTACCGCCACGTATCCTGCGGGAATAGTCGGGACGACCGCCCAGAACCTGAAGTTATCCGCTGACGGGGAGAAAATGGAATGGGGCACCCTTTATCCATGGTTTGGAAAGGTTGCAGAAGAAGAGGGTTTTCCGGAGATAGCCCGGACATTCCGGCAGGTCGCAAAGGTAGAATCATATCACGAGCGGCGTTACAGGAAACTTCTTGATAGTCTTGTCCTGGGGGAGATTTTCAAAAAAGCTGCCCCGGAACACTGGAAATGCCGGAACTGCGGGTACGTCCATGAAAGTCCGGAATCACCCCTGAAATGTCCTGTATGCGACCATCCAAGAGCATATTTTGAGTTGTATCGTGAGAATTACTGAAACATTTTTCTGCATGCAAAAAATCCAGGAAGAATCTGATATATGAGCATCCGGTGTTGCTCCCATAAAAAAGACGCATCCCGGAAATGACAGAGAACAAAAATACAGTGTATTTCTAATATTACATACTGCGTGCGCCTGAACAATCTTCCGCCTATTACCAGCTGGTCATTATCAGCATTCGTGAACGGTATCAATGCCGTATCAAAGCGGAGATAAAATGGCAATCGGGAGGTTTAACCTCCAGATAACCACCGCTTTCAGGCCGACCATGCGTTTATTCTGCTGGCAATCCCTCTTTTTCGATGTGGTGACCTATGGTCATTCCATAGAGGGCTTCCAGATCCCAATGGTGTTGCCTTCCGTGTCCTGGATAATTGCGGTGAAACCCACGGCCTCGATCTTCATTATTGGCATAACCATCCTGCCGCCGAGTTTTTCCACCTTTGCAATTATCTTGTCAATATCTTCCACCATTACATAAGGCATGAAAGGTGTACCGGGCATCTGCCGTTTGTACATTCCCCCCATGTTCAGGGTTTTTTCCTGTGCCTCACCCGTGATTATGTCCTGGTACTCCATGGTTTTCAAGGCTGCGCCGGGAGTCTTAGTCGTCTCGATTTTCCATCCGAATAAGGAATGATAGAATTTCTTTGCACGTCCGACGTTGTCAGCGGGCACTTCGAAATATGCAATGTTTGCCATGGGAGCATGATTTATCAGAAATGAATATATGATTTTTGATAGGGGCAACTTTTACAGGTCCGGCGGATACAATAAAATTTTTTTTCACTAATAATTAAATTGGTTTGCAGGGCAGGGTAATCCTGAATTTTTTTTAATTATATTCACACCGCATACCACGTCTTGTATATTACTGGGGTGACAAATATCTGATCAGGAACGTTTCGGGATATGATTGTGATCGGTATCGACCCTGGGCTTGCGCGAATGGGGTATGGCGTGCTTGAGGTGACCAGGGGGGAGGCACGCGCAATCTGTTATGGATGCATAGAAACATCCGGAAAGGATCTTCGCGCTTCAGAAAGATTATTAAAAATACATACTGAAGTCGGGATACTTTTTGAGAAATACCAGCCGGCTCATCTCTCTCTTGAGAAATTATTCTTTGCCAGGAACATCTCCTCGGCCATGGGTGTGAGTGAAGTACGAGGGGTCATCCTTCTTGCTGCTGAACAGCGGAATATCCCGGTAGCAGAATACACCCCCAACCAGGTCAAGCTGGCAGTCACCGGATCCGGGCGAGCTGACAAGCGTCAGATGCAGGAGATGATCAAGCGGTTGCTCCGGCTCACTGAAATTCCTACTCCCGATGACGCTGCTGATGCCCTTTCGATTGCCTTATGTCATATCCATATCATGAGATAGTACAATGATCGCGCATCTCCATGGTGAACCGGTTCTGACGGGTGACAGGTGGGTAGTGATCGACGTTGGTGGAATCGGGTACCAGGTGTATGTTACCCAGCCCGCTCTCCAGGTACTGGCACACACAAAGCAACCTGTCAAACTCTTTACGCATATGGCAGTCCGCGAAGATGCGATTACCCTGTTCGGCTTCATGCACCAGAGCGAACTGGAGATGTTCAGGATTTTGATCGGGGTTTCAGGGATTGGCCCTCAGACTGCCCTTAACCTTCTCTCCCAAATCGGGATCGAAGAATTCGTGATGGCGATCTTAAACGAAGATGAAAAAGCCCTGACACGGATCTCCGGGATCGGTGTCAAGAGTGCAAAACGTCTGATTCTTGAACTCCGGGATAAGATGAAGAACGTGAGCAAGACCATGATTTCTGGATATCCCGGGAGGGCACACCCGGCGGTTCATGACGCAATAAGTGCATTGGTCTCGCTCGGGTTTGCAGAAAAAGAGTCGCGGGATGCAGTCAACGATGCGGCTATCGCGCTGAAATCCCCCACCGTGCAGGAACTCATCAAGGCGGCACTCGTAAAAATGAAGGACCGGTAAAAGAACCATGACCGAGAGGATTATCTCACCGGAACCGCTCACGGAGGAAGGAGACGATCTTACCATTCGTCCGGCGCGGCTGGATGAATTTGTCGGGCAGGTGCAGGTAAAAGAGACCCTGAAGATCGCAATCGAAGCAGCACAAAAACGTGGCGAACCCCTGGACCATATCCTGTTCTCCGGACCGCCAGGGCTTGGCAAGACCACGCTAGCTCATATCATCGCCCATGAAATGGGTGCTGATATCCGGGCAACGACCGGTCCGGTTCTGGAAAAGCCGGGGGATATTGCTGCCCTCCTCACGCCATTAAAAAGGGGAGATATCTTGTTTATCGACGAAATCCACCGGATAAATCCGGTAGTTGAAGAAGTCTTATATCCGGCAATGGAGGATTTTTTTATCGACGTGATGATCGGCGAAGGCCCGAGTGCGCGATCTATCAAGCTGAATCTCGAACAGTTCACCCTCATTGGGGCAACCACAAAACAAGGACTTTTAAGTGCGCCCTTCAGGGATCGTTTCGGCATTATCTCCAGGCTCGACCTGTATTCGCCTGGTGAACTGGTGAAGATCGTAATACGGAGTGCTTCCATTCTGAAGATACCGATAACTGACGACGGAGCAGAGGAGATTGCAAAGCGGAGCAGGGGGACACCACGGATTGTCAACCGGCTGCTGCGGAGGGTAAGGGATTATGCCGTTGTCAAAGGTGATGGTACCATCACGCGGGAGATCACTTCAAGTGCGCTTTCCATGATGCAGATCGATGAACTCGGCCTGGACGACCTGGATCGTAGGATACTCTCGGTGATAGCCAGGGATTTTGACGGAGGTCCTGTCGGTGCAAAGACTATAGCGATCTCGGTTGGGGAAGAGGTGCGGACTATCGAGGATGTGTACGAACCCTACCTGATCCAGATCGGGTTTCTCAAACGCACCCCGCAGGGAAGGGAGGTTACTCCGGCAGCTAAGAAACATCTCAATAATCCGCAGAAGACGCTGGTGTAGGCGTTCTTTCAAACCTGTTTCTGCGCTTTATTCTTATCAGTCCGTAAATGGATGTTCCCGTCTGTGAATTTTCCATTGAATCTAATACACCAAGAGGTTCCTTTCAGGAAATTTATATTAAAAATGTGAATGATACCAAAACTTTCGGTGCTGGCGTTCACCGTTCTACCCAAACCCCTCTGTACTCCCTGGTCGCCACACACGGCGTTATCACCAGATCCTCAACATGGATCAACGTCTCCTCAAAAGCCCGGATACTCCTCACAAAATCCTCCAGAGACGCAGGAAAGCTCTCGGTGACCATCATCACCGAGCCGTCTGGCATATTCCTTACGTACCCGTGAACGCCGGTCACATGTGCACAACGTGCAACAAAGCACCGGTCCCCACTCTCTGAACCTTCCCTTTTGCTACTGCGGTAATCCGCTCCATAGTACGGACATGGAAATAGCTGGCTTTACTGCGTTTCTTTAAAGCTTTGCTATCGGCGCTATCACGGGATCGCAACCTCCACAGCAGCATTGTAACGGGAATCGAAAAGAGTCCGGACATGATTACTGAAGGATTTCTCATCCTGCCTGCAACAAGCAGCCAAATGCGCTGGATCCTCTCCTCCCTATACAATAGTTCATACATTATCTGCGGTGATATATCATTACCGTAAAAAGGAGAGGTTTCATGTGACCGAACTATTTTTTATCCCGGGGATGTGCGTCATTGTTCTTGTTGCTTCATTGCTGGTTTCTGGTTGCACGACAGGTTTCCCGGACGAAAATCCCGATATCACGACGGCGCCCGTTATTATGACACCCGGAAACCATGACAGGGGAGAATGCGGTTTCACTCCCTGCCACGGCCTGGATCTCACATGCGGGCCGGAGATACCGGAGATCTGTACCGAGGTATACCAGCTCGGCGACAAATGTCGCCAGTTTGCGAATTGCACTATCGATAGTGAGCGGACCTGCCGGATCGTAAAGACTCCGGAATTTGATACGTGCAAATCCTGTGTACTACTGTGTCTGAATGAATCCCGGAATGATCCATCAAAGTCGTTTGCCTGCGAGGAGAAGTGCTAAGCCTTTAACAGGCAACTGCCAGAAGTATTCACTCTGTGTCTCATTCCTTCTTTTTCATTGTCAGCAGGAACGGGAGCAGCATTACAACCGCAAGAATTCCCATGAACTGAAGGAAGAAATACAACAAAGCCTCGCGGCCCATATCATAGAACCTGAGATCCACAGACATGGTCCTGTTCCATTGGATCAGGGTAGTGTTATCCGCAAATCGCGTGACATTGCCGCCGGGGCTGATGCCAGCCAGGAGCGGGTTTTGCACTGCAAATTCCTGGGGAAGTGTAATATTGACATGATAAGGACTCTTGAATGATGCCTGCAGGTGGTTATCACGAAGGGGCGAAACGTACGATACGGTATAATTCCCTTGTTCGAATATCAGGGCCATGACATTACTGGTAAATGAGGGGCCGCTAGTATTGAACAGGCAGGGAGAACAATTCCCAAAGAGCTGGACGTCTCCAACGATAAGTGGCACGGGTTCTCCGAGTATTCCAGAGTCAACAAACTCATACCGTGATGCATTTTCGATCTCAATCGATGCCCGGTACGCAGTCCCGTTGGGGAAGATTATATAATCAGCGGAGAGTGCAGTCACTTGTGAGACTGCGATCAGCGTGATTATAAGTGCAGCGCAGAGAGCAGAGATGGCAGATTTGCGTCGATCTCTGTCGGGGGTTCGCATTGTCTTATCACCGTATCCGGGTCCTTGAGCAGATGCCCGGTCACAACGCAGACAATCCGCTCATCCCGGTCAATCATACCCCGTCCCACCAGTTTTCGTATTCCTGCAACCGAAGCAGCCGATGCCGGTTCAACACCAATACCCTCCTTTCGGGCGAGGTCCCGCTGCATCATCAGGATCTCCTCATCAGTGACCGACTCGGCAAGCCCACCGGTCATCCGGATTGCCGTGAGAGCTTTTTCCGCGTTCACAGGTGCACCGATACGTATGGCTGTCGCAACAGTTTCTGGGTGCAACTCCGGAATCACCTCCGGGAGGTTCTCACGGATTGCACGCACGACAGGGCTGGATCCTTCCGCCTGGATCCCAGTCATCATCGGCAACCGCTCCATAAATCCCAGTTCCTGCAGCTCCAGAAATCCTTTGTATACCGCCGATATATTTCCTGCGTTGCCTACCGGCAATACAAACCGGTCCGGGATCTCTCCGAGCTGATCGAGAGCTTCAAAGCCAATGGTCTTCTGCCCCTCAAGGCGGAAGGGATTAATGGAATTTAACAGGTACAACCCATGGGATAAACAGAGATCGTGCGCCATCTCGAGAGCGCGATCAAAGTTACCGCGGATGGATATTACCTTTGCCCCGTGCATAAGTGCCTGCGCAACCTTGCCCACTGCAACTTTTCCGGCAGGGAGAAGAACAACTGCCGGAATCCCGGCTTTCGCTGCGTAGACCGCAAGGCTTGCCGATGTATTTCCTGTACTTGCACAGGCGACACTTTTTTTGCCCAGCTGGAGTGCCATCGAGACACCTACGGTCATGCCACGGTCCTTGAATGAACCGGATGGGTTCATGCCCTCGTGTTTTACATACAGGTAGTTCAATCCCATTTCCTTCCCGAGCCGTTTCAGATGGTAAAGGGGAGTCCCTCCTTCCTGCAGGGTAACAGGATTGATCCGTACCGGGAGCAGTTCACGGTAGCGCCAGACCGAGAGCGGCCGCTTCTCCCATATTCCTTTGGTTATGGTAATTTCATCCACACGGTACTTGACGGCAAGGAGGTGACCGCATTTATTACAATTATAAATGATCTCGTCAGCGGGATACGTGGCTCCACAGTTGACGCACACGAGATGGTACATGAAATAGTATAGGTCTGCCGGATACATATAGGCGTGCGGTTACGCCCGTTAAACGGGTTTACCACATGAATAATTTCAGTCGCTTACACCGGAAATCAAGACACGATCCTCAATCTGCAATATCTTTTTTGCCAAGGAGTACGTGATAGAGTTCATCCCTGCAGTCTTTTCCTACCGGGAATGCACTCCGTAGCTTCTCCACTTCTCCGGGATCAATATCCGAGAAGAGGAGTTGCTCTGCCGCATTTGCACGGCTGACTATTGCCCCATGCGGATCTGCAGATATTGATGCACCGGTGTACGTGTCAACCGGTGTCTTCCCGGTTGTATTAACCCCCACAACATACATCTGGTTTTCCGCGGCTCGTGCGGTGACAAACAGCTCCCAGTACCTTATCCGGCTTTGTGGCCATGCCGAAGGAACGAAAACTGCTTGGACCCCCTTATGGGCATATATCCTGAACAAAGCCGGAAATCTCAGATCATAACAGATGGCAATACCGCAGGTGAGAGAACCAATTGAAAATATACCCAGTTCGCTTCCTGGAATAAACATACTCTCCTCGTGCGATGGAGTGAACAGGTGAATTTTTGCATACGATGCAAGAATCCTGCCGTCACTCCCTATCGCCAGTGCTATATTTTTCGGGAATGGACTGGATCGTTCCCGGAACGATCCCAGAATGGCGATCTTGTTATCTTTTGCATTTCCCCGCAGTGCCGTAACGATACTTCCGTTCATGGTCTGGATATTTTTTTGGGATGCCGGATCCCAGCCGGTTGCAAACTGTTCAGGAAAACAGATCAGCTTTGCACCGCAGTCAGCCGCATGCCGGATAAATAGTTCCGCCCGGGCGAGTGATCTTTCCGGGTCTTCCCAGCTGCTCGTGAACTGAGCACTACACACTCTGACAGGTTCGCGGGCATCCGGCCAGGAGCATTCATTACCGGTCATAGGTCGTCGGAATCCCAGCGGGTCATCACACCACATTCTTTTTTATTCCCTGCCTGTTCAGCAGCAGTCTGCGGGAACTGCGGCATCTTCCCTGTCATCCCCCGGCAAACAGCGGGAAGGCGAGTCTGATACCATTGATAACAAACTGCACCGCGATTGCAATGAGCAGCATACCCATGAGGCGGTTGATCGCCCGGTACTCTCGCTGCCCGATCTTTTTCATAATATAATCTGAATTTCGCATCATAAAATACGTGATAACGATGGAAATCACGATAGAGGAAAATACAATTCCAATCGCGATCGGGGTTATGGTGATAGCTTCATTCATAAGTACAATCGTGGTCGTAATCGCTCCCGGTCCCGCGATCATCGGAATAGCAAGGGGCATCATAGCCACGTCCTCCATATCCCGTGATTCGTACTTCTCGGTTGCGGTAAGTTTTGTGCGGGATGTCTTTGCATAGACCATTTCCATACCAATGCCAAAAAGCAGTATTCCACCAGCAATCCGGAATGCCTCAAGGGTGATACCAAAGAGCTGGAGGATCCATGTTCCAAGAACGGCTACGGAAAGCAGGATTATAAGGGCAAACCTGCATGCATCTTTTGCAATAGCATTACGGGCAGATTGATCCATCGTTGTCGTAAAAGATACGTAAATAAGGGTAGCACCGAGTGGATTGACGATAATAATGATAGACGAAAGGGACAACAGTGCAAAACTAAGGACGTCGCCTGCCATTAAGCATAGTGCAGTGTCAATGAGTAATAGAGATTATGGTTCCCTGTAATGATGCGAAAAAAAGAGAGGTTAATATTCGTAGATGACTGATTCATCAATCCGTGTAAAGGTCACCATTTCATTTTGTTGGAAGTGGATCCCAATCTCGCGGGATGCACTTTGCGGTGAGTCAGACCCATGAATGACGTTCCGCCCTATGTCAATGCCGAAATCGCCCCGTATAGTCCCGGGTGCCGCTTCCTGGGGATTGGTTGCTCCGATCAGGGTTCGGACTATCGTAACCACATTCCTGCCCTCCCAGATCATCAGAAAACAGGGGCCGCTCATGATATAATTTTTTAGGGACGGAAAAAATGGCTTTGCAAGGTGTTCCTGGTACTGCTCGGTTACCCGCTTTTCAGGCAATTTCTCGAAACGTACCGCAACAAGTTTCAACCCTTTCGCTTCGAACCGGGAAACAATCTCGCCCACCAGACCGCGTTGAACCCCATCGGGCTTGATCATAACAAAAGTGCGGTCCAAGGGAATCTCACTCCTTGCTTGCAGCCTTTTTCCCGGTAACGGTCCACGGAACGCGGCGCGGGACCCGTCCGAGCTTGTGATTGTTCTCGCACTTTGTGCTGCAGAAGTAAAAGATCGTACCATCTTTTCTTACATACATCTTACCGGTACCCGGTTCGATCTGAATGCCACAAAAACTGCAGGGGTGTTGTTCTACCATCTTCTTCACCGTCTTGACATTTTCTTGGCTTCGCGTTCAGTTTCAAGGAGCATGACAATATCTCCTTCACGGATAGGACCAACCGTATTTCGGGTTATAATCCGTCCCTTG
>Ga0326726_10000911_pt1 | contig 27186 bp, 23 predicted proteins | sample MHFenrmetagenome_2_FD_207603 | JGI IMG/M metagenome (GOLD analysis project Ga0326726, IMG submission 207603) | Lab enriched peat soil microbial communities from Michigan Hollow, Ithaca, NY, United States - MHF15MN | ecosystem: Environmental > Terrestrial > Soil > Wetlands > Peat | place: USA... | reverse complement strand
TCTGCCGAGACCGGTCTAACAACGCTGTGTCTTGGGTGGGGCCACATGTCCCAGTGTTGCTATATCGATACAGCTGCATCGATCAAGGACGAACTAGCGCTGACGCAACCAAGCGAACCGGGCACGCAAATTGAAAGTGGCATTACACCTGGGTATAAATGGAACACGTCAGCATAAGAGGTAACGCAGGCGTGGGAGGATCCACGAACCATGGCTGAGCGAAATACGGAAACGGCAGGTCAACCCCGAGAGCCGAGGGCTGCCTACAAGAGGAAACGAGTCATCCTCCCCTTGTTGATGCTGGTGCTTCTCGCCGGAGCGGTCACCGTCTACTGGTATGTCTACCTGCGGGGCTACATCGCGACCGATGATGCGTTCATCGACGCCGATCCGACCACCATTAGCTCGAAGATCTTGGGGCGTGTGACGGAACTGGCGGTCGGCGTGGGTGACAGCACGAGCCTGGGTCAGTTGCTGGTCAAACTGGACGACAGCGACCTGAAGGCGCAGGAAGCACAGGCGAACGCCGCGTGGGAATACGCTCAGCAGAACGTGACCGTCGCCCAGATCGGTCTGGGACGGGCCCAGGAGGATTTCGACCGGGCCTCTTACCAATTCAAGGACAAGGTGATCACTCACGAGCAAATCGATCACTCGCGCAAGGCGTTGGAGCTGGCGAAGGCGCAGTACAATGTGGCGCAAAGCCAGGTGAATACGTCAAAGGCGCAACTCGAAGTCACGCAAACCCAACTGCGCAACACCCGCATTGAATCTCCGTTGTCCGGGATCGTCGCCAAGAAATGGGTCGTGCTGGGCGACATCGTTCAGGCCGGGCAACCGATTCTCACCCTGTACAACTTGAATGACCAATGGATCACCGCGAATTTTGAAGAGACCAAGCTCGCCTCCATTCAGCCGGGCGACAGCGTCGAGATATCCGTCGATGCGATACCGGATCGCATGTTCAAAGGAAGAGTGGCGCTGGTGACGCCGGCGGCGGCGGCGCAGTTCTCGCTGATCCCCCCCAATAACGCCTCCGGAAACTTCACCAAGGTCACTCAGAGAATCCCCGTCAAGATCCTGTTGGACGAACCCCACTCGGATGATCCCCAGGGAAGACCGACGCTTCTTCCCGGAATGTCCGTGGAAGTCAAGATCCACGTGCGAGGGCGATGAGGCATGCTCGCCGCGCGGTGGTCACGATTCCGTAAGAAGCTGCTTGAGGACTATCCGCAGCTCCAGCCGGATCATGCCACCTATCGCTGGCTCGTGCTCTGCGGCGTCATGATTGCCACATTCATGGCGGTGCTGGATGTGACAATCGTGAACGTCGCGCTCCCGAAGCTCATGGCTTCGTTCGGGGTCTCGGTCGATCGCGTGGAGTGGATCTTGACCGCGTACCTATTGATCTTCGGCGTCATGCTCCCAACCTCCGGCTGGCTCGCGGATCATCTGGGATACAAGCTAGTCTTCACAAGCGGGTTGCTCCTATTCACACTGGGTTCATTCTTATGCAGCCTCGCCTGGGATTTCAACGTGCTGCTCGCCTTCCGGGTGCTCCAAGGAGTGGGCGCCGGGGTCCTGATGCCGGTCGGGATGGCGATCATTACCCGGGAATTTCCGCCCGAGAAGCGGGGTATTGCGCTCGCCTTCTGGACCATAGCGGCATCGGCCTCGGTGTCGCTCGGCCCCTGGATCGGCGGCTATTTGATCGACAATTACTCCTGGCACTCGATCTTCGACGTGAATGTCCCGGTCGGAATTGTCGGCATGGGAACGGCCGTCATCATTCTCCGTGAGCGGAAGGCGGCCGCAGCCCGTTCCTTCGACGTAGTTGGCTTCCTGTCCTTGGCGGCTTTCCTGACCTCGTTGTTGCTGGCGCTCTCCAACGGCAATTCGGCTTGGAACACCGGGGGCTGGACATCGAACTACATTCTAAGCTGCTTGGCGATCTCACTCGTGTCCCTGGTGATCTTCCTCATCACGGAGTTCAGCGTCGAGCATCCACTGATCGAGCTCGATCTATTCAAGAACTTCAACTTTGCTGTGAGCAATCTGGTCCTGTTCCTGTTTGGGCTGGGCATGTTCGGGAGCACGTTTCTTCTACCGATCTACCTGCAGAATTCGCTCGGATACACGCCGTTGCAAGCGGGGCTGGTGTTCCTGCCGGTGGGCATCCTTCAGGGTCTATCCGCGCCGTTGGCGGGTCTCTTCTCTGATCGCTACACGCCCAAGATCCCCGCGATGCTAGGCATGACGCTTATGGCCTTCACCTTCTATCAGTTCAGCTTTCTCTCATTCCTTTCTGAGAGGCATGAGATCATGCTGCCTCTGTATCTTCGCGGTTTCGCCATGGGCATTCTTTTCGCCCCGCTGACCACACTGGCCATAGCGGAAATACCACACCAGAAGATGGCCCAGGCGTCGGGGCTGTTCAACGTGATCCGGCAGATCGGCGGGAGCTTTGGCGTCGCCGTTTTCGGTTCCATCCTGACTCGCCGAAACATTTACCATCTGGCCACCTACAGTCGTCAACTGGATCCCTATTCCGATAGCTTCAAGAATACTGTTACCAAACTGAAGTTCTTCGCTTTGCATGCAACCGGCGGGACAACCGATGCCGCGATCGTCAAGGCCAAGGCGCAGATTGTCTCGTTCGCGGCCAATCAAGCGTTTATCCGGGCGGTCGACGACGTGTTCCTGGTGGCGGGCGCGGTCGTGATGCTCGGCGTGGTGCCTGTACTGTTTCTGAGAACTCACAAGAAGCCGCTGCGAGGGGACGTCCATGCGCGAGTTGTGGTCGCGGCGGCGGACTAAGGTGGATTATGAAATCCTGTTTCTTGACGGTCATCGCTTTGTGGTTCGCACTCGCTCCCGGCAGGGGCGCAGCGCAGTCTCAAGCCGCAGATTCCTTGACGGTACAGGAAGCGATTAGCCTGGCACTTGAGAGTCATCCGAGCATCCAGCAGGCCGAATTCGGCGCCGCCGCGTCGGGAGCAAGGATTCAGACCAATCGTAGCTCGTACGCTCCCGATATTGCGTTTAGTGGTTCGTACGCGCGGATAGGACCGGATCCCTCATTTGACATCCCGGGCCTCGGATCGCTGAAGCTCTTCCCCGAGGATAACTTCGATTTCCAAGTCGGGTTGCGCCAGACACTCTATGATTTCGGCAGGGTTGCAGGCGCCGTCGACTTGGCCCGAGCAACGCATGTCGGCAGCGGCGACTACGTGGAGATGGTCCGATACGGCCTGGCCTACCAGACCATCATGAATTTCTATTCGATCCTGATCCTCCACGAGAACATCGCAGTCCTCAACGAGCAAATCGAAGCACTTCGCCAGCATCTCGACGTGAGCACGAAGAGAATGAGAGCCGGAACCGCGACCGATTTCGACACTTTGACGACACGCGTGCGGATTGCCGCGGCCACGAACGACCAAATCGATGCGTCGCGGGCGCTTCAAACGCAGGAGATCATCTTCCGGCAATTGACCGGCCTACCAGACGAGCAGCCGGTCATCCTGAAAGGGGCGTTCGCTTCTCAGAACCTCACAGCCAACCCGGATTCCCTGCTGGGCGTGGCTCAGGGGGCGCGTCCGGAGCTAGTGCTCGCCCGTGATGCCGAGAGAACCGCGATGGTGCAGAGGCACTTGGTCTCTCTTGGTGACAAACCATCGCTCGTGCTCAATGTGGCGCCGGGTCTCAAGAACGGGTACCTCCCGAATTTGAATACCCTGAAGTGGGACTTCGCCGCCGGACTGGAGTTGCGCGCCCCGATATTCAACGGCCATCGTACGCGGCATCAGGAGGAGGAAGCCGACGCCAACCTGCGCTCTGCCAAGGCACGGGAAGACGACCTCTCGCGACAAGTTGTCTCCGAGGTTCAGCAGGCGTTGGCGGCGGTAAGGTCGAGTTGGGAGAAGATTGAAGCGACCGAGATTCAGGTCACAGAGGCAGAGAGCGCTCTCTCGATGGCGAATGTCCGATATGAAGCCGGTGTGGTGACCAATCTGGACCTGCTTGACGCGCAGACGGCATTATCGCAGGCGAAGCTGATGCACTTGCGTTCCCTATATGACTACACTGTCAGCCTCACGGCCCTCGACAAGGCGACCGGCAAGAAATTGTGGTAGACGGTGTCCGGAGCCACGGCCGATCTTGGTGATCCACCTAAGAGGCTAGGCTAGCCCACTCGGGCGATCGAAATCGCGGCCGTGAAGTCATGGCCAGCACCTTCGACGCCATCGAGCTTCAGAATTCCCTTCCAGGATTTGCCATCACTGCCGGTGCATCGCCACGTGCTATTGCGCGAATTTGGGCTGGCGCTCTCTGAACCCGACTTGGACCACTTCCCTTTCGTAAGCTCTTGCTCAAGACGGTTCATGAGGTCTGGAGCCGCGAGATTCGATTGGCCATGCACGACAAGGTCCCAGTGTTCCGTATCGCCTTCGGTGCGCACGATGTCCCACTTGCCGAGGCTGTCCAATTGGACGTCGGGGATCTGGTGGTCGGCCAGTGCGGCCCGTGCAAAACCGCCGGTCGGCTTCCAATCGACCTCCTCGCCGAGCGCGACCTGCTCCGCGTAGCCAGTGCCAAAGAGTTTGGCGATGACATGCAACGCGCCGTCGATGCCAGCAGAGAGGCCGGCGGTGGTGATGATCTTGCCGTTATCGACGTAGCGCTGATCGTTGACAACTTTGATCTTGGGGTACTGGCTCGCGAGTCTGGGAATGTTGTGATCCGTAGTCGTGGCGGAGAGGCCATCGAGCAAGCCGGCGGTCGCAAGGATGAACGCACCGTTGCAGACGGACATCGTCTGGCTGGCCTTCGCGGACGCGTTTTTGATGTATCGCAGTGTGGCGTCATCATGGCTCGCGCCGTTCACTCCACCGCCTGGAATCACGAGCACGTCCGGCTGCGGCGCGTCGGCAAACGTGTACTTTGGAGTCACAGTCATGCCCATGGAGGTCGTCACGGGGTCCTTCGTCGCGGCTACCGTGTAGACGTTGCAGCCGGCGGCGCCGAACATCTCATACGGACCGGTAAAGTCCAGGATCTCGACGGCATTGAATATGAGGATCGCGACCCTTTTGCCGTCGGCATCATCGGCAGGTCTCGCCGCGGCTGAGTTCGCGTCAATAAGTGTCATGCCGCACACGGGGCAAACCCCAGGGGCGGTGAAGACCAAGGTGTCACACGGCGAGCCGCAGGGCGGGCAAACGTAGTGTGGTTCAGCCGCGGCGGATCCTGCGGCGGTTGCACCCATCAGCACGAGTATCATCAGCATGGGCACGCTGAAGCGGGGCACTGTCCTCACAACGACCTCCTGGAATGGATCGCGACGCCGTCCGGCATTAATTCGGGTGATTGAGTGCGGTTAAACCGCTCGCGGTACCGTCCCGGCGGGACGCCGAGCGTTTGCAAGAAGGCTCGACGCATGGATTCGGTAGTGCCCAGTCCACTTTTTGTGCACACGGACTCGAGCGGCTCGGAGGTTTCTTCGAGGAGCCGACGGGCGGTCTCGATGCGGACGGACGCGACGAATCGCCCGGGCGTCGTGCCGACCTCTCGGGCAAATATGCGTGCAAAATTGCGCGGGCTCATTGCCACACGGCGCGCGAGCCGGGCGATCGAGAGGTCATCGTCGGGATGATCTGCAATGTAGGATTGGAGTCCGCGCAATGGTTCATGCTCGGCGAGTTGCACCGAGAGTTGGGCACTGAATTGCGCCTGTCCCCCGGGCCGCTTGAGGAACATCACCAACTCGCGGGCGGCCGCCAGCGCGACATCGCGCCCGAAGTCCTCCTCGACCATGGCTAATGCGAGATCCATCCCGGCGGTTACGCCCGCGGAAGTGTAAATCGAACCCTGACGGATGAAGATCGTGTCCGGTTCCACCTGAATTTCCGGGAAGTCGCGGGCGAACTCCGAGCAGTGGTTCCAGTGTGTCGTTGCACGCCTGCCTGTAAGCAATCCGGCTTCGGCGAGCAGGAAGGCCCCGGTGCAGATGGAGGCAAGTCGTCGGACCATTGTCGACTGCCGATGGATCCACCGCAGCAGGGGCGCGTGCGTGCGGTACTTTTCGACACCAAGTCCGCCGGCGATCATCAGTGTGTCAACACCACGTCCGACCTCGGCGATGCCATGATCGGCGTAGAGGCGCAGCCCCGACGATGTGTGAAACCAACCCCGCTTCAGCCCGATGATTTCGACCTGATACGCGTGGTCGGCGCGCTTGCCGTGATCGCATAACCATCGTGACGTGCGGGAGAACACTTCAAGCGGCCCCGTGACGTCGAGGATCTGGACGTTCGGGAAGGCAAGCATCGCAATCCGCATGGAGCTGCGGCCCGCGAGACGGCCGGCGGGCCTTTGCCGGGATTGCACCGCGGTCTTCATACCCGAAGTATGCCCTCCCGGCGAGTTGGCAGCAATGACAATATACACACATTTACTGCCATCTGGTGATGGCGGGTGCATTCCCGTGCCGGCTCGAGACGCCGCGGGGACGCTGCCAATCGGGTCTGGGGGGCGTGACTCTGGAGGGCAGGCTGTGCCGGCTTTGCGCGGTGCGAACAGGAGGCCGCTCGGGTCGTCACGCACAAGCGCACCCATGTGGATGTTATGAGATCAGCAACAGGGCCGCTAACGAGCATGCCAGCATCATCAGCGCTGTCTCCGGCAAGCCGGCGAACGGAATCAGCACCAGACTCCCCAGCAAAGCACCGGAAAACCCGCCGAACAGATCGGCGGCATAAAGAGGCGAGATGACCGAGTCTTGCTCTCCAACGCCCCACAGACTGGCATAGGAAAACACACCGGACACCAGCACCCCGGTGACGAAGAGAAACACGGCGCTGAGCAGCAAGCCCGCTGTCATTCCCAACGTCAGTATCCCAGCAAAACCAGCGCTGACTACGACAAATCCACCCAGCAGCCCAAGCCCGAGTTTTCTGCCGACAGAACGTGCGACACCAGGTGGAGCAGATGGGACCATCCTGAGAACGGCGATCGGTCCCAGCGACAAGCCCGCCATGACAGCCGCCAGCAGGATGCCAACGTTTAGAAAGAGCGCACCGCTGGTGACCTGGTAGAAGAGTATGAGGCCTGATTCCAACACCATCCCGATGAATCCAGCGACGCCAACCAGGAACGCCCGCCGGATCGGCAGCCACCGGCGTGCCAGAAGAAACGCCCCAGCGATCGCCGCCAGCAGCGCAGTCAGAACCGCGATACTCCTCGGCGTCAAGAGGTCCCACGCTCCCGCTTCCGAATTTATCATCGCCGGGAAGAACTTCGACAACCAGATCATGCCGGCGAACCGATAACAAACCGGCTGTGTGTCAGTGTTGGGGGGCGCCGATGTCGACGCCAGTTGCCGGTCCATCTCCTGGAAGCGATCGTTGGTGTACAGGTAGTGGATATAGGGAGGTGTGACCAGCTTGGTCGCGATGTGTCGCCGCTGCAGCTCCTCACTCAGCGCATCCGGGTCGCGTGGCTGATCGACTGGGGAGGCGATGACCACGCTGGCGCGGCCGGGAAGCACGCGAATATCGCGGAAGGCGGGTCGCAGCGCACCGATGATGCTGGCGTCGCGCTGCCTCAGAAATCGGGTCCTGATATTCTCGGATGTCGCCAGGCGGAATGCCAGAATTCCATCACGCCGGAGCGCCGCCGCGCAACGGGCAAAGAACTCGCGCGTATAGAATCGGTTGGACAATCCGGACGTGGGATCCGGCATGCCCAGCAGGATGAGATCATAATCTCTTGCGCCGGTGATGAACTCACGCGGGTCGGCGATCTGAACCTGCACGCCGGGGGCATCGAGCGGCCTCAGGTAATCTGGGGGCAAACACCGGCGCACCAGAGCCAGCAGGATTGGATTCAACTCAACGTAATCCACCTTCTGCGGCGAGTGCTTGAGGATTTCGGCCAGTACCCCGCCCAATCCGCCGCCGAGCACCAGCACGCGCTGGGGGTCCCGGCATTGCAGGGCCGCGAGATGGACAAGCTCTTCGGCAGCGACGTCCTGAGTCTCAAAGGCGGGGACATCGTTCTCAAACACAACAAACTGATCCGCATCACGGGTGATGGTGATGCGACTGTAGGGAGAGTCACGTGTGTCGACGAGATCGGGATGGTTGGCGCGCGTGAGGGCGCGGTCTATCGGCAACGAGAGAATGAGACTAATAGCCAATAACGCGGCGGAAACACCCCACCCGAAGCGAAGCAAGCCGCGCCCGTCCTTGTGCAGCACCATCAAGGCCAAGACGGAGGATAGTCCGCACAGGATGGCGATCGCGAAGTTCTGAATGCCGCGCTCGAGCAGAAGCGTGGCAGCCAGCCCTCCGGTCAGGCCACCGGCGCACTCGATTGCATAGGCCGCTGCCAGTGTCCGGCTCTGGGCGACAAATACCCTCGCGGTCCATTGAAAGAGGAGGCCGAGGACGATCCCCACCGGCGCCAACACCAGAATGACATTGGCAATCTGCAGCCCGAACGGCAGATAAGTACCCGGGATCGCGCCGGAAAAAGCCCGCAGCCAGCGAATGGCGACCACCTCCATCGGGAGCAGAACGGACAGCAAGAGGAACAGCCACGCGATGCTTCGGCGACGGGGCGGGTTTCGTCGACGTCCGATTAAAGCGCCCGCCGCGCTCCAAAGCAGCCATAGGCCAAACGACAGGATGTAGATCAGATCGATACCGTAGAACGCGACGCTGAGTTCGCGCAGAATGACCACCTGACCGAGTATGGAGACGAACCCGATGATGAGCAGCAGCAGGGTCACGGCATGGCCAATTGCTGAAAGGGTCGCGAATTCACGACCGCAGAGATCCTGTCATCGTGAACGGGGCGTCTGCCAACGTCCCCTGGCATCTTCAACGGCGATCGGTCTCGCTGAACACCGTGGCCTGAAACGTGTAGAAGGCCGCCCCGGTCTTCCAACTGCCTGATGGGAGACCAGCCTTCTCGCAGAGATGGTCCAGCAGTTGATCGCGATCCCACCCCTGCTCACCGGCCACCTGCGGGAGAAAGACAGCGGTGTGGCCGTCCTTCTCAAGCCTGACGCCGTCGCGTCCAACCTGGATATCGGCGTACCCCGCGACGAGCTGGTACGGTGTCAGGAGGGAAATCTCGATTGTGACCAATGGCAGCTCCTCGAGGCGAAGCGGCGGGAATCGTGGATCGTTGAATGCCGCTTGCAGGGCGCAATAACCCACGGCCTGGCAAAGCGGCAGATCGTCGGCCATGTGGCCGATGCATCCGCGCAGCTCATCATGAATCTTGAGGGTGACGAAGGCGCCGGCGGGCTGCTCAAGGTCATCGGCAAACCCGCGAGCCAATGGCGCCGTCTCCGCTTCCAGGTACTGCCGGATGGTTCGCCGTGCAAAAGCCAGCAGTGCTCTCTTCCCATCTGCTGAAGGAGTGATCTTGCCGTCGCGACCGCGCGTGACCCGGGCAAACGGATCGCCCGTGTCCTGCAGAGAATCGCCCGTGATGGCGACCGCACCATAGCCAACGACGCGGGTCCGGTCGCCCAGGGCCGTCTCGCCGGAGTTCGCATAGCTGATGATTCGCGCCGAACGTCCACCCAACCGTCGGGCAGCCACCACGGCCGCGAGGATCGGCCCCTCGCCGCAGGCATGGGTCACAAGATTGTGCGCGGCGTCATCGGGTTTGATCTGCATCGCCGTCTGGATGGCCCGGGGATCTAAACTGGCGATGGCACGCAACGTCTCACCGTCGACTCGCAACGCGTCGTCGTAGTCCGGGTAGTGGGACAAATCGGAACTCGCGACAATCAAGGCCCGTCGGTTGCGGAGGATACTCGCCACGGCTTCTCCGCAGCGGGTACACAAATCACGATCCGTCGTCCCAATGATCGCGGGGAGAATGGTCGCGTGAGGAAAGAGGCGCTGCACAAACGGCACCATCACCTCAACGGAATGCTCGCGCACATGAACGTCTTCGTTAAACGTGAAGGCCGGATCGGCTGCGAGAAGCGCGGCCGCGGCGCTCTCGTCGACACGCACTTCGCCCAGCGGCGTCCGAAAGGCGCCACGGGCGTAGACCGAGACACCATGGAACGCGGGCGCCGTGTGATTGGTGCCGAGCAGGACGATCAGCTCATAATCGAACGCCGCCGCCTGGCGGAAGGCATCGGCCGTGATCTGCCCCGAATAGATGTACCCCGCATGGGGAGCAATCAACGCGATTGGCCGGTGGGACGCTGGCGCGAGAGCATCGGCATCGTACGAATCGACCGCATGCGCCAGAGTCGCCGAATCCCCGGGGTAGAACTGTCCGGCGACGCCCGGTGGACGCACGGCGCGTTCGCCGGCGGACGTGAGCGCTGCCGCAAACAAGACTTCACCGCTGGCGAATACGAGCCAGCAGACGGCAACGAGACCTCTCACAGCGCCCTTAATCGGGCATGCTCCATACACCGGCGATCGGCTCATGGCAGAACTTGCACCGTCCCTTCTCGATCTGCATGCTGGTGATGAAGAAGCCGCTCCGCTCGATAACAATCCGTCCGCACTTGGGACAGAGCGTGTTATCGCCCGGATGTCCGGGGACATTCCCCACGTACGGATAGTGCATCCCCGCCGTGCGGGCCATCTCATACGCCTTCTCCAATGTCTCCACCGGCGTCGGTGGCAAATTGAGCATCTGATAATCCGGATGGAAGCGGGTGAAATGGACGGGGACATCCGGCCCCAGTTCCCCGACGACCCATTGAACCAACTCGTTCAGCATCGCTTCTGAGTCGTTGAGTGTGGGCACTACCAAGTTGACGATCTCCAGGTGCACGCCGCTTTGGGCCACCTGCTTGATGCTGCGCAGCACTGGAGCCAACTCCGCACCACTCACGCTACGATAGAACTCCGAACTGAATCCTTTCAGGTCGATCTTGATGGCGTCGAGAACCGAGCACATCTCCGTCAGCGGCGCCTCATTCATGAACCCACAACTCACCAGCACGCAGGCGATCTTCTGCCTACGTGCCGCACGGGCGATGTCAGTGAGGTATTCGATGAAGACAGTCGGCTCGTTGTAGGTGAAGGCGATCACCGGGATGTGCTGTCCACTAGCCGAGGCCACAATCGCTTCGGCTGCGGTGAACGGCACCGGAAAGTCTTCAGGCCGCGCCTGGGAAATCTCCCAGTTCTGGCAGAACTTGCAGCGTAAGGGGCATCCGGCGGTCGCCAAAGAACAGGTTGCGGCTCCCGGGAGGAAATGGTAGAACGGTTTCTTCTCAATCGGGTCGACATGGATGGAGATCGGGCGGCCATAGACCAGACTGCGCAACTCACCGTCGAGATTGAGTCGCGCGCGGCACTGCCCTCTCTCCCCGTCACGCAGAAGGCAATTGCGGGCGCACAGTTCGCACTTCACGATCCCCTGCTTGTGGTCAAACTGGTCACCCGTGACCGATTCGGAAGGATTGTGGCAGGAAAGACAGGGAACGCCGGGCGCATTGGCGGAGATCCAGTAACGGGCACGCGGCGCCTGATGCCAGAGGGCTTCCTCCGGCGATTCGGAGGTCGGCCCGGCCCATGCCGGTGTCACCAGCTGCCGCAGCCAAGCGGGGCTGGACAATGCGATTCCCGCGCCTCCGAGCAGAAGTGCGGATCGCGAAGCGAACTCTAGGAACCCACGGCGGGATGTCGTGTGCCAGAACCGGTTGGGTAAATCCTCGTCTTGGGAAGAGAGCATCAGGCGCCTCCCGCGACTGACAAAGCGCCCCACGATGGGCGCACCGATTATGCTACGGCCTTGCCCCCCCATCGGCAAGTGCCGAGCCGGGATTCTCAGGCTGTACGTTGTCAAACAAATCGGACACGAGCGGACCTCACTCTAAGACTCTCCAACAGAGTGACGTTGCGACTTGTGTGGACACCAGGCGCCTCGAAGATCCCGCTATGCGGCGCTCCTTGGTCGATTCTCCAGCCACAACGCCACGGCGAGGGCGCCCGTGAGTACACAGGCAGCGGCACTCATCCACATCGGTATTACGAGGCTGCCCACCGTCACGGGGACGTGGAGCACAAGGCGGACCAGGTGGCCAACACAGACGAGCCCGAGAAAAAGCGTTGCCAGCACGGTTGCGGGTTTCATGGTTCCCCTCTGTTCGTGTTTTGGGGCAAGTCGCCCGACGGTTCCTTGACCGCTCCTAACCCACTACGGCTCGCGGCAGCAAGAGTCGGCCACCTCTGCCTGCTGCAGCACCCAGACCCATTCGGGCGGAATCCCGATACTCATCCACCGCATCGGTCCGATGCCACGGGCAAAGGACACACTCCAATTGAAATCGAGACAGCGGGGGATTCCCAGAAATTCGCGCGCATCAATGGAATCACCAGGGGGTCTCAGGAACAGCGGGGTGCGATCGAGCATCCGCAGTGAATCGATGCAATCCATTGGACCGATGTACCATTTCCCGCCTTGCGGGGCCTCAAATGAGAAGAGTGCTCTCACACTGTCCTCGGGGCTGAGGCGCCACAGCAGGTTTCCGGCCGTGTCAAACCGCCCCCAGAAAGAGCCGCCCGTCGCCTGCCACGGGGCGTGAATATGGTAGTAGGTCCGACCCTCGAGGTTGAGCGACTCCGAAATCGTGATCGTGTCTCGTCGTACTTCCTCGCCGCTGATCATCTCGGCAAACACCCAACGATTGCCGGTTTCCAAAGGGAAGAATGACGACGAGGCGGGGCGCCAGCCTCGTTTGGTGTAGGAGGGCAGAATGGTGATCGGGATCACCGTAGTGCCGGAGTCCGTGTTCCGGTAGACGACGAAGTACTCGCCCCCGGGAGGTGCGTCCAGATGAAGATAGACGCTGTCGATGCCGGGACCATGCGCGCACGGTTCGCCACGATAGTAGAACTCGAAGCTGGCGAAGGCCCGGAGCGTGTCGGCCGTGACCGTCAGACCAGCGGAGTCCAGCCGATTGCAACCACCGGGGTAATGGCACACAAGCAGTATGCTGTCGCCTGATACCACCGGACCGCCGACAAGCACGGTGTCAATCAGCATTTCCTTGAAGTAGCTGTAGTGCTTCTCGCCGTTCGGGCTGTGGTCGCACGAAGCCACGATCAGTGCGGACAGCACCATTCCGACGACCCCAGAAAACACTGCCGCCAACCGCCGCACGAGCACCTCCCCCTATGCAATTGTGACAGAATCAAGAGGGACAGCAACCCTCATAGGCAAAGATACGAGGCGGCGGCGTGAAGGAGCAAGAAATCGCTGCATTGCTGAGTGAAAGCGACGGGTATTTGAAGGACCATGGACAGCTAAGGCGCCGATTCACTTGGATCAAGTGAGAGACTCCGCCTGTCGTTGCTCTGCCTCGTGCCGATCCAAGTTTGATTTGACAATCTCTGCCGCGAGTCGCGCGCCGAGGGCAGATTCTGGTCCGTGCCCGGCGTCATTCCTTCGCCACCCGGCTCTGCCACAAGATGGATGACCTCTCCCTGGTGCCGAGGGCGCTGGCGCGCCGGCAGGTCGGGACGCCAAAAATCCATACTCGACTCACCGACGCATCGCAGCGCCGCAGTTTTGTACGTCTCTGAGAGCCCTCTCGAGCAAAGCTCATCTCGAAATCTGATTGTCCGGGATTCCGAGATCGAGTACCCTCTGCCCGCGACAGTGATCGCCCAAGGTGTTTTCATCCGGAGGAGAGTTCGATGAGCAAAACAAGATGGATCTTCTTCACCGTTGTATTGGGAGCCTGCAGCCTCCAGATCGCGTCAGCAGCGCAGAAGCCACCCGCGGCGATCTGGGACGACGCGGCCACGCGAGAAGTTCGTCGGGTTCTGGACAAGCAGATGGATGCCATTGTCGCGATGGATTCCGCCGGGGTCGATGCCGCGATGGGCAATGATGTGTCAGGATTCGACATCGACATGGACGGTAAACCGGTGCGGATGGGGTCGCGGGCTGAGGCTGTCCGCTATTTCAACGATATCTTTGCCTGGGCCAAGAAGACGGGCGCAAGACTGAGAGTTGACCGGAAGTCCACCGACTGCCATGCGACCCCCACTTTGGCCGTCTGCGCCTTGGAGTACGACTTTGTGGCGATGATGCCAGACAGTAGCACAGTGGCGCAGCCCACACGGACGACGGTCGTGTTGCGCAGGAGTGACGACGGCTGGAAGTGGGTGCAATGGCACTCGTCCTTCTCAGCCCTTCCAGCTCCGTCGGCAACACCGGGTGCGAAGTAGCCGCCTGCTCCCGGTTCATGGCGTCGGACCAGAACGGTGCAAGTCTGGCAAGTACACCGTGCTCACCTTGGGACCACAGAGCGGTGCCGCAGTCGAGCGGGCTGGGACATGAGCAGAAGAGCAGGGACATGAGAGTCATAGTTTTCGGAGCCACGGGCATGGTGGGTCAAGGCGTGCTGAGGGAATGTCTGCTCTCCCCTGACGTCACGTCGGTCTCGACCGTCGGGCGCAGCGCCACCGGCCAGCGGCACCAAAAGCTGCGCGAGGTCACCCACACAGATTTCACTGACTTCAATCCGCTCGAGAGTGAGCTGACTGGATACGATGCCTGCTTCTTCTGCCTGGGAGTGACATCGGCCGGCAAGAGCGAGGCAGACTACACACGGCTGACCTATGACTTCACGATGGCAGCGGCGTCAACTCTGGCGCGAATCAACCCGGGAATGACGTTCATCTACGTCTCGGGCGCCGGCACGGACACAAGCGAGCGCGGTCGCACCATGTGGGCACGGGTCAAGGGAAGAACCGAGAATGCGCTACTCCAGCTGCCATTCAAGGCCGCGTACATGTTCCGGCCGGGATTAATTCAGCCCCTGCACGGCATCACGTCGCGGACCAAGCTCTATAGGGTCCTCTACTTTGCGGTGGGCCCGCTCTTTCCCCTCTTGAAGGCGCTGTTCCCCGGCACCATGACCACCACAGAGAGGATCGGGCGGGCGATGATCTACGCTGCGAAATGCGGTGCGCCGACGTCAATCTTGGAGGCCCGCGATATCAATGCGCTGGCGGCTAAGGCCAGATGACGCAATTCCATCGCGCGGGGATACTGCCGGATCGGAGCGACCGACTTCTGTGCGAGGGTCAGCAACGAGTCGTCGAGGCGGGACGTGACTTGCGCCTAACTCCGTTAAGTCACGAGACCTCGCAGATCGAATTGTAGCTACCGAAACTGTTGGGAGTCCTGCGAGGATTGTTCGGATCCTCCTGCCACTCAGCATCGACCAGGAACTTGTATTCGTAGGCTCCCTGTGCTAACCGCAGGGTGATCTGCCACAAGCCATCCTGATCCTGGGACAGCACCTGCGGTTCCCAGTCGTTAAACGTGCCGGCGATCGACACGTCTTGAGCCGCTGGGGCATCGAGTGAGAAAACGACGGGAATCGCCGTGGTCTTCCTTCTTCGCATCGTTGACCTCCTGTGTCCGCGGGCGAGATCAAGGTTTGGGCGATGCAGGTCGCAAGCTGCTGTGGCAGCCTTCAAGCGGCCGTGGTCCGTGCGAAGTCGACAAAGCCGCGCTCGACATCGGTGTGAACGAGTCGGACTCGTACCCGATCGCCGACATCAAGACCCTGAAATCCCTGAACAACCCTTCCTTCCACGGTTGGCCGGAGAATACGAACCCACGTTCCCTTATCAGAGGCGCCGGTCACGATCGCGTCGAACTGCTCACCTATCCGCGGCGCCAAGAGCAGAGCCGCGGCCGACTTTCGCACCTGCCGCTCCACCTTTTCAGCATTGTCTTCCTGCTCAGTACAGTGTCGGGCCAGCGCCAGGAGTTCATCGTTGCTGTAGGGAGCCGGGCGGGCAGTGAGAGCCGCTTTCAGCAAGCGTTGCGTGATCAGATCCGGGAAACGCCGGTTCGGCGCGGTGGAGTGGGTGTAATCCTGTACCGCAAGCCCGAAGTGCCCCTCCACTTGCTGGCCGGGGAGCTCGAGGACGTATTCGCCCGAGCCCAAGAGCTTCACGACGGAGAGCGAGACATCGGGATACCGCTCGGGATCAGTCTGGCGCCGCTTCGCGAGGAACGCCTCGAGTGCCGGGGCGCTGGGCGCAGGCGGCAAGTGCTCGCCGAAGTTCGCGGCCAGTTCGACAATCTTCGCCCACCGTGCCGGTGTGCGCAGAATCCTTCGCAATGAGGGGAATCCCTTATTCATGAGATACCGTGCAGTCACACCGTTCGCCGCGATCATGAAATCCTCGATCAATTCCTTGGCCCGGTTCTTCTCCTCCGGCCGGAGGTCAGCCAGCACGTCGCCATCGTACACGGCCCTGGCCTCCAGTGTTTCCAGGCTCAACGCTCCGTGTTGATGCCGCAGTCCTTTCATGGCCTGCGCGACCCGATCCTGGAGGCGGAGTTGCTCCTCGAGACCGTGGACCGCCAGGACGCGCGCGGGCGCAGGGGCGGATCCCTCAAGCCAGGCGGCGACGCTATCATAGGCGAGCTTTGCGCGATTGAGGACAACCGCATGATAAGGTGCCGACTCCCCGACGACGCCGTCCGCACCCACTATCATCTCGATGACAACCGCGACACGCTCCTGATCCTCACCGAGCGACGTCAAATCGGTGGAGAGTTTTTCCGGAAGCATCGGAAAAATCTCAGCCGCCGTGTACACGGATGTGGTGTTTGTCCGGGCATGGTCATCGGTCGCGGAACGTTGTTTCACCGTGGAGTCAACATCCGCGATGGCGACCAGGATCTTCACCTTCCCACCCGCGATCGACTCAGCCACCGTGAGTTGATCGAGATCGCGGGAATCGTCGTTGTCAATCGAAGCCCAGAGCAGGCCCCTCAGATCGCGTATGGAAGAGTCGGCGTTGGCCGTGGCGGCGCTGATGCCGCCGATCTCAGCCATAACGGCGGAGGAGAAGTCCGGCAGCAATCCGCGCTGGATCATCGCCTGTCGCGCGATGCGCTTCAAGTCGTTCCTGGTTGGCATGGCAGACTGATTCATGAGTCGAGAATACAGCCGCGGGAGATCGCCGGACACACAAAATAACGAGGTCCACCAAGCTGAGGGTGCCGGGGCGTGACAGCACACGGTAACAGCCGGGCTGCTGGCAATCGGACTCTTCAGCGCCTCGTTCTTGAACAAGAAACAGTCAGACCCGACTCCCACCGCACCGAGTTTGTGCCATTCCTAACGAGCGGCGATCATCATCCTACGGGAGTGACGTACAACCTCCTGCCGCCCGTCTACCAAGCCGCGGCACTGGGCGATCACTGCATACCGCGTCACGGTCTATCCAGCTGTCCGATCAGGAATTCTGGAGTTGAACAGACGCCCGGGTCCCTGGTGCACAATTCGATGAGCCTTCTCCCAACTTGAATAGCTCCACGGGAGCGCGCTCACTTGGTCTTCATATGCTCGATCACACGCTGGACATAGTCCTTCAGAGTGGGATCCAATTCCGCGGCGTGATTGAGATCTTTGAGCGCCTGATCCTTGTCGCCAAGGGCGCCACGGGCCTGGCCGAGCGCCACATAGGTGTACGCCGACTGCGGGAACCACTTGAGATTGTACTCGGCAAATCGGACACGCACGCCGGCGCTGTCCGGGCCGGCGAGCGTCTCGCCCAGGTCGGGGAGCATGCTCTCACCGAGATTGTAGGTGTCCGTTCCGTAGTAGTCTTTGCGAAGTGCTTCGTACTTTGCGGTCAACGAATCGAACCCACCGGTATGATATGACTGCGTGAGAACATCTTCGACTTGCCAGGGACGAGATTGCCCACGGTGGCAGGTGCGGCAAGTCACGGTGACGTGGTCGGGATGGTCGGTCTTGATCTGGGTTAATTCGGTCCCATTGATCCGATGCACCATCGCCAGCATGACGCGGGCGGTCAGTTTCTCGGGCTTGGCATCGGAGGCAAAGTCGGGTTCGACCCGTCCCTGTCCTTCTTTGGGCTGGGGGCGCACGTGACAGTAGCTGCAGTGCACGCCGAGCGCGTCGGTGAAGCCGTGCATCGTGGCTTCGAGGCTGTCACGGCTGATATCCTTGGGCAGCACTTGGAGATTGGTGAACTTCTCGGGCGTCTGCGCGTTCGGCCCAGAGGCGATGACGATCAGAAATAGCGCGAATACGACCGTGCTGCACGCGATGGCGGATTTCCATCGCTTTCCTTGATTCCAAATCCCCTTCACTGCTCCTCCTGTTGGTTCCCTACGTGGTCCTACAAATCGGGTGCGTCATCACTCGAGGCAAACATGCAAGCCGTCAGCTTCCAGTGGACCGTTGTGTTCGCAATCTAAGAGACGGTTCTGTCAGCTTCAACTCCTGGGCGTGTGGCCCCTTTGAAGTCGTATCGCAGCAAGCATACGGCGTGGGGCTCGTCAGGTCAACGGGCTGTGCCCGGTAGCGCCTCCCTTCACCGACAGGGCAGAATCGCGATGACGGCCTGCCCGTCAGCTACTGACGAACCCACCGGACCCCTCTTAGGGGAGGAAGTCACGCTCCCTGATTGGCAATGGTGTTCCCGCAGCGGCAAGGCTAACTTAGGAAGTGGTCCAGACCGCGGGAAAAGGTCAATTCCCGTGCCACCGCACGGAGGTTGTTCGTCAGCCCTTCGATCCTCATCGGCACGGGGCCGTCTCCTTGTGGCACGACCTCACTCGATCCGAGCAAATGCTCCTTGAAGTCATCTCGCGTGGCAGCAGCAGTGGCAATAGAGGGTTTCGTTCATCCAGGATCATCGTGGTTGATGTGAGGCAATTCCCCGGAGCCAGCCATGCCCGTTGAATTCAAGGACTACTACGACATTCTCGGCGTGGCCCGAAACGCGAGTGACTCGGACATCAAGATGGCGTTCCGCAAGCTTGCCCGCCAGTATCATCCCGACGTTGCCAAAGACAAGACCACTGCCGACGAGAAATTCAAGGAAATCAACGAGGCCAATGAAGTCCTCGGTGACCCGGACAAACGGCGGAAGTATGATGAACTGGGAGCGAACTGGAACCATCCGGAACGGCGGGCAGCGGAGCCGCAGGGCGGATTCGGCGGAGGTTTCGAGGAAGGTCCCGAGTATCGTTTCGATGGAACGGGTTTCAGCGATTTCTTCGAGCAGTTCTTTGGCAGCCGTGGGCACCCGCTGGGCGGGTTTGGCCGAGTCCGGCCGGGTGACACGGACGACAGGTCATTCGCTCAACGCGGCCAAGACATTGAGGGCGATATCCTCGTGACTCTTGACGAAGTCCTGCATGGTTCGACGCGCACGATCCGGCTACAGCGGTCTGATCCGCGCACAGGACACTCGACCGCGGAAACACTGCGTGTGAAAATCTCACTCGGCGTTCGTGAAGCGCAACTTATCCGTCTTGCCGGCAAAGGACAAGAAGGCATCGGCGGAGGCGATTCGGGCGATCTCTACTTGCGCGTCAAGTTCGCCCAGCACCCCGAATTCCGCGTGCAGGGTGCTGACCTGTATCACGACTTGGACTTGGCTCCGTGGGAAGCGGTGCTGGGCGCCGCCATTCGCATCCCAACGCTGGATGGACAGGTGTCCTTGAAGATCCCGGCGGGTACAACGGCTGGGCAGCGCTTTCGACTGCGCCAGAAGGGACTGCCCACAGGCGGCGGGACGCGGGGCGATCTGTACGCTGTTGTGTCGATCCAGGTTCCGTCGCATCTGACCCCAGATGAACAAGCTCTCTGGGGGCAACTGGCGGCAAAATCAACATTCGCTCCGAGGAAGTCCTCATGAGCAAGCGACTTGATTCGGACAGCACCTCAACTCTCGCACTGGAGTTGTTTCAGCCACAGCCAAATGTCTTATACAGCCTCGATGCGGCGGCTAGACTCGCGGGTGTCCCTCGCCGGACCGTACTGATCTACTGTCGTGCCGGACTTGTACGCCCGGTACTTCAGCCACCGTATGGGGTGATGGAGTTCACGGAGGAGGCGATCCGCACCGTGCGGCGTATCGAGCACTTGCGGATGGTGCACGGCCTCGATTTGGCCGTGCTCAAGGGCATATTCGATCTACTCTCTGAGGTGGAGCAGTTGCGCGCCGAACTTCGCTTCCTGCGACACCATTGAGATGAGGAAGACATCTTGAGCCCACTCCAATCATGCGTTCTGGCGATCAACGGGGGATCGTCGAGCATCAAGTTCGCGCTGTACCAGACAGGCGAGTCTCTCGAATGGAGGCTTCGTGGCACGGTCGACCGTATCGGCTTGAGCGGGACACACCTGGTGTTCAACGATCCTGCCGGGAATCAACAGCAGAGCCTGAGCATGGCCGCGTCCGATCACAAGTCGGCGGCAAGTTTCCTGATTGATTGGCTCGTAGAGCACGACGGTTTCGCATCAGTCCGGGCTGTCGGGCACCGCGTGGTCCACGGCATGCAGCACACCGCGCCCGAATTGGTAACCCAAGGGTTGTTGGATGAGTTGAATCACTTCATGCCGTACGATCCAGAGCACCTGCCCTTTGAAATCGAGTTGATCGAGGCGTTCCGTCGGCGTCATCCGGAGCTTCCCCAGGTGGCCTGCTTCGACACGGCATTCCACCGCACAATGCCTCGGGTCGCCGAGTTGCTACCGATCCCACGACGGTTCGACGCGAAAGGCGTCAAGCGGTACGGGTTCCACGGCCTCTCCTACGCCTATCTGCTGGAAGAACTCGCGCGCCTTGGCGACGCAGCAGCTACGACTGGGCGGGTGATCCTCGCGCATCTCGGAAACGGCGCGAGCATGGCCGCCGTGCGCGACGGCAAGAGCATTGACACGAGCATGGGTTTCACGCCGACAGCGGGGATGCCCATGAGCACCCGCTCGGGCGATCTGGATCCCAGCTTGGCGCCATACCTGGCACAAACCGAACGGATCACCGCAGAGCAATTTCACGATATGGTCAACCATCAGTCGGGGCTGCTCGGCATTTCAGAGATCAGTTCTGACATGCGGGACTTATTGGTTCGGGAGATCGCTGACGTGCGGGCGGCGGAGGCCGTGGCGCTGTTCTGTTATCAGGCGAAGAAGTGGATGGGCGCATTCGCCGCGGCCCTCGGCGGACTGGACACGTTGATCTTCTCCGCCGGCATTGGAGAAAACTGCCCGTCCATTCGTGCACGTATCTGCGATGGACTAGGCTTTTTGGGCATTGAGTTGGATGAAACGCGCAATGCCAAGAATGCGGCGGTGATTTCCACGGACGCCAGCCGGGCCACGGTTCGCGTCATCCGCACGGACGAAGAACTCATGATCGCAAGGTCGATCACCCGCGTCCTCCACCTCGGCGCACATCCGGGAACCTAGACCATGCAGACCAACACGCTCACGCCGGATCTGCTCCATAGGATGGATGCCTACTGGCGCGCCGCCAACTACCTCTCGGTCGGCCAGATCTATCTTTACGACAATCCGCTTCTGAAGCGGCCGCTGACGCTTGCAGATGTGAAGCACATGCTTTTGGGACACTGGGGCACGACGCCGGGGCAGAACTTCATTTACGTGCACTTGAACAGAGTCATCAAGAAATATGACCTCGACATGATATACGTTTCCGGCCCCGGGCATGGCGGCCCGGCCGTTGTGGGCAACACATACCTTGAAGGCACTTATAGCGAGATCTATCCCAACATCAGCCAAGATGAGGCCGGGCTTCGGAAGCTCTTTGTTCAGTTTTCGTTTCCCGGAGGAATTCCCAGCCACGCATCACCGGAGTGCCCAGGCTCTATCCACGAGGGCGGCGAGCTAGGGTATTCGCTCAGCCACTCGTTCGGAGCGGCATTCGACAATCCCGATCTTATCGTCGCCTGCGTCGTGGGCGACGGCGAAGCGGAAACCGGGCCGCTGGCCACGGCGTGGCATTCCAACAAGTTTCTCGATCCCGCCACCGACGGCGCGGTGCTGCCGATCCTGCATCTCAACGGCTACAAGATTTCCAACCCAACGGTCTTGGCGCGTATCACTCGCGATGAATTGGAACACTTGCTTCGCGGCTACGGGTGGACGCCCTACCTCGTCGAGGGTGACGAGCCCGAGTTGATGCATGAGGCTATGGCTGCGACGCTCGACATAGCGGTTGAGCAGATCAGAACAATTCAGCAGGATGCCCGCGACCACGGCATCTCCGCGCGTCCACGCTGGCCGATGATCGTGCTCAGTTCACCAAAAGGCTGGACGGGACCGAAGATGGTCGATGGCATGCCGATTGAAGGGACCTTCCGGTCGCACCAGGTACCGCTCTCCGACCCGGCCACCCATCCTGAACACCTCAAGTTGTTGGAAGACTGGCTGAGGAGCTACCGGCCGGACGCACTCTTCGATGAGCAGGGCCGCTTGCGACTGGAACTGGCCGAACTTGCGCCCAAGGGCGAACGACGCATGGGCGCGAATCCTCACGCCAACGGCGGCCTTCTGCTTCGCGACCTGCGGATGCCGGATTTCCGCGACTACGCGGTCGATGTGCCTTCGCCGGGCGTGCGCGGCATCGGCGACACGCATGTGCTTGGGCGTTTCCTGCGCGATGTGGCGAAGCTGAATGAAGAGCAGCGAAATTTCCGGGTGTTTGGCCCTGACGAGACACTCTCAAACGGCTTGGAGGCCCTCTTTGAAGTGACCAGCCGCCAATGGGACGCCGCGACCGTGCCGAACGACGAACATCTTGCGCCTACCGGACGCGTCATGGAAATGCTCAGCGAACACCAATGCGAGGGCTGGCTCGAGGGCTACCTGCTCACTGGACGGCATGGACTCTTCAACTGCTATGAGGCGTTCATCCACATTGTCGACTCGATGTTCAACCAGCACGCCAAGTGGCTGGAAGTTACGTCGCACCTGCCGTGGCGGCGGAAGATCGCTTCGTTAAACTACCTGCTGGCCTCGCATGTTTGGCGTCAAGATCACAACGGCTTCACGCACCAGGATCCCGGGTTCATCGACCTCGTCGTGAACAAGAAGGCTAGCGTCGTCCGTGTGTACCTCCCGCCGGATGCAAACTGCCTGCTGTCGGTGATGGACCACTGCCTGCGCAGCCGCCACTACGTCAACCTCGTAGTCGCGGGCAAACACCCGGCGCCGCAGTGGCTGACGATGGAGGCCGCCGTCAAGCACTGCAGCGACGGCATCGGCATCTGGCAGTGGGCCAGCAACGACCAAGGCGTTGCGCCCGACGTGGTCATGGCCTGCTGTGGCGACGTGCCCACGTTGGAAACGCTCGCCGCCGTCTCCCTGATGCGTGAGCATCTGCCCGAACTGAGAATTCGGGTGGTCAACGTCGTTGACCTCATGAAGCTGCAGCCGCAAACCGAGCACCCACACGGATTGAGCGACATGGACTTTGACCGGCTTTTCACTAAGGACAAGCCGGTCATCTTCGCCTTCCATGCGTACCCGTGGCTGATCCACCGGCTGACTTATCGCCGGACCAACCACGACAACATCCACGTCCGCGGCTACAAGGAAGAGGGCACCATCACCACGCCCTTCGACATGACGGTGCTGAACGATCTGGACCGATTCCACCTCGTGATGGACACGATCGACCGGCTCCCGCAGACCGGTGACAAGGGCATCTCCGTGAAGCGGCAGCTTTCGGACAAACTGATCGAGCACAAGCAATACATCGACAAATACGGCGAAGACCTGCCGGAGATCCGCAACTGGAAATGGAATGTTGATGAGTGAGGCCTTCCCCAGAATTTATCTGGCTCGGCATGGAGAAACAGCCTGGACCATCTCCGGTCAGCACACCGGCCGATCCGACATTCCGCTCACGGATCAAGGAGAACACAACGCGCGGAGTCTGGGCGCGCGACTGAAGGGATTAAGCTTCGCGAGGGTGTTCACCAGCCCGCTCCAGCGCGCGAAGCGGACTTGTGAGTTGGCAGGCTTTGGCGCCGTCGCGAACGTCGATCCGGACCTGATGGAGTGGAACTACGGTCAGTACGAGGGCAAGCGGACAGTAGAAATCCGCCAGGAACGCCCGGACTGGAATCTCTTTCGTAACGGCTGTCCGGCGGGCGAGACTTTGTCTGACGTCAGCGATCGAGCGGACCGAGTGATTGGTCGCATTCAGGATTGTGCGGGCGATGCGCTCATCTTCTCACATCAGGATTTTCTGCGCATCCTGGCCGTCCGCTGGGTGAGGCTCCCCGCCATCGACGCTCAGCACTTTGTGCTCACGACCGCCTCCCTGAGTATCTTGGGTTACGACCATGGGCTGGACCAGCCGGTCATCCGACTCTGGAACGATGGCCGACAATCGGCCGGCGACGATACGCCTGCCCGATAAGCACTCAGCTCCCCAAATGGAGGATATACCTGCTTGCTCTCGCAGGTCTCCCCTCTTGCCAAGTCCGGTCTTCGACAAAGAGGCGCTACTTCTTCAGGAACGGCGTAATCAGGTCGAGCGGGATCGGGAAGAAGATTCTCGAGTCCTTTTCCACCGCAATCTCCGTCAACGTTTGCAGGAAGCGCAGTTGCAGCGTCGCCGGGTTCTTACCAATAATCTCGGCGGCTTCGGCGAGCTTCGCTGACGCCTGCAGTTCGCCTTCGGCGTGGATGATCTTGGCGCGGCGTTCGCGTTCGGCCTCGGCCTGGCGCGCGATGGTGCGCTGCATCTCGACCGGCAGGTCGACGTTCTTCACTTCCACCACCGACACCTTGATGCCCCATGGTTCGGTTTGATCGTCGATGATCTTCTGCAGCTTCTGATTGATCTGATCGCGATTCGCAAGGAGATCATCAAATTCAAACTGTCCCAGAATTGCGCGCAGGGTGGTCTGGGCGATCTGTGAAGTCGCCACCATGTAATTGGCGACATTGACGACGGCCTGATTGGCATCGACGACCCGAAAATACAGCACCGCGTTGACCTTCACGCTGATGTTGTCGCGCGTGATGACATCCTGGGGAGGAATGTCAAATGTGATCGTGCGCAGATCAATGCGTTGCATCCTGTCGATAAGTGGTATCAGCAGGATGATTCCCGGCCCCTTGGCGCCGATCAGACGTCCGAGACGGAAGATCACCCCGCGCTCGTACTCTCTCAGAATGCGGATCGCGTTGCCAAGAATGATCAACGCCACAATTGCGGCTACCAATGGTCCGATCGCGATCATATTCCCATCCATAAAGATCCTCTCCCTGGACGCGCCGAGCCGCGCCACTGCGGTGTGTCGTCACGCAACTCGAACCGAACGTCACCCTAAGCTACGACACAATTTGGCGAGATAACAGACTCATCCGGAGCCCGGCCGTTGCGCCAAGGCAGAGTTCCACGTCGGCAATCTGTGGGGGATCTATCCCAATTTGTCTCATGGGTAAGGGATGCTATCGGTCCACTCTTGACTACCGGGTCATCCGAGTCGTCGGCCTTGACCCCGCTTCATGGCGCGGCGCTTCATGTCATGAGCGCCAGCCACGCCAGAAGTCCGGCCATGGCAGCCAAAGTCACCGGGATGCCCAAGCGGGCGAAGTCGCGGAAGGAAATATTGACCCCCATTTCACGCGCTTGTTGGACTACCACGATGTTGGACACGCTACCGAGGATGATGAAGCTGCCACCCAAACTGTTGGCCATGGCCAGCACGTAAGCCGTTGCCGGATGGGCGACATTGACCGCCTTGACCAACAACAGCACGGCGGCGGAGTTACTGATGACGTTGGACACCCCCGCCGTAACGATCGCGAGAACAAACGGGGATTGGAGGTTGAGGCCTACGCTTGCGAGCCACTGCACAGCTTGGTCGCCGTAGCCCGTGGCTTGGAAGGCGCCGGTTACCACGAACAGCCCCATGAAAAGCACCAGAATCGGCCATTCCACCAGGCCCAGCAAGTCCTGGGTACGAAACTTTGGGCTGGCGAGATGGATTCCGGCCGCGGTCAGAGCGACGATTTCCTTGGGAATCGACGAGAAGAAGAACGCGACGACCAGCCCCAAAATGACCAGACCTTTGATCGTATGTGGACGGTTGAACGGATAGAGCGAAGGCCCCACGCCCGCTGGCGCCGGCTCAGTGGACGCGAGGTTACGGCGCGACATTGCCCAGATGATGGCGTACGCGCAACCGAGGGCAAACAGAACCGGGATGATACACCAGAGCATGTATCGCCCGAAGTCCAGCCCGGCAATCTGAGCGATCATCATGCCTTGAGGGTTGCCGACCAACGTAGCGGCGGCGCCGATGTTACTGGCGACCGCCAGAGCGATCAGAAACGGGACGGGATTGAGTTGCCGGCGAAGCAGGGCGGTGGCAACGACCGGCGCAAAGACAAAACAGACAATGTCATGGTTCAGAAACGCTGACAGCCCTGCCGTCACCAGCATCAGAGTCAGCAGGAATCTTGCGGGGTCCTTCAGCTGGGCCGAAATACCGTTGGCGACCTTGTCGAAGAACCCGGACAGGCGCAGTTGTGCCGACAGGACGAAGAACCCGAACAAGAGCAGGACAGTCGGCCAGTTGATGAAACCGACCGCGGCCGTCGTTGGAAGGCGCGAGAACATCATAATCGCGATCGCACCCAGCAACGCAATTCCGACGCGGTTCAGTTTCAGGCCCGGCACATGGCCCACCCCGATGCCGAGGTAGGTCAATACGAAAATCGCCAAGATCGCAGTCGTTGCGGGCGGAGGGCTGACGCTGGGGTCGCTCATGCCGGGCATTTGGAGCTGGTCACTTTTCGAGGAGTTTGCGCATCGACTGAAGTTCCTTCCGATGGGCCTTGTCCGGTCTTGGATAGCTCATCTTCAGTTCGCCGAGCGTATCGAGGATTACCTGCGAGACGATCAGCCGCGCGTTCTCCTTGTCGTCGGCAGGAACGACGTACCACGGGGCGATCTTGCTGCTCGTCGCCCTCAGCGCGGCCTCGTAGGCGGTCTGGTAGTCGTCCCATCGCTTGCGCTCTTCAAGGTCGGCGTTGCTGAGTTTCCAGTTCTTGTTCGGGTCGTCAATGCGCGCGAGGAATCGCCGGCGCTGCTCCTCTTTCGACAGATGGAGAAAGAACTTAACGATCCGCGTGCCATTGCGATGAAGATGCCCTTCCAAGTTGGTGATCGAGCGGTAACGGTGCTGCCAGATATCGGGGTCGTCGAGGTCCTTGGCCGGCAATCCTTGAGCCCTTAGGATCTCCGGGTGCACACGCACAATTAACACATCCTCGTAGTAGGAACGGTTGAAGATGCCGATGTGTCCGCGCTCGGGCAGACAATGGATCGTTCGCCAGAGAAAGTC
>Ga0326726_10000910_pt1 | contig 27190 bp, 12 predicted proteins | sample MHFenrmetagenome_2_FD_207603 | JGI IMG/M metagenome (GOLD analysis project Ga0326726, IMG submission 207603) | Lab enriched peat soil microbial communities from Michigan Hollow, Ithaca, NY, United States - MHF15MN | ecosystem: Environmental > Terrestrial > Soil > Wetlands > Peat | place: USA... | reverse complement strand
ATCTGATAATCCCGAGCCTGTCGGTCAGCTCCGATTTGCCGAAAACGCTGAAAAACCGGCCCTTTCGGCTGGCACATTCTGTGTGCCCGGATAGGTATCCAATTCTCCCCTACTGATTCCAGGAGCCCGCAATGGACAGACGGTCGTTCATGAAAGCCGGCATCAGCGTGTCGGCAACTGCGTTTTTTCTCCCGCGGTCACTGGCCCATGCGGCCCCGTCACCCGCTCCGGTCGATTTGGTCGCCATCCGGAACGGCGAACCCGAAGCGATGTTCGACAGGGGAATCGAAGCCCTCGGCGGGATCAAGGCCTTCGTGAAGAAGGGGCAGAAGGTGGTGATCAAGCCGAATATAGGGTGGGATGTGGCTCCTGAACGGGCGGGGAACACCAACCCAAAACTCGTCGCTCGCGTCGTCGAACGCTGCCTTCAGGCGGGAGCCAGAGAGGTGTATGTGTTCGACCATACCTGCGACAACCCACAGAGATGCTACAGGACGAGCGGAATCGAAGAGGCTGTCAAACGGGCCGGCGGTAAGATCGCCCCGGGCGCCAGCGAGAGCTACTACCAGACAGTAACGGTCACCGGCGGCTCGATGCTGACATCGGCGAAGGAACATGAACTGATCCTCGGCTCCGACGTCTTCATTAATATGCCGATACTCAAGAGCCACACCTCCACACGCGTGACCGTTTGCATGAAGAACCTGATGGGAAACGTCTGGGACCGCGGGTTCTGGCACGGGAATGACCTCCATCTTTGCATTGCCGAGTACGCCGCGTACCGGAGGCCGACGCTCAATATCGTCGATGCCTACAACGTCATGAAACGGAACGGTCCCCGCGGCGTCTCCGTGGACGACGTGCAGCAGATGAAAGCGCAGATCATCTCCACCGATATGGTCGCCGCCGATGCGGCCGCCGTAAAGCTCTTCGGGCTGGAACCCGATCAGGTGCGCCATATCGTCCTCGCGGCGGAACGGGGCGTAGGGAAGAAAGATCTGAACGCCCTTAACATCAGCAGGATTGCCCTCTAGGCGATGACGCTCAAGGACCTGAAACAGATCCGGCGAGTGGTCTCCGGCGTCCTCCTGGTCTTCTTCAGCACACTCTTCCTCGATCTGGCAAACTGGATCCCCGACGATTGGTACGCGGGGATCCTCTCATTCCAGCTTGTCCCCGCCATCATACGAACCATTGCGGGGGTGGGACTCTGGACCATCGGTGTCGTGCTGGTGCTCCTCCTCACCCTTGCATTCGGCCGGGTCTATTGTTCCAGCATCTGTCCGCTCGGGACACTCCAGGATATTGTCATCTGGTTTGCGAAACGCAGGAACCCGAAACGGTGGTACACCTACCAAAAACCCGACTACGACATCCACTATGTACTCCTCGGCGTGGCCATCGTTGCTGCGGTGGGAGGGAGCATGCTTCTTGTCAACCTCCTCGAACCGTTCAGCAATTACGGACGAATGATGCAGGGTCTTCTCCGGCCTTCGCTGGTGGGACTGAACAACGCCGGGGCGGGGGCGCTCGGATGGTTCGGGGTCTACTGGCTGCACGCCATCCCACTGCCGGGGTTGAGTGTTGCGGTTGTTGGGATTCCGCTTTTGTTCCTTGCATTTATCGGATGGCTCTCCTACCGGCATGAACGGCTCTTCTGTAACCTCCTCTGTCCGGCGGGTGCATTGCTGAGCATTGCGGCACGGTTTTCTTTTGTGAAAATCGCAATCAACCTGACGACGTGCCGCGACTGCGGACTCTGTGAGATGGTCTGCAAGGCTCGCTGCATCGATGCGGAGAAGAAGACCGTCGACTTCGCGGCGTGCGTCAGCTGTTTCGACTGCATCAAGGCGTGCCCGACGGTAGGACTGGAATACCGGAATCCCTTTCAGCGGAGGACAGCGGCCGTGCCGGTGGACGATACACGGCGCGCGCTTCTGCGAAGCGCGGTCATCCCTGCCGTCGCGCTTCTTAATCCCCTCCCCGACACGCTCACACAGGCGCAAAAAGGTCCGCGACAACTTCATCCGGTCACCCCTCCGGGCTCGCTCGGCCTCGACCATTTTTCCGCGTACTGCACGGCGTGCCATCTCTGCATCGCCGCATGTCCGACACAGGTGCTTGTCCCTTCGCTCTTCGACTACGGAGTGACAGGACTCTTTCAGCCGAAGATGAATTACCATATCGGCTCGTGCAGTTACGATTGCACGATCTGCAGTACGGTTTGTCCGAGCGGTGCAATCCTCCCGATCGCGCTCGAGGAGAAAAAACTGGTTCAGATGGGGAAGGCGAAGTTCGTGCGCGAGGACTGCATCGTTATCACGAAGAAAACCGATTGCGGGGCGTGTTCCGAACACTGTCCGACCAAGGCGGTGAAGATGGTGCCCTACGAGAAGCTATTCCTGCCGGAGGTCACGGAGGATATCTGCATTGGGTGCGGGTCGTGCGAACATCCCTGTCCGACCACCCCGCGGAAGGCCATCTATGTAGAGGCGAATGTCGTCCACCTCACGGCTAAGAAGCCTCCGAAGAGCGAAAAGCCTGAAAAGGAGAAGAAGGCCCTGGAAGAATTCCCCTTCTGATGGGGGAATTCGAGCGATTTCGTCACACCCCGAAGATTTGTCTTGACAAGTCACCTTTCTCACCCTATATTCTTATGTAAACGTTTACAACGCGTTATCTGAGTCAAAAACCCCATTTCCGCGGCAAGACCCTCTTTAAGATGTAAACGTTTACACAAGATCTGTTTCTCGTTGCCCCGAAAACCTTCCGACAACGGGTTTCCAAGCAAAGAACTAGTTCAACGATCCACCTACACAACCTTTACACAACCATAAGAGGTCATCTATGGGCACACCGCGACGATTGACCATCGCCCTGATGCTGGTGCTGGCAGTTGCTTCTGTTGCGCTCGGACAGAGTCTGTACCGCTCTGCCGCGAACGGGAACTGGGGGACGCTGGCCACCTGGGAACGATCGACTGATGGAGGCGTGACCTGGAGTACGCCTTCAGCTGCTACTGATACTCTCAGTGACGTCACAGTGAGGAGCGGGCACACCGTGGCTGTAGAGGCAAGCGGCAAATTCTGCCGGAATCTCACGGTTGAGGCCGGGGCCATCCTCTATGCAAACGCCAAACTCCCGCCGGGAAGCATTCGCTATGTGCGAGTGAAGGGCCCGACGGTAACTGTTGACGGTGTCTGGGGTGACCCGACGAGCCGGACAGACAGTGCGGACGTGCTGAGCTTCGACGCCATGGGTCCTACCGTCACCATTCAGGGGAGCGGCACGATCAACATTGCCCGACTGCGGCCTTACGCGTCGAGGAAGAACGTAGAAATCGTAATCGATGCCAATATTTCAATCATGTACGCCGGAAGCTCGGGGACAGGAGGGTCAGGTATCTACACGGACAATGCTGGTGGTGACAGCATTACGGTGACCGTGAATGCCGGCAGGACGGTGACGATGGCGAACCTCAGCAACTTTGCCACCAGCGCCAGTTCGGCCGGTGATGGAACTGCAACGACAGTGTTCAACATCAATGGCACGCTCAACATGCCAAACGGCAATCTCGGCCTCGGCGTGGGCGCGGGGAAGAGTTGCACGCTGAACATTGCCGGCACGTTGACTGCCGGACGCAACATCTATACCACGGGATCGACCGGCGTGACGAGCACAATCGATGTCGCCGGAGCATTCAATGTCGGTTCAGCTGCCGGCGGAGCGAATCTCTATCTTGATAACGCTTCCCAGGTGATTACGGGCTCCGGGAGCTTCACTCTGGGTGCGGGCTCATCAATGAGAATTGGCGCACCTGGCGGTCTCGACCCGACCACCGGTCCCATCCGGACGGCGAGTGTGGCACTGAATCCTCTTGCGAATTTCTCCTACGTTGGGACCTCGGCACAGGTAACAGGTACATCGTTACCGTTACGGGTACGCGGTTTAACGATCAACAATGCCGCGGGCGTCACGCTCTCTCAGAGTACTCTGGTGGATACAGCACTTACCCTGACGAATGGCCCGGTCCTGACCGGGGCCGACACGCTGGCCGTCGGACCCGCGGGTGGGGTTACGCGGACAAGCGGATATGTTGACGGCAATCTGGCAAAGGCCGGATTTACCGGCGCCACAACGTTTGAGGTTGGAACGGTCGGCGGGTATTCGCCGGTTGTGGTCAACCCAACCGCCGGCACCGGAGCTTTCATGGTGAGCGCGATCGATGGAAGCCACCCGAATCTTGCGAACGGTGCTCTGGCGCTCCGCCGCTACTGGAAGCTTGCAGGTCTGGGCATTACTGCAGCAAACCTGACGTTTTCGTATCCCGCTGGTGATGTGCAGGGAACCGAAACCGGTTACCTGGCCGGACGGCGAACGACCGGCTCGCAGTGGAGCACATTCCCTGCTACCATCGATGCGGTGGGGCATAGCGCCGTCGTCACGGGCGTCACGGCCTTTTCAGATTGGACACTCGGTGAACTCGGAGCCTTCAAGGCATTCGACGATCCGGCCTCGCTGGCCGTTCCGAATGCTCTCGGGACGATCACACTGGACGGGAAGCTCGATGAAGCGGAATGGGCTGCCTCGCCGACATTGCTCTTTGGCAACGGTGCGCACCTGAAGAAGGGGGTAGGCGAAAAGACGGTGACCGGCGAAGTGGATGTGAAAGCGACGTACGACTACTGGGATCAGGGAGTCCTGTACGGCACGTTCCATCGTCCGAATACCGATAGTTCGCTTGCGAAGGTGAAATTCATTCGGAAAGGGATGAACCTGTATATCGGCATCCAGTCGAATGACAAGAGTATCTGCAAGTTTGACTGGGAAGGCGACGGGATGTTTTTGATTATCAAGAAGGCCTCGGGCCAGGATTTGCAGTACAAGTTGTACTATCAAAACATCGGGACGGCGGCCGATACGATCCGGTATGAGTATCCCGCGGTCAACTACGGCGCGGGGGCAGGGTTCCTGCCGGTCGGGTCGACGGTGAATGACACGACGAACGTGGACAACGGCTACTCGGCGGAGCTGATGGTCCGGCTCGACTCGCTCGGCTACACGCGGGTGTCAACGGCAGTGCAGCTGTCCCTGGGGGTGTTTGACCCTGACGGGTATCAGCATCCGATGAATTCCTACGACACGTTGGCCGGGTCGTTCTACAAGTCCTGGTGGGGAAGTGAGTGGGGCGGCGTGTACCGCACACTTGATTTGACCCCCGAGCCGGTGAAGTTCGACGATCCGCCGAGCCTGGCGGTGAAGAATGCGTTGGGGACCGTGACGCTGGATGGGAAGCTGGATGAAGCAGAATGGGCCACGGCGCCCACGCTCGCCTACGGCAATGGGGCATTCCTGAAGAAAGGCGTCGACCAGCAAACGGTGACCGGTGAGGTTGACGTGAAGGCGACGTATGACTACTGGGACCAGGGAGTTCTCTACGGCACGTTCCACCGGCCGAATACCGACAGCTCATTTGCGACGGTAAAGTTCCTCCGCAAAGGGATGAACCTGTATCTCGGTGTCCAGTCGAACGACAAGTCGATTTGCAAGTTTGACTGGGAAGGTGACGGGATGTTTTTGATTATCAAGAAGGCGTCGGGCCAGGATTTGCAGTACAAGCTGTACTGGCAGAATATTGGCACTGCGGCGGACACGATCCGGTATGAGTTTCCGGCGGTCAACTACGGTGCGGGCGCAGGGTTCCTGCCGACGGGGTCCACGGTGAACGACACGACAAACGTGGACAACGGTTACTCGGTCGAGCTGATGGTCCGTCTCGATTCACTGGGCTATTCGCCGTCGTCGACAGCAGTGCAGCTGTCCCTGGCGGTGTTCGATCCTGACGGGTATCAGCACCCGATGAATTCCTACGACACGTTGGCCGGGTCGTTCTACAAGTCGTGGTGGGGGAGCGAATGGGGCGGGGTGTACCGCACACTTGAACTGACCCCCGAACCCGTGAAATTCGAGGATCCGCCCAGCCTGGCGGTGAAGAATGCAGTGGGGACCGTGACGCTGGATGGCAAGCTGGATGAAGCAGAATGGGCCACGGCGCCCACGCTCGCCTATGGCAACGGGGCCTTCCTGAAGAAGGGTACTGGCCAGAAGACGGTCACGGGTGAAGTCGACGTGAAGGCGACGTATGACTACTGGGACCAGGGCGTACTCTACGGTACGTTCCACCGGCCGAATACGGACAGTTCTCTCGCGACGGTGAAGTTCCTGCGCAAGGGAGTAAACCTGTATTTCGGCATCCAGTCGAACGATAAGTCGATCTGCAAGTTCGACTGGGAAGGCGACGGGATGTTTTTGATTATCAAGAAGGCGTCGGGACAGGATTTGCAATACAAGCTGTACTGGCAGAATATTGGCACTGCGGCGGACACGATCCGGTATGAGTATCCGGCGGTCGACTACGGTGCGGGGGCAGGATTCCTGCCGGCCGGTTCCACGGTGAACGACACAACGAACGTGGACAACGGCTACTCGGCGGAATTGATGGTCCGTCTCGATTCGCTCGGGTACACGTCGTTGCTGGATTCGTTAAAACTGTCGCTGGCCGTGTTCGATCCTGACGGATATCAGCATCCGATGAATTCCTACGACACGTTGGCCGGGTCGTTCTACAAGTCCTGGTGGGGAAGCGAGTGGGGCGGGGTCTACCGTACACTCACCTTCACGCCGGAACCGGTGAAGTTTGAGGATCCGCCCAGCCTGGCGGTGAAGAATGCCTCGGGGACCGTGACGCTGGACGGCAAGCTCGATGAGACAGATTGGGCGACCGCTCCTGCGCTCGCCTATGGCAACGGTGCGTTCCTGAAGAAGGGTGCAGGCCAGAAGACGGTCACGGGTGAGGTCGATGTGAAGGCGACGTACGACTACTGGGACCAGGGAGTTCTCTACGGCACGTTCCATCGTCCGAATACCGACAGCTCTTTTGCGACGGTAAAGTTCCTTCGCAAAGGGATGTACCTGTATCTCGGTGTCCAGTCGAACGACAAGTCGATCTGCAAGTTCGACTGGGAAGGCGATGGGCTGTTTTTGATTATCAAGAAGGCGTCGGGCCAGGATTTGCAGTACAAGCTGTACTGGCAGAACATCGGGACGGCAGCCGATACGATCCGGTATGAGTATCCGGCGGTCAATTACGGTGCGGGGGCGGGGTTCCTGCCGACGGGTTCCACGGTGAACGACACGACGAACGTCGACAACGGTTACTCGGCCGAGCTGATGGTGCGTCTCGATTCTCTCGGGTACACGTCTGCTCTGGACACGGTAAAGCTGTCGCTGGCCGTGTTCGACCCTGACGGGTATCAGCATCCGATGAATTCCTACGACACGTTGGCCGGGTCGTTCTACAAGTCGTGGTGGGGGAGCGAATGGGGCGGCGTATACCGGTCGCTCACGTTCACGCCTGAACCGGTGAAATTCAACGATCCGGACACTCTTTTTGCGATCACGGCTACTGCACCAATCACCGTTGATGGCTTGTTAAACGAGCCCGATTGGGCAAATGCTGCGACGCTTGCCTATGGCAACGGTGCGTTCCTGAAGAAGGGTGTCAATCAGAAGACGGTCACGGGTGAAGTCGACGTGAAGGCAACGTACGACTACTGGGATCAGGGAGTTCTCTACGGCACGTTCCACCGGCCGAACACGGACAGTTCTTTTGCGACGGTGAAGTTTTTGCGCAAGGGAGCGAACCTCTACATCGGCATTCAGTCGGACGACAAATCGATTTGCAAGTTCGACTGGGAGGGCGATGGGATGTTCCTGATAATCAAGAATGCGTCGGGCCAGGATTTGCAGTACAAGCTGTACTGGCAGAACATCGGGACGGCAGCCGATACGATCCGCTATGAGTATCCGGCGGTCAACTACGGCGAGGGAGCAGGTCATCTCTTCTCGGGTTCAACCGCGAACGACACGACAAACGTGGACAACGGTTACTCGGCCGAGTTGATGATCCGGCTCGACTCTCTTGGGTATGCTACCTCAGCGAAGAACGTCCAGCTGAGCCTGGCGGTCTTTGATCCCGACGGGTATCAGCACCCGATGAATTCCTACGACACGTTGGCCGGGTCGTTCTACAAGTCGTGGTGGGGAAGCGAGTGGGGCGGAGTATATCGCGTCGTTGCCTTCGACAACCTCGTGGGGGTTCCTTCCGCGGAGGGCAACGTGATCCCGACGGTATACGCACTGTATCAGAACTTCCCGAATCCGTTCAATCCAAGCACGAGGATTCGTTTTGACCTGCCATCAGCGGGCAACGTGCGCATCACGGTTTTTGATCTCACCGGTCGCGAAGTGGCGACGGTGGTGCAGGGAGACTATGCGGCAGGGAGGTACACCACGACGTTTGATGCCAGTCGGCTGGCCAGCGGCGTCTATTTCTACCGCATCGTTGCGGTTGGGACGGGCGGCAGTGCGCCGTTCATTTCGACCAACAAGCTGGTTCTCATAAAGTAAATACGGCTTGAAGAGGGGACGGGGGCTTCCTTCCGCAGGGGAGGGAGCCCCGCCCTGTTGCCCGGAGCATTTCGGGGTTTCGTAAAGGCATGTTCGACCGTGAGCACAACGATCAAAGAGGTTGCCAGGAAGGCCGGCGTTTCGATTGCCACCGTTTCCCGCGTTCTGAACAACGTAGGGGCGGTGGATGAGCGGACGCGGGTTCTCGTCTCCAAGGCCGTTGTGGATCTCCGGTACGTTCCCAACCCGATCGGACGCGGACTGAGCAGGCAGAAGACGGAGGCCATCGGTCTTCTCCTTCCCGATCTCTTCGGGGAATTTTTTTCTGAAGTGATTCGCGGGGCAGACCAGACGGCGCAGCTCAACCGGCACCATCTGGTGGTCTCCAGTTCGCACAACAACCGGGAAGAAATCGCAGCAGCTGTCAGGATGATGCTGGGACGGGTCGACGGTCTCGTGATCATGTCTCCGCACATCGATGCGCACACCTTGCGGGAAAATATTCCCCAGCACCTGCCGGTCATTCTGATCAACGCGCGGGTGGAGGGGGACGACTACGACTCGCTGAACGTCGACAATTTCGCGGGATCGACGGCGATGGTGCAGCATCTCCTCAGCCACGGTCATCGGCGGATCGCGCTCATCAAGGGGAGTGAGGACAACCTCGACGCCCTGGAGCGTCTCCGGGGGTACCGGCACGCGCTCACGGCAGGCGGGGGTGATCGCAGGCCCGAGTACGAGATCGCCGGCAACTTCACCGAGGCGTCGGGATACGACGCCGTGCGGAAGATCCTTCAACTCGAACCCCGGCCGACCGCAATATTCGCCTGCAATGACACCACGGCAATCGGTGCCATGAGCGCGCTCCGCGAAGCGGGGGTTCGCGTTCCTGACGAGGTCGCCGTGGCTGGTTTCGACGATATTCCCATCAGTTCATATCTGACCCCGTCACTCAGCACCGTGCACGTGAGCATCAACCGGGTGGGGGTGCTCGCGGTGGAAACCCTTCTGCGCGCACTCGGGAAACGGAATACGCACCGGAAGGAGCACCGGATGATTCCCACGAGCCTGGCTCTCCGCGAGTCCTGCGGATGTCACGAGAGCAGCCTGCCGGCTTCCGTTTCTTCTTTACAGAGTCCGGACGTCATCCCCGTCGTTTAAGCAGAGCGATTTGTTTATTCACCATTGCTGGAGGACAGAATGAATCAGAGGCGACTCCTTGTGGGTGCGGCGCTTGTGGTGTGCGGAGTCACCCTCGCGCTCGCGCAATACACGCCCCGGAAAGATTACGTCTGGGCGCGTGACATTTCTGTTGCGGCCAATCCCACCATTATTCTCGATGGCAAGCTGACCGAGGCAGTGTGGGCGCAGGCGGAATCGATCCAGATTGCTTACGGCGTGAAGGACGGAAATCCCGGGAGTGGATGGAAGACCACCTCGCTTGGGGCCACGCCGACGGATGGTGCCCGCGCGACCATCAAGTTTCTGGCGGACAAGACCACCAATCGCGTGTACATCGCCGTGATTGCCAGGGATAGCTCGGTTGGCGGTGCCGGGTGGGAGAACGCTGACGGGCTTCTGGCGGGGATTTATGATCGAAGGAAGAAGGCCTCGAGTCAGGTGACCCTGCACCGTGATGTCTTCATAACCTGGGTTGATTCCACGACCGAGGGATCGCTCCCCAATCTCACGTCGGGCGACCTGCCGAGCCATGGGATCGTTACTGCTGGCGCGTCGGTGAATGGTGTCTCCAACAGCGACACGAACGCATTGGGGCAGCGGGTGGCCGACCAGGGTTGGACACTTGAGCTTGCGGTGGCCCTCGACAGTCTCGGATACAACGCAAATCTTCCCACCATCGATGAAGTGCAACTCTGCATCGACATCTGGGACGTCGACTGGCGTGGAGCGGCCGATGCCATCTATTCGCGTGCATGGTGGTGCAACGAGTGGGGAAACAACGGTGGGAGCACGGCGGGACGCATACTTCTGCGGCAGGATGTCAACGTCAACACACCAGTCCTTCCGGCGTACGAGCCGGACTGGGTTATCAGGAACGGGAGCAGTTATCCGGCGATCGTCGTGGATGGAAACCCGAATGACCAGGTCTGGCCCAGCGTGCCTTCCTTCGATATTCAATATGGCAATGCCGCCCTGCGCGCAACCTATCCGACGATCGGGAAGGACCGGAGCGGCGAGTGGAAAACCACGCCGGGGCAAACCGTCGTGAATGCCGGAGTGACCAAAGTGAGGATGGTTTTCCAGGGAGACAAACTCTTTCTGGCTGCCGATGTCGCTGATCGTTCGCTCAACAGCTTCGGGGGCGACGAAACGTTCGACGGCGTGTCGCTCAGCATGACGATGCCCATCGACTCGCTCCGCGACCAGAGCGCCAACTATCTGCCGAATCGGCGCTTCGGGATCGCGGTCAATGCGGGGTCTCCGATGTTGCTCTGGGACGGGGTTGACTGGACGTCGGCCATTGCGTACGCGGTTGCACTCAAGCCAGGTTCGACGATTGACAATGACACTGACGTTGACCTGGGGTACACCCTTGAAGCGTCGTTCGATCTGTCGCGCATGGGATACCCGGCGGGTCAGCAAAACAAAACGGTGGCAATCGGCGTCACTGCGCATGATTATGACATCACTCCCACAGGTAACCCGGGCACACGGGCATGGTGGTTCCGGGAATGGCCGGGATCTTCCAGTCCGGCGTTCTGCGTGCTCGATAACAGCGCGCTCGTGGTGGGTGTGGGTGATGACCCTGTCGCCGGTGGTGTGCTGGAGTTCAAGCTTCATGGAGCATATCCGAATCCTTTCAATCCCTCAACGACATTCCGTTTCGACCTGCCGGAAGCCGGCCAGGCAACGGTTGTTCTGTATGACGTTCTCGGGCGGACGGTGCGGCAGATCGATCTGGGGCGTCTGCAGAGCGGCTCGTACGAGCGCCCGCTGGATGCCTCTTCGCTTGCAAGCGGCGCCTATTATGGCCGGGTGGAGTTTGTTGCGGACCGGACCGGCGTGCGGAGGATGTCCGAGAGCATCCGTCTGATGCTTGTGAAGTAGGCTGCGCCTTTCCTGCATCGTCACATGGAGGAGGCGCTCTTCTTTCCGCCTCCTCTTCCTTTCCATGGTGGTGAGGAACGTATGAAGCACCCATCCTTTCAACGCGTATGGCCTTTCGGGGGTCTGGTGGCGGCAATTCTACTCACCGGCTTCCTGGCCCTGACGTCACCGCAGGCTCTGGCCGATACCCGGGGAAAACTCACGGGCAGAGTCGTCGACCAGAACAACCAGTCCGTTCCCGGCGCCAATGTCGTACTGGTGGGAACAGCCACGGGGGCTGTTGCGGATGCGAACGGCAACTTCACCGTGCTCAATGTCCCCGTCGGTGTGTACGAAGTCCGCGTGGGAGCCGTCGGGTACCAGACCCGGCTGGTGAAAGGTGTCACCTTGAGTGCCGGTCAGACCACCACGCTGAATGTGACCATCAACGAGAGCATGATTGAAGCCGCCGAGGTGGTCACCGTGGTTGAGCGGCCGCTCGTGGATACGCGGATGACGAGCTCGATGGCGATCCTGAGCAAGGAGGACATTGCCGCGCTCCCCGTGCAGAGCCTGAACGATGTCGTGAGCCTGCAGGCGGGTGTCGTGGACGGCCATTTCCGCGGAGGGAGGGCAGGGGAGGTACAGTACCAGGTGGACGGCGTTTCGGTCAACAACCCGTACGACAATTCTTCGGTGCTGCAGCTTGACAAGTCCGTGCTGCAGGAGGTTCAGGTTATCAGCGGAACGTTCGATCCGGAATACGGCCAGGCAATGAGCGGCGTGGTGAACGCCGTTTTGCGGACCGGTCCCGAAGAGCGATACGAAGCCAGCGCGGAGGTGTTTGCCGGTTCCTACGTTCCGGGCCCGGCGGGCGCCGGTGACTTCCCCTATGTGAAAGCGTTTCCTCCGGGGGTTCAGAACTACACGTTTTCTTTTGGTGGACCCGTTCCTCTGCCGCGGACGTCATTTCTCCTGAGTGTCCGCCGATATCAGGACAACGGGTATCTGTACGGGATCCGGCGGTTCGTGCCGACGGATTCATCGGACTTCGCTCAGAAGGTCTTTCGTGCCACCGGGAACAGCGGAGAGGTTTCGCTGGCGGGTTTTCAGGAATGGTCGGGACAGTTGAAAATCGCAAACCGTTCCCTGGGCGACATCCAGATGAGTTACCAGGCGATCGGGAGCACCAGCAAAGCGGACGCCTTTGATTTTGCATACCGGTTCAATCCTGACGGGCAGAGGACCCAGAGGAGGTTTTCCGTGGTGCACGGATTTGAATGGTCGCACTCCCTGTCACCGGAAGTTTTCTACACGGTCAGCCTGCGCCAGAACTACTTTCACTACAAGGATTATGTCTTCGAGTCGGCGCTTGACCCCGGGTATGTCGCGGCGGGGGTTCCGCGGGGCGACGCAAACTACGAACTCGGAGCGATCCTGCAGGGATACAATCTCGGCCGATTTGAGCAGAAGACCAATATGTTTCTGGTGAAGGCTGCGGTGACGGCTCAGATCGGGCCGTACAATCTGGTAAAGCTGGGTATTGAGGGACAAACTTCCGCCATCGGGTTCGGAGCACCGGGGACCCTCGGCGGGGTGATACTGGACGGCAAACACTCGGATGTGTATCTGGTGCCCGACTCTCTGGCGCAGAATTACCGCACGTACTATCCCGTCTCGGTCGCGGCGTTTGTGCAGGACCGGATCGAGTTCACGGACTTTCTCGTCCGTGCCGGCGTGCGGGTGGAGTATTATGATTCCCGCTCGACGGTCCCGAGTGATCTCGAGAATCCCGCCAACATGATCCTGGGTGCCCCCGAGTCCGTTCCGGTGCGAACGGCGCGGAAGGTCGTGGTCGCCCCCCGCCTCGGCGTCTCGTACCCCATTACCGCCGGCGGCGCAATCTACTTTTCCTGGGGGCATTTCTACCAGATGCCGGGGTTCGGGAATCTGTACGCCAATTCCGACTACTCGATTCTGAAGAACCTGCAGTCGGGTGCGGTACGCTATGGCGTGATGGGGAACCCGGACATCCGGCCGGAGTTCACCAAGCAGTACGAATTCGGCGTGAAGCAGGAATTTGCGCGTCAGCTGGGGGTCGACCTCAGCGTGTACTACAAGGACATTGAGGATCTCCTGGGGGTGGAGTTTATCGACACGTATGCCGATTCCCGCTACGCCAGGTTCACCAACGTTGATTTTGGGTCGGTCTATGGCGTGAAAGCGACGGTGGATTACCGCCTGTCGGCGTCACTCGCGTTTTCGTTGAACTACACCTTTCAGAACGCCCTGGGGAACTCGAGCGATCCGCAGGAGACGGCGAACCGGGCGTCGGCAGGGGAGGATCCGCGTCCACGACAGATCCCCTTCGAATGGGATCAGCGTCACACGCTGAATATCTCCGTCGCGTTTGCGGAGCCGAAGAGCTACAGTGCAACGGTGATCCTCCGGTATGGGAGCGGGAGTCCGTACACTCCGGCGATCGGTTCGGGGTACGGGGCACCGCTGGAGCGGAACTCTTCGCCGAAACCGGGATGGGTGACCGTGGACCTGCGAAGCGAGTGGTACCCGCCCATCGGCATTCTGGATTGCTACGTTTTCCTGCGCGTGGTCAACCTGTTTGATTCGCGGTATTCCAACGGATTTGTATTCTCCACGACAGGGAGTCCGTACTACACGCTGACGCCGCCGGCGGATGCCGTCAGCCTGATCAACCCGGCACGGTATGCAGCGCCCCGGCGGATAGAACTCGGCATCGGGCTTCGTTATTGAAGGAGTTGCCATGAACCGAAGAATTTTTTCCCGTATGAATGGATCGGTCCGGTGGACCGCGGTGTTGGCGATCTCTCTCTGCGTTCTCGCGAACGCGGTTGCGCAGGACGTCCTGCAGCCGGTCGTGCCGAAGTACCTCCGCGGCCGGAACGACGCCGAGCGTTCGGGGACGCATGATGCGGGAAACATCAGGACGATTTTTTACAACTACGGGATGGTCGGTTCGTACCCCGACGATCCGATTAATGTGGACCTCTCCATATTTCATTCGGCGGAAGTCCCCAAAGGATCGGGGATGAACTATACCGACGGGATCACGCCGTTCGTGCTCGGGCGCGTGCAGCAGCGGAACGGCGTGCCGGCCTACATCATGGAAACCGGCTTCAGGGAACGGCAGGTTGAGAGCCCGTATACGCAGAAGATCATGCGGTTCGAACCGCGGCCGGGGTATCTTCAGGCGAATCCCGCGGTCAACGTCGGGCGGTCGATCGCCATCAGCAATGACTCCCGGACCTGGCCTGATCGGTGGCCCGACAAGGAGAGCGACGCCTTCGATCCCGGATGGCCGGGAAGCTGGAACGGATACTTCGGCAAGCGTCCCAACGCCGACCAGGAAAGCTTCTTTGTCATGGACGATGATTTTTACGACGCGTGGAATTTCTATCCCGACGCGACGCGTGATATGACACGGCGCGGACTGGGATTGCGGGTTGAGGTGCGTGGATTCCAGTGGGCGAACCCGCAGGCCACCAATGTCATCTTCTGGCACTATGACATTGTGAATGAGGGGACCACCGACTATTCCGACATCATCTTTGGGCTTTACATGGACTCCGGCGTGGGGGGATCGACCTACTCCTGCGACGGAATCGCGGAATCGGATGACGACAACGCGTATTTCGATCGTTCACTGGGTCTCAACCTGACGTACACCTGGGACAAGTTCAGCCACGGGACCGATCTCTCGGGCAACTGTGCGCGGACAGGATATCTCGGGTATGCGTACCTCGAAACCCCGGGCAACAGCTACAACGGTCAGGACGACGATCAGGATGGCATCGTTGACGAAGCGCGTGACGGTGGGCCGGGGGACCTGATTGTCGGCCGTGACAATATCCGTGCGGCGGTGCAGGCACGGTACGATATGGCAAAGTTCCAAGCATTCTACGGACCGCTCGAGTCGCGTCCGGCCTATCGCGTCGGCCGCTGGTGGACCGGCGATGAAAATCTGAACTGGGTTGCGGATTACGACGATGTGGGCGGTGACGGACTTCCGGGGACAAATGATCCCGGCGAGGGGGATGGAAAACCCACCGACGGGGAACCCGACTACAATCAGACCGACAAGGATGAGTCGGACCAGATCGGGCTGACCGGGTTCAAGATGAACCGGATCAAGGGCCCATCGCGGAACGATCCCGTGGACGACATCGTGTTCTTCGGGCTCTGGCCGCCCCTGCTCTATCAGCAATTCACCGACCCGACGCCGTCCGCGCGGTTCGATAATGCCGTCGTACTCAACTACAATATCGGTTTCCTCTTTGCGTCGGGGCCGTTCCTCCTTCCGAAAGGAAAGCGTGAGCGGTTCAGTCTCGCGCTGGCCTACGGGGCGGATCTCGACGAACTGCGCACCCAGGTGAAGACGGTTCAGCAGATCTACAATGCGAATTATCAGTTTGCGGTGCCGCCGCCCGTACCGGTGGTTCGGGCCGAGGCAGGAGACACCTTCGTCCGCCTTTCCTGGAGCGACGTCTCGGAGCGGGGCATCGATCCGGTGACGCGGGAGAACGATTTCGAAGGTTTTAGGATTTACCGATCGACAGACCCCGAGTTTCGCGACCCGAAGGTAATTTCGAACGCGCGTGGAACGGGGCCGTTCGGGAACGGGAAGCCGATAGCGCAATTCGACCTGAAGAACGGCATCAAGGGCTTTTCCCGGCAGGTGATCGACGGGGTGGCGTACGACCTGGGGACCGATTCCGGTCTGCGGCACACGTACGTCGATACGCTGGTCAACAACGGGCAGGAGTATTTTTACGCCGTGTGTGCATACGACCGGGGATCGGACTCTCTTGAGTTCTACCCTTCAGAGAATTCCATTCCCGTGTCGCGAACCCCGCGAGGCGGGGTTGTTCTGCCGCCGAACGTGGTTCAGGTTCGTCCTGAGCCGCGTGTGCCGGGCTTTGTCGGCGCGGGTGTTACCACGGTACGGCAGGTACAGGGGAGCGGCACGGGGGAGATTACAATCGAGGTTGTGGATTCGAAGCAGGTTCCGAACGCCCGCGCGTTCCAGCTTCGTTTCGCGGCCGATCGGCCCAACGCGATCCATGCATCGCGGTATGAGCTGGTGGACAGTGCCCTGCAGAAGGCTGTCTTCAGTTTCGGCACGGATTTCGCGGGTGAGGGGCGCGGCCCGGTGGGTAATGGGCTGTTGCCGATCGTGAAGACGCCGGAGTTTCCGGTGGTCGATTCGCTCAGGAGCGGGTTCCGGTCAGGCGCCGGCACGAACGCCAGGCTTCGCATCACCAACGTGGACAAGGACTCGACCGATGTCCGCCGGACAGGATATCCGAACGATTTCCGGATCACGTTCGGGGCCACTCCGCTCGATACCACCGTCCTTTCGATATACGGGGATCCCACACCGGTGAAGTTCAAGGTTGAGGCGATCCTGCCGGGCGGGCCGCAGAAGATGAAGACCTATTTCCTTGATGCGAATTTCGACAGCACGCTCAGTGTGGCGGAGGACCTTCTCGTTGTCGTGACCTCGATTCCGGGGGCTTCCTCTCCGAGGGTGACCTGGCTCGTGCAGATCGACACGACCGGTCCCGGGGGAGCCGCCGCCGTCATTCCTCCGCGCGCGGGGGATATCTACGATGCGTGGCTTCAAATTCCGTTCGGTTCCGCAGACCTCTTTTCGTTCGCTGTCAACGGGGAGCGCGTGGATGCCGCCTCCGCCCGGCAGGACTATGCCTCCAGGCCGTATGTGGTGCCGAATCCGTATATGGGGGCCGCGAGTTTCGAGCCGGCACGGTTTGCCGTTACGGGGAGAGGTGAACGGCGAATGGAGTTCCGGGGAATCCCCCTCGGAGCGGTTATCAGGATCTATACGGTAGCCGGCTATCTTGTGCAGACACTCCGGCATGATGGATCGACGGATTCCATGATTCCCTGGAACCTCCGGACGAAAGACAACCTCGACGTTGCTCCAGGCCTTTACCTCTTCCACGTGGAGGCCGACGGCTTCGACGAGTTCACCGGCAAGTTTGCGATCGTGAGGTGATGCGATGACACGGACCACACTTCTTATCGCGGCGGCCCTTCTGACCTGGTCGGGTCTTTCGGGTCAGACGAAGACCGGAACGACGGTAGGACAATTTACCATCATAGAGCCGAGTGCGCGCTCTTCGGCCATGGGTGGGGCCGGCGTGACCTCCTCCACGGAAGCCATGGCGGCATTCTACAATCCTGCCGCGCTCGGTTCGATGATCCAATCCGACCTCCAGTTCACCCACAACCTCTGGTTTGGCGACATCGTGTTGAACCAGGCCGTGGCGGCTTTTCATCTTGGAGAACGGAGTACGGTCGGCCTTGCCGTCACGCACCTTTCTTCCGGCGATATTGATGTCCGAACCGTCGAACAGCCGCTCGGGACAGGTGAACGCTACACGGTAACCGACCTCCTCGTGGGAGCGGGGTTCGGTATGATGATCACCGATCGCTTCAGTTGCGGTATCCAGGTCAATTACGCTACAGAGCAGATCTGGCACAGCAGCATCGGGCTGTTCAGCGTCAGTCTCGGTACTCTCTACCGTCTCTCGGATGACGGATTGCGCATCGGGGCCAGCCTGGTGAATTTCGGGACCAAAGGGGCATTTGACGGAACCGACCTCCGGGTGCGGTACGATCTGGATCCCTCGCGGTACGGGGACAACGGGAGTCTTCCCGCCGCGCTCCTGACCGACCAGTTTTCCCTTCCGATCATTTTCCGGGTCGGCGCGGGATATCCCTGGCGCATTGATGCCAGCAACGTAGTGGACGTGGCGGTGGACGCGGTAAACCCAAGCGACAACAGCCCCGCGATCAACGTCGGGGGGGAATGGTTCTTCCGCAGGGTCTTCGCGTTGCGCGCCGGTTACACAGGCCTCTTCCAGACCGACAACGAGTTTGGCCTGACCGCCGGCGCGGGCGTGGTCTGGGACGGCCTCGGGTACGATCTCCGGCTCGACTATAGCTGGGCGAACCACCGGCGCCTCGGTGCCGTGCAGAGGATAACGCTGGGGTTCGCATTCTGAACCGGGAACACGTATGAACAAAACAGGACCGACTCTTCTCGAAACGATCGTCAAGACGTTCGTGACCCATACCGTCACCTATTTCATAATGGGTCTGCTGGCATCAACCGTATTGGATTACGCCCGTTTCTTCGCTGAATCCAGCCTCAACCTCATGATGCGGCAGACGAACGATCCATGGGTTATGGCAGGGCCGTTGTTCCAGCCGATCCGCGGGATTCTCTTCGGTATCGTCTTTTATTTGCTGAGGGATGCGTTTTTCGCGAAGAAGAACGGCTGGATGGTCATGTGGATCGTTCTGGTGGTGGTGGGGATCATCGGCACCTTCGGGCCGACTCCCGGTTCCATGGAGGGGATGATCTATACTATCTTCCCGTTCTGGGTCCATCTGAAGGGCCTGCCGGAGGTCCTCCTTCAGTCCCTCTTCCTTTCGCTGATCGTTTTCTACTGGGTGAACAATCCAGAGAAGAAATGGCTTTCCTGGGTCATGGGGATTGCGTTCACGATTCTGATGGCGCTTCCCATCCTGGGATTGCTGGCAGGGCAACCCAGGTAGAATTTCTATATGGTCCGGACTTATCATCATAGCTGATATGCCTGAACGGAAACTCTTTGCGACGAAGTACGGCCATTTTTCCGCGGATGGCCGCGAGTATGTCATCACCGATCCGCGCACGCCGCGACCCTGGATTAACGTGATCAGCAACGGCGACTACGGCCTCACATTCTCGCAGGCCGGAAGCGGGTACAGCTGGCGGACACATGCCCAGCTCAACCGGCTGACCCGGTGGGAACAGGATCTGCTCCGGGACGACTGGGGAAAATATATTTACATTACCGATGAGTCCGGTCACTGCTGGTCCGCAGGGTGGAAACCCGTTGCGGCTGAACCGTCGGACTATCGGTGCCGGCATGGGTTCGGATATTCCGCAATCGAGTCGCGCAACTTCGGTATCCGGAGCGTCCTCACGGTCTTTGTGCCCAACGACGATCCGTGTGAGGTCTGGAAGCTCGAGCTGAAGAACACTTCGCGGCGTACGCGGCGCCTGCGGCTGACGACGTATCTTGAGTGGTGCCTCGGTGTGGCCCCCGACTGGCATCGGGAATTTCACCGCACATTCATCGAAACGGAGTTCGATCGGAAGGCGCACGCGATCCTGGCCAGGAAACGACTCTGGGAAATCCCCACGGCGCGTGGACACTGGAACACTGAGTGGAAGTACGTCGCCTTTCATGGCTGCAGCCTTGCTCCGCAATCCTTTGACACCGATAAGGAGACATTTCTCGGGGGCTCCCTCCGGCAACCGGATGGCGTGAAGCGTCCCACGCTCGCGAGAAGTACGGGAAAGTGGCTCGATCCGATCGCAAGCCTCAGGGCCGAAGTCGTGCTGCGTCCCGGGGAGGAGCGGGTGGTGTGCTTCACGCTCGGTGCCGCCGATTCTCTCCAGGAGGCACAAAAGGTTGCGAAGAAATACCACTCACCTAAAGCGGCAGACGAGGCTCTTGACGCGGTACGAAAGCGGTGGGAAAATCTCCTTGGTACGGTGGCTGTCAGCACGCCGGACCCTGCGCTCGACCTGATGGTGAACCTGTGGTTGAAGTACCAGGCAATCTCTGGCAGGCTCTGGGGAAGGACCGCCTATTACCAGACGGGAGGAGCCTTCGGCTTCCGGGATCAGCTCCAGGATTCGCAGGTCTTCCTTCCGATCGACCCTCTGCGGACGCGGGAACAGATACTCCTTCACAGCCGGCATCAGTTCAAAGACGGATCCGTCTATCATTGGTGGCATCCGATCACCGAGGTCGGCCTTCACAACAATATGAGCGACAATCTTCTCTGGCTCCCCTTTGTCGTGGCGAATTATCTGGCGGAGACGGGTGACGATGCGATCCTGCAGGAGCGCCAGCCTTTTGTTGATGACGTTACAGGAATGACGCTCTTCGATCACTGTCACCGGGCGATCGACCGCGTCTGGGGAAGAAGAAGCCCGCGCGGGCTCCCGTTGATCGGTGCGGGAGACTGGAACGACGGACTGAGCGCCGTCGGCCTCGACATGAAGGGCGAGTCGGTCTGGCTGGGTCACTTCCTCCACAGGATTCTCCTCGATTTCGCTGACATTGCACTTCGTGTCGGTGACAGGACCCGCTCGGTGGAATACCGGGGACGGGCCAGCGTATTGCGCGGGGTGCTCAACCAGGAGGGATGGGACGGCGAGTGGTACTGGCGTGCGACGAAGGACTCCGGAGAGAAACTCGGCAGCAGGGAAAACAAAGAGGGGAAGATCTATCTGAATGCCCAGACCTGGGCGGTGATTGCCGACGTGGCGGATGAAGTGCGCGGCAAACAGGCAATGGACGCTGTTGAAAAATACCTCGAGCATAAGGCGGGTCCCATTCTTCTTGCCCCCGCCTACAAGGCACCCGACGCAAATATCGGGTATCTTTCAAGATACGCGCCCGGCGCGCGGGAAAACGGCGGTGTCTACACGCACGCCGCCACATGGGCGGTCCTGGCGGCGGCGAAGATCGGCCGCGGCGATATGGCATACCGTCTCTTCTCCAAAATCAATCCCATTATCCGGGGGAAGAAACCGGACGAGTATTACGCCGAACCGTACGTCACGCCGGGGAATATCGACGGTCCCGATTCGCCCTGCTACGGCCGTGGCGGGTGGACCTGGTACACCGGCTCTGCGGCCTGGCTCTTCAGGGTTGCACTGGAAGGCCTTCTCGGAATCCGCCCGACAGCCGAGGGACTGATGGTGGATCCCTGTATCAAACCGTCCTGGAAGGGGTTCTCCGTCCGCAGAATGTTTCGGGGGGCTCTCTATAATATTACGGTGAAGAACCCCCGCCGCGCAACCTCTGGTGTGGCCGCGCTGGAGATCGACGGTGTGCCCGCGGAGATGAAATTCCGGGGGAGGGGGGTGGTTCTTCCAAAATTCCCGCCGGAGACTGAGCATAGTATTGTCGTTACGATGGCGGAGAGAAAGCACTGAAGCGGCGAAAACCACGGTTGAGACAGAGCACCGGGTTGTCGTAACATTTGGAATTACGAAATAATGGAGAAGCCTCCTGTGTCAGAATGTGGAAGAAGAGTAGGGAAATTCGCTATTGTCATACTGACGGCTCTCGTTGTTCCCGGGCTCGGGTTATCGCCCTCCCTGGCGCAGACCCCAATCGTGGTCTTTGATGAGGATGACGCGGTCGGGGTGGGATACTATGACGCCTCGTTTGGCACACGTCAGGGAAGCAGTCTGCTGACGCTTGCGGGTGCGGGGAGTGACAAGCTCCCCATTGTCACGGGACGCGCCTCCTCGGGGACGCAAAGCGGTCTGCTGCAATGGACATCCGGCACAGGAGCTCTCTGGGGTCTCTACGTGTCGAGTCCGTTATGGCTGATACGTGATGCCTCGGGGTATGATTCGTTGGTACTGATGTTCAACGGTCCGGCAGCGATCGACACGGCAGGGCTCCCATGGATCGCTCTTGAAGACAAATCCAATCTGAAATCCTCGCTGGCAAACCTGGCATCGTTTCTCCCGCAGGGGCTGGACGCAGACACGGCGACGTGGCAGACGATCAGCATTCCCCTCACTGCCTTTCAGCCGTACGGCTCGTTCCTGATTACGCAGTTCAAGGACTTCTGGTTCAGCCAGCGCGCCGCCGACAACGTTCAGCACACGATCTGGTTCGACAATGTCCGGCTGATAGGGAAGTCGAGCACCGTCCTCCCGGTTGCCATACGGGGGCTTGTTGTGCGAAGCGGAGACAGGAGCGTACTTCTTCACTGGGATCCGGATTCGGTGCAGATGCCGGACGGCTACCATGTGTACCGCGCCACGCAGGCCACCGGCCCATTCACACGGCTGACGACAACCGGCACACCGCTGACCGGTTGGGCCGACGTCAACGGAAGCAATGGACAGACCTACTGGTATTACGTTCGCGGGATTGGCGGCGGAGCCGTGGAGGGTCCCTCTTCTGACACTGTGGCCATTGCCCCCCAGGCCTTCGCCAGCGATAGTGTCTTCCTGGACTATGCGCAGCGTGCAGCTGTCGACTATTTCTGGTATGAGGCGAATCCGGTAAACGGGCTGATCCGTGACCGGAGTCAGCGCGGCTCGCCGGCGAGCATCGCTTCTGTCGGCTTCGGTCTGTCGGCAATTCATGTCGGTGTCGACCGTGGATGGATACCCCGTGCGGCAGCCCGGGATCGCGTTCTCACGACGCTGCGGACATTCTGGCAGGGGCCGCAGGGGACCGCTGCATCCGGGATGATCGGCTATCGAGGTTTCTTCTACCATTTTCTCGATATGACGACGGCAACCCGCATGGTCAGCTGGGACCCGGAGCTTTCGTCGATCGACACAGGGTTGCTGCTGGCGGGGATTCTGGATGCGCGCCAGTTCTTCAGCGGCGCAGATCCCACTGAAACGCGGATTCGCGAACTTGCCGATTCGATCTATGCGAGGGTCGAATGGGACTGGATGCGTAACGGCGGCTCGTCGCTGACACACGGGTGGATGCCGCCTTCCGGTTTTCTCCCGTACCGGTGGACCGGGTACAACGAGGCGATGATCCTGTACATTCTCGCGATGGGTGGGCCCGCGCACGCCATCCCCGGGAGTGCATGGAGCGCCTGGACGAGCGGGTATAGCTGGTTCTCGAACCAGTACGGTTATTCGTTCCTCGGTTTTCCTCCTCTCTTCGGGCATCAGTATACGCACTGCTGGGTGGACTTCCGTTCAATTGCCGATGTGTACATGGCGGCGAAAGGAATCACGTATGCAGAAAACACCCGCCGCGCCACTCTTGCCCAGCAGGCCTACTGCGTCGCGAACCCGGGCGGGTTTACCGGCTACGGCTCGCTTGTCTGGGGATTGACCGCGTGCGACGGTCCAACGGGGACAGGATATCTTGGATACAGTGCCCGTGGAGCGCCAGGACCCGGCACGACCGACGACGGAACGATCGCGCCGACGGCTGCGGGAGGATCGATGCCGTTCACTCCGGAGATCTCGCTTCCAACGCTCCGCAATCTGTACGATCAGTACCGGGCGACGCTCTGGACCCCGTATGGATTTGCCGATGCATTTAACCTGAAGGCGAACTGGTGGGATGCCGACGTCATCGGCATCGACCAGGGGCCGATCGCGCTGATGATCGAGAACTACCGGAGCGGATCGCTCTGGTCGCGCATCATGGCTGCCGCCGAGATTCAACGGGGACTGTCGGCCGCCGGGTTCACGACGGTAGTCTCGGTACCCGGCGGGAACATCCCGTTGCACTGGGCGCTGGAACAGAATTTTCCCAATCCGTTCAATCCCACGACGACAATCAGATACACGGTTGCAGCGGCTGGCCATGTGCGGCTTGTTGTGCATGACATCCTCGGACGAGAAGCGGCCGTGTTGGCAAATGAACCGAAGGCTGCGGGGAGTTATCTGGTCCGGTACGATGCGACGGGCCTGGCAAGCGGCGTGTATTTCTACACGCTGATTGCTAGTGGATTTTCAGAAAGCAAGAAGCTTCTTTTGATGAAATGAATTGTGAGTTCTTAATTCATAATTCGTGGTGCCGCAGGCGCCACGAGCCACGCGAGGGCCGATATGCGCTGGATCGCCATTTGTGAGTTGCTTCTTCTCACGGGCTTCCGGGTCCAATGCGGAGGGAGTGACCCGCTAGCCGTTTCGAGTTCCCCGCGCTGGGATCCTTTTCTCGATACCCTCCAGGCGCGCACGCTGCAGTACTTTCTAAAGACCGCCGATTCCACCACCGGATTGAGCCCTGACCGGTGGCCCTCTTCATCCCCCTCGAGCATTGCGGCTGTTGGTTTCGCCCTGACGAGTTACCCCGTCGCGGTGGAGCGAGGACTGATTTCCCGGGTGGAAGCGGCGCAGCGCGTCCGGAAGACGCTAAAATTCCTCTGGACACTTCCTCAGGGTGATCGGCCCGGCGGATCAGCCGGCTACCGCGGATTCTTCTATCACTTTGTGGCAATGAAGACCGGACTTCGTGCCTGGAATTGCGAGCTTTCGACGATAGACACCGGGCTGCTCATCGCCGGCGTCCTCTTCTGTCAGAGCTATTTCGATGCTGTGGATCCGCCGGAAAGCGAAATCCGGGCGCTGGCGGACAGCCTCTATCGCCGCATCGATTGGACCTGGGCCTCAGACGGATCGCCGGGACTCCGGCTCGGCTGGTATCCCGAGCGCGGGTTCGTGAAGAAGACCTGGAGAGGCTACGACGAAGCGATGATCCTGTATATCCTTGCCCTTGGCTCGCCGACCTCTGCGATCCCGGAAGAGTCGTGGAATCATTATACCTCGACGTATCTCTGGGCGGCGTATCAAGGATCGGAATTCATCAGCTTCGGACCACTCTTCGGACATCAGTACTCCCACTGCTGGATTGATTTTCGGGGGATTCAGGATGCCTACATTCGGTCTCGCGGCATCGACTACTTCGAAAACTCCCGGCGGGCAACCGCCTCACACCGATCGTATGCCATCGAGAATCCGGCGGGATTCGCCGGCTATTCGGATAGCATCTGGGGACTGACAGCGTGCGATGGTCCCCGCGATGCGACCCTTCAGCTCCAGGGGCGTGAGCGAAGGTTTCAGACCTACGCTGCGCGCGGCGTCTCGGTGGATTGGGTCAATGACGACGGAACAATCGCTCCGACGGCTGCCGGGGGATCCGTGGCATTTTCTCCGGAAATCTGCATCCCTGCGCTCAAGGCGATGCGGAACCGGCACGGGGACCGGCTCTTTCGAGAGTTCGGATTCGCCGATGCTTTCAACATGACGTTCGCTGCCCCCTCTGCACCCCAGGGGTGGTATGATGTGGATTACCTCGGCATCGATCAGGGTCCGATTGTGCTCATGATCGAAAACCTCCGGAATGGCTTTGTGTGGGAGGTCATGAAGAAGAATCCGTACGTCGTGCGGGGGTTGAAGCGTGCCGGGTTTACCGGAGCGTGGCTCCAGAATTGACAGAATATGACCCTCCTTGTTGCCTTCCTTCTTTGCACGGCTCCACAAGCTGCCCCGCAGTCTCTTCTTCTGGATGATTTCGCAAAACTTTCCGGCTGGAAGACCATTGTTTCCGAAGGAGCGGCGCTCACGCTGAGCACCGGCGAGGGAAAACCCGGCGGAAGCATGGTGATGGAATTCGATCTGACCGGTGGAGCCGGGTACGTGATTGCGGAAAAACCGTTCAGCATCGATCTTCCGGCGGATTATCAATTTACGTTTGATCTCCGTGGGGAAACTCCGGTCAACAATTTCGAGTTCAAGGTCATTGACGAGTTCGAGAACGTTTACTGGATCAAGAAACTGAACGTTACGTACCCGACGGCGTGGACGAAGCAGCGGATCAAGAAACGACATCTGAGCTATGCGTGGGGGCCGGCGCCGGGGAAGGAACTCCGGCATGTGCGCCGACTGCAATTCGTCGTGTCGGTGGGAACGGGGGGAAGAGGGAAGATCTGGATAGACAACTTCCGGTTCGAGCCTTTGGACGATAGCGCTGCCTCCGGGGCGGTTGCCGCCATCAGGAATGGCGGCGGTCGGATTGACGCGGCAGGAACGACGCTGACATCCTGGTCGACTGGAGGGGATTCCCTGGTCATCGACTTCCGTCGCACAAAGGAGGTGGGGGGACTTGTGATCGACTGGGACAGCACGGATTTTGCGCGGTCGTACGACGTTTTGCTGTCGGATGATGGAATCGACTGGAGTTCCGCCTACGCCGTTCGCAGCGGGAAGCCGGGACGAGCGTATATCCCGTGCGGCGAATCGGAGGGGAAATTTCTGAAATTGCTCATCCGAAGCACCAGTCGAGCGCGGGGAGCCATCATTCGCCGGATGGAGATCAAAGATCCTTCTTTCTTATCTTCTGCCAACAATCTGTACCGGGCAATAGCCAGCGAAGCCCCCCGCGGGTATTTTCCAAAATTCTTGCTGGACCAGCAATCGTACTGGACGGTAATCGGCGTGAGCGGAGACACCAAAGAGGCGCTGATCAACGAACAGGGTCAGATTGAGGTGGACCGCCTCCGGTTTTCGCTTGAGCCATTTCTCTTTGTGGACGGGCACCTGGTGACCTGGAGCCACGTCACTACAATACCTTCGCTGTACGAAAACTACCTCCCCATCCCGGCTGTCCTCTGGGCATACAATGACGAGTTGGTGCTGACGGTTGAAGCCGTTGCCGCCGGAGATCCGGGCAAGTCGCTGCTCGGCGCGCGGTATTCCCTCAAGTGCGACAGAGAGGGCGTCAGGGGAAAGCTCTTTGTAGCGCTTCGGCCGTTTCAGGTCAATCCTCCGTGGCAGGCTCTGAACATTGAGGGGGGGACGTCGCGCATCGACAGTGTCTCGTACCAGGACGGTCGGGTCTCCGTCGACGACATCACTGTCGTCCCGATGACAAACCCTTCCGGCTTCGGCGCGCTGGAGTTTGACCAGGGCGATATTACCGACTTTCTGGCGCGCGGGGAATTGCCGCCGGCGCAGCATGTGTACGATCATTCCGGGCATGCCTCGGCGGCACTCTCGTACGATTTTCGTCTCGGCCCCGGGCAGACGAAAGAGGTGTGCGTT
>Ga0326726_10000909_pt1 | contig 27194 bp, 25 predicted proteins | sample MHFenrmetagenome_2_FD_207603 | JGI IMG/M metagenome (GOLD analysis project Ga0326726, IMG submission 207603) | Lab enriched peat soil microbial communities from Michigan Hollow, Ithaca, NY, United States - MHF15MN | ecosystem: Environmental > Terrestrial > Soil > Wetlands > Peat | place: USA... | reverse complement strand
GCGCTCCCAGCCCTCGCGGTCACCCTCAATTTCGGGGCGCAGCTTGCGCAGAAAGCTTTTCTTGAACTTCAGAATGTCCTTGACCTTCATGTTCATGATCAGGGGCTGGCACGCCACTGCCCCCTCCACCAAGAGGATGTTATCGAACTCATCCTCGCTGGGGGGCGCGATGCTGGCTCGTTTGTTGATTTCGCCAGGATCAAGCAGATCCAGAATCGACAGGCGCTGGACGTTCAATACCTTGTCCATGCCTTCGACGCTAAGGCCCCGCTTCCGGTTAAGGAAGTTGGAAATGTGCGCCTGCTTGAAGCCGGTTTCCCGGGCCAGGCGCAGACCGGTCAGCTCGCCTTCTTCGATGCGGTCCCAGAGAGCTTTGCGCAGATTTTCCTGCAAGGCGCGGAACTTCATGCCCAAAGTATAGCATCGCAACTATAGCGTATTGCTATTCAAAACATGAACACAACATCTCCTAGTCAATATTTTCTTGACGATAATTATGCACTTGACACAGATGAATGTCAAGCGTATATTTTGAACATGGACGGGCCACCACAAAACAAGAAGACTTTCAGACTTTGGATCATCACGCTTGCCTTGCTTGCTCTGGCCGCATGGACTTACTTCCGGAAATAATCAACATGAGACTGATAGACACAGCAAAAGCGTTCGCCACCGATGAGCAGTGCCTAGCTTACCTTGAAGCCTCCCGTTGGCCAAAAGGGGTACGTTGCCTGACCTGCGGCTCTGCTAAGTATTCTCGCATCACGCGCAAGAGCGCATCGAAAAACAAACGAGCGCAGCTTTACCAGTGCCTTGAGCCGACGTGCAAACAGCAGTTTTCGGCCACTACGGGGACAATCTTTCACGATTCACACCTCCCTTTGGCGAAATGGTTTACGGCCATCGCGCTTCTGGTAGATGCCAAAAAAAGCATGTCCGCCTTGCAGCTACAGCGTCATCTCGGGGTGAACTACAGGACAGCATGGTATCTAGCCCACAGGATTAGGGAGGCCATGGTGGATGCCGACGCCCCAAAGCTCACAGGCGTTGTTGAAATCGATGAGACCTACATCGGTGGCAAACAGCGCGGACACAAAGCCAAGCGGAAAAACAAGGACGTAGTGATCGGCGTCCGTGAACGTGGCGGGGAAGTGCGCCTAGTCCACACGAAAGATGCCACGGCGGAATCGCTCTGGGAAGTGGCGAACAAGCACATCTCGCCCGATGCCCAGGCCATCATGACCGATGAGAATCCTGGCTACAACTTCCGGCTCACTCGCTTGCGCAATGTGCGCCATGCTCGCATCAAGCACAAGGATCGCGTTTACGTGAAAGGCGACGTGCATACGAACACTGTGGAGTCGGCATTCTCGCTGCTCAAGCGCGGCCTGATAGGGTCGTTCCATCAGGTATCCATAAAACACCTTCAACGCTATTTGAATGAGTTTGGCTACAGGTTCAATCGGCGGGAGGATGCAGACTTGTTTGAGCAGACCGTGGGCCGGATGGCGGGAGTCAAGCCGATGCCGTATGCCAAGCTGGTAGAGGAAACCGCGTTCACGCCTTTCGTGCGGCCTTCTTAGTTCGGCGCTTCTTTGTGGGCTTCGTTTCGGATCGCTTTTGTGGGTCGGAGTTTATCAATCTGCCTAGAAGTTCATCGAATTTTCGCTTGTCCACTTTCACCCCTAAACGCTATCAAATAAAATACTTACAATCAAGTTGTCTCCATAAAGGCAACCTGTATGGTTGCATATATAGCTTCTATGGAGATAGACTATGCCATACTCCCAGGAGGAGGACACCAAGCGCTATGTCACCGAACAGCGAAGCACCCGCAGTTGATATTTCCCTGAAAGAGCAAAAGGAGATTATCAACATTTATGCAAAGCTTCGCGAGGCTGAAGCGAAGCTAATCGGGCCGGACGGGAAGACAGAGATTCTGCCCAATAACCTTTACTCGTTCCTACTACGCTTGCTTGCTGATCTACGAGCTGGTCACTCCGTGACCATTTTGCAAAGCAGGCACGAACTCACGACCGTCGAAGCCAGCAAGATTTTGGGTATGTCTAGACAATTTCTCATCAGACTGCTGGAGAAAGGAGAAATCCCCTTCCATTTGGTCGGCACGCATCGCCGTATTTACGTGCGCGACGTAATTGCCTACAAGGCGAAACGCGACATGGAGCGTCGCGAAACCCTGAACACTTTATCAAAGCGAGAGTTTGCAAAAGGGGATTACGACAAAATCCCAGATGATTTTCACCCAGGAGAATGAATATTCGGCGGTTCTAGATGCGTGTGTTCTTGTTCCAGTAGCGTTATGCGATACATTGTTGCGGCTTGCTGAAGAACCCGCAATGTATCGTCCACTATGGAGTGAACAGATAATGGCGGAAATGGCAAGTGCTTTGAAAACGAAGCTTCATCGAACCGCTGCCGAAATTGCTTATAGGCGGCAGCACATGAATGAGGCGTTTCCAGAGGCGATGGTTACTGTGCCTTCGGCACTGACGAAGGCGATCAATTGCATTCCCGATGAAGACGACAGGCACGTTTTGGCAACTGCGATCATGGCACACGCGAACGTCATCGTTACACAAAACACAAAGCATTTCCCTAAAGACTGCCTTGAAGAATACGGAGTGCTTTGCCAGAAGGCAGATGATTTCTTGATTCATCAGTACCACCTGTGTGAACAATTTGTATTAGATAAACTTGACGATCAGGGCATGGGAATCTCAAGAGACAGGGCCTACGTGATCTCAAGCTTGAAACAATCTGCCCCTGGATTTGCAAAACTCTTGGAGGAACATTCGCTATGAAGATATATAACTAGCCGAACGCACCATCGGGTTCGCCGTGCGCGAAGCTATAACACAAAGGCCCCAGCCAGGGATTCTGTGAGGGAAGCACTGGTAAGGGCCGTGGTGAATCACCTGATTATTCGCCCGGAGGGCGTCTAGCACGCTGCTAGGAGCCGCTTTATAAGCGGCGGTTCCTAACGGAACGGGGTTGGAGTCCCCCGCCCTCCAGCCATTTTAGCGCATTTTGCCAAATTGACAAATAAAGGGAGATTTAGATGGTCAACTCTAGTGGAACCATTACGCTGAACGGCATTACGGATAAGGAACTGGCTAAAATCTGGGAAGTTAAGGCGCGCCTCAGTGATCACCTCAAAAGCGGCCATACATGATCAGTGCAAAACCGGCCATACTTTGGAGGCCGTCCACGACATAGGTTGTTCTATCCTGCCGCCTGCTGCGGAGGCAAGCCTGTTTTTGTGCGCCAACTGCGTGGGCCGCATTTCAGAACGTGGCCATGATGCAGCAAGCGATCGAGCATGGCGGTGACCGCTGCGCTGTCGCCCAGCAGTTTCCCCCAGTCATCGACAGGTCGGTTTGAAGTAATGATTGTGCTGGCACGCTCATAGCGTCGCATGATGATCTCCAGGAGCTCCTCGGCGGCAGTGAGGGATAACTTGCGCATGCCCAAGTCATCGATGATTAGCAAAGGTACCGTGACCAGAGACTCGATGTGCTGTTTGCGGGTACCGTCGATGGAGGCTTCGGCGAGTTCCTCCAGCAAGGTATGGGTCTCGCGGTAGAGCACACGATAGCCCTGTTGAATGGCGGCTTGTCCCATGGCCTGGGCAAGATGACTCTTCCCGCTGCCGGGTGGACCGACAAACAGTGAGTCTTCGTGACGGGCGATGAAGGCCGCGGTCGCGAGATCGAAAATCAAACTGCGATTCATCTTGGGGTTGAAGGTGAAGTCGAAGTTATCGAGGGTTTTTTGCGGATCGCGAAACTGGGCTTGCTTTCGCCGACGTTCCAGCAAGCGGTCGCCACGACGAGTGAGTTCGTCGGAGACCAGGCCGGAGATCAGGTCGATGGGCGCCATGGATTCGACCTGAGCCTGGTGCAGACGCATCTCGAGCACTGCCGCGATTCCGCCTAGCCGCAGTTGTCGTAAAGCACGATTCAACTCGATGAGATTCATTCCCTTTGCTCCTTGGTTTTGATTTGGATCAGATCACGGTAGTGCACCAGTTCGCGGATCAAGGGATCGACCTGGCGCAAACTGAGCGGGGCTTGCGGACAACGCTCAAGATAGCGACGCACGAAACGGTATTCGTGCACGCCCATCTCCAGGGCGGCGGCACAAGCTTCATCGACGGCCGCGGTGCCGTACTTTTTGGCCAGCGCGAGAACGCCCAGGATGCGGCGCACACCCACTTCGCCTTGCTGGCTATAGATAAGGTTGCAGAGTGTACCGACGTAGGTGCCCCCCCGACCGGCGCGGCCGAGCAACTGCAGCACACGGAAAGGGGTTCTGTGGGGATGGTCCTCAGACTGAATGCGATACCAGCCGCGCTTCTGACGTATATGTTCTCGCAGCAGTAATCCGGTTTTGGGATCGAGGATACGAACGCAAAGTTCATCCCATTGGACTTTCACCCCGCGTCCAATCCAGCCTGGCGGTAGACCGTAGTAGGCGGCTTCGACTTCGACACAGCCATCCAGATGCACCACCCGTTCGCCGTACTGGTAATAGCGGAACGGTTCCACCGGCAGCGGCAGCAGGGTGGGTTTTTCTTCCGCGAACATGGTCGCCACTTGCCGTTTGGTGGTGCCGTGGATGCGCGTATCCGCCCAGTTCGTTTCCCAGCGATCCAGATAGGCTTGCGCTTGTTCCAGACTTTCGAAGCGTTGTCCTTTGAGAGGGGTTTTCTTGGCGTGGCCCACGGCCGACTCCACCTTGCCTTTTCGATCTGGATCCAGGATCCGGCAGGGCAGGGCGACGGCACCGTAATGGGCGAGCACGTCGCGATAGAGGGGATTGAGCGTGGCGTCGTAGACGTCAGGAACCAGCACACCTTCGCGCAAATTATCCAGCACCAGAATGCGTGGAGCTCCGCCTAATCGACGAAAAGCTTTCTCGTGCAGTTCGGCCCAGATGCGTGTGCTGGAGCGGAACCTCAGCAGCCGTACTGCCTTGCGGCTATAGCCCAGCGTGAGCACGAACAAACGGGTGCGTCGATACTTGCCGCTCTTCGGTTCGCGTACCATCGGCCCGCTGCCATAATCGACTTGACCCTCCTCTCCTGGAGCGGTGAGGATCACCGCCCGCGCTTGTGGCACTTGGGCTCCGCGCAATTTGTAAGCGAAGCGCCGAACGCTTTGATAGCCACCCTGGAATCCGTGATCGGAAACCAGATCCTGCCAGATTGCCCTGGCATTGCGATCCCGACTCAAGCCCAACTCGATGATTTCCCGGTAGGGTTCACAGGTACTCGCCGTGCCCGCCCCTTTCGAGTTTCCTGGTTCCTGGCCGCTCAACCCCACGCCAAAGTCGGTGATCACCGCTATGGCCGGTTTTGAAGTTGCTTTTGCTGTTCCCTTCGTAGAAAGGTTTTCGGGGTTGGGGTTGGGGTTGAGGTTGAGGTTGTAGTTGAGCTGACCGGCAGACCCCGGAATGGCCGGTTTTGCGGCCTCCGAGCCGGTGATCACCGCTATGGCCGGTTTTGCCTTACCTTCGCGTTTCCATCTTCCCGGCGGCCATATTTCCACACCTGCGCCTCGCAGATAGGCGCTGATGGTCTCTCGACGCACTCGCGTGGCCTCTTGGATCTTTCGCAGAGACCACCCCAGTCGTCCCAAGGCTATGATTTGCTGTTTCTTTTCGTCCTTCAAGACATTCGCCATGTCGCGAGAGGCTACTGACCCTCCCGCTGCTGTCAATGTCCTGGACGTTTCTTCTGAAAGTATGGCCGCTTTTCAGGTGTTCTTGTATGGCCGCTTTTGGGTGTTCACTGAGGAAGGCGCGCAACGAAAGGGCGTTTCTTTTTCAGCCCAACCAGATGCACGCTGCCGGATCGCCGCAAGGAGAACCATTCTATAACAATGTGGTTTTCCAATGGTCAAGCGAAGCTGGATTAGCAATCGTCCACGAGGTACTCACGTTTCTGCTCAAGAAGGAGGAGAAGGCGGAAGCAGCGAGGTAACCTGTAGCTCTGCACTGTGAAGAATTACTAACATCTCTTCCGGCCCAGGTCTGCTGAAATGCGCTTGCATTACGGCCACGATCTGGGCCGCCATTTGTTCTCGGCGTAAAATTTCCTCAGCCGAGGGAGACCGATCCTCCACCATCTTGATAAGTTTGCCAGTCAAGTTTTCCATTCTCCATAAAGCATAGTTTTTGAAACACTGCCCTGTCGCCTTACTTTAGTCATGGAGTGCTTTCTGTGTCAAATGCATAATCATCTTCTTGACTTGGCAAATCGAGAGCTATACGATCAGCGACCTGTATAGCTATTTATCCTTGAGGGGGAATTTTACGAACCAAGGGCACAACAGGTCATGGTCAGCAATTCACAATCCGAGGGCGAGGAAAACAGCTTCGTGGAATTCCGCCGCAAGGTGCGGGCCGCGGAGATGCTTTCTTCCGCCATGGAGCGGCTATTGCGGGAGCTCCAGTTTACGGGCCGGCTCAGCGTCGTGGTGCAGAACGGCCGCGTGCTGAAATCCGGCTATGAGGAGGGCTATTTCCGGCAGCCGACGGTTTACTAGGTCAGGTCGGCCGATAGTTCCCCATCCCGGCACTGCAACGTACTCATAATTAAATAATTCCAACAGGTCATCGTAAGAGAAACGAGCCCTGTGACCGAGTAATCGGCACGGGGCTTTTTATTTTGCTCTCAGCCGAGGAGCGATGGAGGCAATCATGAACACCGAAGATCCGGAAGTGATTCAATTGGAGCTCAAGTACTGTGAACGTTGTGGGGCCCTGTGGTTGCGACTCCGTGGAGCGCAGGAAATCTACTGCGCTCCGTGCGACCTGGAGATATTGGATCTGCCCTCCCCGCGCAGAGTGACCAGCCGGCCGCGCTTGCCGGGGAACCACAAGATCGAGATCAAGGCGCAGGCGGGCGAACCGTCGGTCTATTGTGGAAAAGGAGGAACGGCATGACGGTCACCTTCCTGCTTTCCGTCAGACCCGCCCGCCCTCAGAGAATCGGATGAAGTTGCAGGCCCATCGCATCTCCGCCGGGCGGGCACGGGACCGGGGCCACGTTCGCGAAGCCAAGCGGCTGAACTGAGAGGGCACGATCCCGACTTATGGTTGTACCGGGAGCGGACGCTCGGCATACTCAGGCGCTATCAACGGCTGTCGGTGGAGGTTGGGCGACTGCCGTCTTTATTGGGTCGGGAGTTCTTCCGAACCCGGGTTACGTCATATCACGCCGGGACATTCGAAGATGCGGTGATCTTTGTACATGATGTAGCACGCGGGTTGGATCAACTGGGTGAGTTCGAGCATAAATTGATTGCGAAGATCGCGCTGCAGGACTATACACAAAACGAAACGGCACAGGTCCTGGGCTGCTGGCGGCGTACTGTGGGGCGACGGTTTCCGGAAGCCCTCGACCGGGTGACCGCGATCTTTCTGGATTCCGGTTTATTGATTCGGCTGCCCGCCACCGACGTTGCCCGGGCGAAAAACTGTCAAGAGGGGAGCGGCGGAGAAATTCCTGCAAGTGCTTCTGCACAGAGGGAATAAATTTGCGGAAAGCATGTCCCATTCCTCCCGATCGATTTGCTATTCTAGATTTAGAGATTGAGAAAAACAGAATCTGTGGGCGCGCTCAAGGGCGCGCCCTTTTCTTTGGCCACGAACATCAGGGACAAACACGCAGCATGAAGAAAGCGAAAGTGCGGACGGGAACAACCAGCGTGCGGGTGGCGTCGCCGGCAAAGTCGGCCGGGCGCAGAACTCCGGACCTGGCAGAGATCCGGCGACAGATCAACGATATTGTGGGAAACGGCGCTGTAGGCATGGTCGAGACCACGATCGACCAAGTGGGCAAGGGCCATTATCTGGGGATGAAGTACCTTTTCGAGATGATTGGGCTCTATCCCACGACATCGAATGAAGAGGCGCCGACAGAGGATTCGCTGGCCGCAATCCTGCTGCGCAGGTTAGGTCTCCCCGACGCGCCGACGCCGGAGCCAGGAGTTACCAAAGATTCAAGCCCCTCCGCTGCGGTCGTCGAGGATAGCTTAGAATGAAAGCCGGTAGTTGGGCGACGGCAACCAATCGTTGGGCGCGGGCAGCGGATCGTTTATCGGTGAGCTTCAGCAGCCGGACAACGACGCACTCAAGCTTGCCGGTGGCACATCAGCCTTTACTGCACGGGGCTTTCAGGATGGACATGACGTGGGTGACCGGCCGAATCGCGGTCGGCGGCGGAATCTGGACGGCAGAGAACATGGCGGCGGTGGCCCGCTCGGGGATCACGCACATCATCGACATGCAAATCGAATTTGACGATACCGAGCTGTCAAGGCCGCATGCCATCGAGGTGCTTTGGAACCCGATTGACGATGATTTTCAGCCCAAGCCGCCCGAGATATTCGAGCGCGGAGTGGAATTCGCGACCGAAGCACTCAGCCAGGAAGGGACAAAGCTGTTCATACACTGCGCGGCCGGAGTCCACCGGGCGCCGATGATGACCCTGGCTGTGTTGTGCTCGACGGGATGGACGACAGATGCGGCCCGGGACTTGATTGAAAAAGAGCGCCCGGTGGTGGATTTTGCGGATGTGTACTTGCGTAGCGTCGAGAGGTTTCTGGACCAGCAGGTGAGAGCGGGAAAGTAAGAGACCAGTTTCTGGTTGCTGGTTCCCAGTTTTCAGTTCTTCTTAACAATCCAAACATTTTTGCGAGGCTCATTTCCCTCCTTGGGTAGAGGGGAGAGTCTGCCCTGCGATGGTGAAACTCGGCAAGGGAGGAAGCATGTTCGACGAGCACCGCCGCCCCTGGGGGCGGCTTTTCTACTTGCTGGCGTCTGTAATGGTGTGGCTCACGGCGTCGTGGGCGCAAGCCCCTTCCACCACTACGATCAACGAAGGATTATTTGCCAGCCGCTCCGGAGTTGAAAAGAAAAATGCAGCGATGTCGTTTGTGTCAGCCGCTCTGCAACTGACCGATGCAGTGACTTCCCGTCATATTGTTGATCCGGAAAAATTCAAGCAGGGGCTGAGCGCTGTGATCGATGGCACGGTTTTGTGCCTGAATGCTTCCACCTGGGCGAAGCCGACTCAGCCGTAAGTTATCCGATTTCTTCGCTCCAGTTCTCGAGCGTTTTCTTGACCTCGGCCATGAACTGGTCGGCGACGGCGCCGTCGATGATCCTGTGGTCGTAGCCAAGAGTTAGATGGACGAGAGAGCGGATCGCGATGGAGTCGTTGCCATCGTCATCGGTAACCACTACCGGCGCCTTGGTGATTCCGCCCACACCCATGATGGCCGAGTTGGGCTGGTTGATGATGGGCAATCCGAAGACGGCGCCGAACTGGCCGGGGTTGGTGATGGTGAAGGTCGAGCCCTCAACTTCTTCCGGTTTGAGTTTCTTGTTGCGGGCCCGTTCTCCCAGATCGCTGATGCTGCGCTGCAGCCCGAGGAAGTTGAGTTCGTCGGCGTTCTTCAGCACCGGAACGATCAGACCCCAGTCGAGTGCGACCGCGATGCCGACATTGACGTGGCGATGGTAGCGGATGCTTTCGCCTTCGATCGATGCATTCACGATGGGAAACTGCTGCAGGGTAATGATGGCGGCACGGGTGAAAAACGGCATGAAGGTGAGGCGAGCACCATTGCGTTTTTCAAAGGCGGCCTTGTTCTTGTTGCGCAATTGAACGATGCGCGTCAGATCCACCTCGAACATGCAATGAACGTGGGCGCTGGTGCGGCGCGACTCGATCATGCGGTGGGCAATGATCTTGCGAATATGGGACATGGGCACCAGGTCGCCGGGAATCGCAGGCGCCGCTGGAGAACCGGCATCAGGCTTCGGAGAAGGAGCAGGCGCAGCGGGAGTCGCCGGGGCAGCCGTGCCTTCCAGAAACGCAGTGATGTCTTGCTTGGTGATGCGCCCGCCCAGTCCGGTTCCGGTTACTTGCGCCAGGTTGATATTGTGCTCACGCGCAATTTTTCGGACCAGGGGAGACGAGCGCGCGTGGTCGTCTTCCTCATGGGAAGTTTGGGCTTGTGAAACCGGGGCAACCGCCTTGGGTTCAGCCACCGGGGCAGACACCTTGGTTGGAGCGGCTTCCTTTTTCGCAGGAGCGGAGGGGGCGGCAGGCTTGGCAGCAGCACCATCGCCGTCAGAAATCGTTCCGACTACAGTGTTCACCTGCACGGTGGCGCCCTCGGCAACCTTGATGTCCTGCAGGACTCCCGAAGCCGGCGCGGGAATTTCGGCGTCCACCTTGTCGGTTGAAATCTCGAACAGGGGTTCGTCGCGCTGCACCTTGTCACCCGGCTTTTTCAGCCATTTGGTGATGGTCCCTTCAAAGATCGATTCGCCCATCTGGGGCATGACGATATCAGTCGGCATAATTCCCTTCCACGCGGCTCCATTCCAGGCGCGCGCAATCTTTTATTATATATTCAGCCAATCTGTCCCAGTGAGCCGTGTCTAGTCGTGGTGGCTGTGCTCTCCTCCCTGGGGATTGACAGGAGGAGGCGCGACACCGGTAGATTTCTTCCAATAATCCTGCACCGCAGGCGGCAATTTTTCGATGCGCGAGAGGAAGGCTGTGACTTTCCACATGTCCTGGTCGCTCAGAGCCTTGTTCCAGGCGGGCATGCCGGTGTAGCGGATACCGGTGCGAACGGCGTAGTAGATATGCCACTCGGGATCATCCAGCGGGTAGATGATCAATTGAGGAGGCGGCGGGTAAAAGGAGCGATCGAGCGGACTGGGTTTGTTGTCGAGTCCCCCATGACATCCGGCGCAGTTCATGGTGTAGATCTTCATTCCGTCGATCAGATTTTCATCAGTCGGAGGCACGGGATTGGTCAAGCGCGGGGCGTGGCGCTCCATGGAGGCATCCATGGCGGACATGGCGATGCGGCGTTCCATCTTCGGCGGCACGGAATCGGCATTGGTGGGCAAGAATCCGAGCGTGGCGATGGCCAGCCCTCCCAATAGGAGCACGAGCAAGGTAATGACGACGCCGAGGATGAAATTGCGCATGCTTGCCTCCTGTACATGGTTCACTGATGCGTTAAGAAGCCGTTACGGATTGTCCAGCGGCGCTGTGTGATGCAGGATGGCACGGGCATCCTGCGCTTCCGATTCTCTCACCTGCAGCTTGATGCCGCCGAGTATATGGGAATGCCAGCCGCCGATGCGAAGCATGTTTTCATCATACGCGAAGCACTCGATATCAGCTGATTCCAGGCGGGTGCGGGCCAGCAGAAATTCCGGCTGGCTATGGAAGACCGCGATGGTAACCAGACTCTCGCGCATTCAATTGCTCTTGCCGAGCCATGGCTCGGCTGGATAGCCGAGGGCGGCTGTCCCTACGTGGGCTGTACCAGCTTCAGTATGCCCTCAGGCGCCGGGCTTCTCGCAACACATCGCTCACCTGGGGCAGGAAGTATTCCTCCTGGGGCGGGGAGAACGGTACCGGAGAATCCTGGGCGGCGATGCGGACGATGGGGCCGTCGAGTTGGTTGAAAGCGTCTTCATTAATGATGGCCGCAATTTCGCCTGCCAGGCCTCCGGTGCGGGCGTGCTCGTGCAAAATGATGACCTTGCCGGTCTTGCGCAGGGTGGCGACGATGGCTTCGCGATCGAGTGGCGCGAGGGTGCGCAAGTCCACAATCTCGAGGTCGATTCCTTCCCTGCTTAGAGTTTCTGCCGCTTCCAACGCTGTGTGCACCATGGCGGCATAAGTAATGATACTCAGGTCGCGGCCTTCGCGGGCGATGCGCGCCTTGCCCAGCGGGACAATGTAATCTTCGGCCGGTACTTCTTCCTTGGTGCGGCGATAAAGATACTTGTGCTCGAAGAAGATGACCGGATTATTGTCGCGAATAGCCGCCTTGATCAGACCTTTGGCGTCGTAGGCACTGGCCGGGCAGACCACCTTCAGGCCGGGCGCGTGCACAAACCACATTTCCGGATTCTGGGAATGAAACGGACCGCCGTGAACATTGCCGCCGCTGGGCCCACGAATGACCAGAGGGGCGGGGGCGCCCCAGCGATAGTGAGCTTTGGCAACCATGTTGACGATCTGGTTGAAAGCGCACCCGATAAAATCCATAAACTGGAACTCGACCACCGGACGCATGCCGGTGAGGGAGGCGCCGAAGGCCGCGCCGACGATGGCCGACTCCGCAATGGGAGTGTCGATGACGCGCTCGGGACCGAAGCGGTCGATGAAGCCGTCGGTAACTTTGAATGCGCCGCCGTAGATGCCAATGTCCTCGCCCAGGCAGAAGACGGTGGGATCGCGCTCCATTTCCTCCCAGATGCCCTGGCGGATGGCTTCGAGATAGGTCAGTTGTGGCATTGCGATGGTTACTTCTCCCGCTAAATTTATGGCCGCTGCATGCCCGTCACTTCAAATGTACTGCTGCCTCTGTGCCTCCGGGGCTGGCAACCGATCCCTTCCTGGCTTTCGGAATCGCGTACTTCGGTTTGATTTCGTGGCAGCCATTCTCGCAATACACACCACCCGCGGCGGATTCCGGTTCCGGCATGGGGCTGGCGACTGCGAAATCACGGTCGGCCTCCAGTTGTTGATCGACACCAGCGATCAGTTCCCGGTTCTCAGTTGGAGTTAGCCACTTTTTTACGTTCAATAAGAAATTCTCGAAGCGGGCGATGGGGTCGCGTTTGCGCCAGTACTCGAATAAAGGTTTGGGGACGTAATCGGCGGCGTCGTGGATGGCGTGGCCTTTCATGCGCATCATCTTGGCTTCGATGAGCGTGGGGCCCTGGCCCCGGCGGGCGCGCTCGCAGGCTTCGTGGGCGGCGTCGTAGACCTGGCAGGCGTCGGTGCCATCAACGATCACGCCGGGAATGCCGTAGGAGATGGCGCGCTCGGCGAGGTCTTTCACGCGGAACTGCATATCGGCAGGCGTGGAGTATGCCCAGAGATTGTTTTCGACGAAGAGGACGAGGCCGAGATCCTGCACCGCGGCGAAGTTCAAGCCTTCGTAGGTGACTCCGGTGGACTGGCCACCGTCGCCGATGTAAGTCATGACGGCGATGTTGCGTCCCTGTAAACGCGCGCCCAGAGCGACGCCCGCAAGAACCGGAAGCAGGTCGCCCAGAGTCGAGATGGGCGCAACCACATTGCGGTCCTTGATGTCACCGAAGTGCGACGATGCGTCGCGGCCCCGGGTCGGCGAACCGGCCTTGGCCATATACTGCATCATGATGTCGCGTGGTGAGAAGCCGCGGACCAGCGTCGAACCCTGATTGCGAATCAGAGGGCCCATCCATTCATCTTTGTGCAAGGCATAAGCCGAGGCGCAGGAGCAGGCTTCCTGGCCCAAGCCAAAGTAAACCCCACCGACTACTTTTCCCTGCTTGTAGAGATTTTCCAGCGCGGTCTCCATTTTCCGGTTGAGCAGCATCCAGCGGTAGATTTCGATGCATTGCTTCTTGCTCAGATATCTCGATTCCCGGATGGGCGGGACCGTCGCGCTGAGGTCGCCGGTGACCTCGTAGCTGACTTTGCCAGCTTTGCGAACCTGGCGGATGGTAATGCTGGGTTTTTCCAGTCGATGATCCGGGATGGTGTAAGTGCGCTGGTTCGTGCCTGGGGCCTGTGCGGACTTGGCAACAAGTCTTTCTTTTTGCTTTTTGGCCATTTGCGGCTCGGCGTCATCCATGCTAACGCGGAGGGTTCGGTTCTGTCGCCTCCCAGGACTTCGCTGCCGCTATGCCCAGAAGGTATCGTCTTCCTTGTGCAGCTGGCGCAGTTGCGCTGGCGCTTTTACCGGCACTCCGACGGATTGCCCTAATAGCGCATCCAGGTTCTCCAGCCAAAGTATCTGGCTTTCGAAGAGAGCACCGAAGTTGCGGGAGACGGAATGGGCCACTTCCTGCAGCGAGAGTTTCCTGCTTAATTCTTTCGCCATGGAGGTGACGGGCTTGGTGGCGATGCCGCAGGGGACGATCAGGTTGAAATAATCGAGGTCGGTGTTAACGTTGAGGGCAAAGCCGTGAGAGGTCACGGCGCGGGAAATGTGGACGCCGATGGCGGCGATTTTGGCTTGCGGGGACAGCAGGTCCCTCGACTCGGCAGGGCGATTCGCGAGCGAATCGTCCTGCTGCGCTCGGGATGACACGGTTTGGGGATTAGTCCAGACGCCGGTCAGGCCGCAGATGCGGCCGGCGGGAATGCCGAAATCGGCGCAGGTGCGGATCAGGACTTCTTCCAGTCGGCGCACGTACTCGATCGCACCGAGGGTTTTGCGCTTGCCGTCAGGGGTGGCGATGGCGCGCAAGTCGAAAATGGGATATCCAACCAACTGTCCGGGACCATGAAAAGTGACGTCCCCGCCGCGGTCGCATTCGGACACTTCCACGCCACGCTGGGCCAGCAGTTCGGGTGACGCGACGATGTTTTTCTGCCTGGCATTGCGGCCGAGAGTGATCACCGGCGAGTGTTCGAGCAGAAGGAGAACGTCGCCGATGCGGTTTTCTTTGCGCAGTTCGACGAGGCGCTGTTGCAGGCGCAGGCCCGTGGCGTAGTCGATGGTGGCGAGTTGGAGGACGGAGATCAAGGGCGATTGGGTAATTTAGTAATTGGGTAATTTTAAGATTACGCGGTTTTCAAATTACCTAATTACTAAATTCCTCAGGCGTTGATTGCCATTCCGTACACGCTGTTTGAGGCGTCCAGCATGGCCTCGGCCAGTGTGGGATGGGCGTGAATCGTCCACATCAAATCTTCTACGGTGGCCTCGAGTTCGATGGCGGCGACCGCTTCCGCGATCAGTTCCGTCGCCTGCGGTCCGATGATGTGCACTCCTAGAATCTCGCCATAGTCGGCATCGGAGACAATCTTGATGAAGCCTTCGTGCTGTCCCACGATCGAAGCGCGCGAGTTTGCAGTGAAGGGGAACTTGCCGACCTTGACGTTGTAGCCCGCCTCTTCGGCCTTGGCTTGGGTCAAGCCGACGCTGCCAATTTCAGGATGGCAGTAAGTCGCGTTGGGGATGTGCTCGGGATTGATGGGCTTACCCTTCTTGCCTGCAATTTTGGTTACGGCAACGATACCTTCCATGGCACCAACGTGGGCCAATTGCGGCGTCCCCAGCACGATGTCGCCGATGGCGTAAACCCCGGGCTCGGCGGTTTGCATCCAGCTGTCGGTCTTGATGAAGCCGCGGTCGGGCTTGATCTTCGTTCTCTCCAGTCCGATATTTTCGGTGCGCGGCTTGCGGCCGACTGCGATCAGGATTCTCTCGGCCTCGATTGTTTGTGGCTTGCCATCCACGCTGAAGTTTACGGTGATGCCTGACTTGCTTTTTTCGACTTTCTCCACCTTGGCGCTGGTGTGGAAATTGATTCCGCGCTTGCGGTAAACCCGAGCCAGTTCTTTGGAAATATCTTCGTCTTCGACGGGAACAAGTCGGGGCAGCATCTCGATGAGGGTGACTTCGGCGCCGAAGGAACGGAAGATGGACGCGAATTCGACCCCGACCGCGCCTGCGCCAACGATCACCAGAGACTTAGGAATTTCCTTGAGCGCGAGGATCTCGATGTTGCTGAGGATGCGGTCGCCAGGCTCCAAGCCTGGCAGCATGCGGGCTTCCGAGCCGGAACACAGGATTACGTTCTTCGCCTTTACCTGGCTGGTCTTGCTATCGGCGGAAACTCCGACCGTCAGCACGCCGTTTTGCGCAGGGCCGGTCAGTTTGCCATAGCCTCGGATGGTTTCCACCCTGTTCTTCTTCATCAGGAAATCGAGGCCCTTGGTGTGCTTGGCCACGATTTTCGACTTGCGCTCCTGGATGGCCGCCCAGTTCAGCTTGCGGGCATCGACGCCTTCGATGCCGAATTCTTTTGCTTCTTTGAGGTGGTCCCAAAGTTCGGCGTTGAACAGCAGGGCCTTGGTCGGGATGCAGCCCACGTGCAGGCAGGTGCCGCCGAGGACGTTGTCTTTCTCGATGAGCGCGGTTTTCAGTCCATATTGGCCGGCGCGGATGGCGGCGGTGTAGCCGGCCGGACCGCTGCCGATGATGGCGATGTCATAGATGATTTCGGGCAAGGAGTGTTCCTCACTATCAAGAGATGCATGATGGCAAACGTTTGATTCTAGAACAGAAAGAGTCAAAGGTGCGATAGCGGCAATGCAGGGTCGCTCATTCCGGAGATCAAGGGGGCAGTGGGGGGGAACTTCCAGTTCACCTTGGGCGTAATATTGTCTATAAGGAGGCCTCTATGCACGTCTTTGGCTTCTTCCTTTTCCCGATCTTTGGATCTGGGTTTCTCCTCTATTTCCTGCCCACGATCATCGCCTTGGTGCGCGAGAAATACGACAAGCTTTCCATCTTTCTCCTCAATTTCTTTTTAGGATGGAGTGTGATTGGATGGATCGTGGCCCTGGTGTGGGCATGCAAGAATGACCGGGTGGTTTACGTCCAGAGTCCGCAACGTTATTAGCCCCGTAAGGGAGCAAGACCTGCCGAGCTTCGCTCGGCCCGGACAGGTCGGAGACCCGTCCCCAGACGGCGATTGCTAACCCAGCAGCTTGGCCGCTTCCTGCGCGTAATAGGTGACGATAATGCTGGCTCCGGCGCGGCGAATCGAGGTCAGCGATTCCATCATGACGCGGTCGCGGTCGATCCAGTTATTACGAGCGGCGGCTTCAATCATGGCGTACTCGCCGGAAACCTGGTAGGCCGCCAAGGGCAGGTCGCAGCGCTGTCGGGCCGCGGCAATCACATCCAGGTAAGGCATCGCGGGTTTCACCATAATCATGTCGGCGCCTTCTTCGATATCGGCCTCGATCTCGCGCATGGCTTCACGCAGGTTAGCGCCATCCATCTGGTAGGAGCGGCGATCGCCGAATTGCGGCGCCGAGTCGGCAGCTTCGCGGAATGGGCCGTAGAAGCCGGAAGCGAACTTGGCTGCATAAGAAAGGATGGGGGCGTTCGAAAGACCGGCGGCGTCGAGGGCTTGACGGATGGCGGCGACACGGCCATCCATCATGTCGGAGGGGGCCACGATGTCAACCCCCGCGCGGACCTGAGAAACCGCGGTCCGGGCGAGCAGTTCCAGAGTGGCGTCGTTGAGAATTTCGAATTCCTGCCCGGTGGTACGGGCTGTGACCGCGGCCAGCGCGTCGATCGCCTTCATTTTGTCCTGAGGTTTCACGGCAATCGCAGCCATCGAATTCATGGCCGCCGCCCCAAGCGATTGCGGCGTTTGCGGCGTGCGCACGACGCCGCAGTGTCCGTGAGACATGTATTCGCACAGGCAAACATCTCCCAGGATAATGAGGTCGGGCACTTCACGCTTGAGGGCACGGGCGGCTTGCTGCACGATTCCGTTTTCCGCCCAGGCGCCGGTCGCAACTTCATCTTTGGTCTCGGGCAAGCCGAAGAGTATGACGGCGGGAACACCCAGCGACCCGGTCTCGCGCGCCTCTTTCACCGCTTCATCCACCGAAAGATTGAACACGCCCGGCATCGACCGGACTTCCTTGCGCACACCCTCGCCCGGACACACGAACAGGGGGTAAACCAAGGCTTCAGGCGTAAGCCGGGTTTCGCGCACCAACGTGCGCAGGCGGTCATTCTGACGCAGGCGTCGCAGGCGTGTGACCGGGAAGGTCATGGGCTGATTCTAGCAGAGCCTGTCAGTCGTCCGTCGTCGGCCAAAAGAGCAACGCCGACAACTGCAGGCTGAAAACTGGACGACTGACGACTGCTCCCAGCGCGGTACTAAAGTAACTCTTTGTCTCCCTGGGAACTGATCCGCAGCAAGCTCAACCACTAAAATGCGAAATATCAATGATCTCAAGGCGCAAATGGCGGATCGCCTGCATTGTCGGCATAACCCTGATCTATGCCAGCGTATCGCTGAGCATGTCGGCCGGGTTCGGGTTGCTCGCCTTCGGTGATATTGCCCAGTTTTCATTGCTGTTTCTTGCCTTCCTGCTCATGGTAGCGAACGCGGTTTCGAGCCGCGGCCAGGTCCGGCTGTTTTGGGGCCTGATGGCGCTGGGCTGCCTGTTGTGGTCGGCAAATCTGGCCTTATGGACGCTGTACGAAGTGATTTTGCGGCGCTCCATTCCTGATCCGTTCATCGGAGACGCAATCCTCTTTGTTCACGTCGTGCCGTTCATGGCGGCGGTGGCACTGCGTCCCCACCTGTCAGAGGAAAAGAAGCTCTACTTCAGCACTTTGAACTTCCTGACGCTGCTGGCGTGGTGGGTCTTCCTCTATGCCTTCATCGTGTTCCCGGACGAGTACGTGGTGCTCAACGTTGCCGTTTACAGTCCGCACTACGATCTGCTTTATCTGGTGGAAAATCTGGCATTCCTGGTCGTGCTTGGCATGCTGGCGTGGAACGCCCGGGGAGCGTGGAAGGACATCTACTGGAACCTGTTTGTGGCGTCGGGACTCTACGCGGTGAGTTCGCTGGCGCTGAATGCCGCCATCGCTCGCGGTCAATATCACACGGGCAGCATTTATGACATCCCATTCATCGCCTCGGTGTGCTGGATGATCTGGGCCACCTTGCTGGCCCGCGAAACCAAGCCGCCTTCGCAACCAGCGCCATCAGAGCGCTCGCGCTGGCAAATGCTCGCTCCCCGGCTGGCCATGCTGGCGATGCTTTCCCTTCCGGTGATGGGTTACTGGGCATGGTTTCGCGACACGGCGGCGCCCAACCTGCGACAGTTCCGCCTGCTGGTCACGCTGGCAGCCATGGTGGTCCTGGGGCTATTCGTATTTCTTCGCCAATTCCTGATGGACCGGGAACTGGTGCGGCTGCTGGAAGAGTCGCGCTCCAGCCTGGAGAATATGAAACGCCTGCAGACCGAACTGGTGCAGAGGGAAAAGCTGGCATCACTCGCCCAACTGGTATCAGGAGCGGCGCACGAGATCAACAACCCCCTGGCTGCGATCCTCGGATACTCCGAGTTGCTGGCGGCGCAGGCGGGTCTGGAATCGGACCAGGCCAACATGGCGCGCAAAATCGGCCAGCAAGCGAGGCGAACACGGGAACTGTTGTCCAGCCTGCTCAGCTTTGCGCAGCAGTCGCCGGGAGAAAAGACGCTGCTGGATATGGGCTCCATAGTGCAACGCGCCCTGCAAATGAAGATGCTGCGCACAGAAAACAAGAACATTCATGTCGAGAGCCGGATCGCTCCCGAGCTGCCGCAAATATGGGGCGACGTCAATCAACTCTTCCAATGCTGCGTGGAGATCATCGGGAACGCGACTGACGCACTGGAAGAAGTACACGGCGGGACTCTTTCAGTGAGCGTGATCGAGGAAGGCGATGAACTGGTGATGGAGTTTTCCGATTCCGGCCCGGGCATCCGGGATCCGCAGCGCATTTTCGACCCCTTCTATACGACCAAGGAGGTGGGCAAGGGCATGGGACTCGGGTTGAGCGTTACTTATGGTGTCGTCCAGGACCACCAGGGGGAGATCAGCTGTGAGAACCGTCCTGAGGGCGGCGCGGTTTTCGTACTTCGCTTCCCCGCGGCGAAGCAGGCAGCACCGAAGATGGCCGAGGCCGCGCAGGCGTAGGGCCTGATTTTTGATTTCAGATTTTAGATTTCAGATTTTGGATTTCAAAGCCCACCCCAGAACCCGCACCCTCGATGTCGCCTGGCCAAAGTGTACTTTGGCTGCACGCCAGATCCTTCGGGACTGGAAGTCCCTCAGGATGACACATCAACTTAGCGGCCGACGTCTTCACACCCCAGCTGCTGCTGGACTCTTCTGCGGCGGGGCGGGCGGCCTTCTTGTAACATGAAACCCGATGCAGTCTCCTCTCATCCACAGCAGCGCCCGGGTGTTGGAGTTCGAGTCTCTGCGCGATTTAATTCGTGGATACGCCTCTTCGCCTCTGGGACAGGAACGAGCTGCCGCGCTCGCTCCGTCGGTCGATCGCCGGTGGATTGAAAATCAGCACCAGCTCACCAACGAAATTCGCGAATTCCGCCGGGTGGGAGGGCGCTTCGAGTTCTCCGGACTGCTGAATATTTCCACTCCGGTCGAGAAGGCGCGCATTGATGGCGCGGTCCTCGAAACCACCGAGATTCGCGATGTGGTGCTGGTCGTAGACCGCGCGGCCGAGTGGCGCGAAATCGCCCTGAGTCCGCCGGCGGCAATGAAAGTGGAGTGGAGCGCGATGGCGGAGCTTTTATCCGGCATCATTGACTTCACCGAGTTCCTGCGCAGCTTTCGCAACAAGATCCAGCCCGACGGCACACTCGAAGACCGGGCCTCACCAGAACTGGCTCGCATCCGTCGCGAGATCGAACGGCAAAAGCGGACAATCCAGGAGTCACTGCGCGGCTATCTCCGCCGGCTGGCCGAAGGCGGCGCGGTGCAGGACGAACTGATCACGATCCGCGGCGAGCGCTTCGTGATTCCGATCAAGATCGAACAGAAGCGCCGGGTGCAGGGCGTGATCCACGGCGCCAGCTCCAGCGGACAGACTGTCTTTGTCGAGCCCCTGGAGACTATCGACCAGAACAATGAACTAGTGCGATTGCTCGATGAAGAACTGGTCGAGATTCACCGCATCCTGCTGGAGATGACGCGCCGCATCGGCGAAAGCTCCGAGCCGATCCTGAAGGCTGTGGACGTGCTGGGTGAACTGGAGTTGCAATTCGCCAAGGCCCGCTTCGCCGAAGACTACAGCTGCGTGCCGGCCAGGATCTACCGAGAGCACGGCAATGTGGAGCAGGGCAGGGTGGAGCAGGGCTTCAGCCCTGCAAATTCGGGTGGCGCGACTTCCGGGGCTTCAGACCCGGAGGGACCGGCACGCGGACTGGTCCTGCGCGACGCCCGTCACCCGCTGCTGGAGCGCAATCTGAGGGCAAAAGGCGGGCACGTCGTTCCCATCAGCATCGAACTCGAAGGCGAACGCCTCGAACTGGTCATTACCGGACCCAACACCGGCGGAAAAACGGTGGCGCTGAAAACGGTTGGCCTGCTGGCCCTGATGGCGCAGGCCGGCATTCCCGTCCCCGCGGATCGCGCCGAGTTGCCGGTATTCGATGCCGTGCTGGCCGATATCGGCGACTACCAGTCCATCGAACAGAACCTTTCAACGTTCTCCGCCCACGTCACCAACATCGACTTGATCTCGCGCACCGCGACGGCAAACTCGCTGGTGCTGCTGGATGAACTGGGTTCGGCCACCGATCCCGAGGAAGGAGCGGCGCTGGCGGTGGCGATCGCCGAGTATTTCCGTCGGATTCGATGCATCACGGTGATCTCCACGCACCACACTTCGCTGAAAGTATTCGGCGCGAATACGCCGGGCGTGGTGAACTCCTCGGTCGGATTCGATGAAGCCACGCTGCAGCCGACCTACGAGCTGAGGATCGGCGTGCCAGGTGCGTCGGCGGGCATCAACATCGCACAGCGCCTGGGACTGAATCCGTCCATCATCGAGGCAGCGCGCTCGAAGCTGGGCACGCAGGCGCGCGATGTGGGTCAGTTTCTTGACGGCCTGCATGCCAACTTGCGCGAGGCCAAAGCGGAACGCCTTCGCCTGAAGGCCCGCGAGCAAGAACTGGAGCGCGCAAAGGCGAGCCTGGCCGTCGAGGGACGGAAAGAGCAGCAGGCGAAAATCAAGGACATGGAGAAGAAGCTCGAGACCCTGCTGCGGGATTTCGAATATCAGGCGCGGGAGATGGTCAATGCCATCGAGGACCGGGCCGCATCGCAAAAGTTATCAAAAGACGCCGAGCGGCGCATATCCAAACTGCGGCGGGAATTTCGTGAGCAATTCGATTCCAGCGTGGTGGCCCATTCGACCGGGGCTGACCAGGGCGATCCCAATGCACAACCGCAGGTGGTAAAGCATGTTTCCGAGGGCGATACGGTGAAACTGAAGTCTGTGGGTCGGCCCGCCGTGGTGAGCCGGCGCATCGACGAGAATCATTTTGAAGTCGAAATCGGCGCTATGAAGATGAAGATTGCCCGTGACGACATCGCAGAAGTGCTGTCGCGGGCGGCGGATTCGCCAGTCATGGCCGCTCGGGCGCGCGGAATCTCGGTATCGCTCTCGAAAGAGGATGCGAGTGTGCCATCAGAGATCAACGTCATCGGCCGCACCGTGGACGACGCCACCCGCGAAGTGGAGAAATTCGTCGATCGCGCGTTCCTGGCCGGACTGCCGCGAGTGCGTGTGGTGCACGGGAGTGGCATGGGAATTTTACGGAAAGCGCTGCGGCAGTATTTGCAGAAACATCCGCACGTGGAATCGGTCACCGAGCCTCCGCAGAACGAGGGTGGCGGCGGGGCGACCGTGGTGGAGCTGCGGGTGTAGGCTCGCGGTGGTATAGAGGTGCTTCGACTGCGGAAGATCGGTCGCCAAGGACCGCTCTTCCTCTGCTCACCATGACAAGGGTTTCCTAAGTCGGGAAAGGCTAGAAAGTTTGTGACGTCTGTCACAGCCAACATCCTCAACTCTCTCTACTCTGTCATCCTGAGCGAAGCCGCTTCTTCGCTGGCGAAGAAGCGGAGAGTCGAAGGACCCCCTATACCCTCATGCGCACTCGACGAACGTATTGCGTTTACATCGTGGGCAGCCTATCCGGAACGCTCTACATCGGGATGACCGGCAACCTGCACAAACGCGCCTTCGAACACAAGTTTCATCGGATTGAGGGTTTCACGGATAAGTACGATGTGGAGCGTCTTCTCTACTGGGAGTCTTACGATGATGTTCACAACGCGATTGGGCGGGAAAAACAACTTAAGGGCTGGCGCCGGGAAAAGAAAGTCGTGCTGGTCGAATCGATGAACCCGCAATGCCTGGATTTGAGCAAAGAGTGGTATCCGTGGATGAAGGAGTGTGAAGAAGGTAGGGGTGCTTCGACTGCGGAAGATCGGTCGCAAGCGACCGATCTTCCTGCGCTCAGCATGACAAAGGGTAAGTAAGCGAGCACTTGCTTGTCAGGGCCCAGGTTTTCCGCTGCAATCAACCGAATAGCGGTGCCTTCCACAGCTTCTCCACAGCAATCGGCTTCCGGTATATTCAAATCAGCGGCTTTCAGCCTCACAATTCCTGCGGACAGCTGTGCCTTCGACCATGACCGACTCTGGCGACTTCAAGGAAACCGTCAAGCTGCAGGCGGACATCGTTCGCATTGTCGGCGATTACGTCAAGCTGAAGAAGGCGGGGGCGCAGAACTACTCCGGACTCTGTCCTTTTCATAACGAGAAGACACCCTCGTTTTCGGTCCACGCCACGAAGCAGTTTTATCACTGCTTTGGCTGCGGGGTTTCGGGCGATGTTTTCAGTTTCGTCCAAAAGGTCGAGAACATTACCTTCCCTGAGGCCGTGAGGGTGGTGGCGCAGAAGCTGGGGATCGCGCTGCCCAAGGTGACGTTCTCAAGTCCCGCTGAGGCCAAGGAAGCCGGGCTGCGCACCGTGCTGCTTGATGTGAATGAGCGAGCCTGCGTTTTTTTTCGGGAATATCTGAGGCGGCCAGAGGGCGCACATGCCCGCGAATATCTGGCGGGGCGCGGGCTGAACGAGGAGGTTATCAAGGCTTTCCGGATCGGCTACGCGCCGGATTCCGGATTTCTTTTGCGCGACCGGCTACGGGGCGAGTTCGAAGAAGATGTGCTGCGGGAAAGCGGGGTGTTCTCCTGGAAAGCGGATGACAGCCGTCAACCCTCAGCCGTCAGCCCTCAGCAAAACAACAGGTCCCTCGACTCCGCTCGGGATGACAACAGTGGGGCGGCAGGGAGGCAAAGTGATCCCGCGTCCAAAGATCTCGGATCCAAAGAGGTGAGGCCAACGGCCGACGACCGTTTTGAGCCTGCCCTGAGCGGAGCGAAGGGGCCAACGACTGCTTCCATGTATTCCAAGTTCCGCAACCGGGTGATGTTCCCGATCACGAATGAAGCCGGGCGCGTGATTGCCTTCACTGGACGCACTCTTTCGGCTGATGAGAAGGCTGGGCCGAAATATTTGAATTCGCCGGAGACTGCGATCTATTCCAAGTCGCGGGTGCTATTCAATCTCGACCGGGCGAAGGAGGCGATTCGCAAGCTGGACTACGCCATCCTGGTCGAAGGGCAGATGGACTGTATCTCGGTGTATGCGGCCGGGTTCCACAACGTGATCGCGAGTTCGGGGACGGCATTTACCGAGCTTCAAGCCAGGCTCCTGGCGCGCTTTACGAAAAATGTTGTGGTCAACTTCGATCCGGACACGGCGGGTGCCAAGGCCACGGAACGCACTCTGGGCTTGCTGGTGCAAGAAGAATTTCAGGTGAAGGTTCTTACCCTGGAGTCGGGCTTCGATCCTGATCTGTTTATCCGGCGCAAGGGGAAAGAAGCTTATGCTGGCGCGCTCAAGAACTCGCAGAAGTATTTTGACTATCTCATCGAACGGGCGCGGGCGCAGTTCCCGGTTCGCAGCGCCGAGGGCAAGGTGAAAGCGGTGAACTATCTGCTGCCTCACATCCAGCGCGTGCCCAGCCGCATTGTTCGCGATGAACTGGCGCGGGAGATGGCGCAGAAGCTGGGCATCGACTCGGCTGTGCTGCGTCAGGAGTTGAAGCATGCTGCCGCAAACCGGTCCACGGCCAGCCTGAAGGCACGGGCGGAGGTCCAGATCACGGATGCGGAAAGAATACTGATCCGGGCGCTGGTCTCGGCCACGGAAATCCAGACCTCGGACGAACATTTTTCGGCTCGTGACGGCGTGGAAGAGGAGTTCGATCCGTGCCGCCAGGCCCAGTTCGCCCTCAAAAGCGAACTCCTGCACCAGGGGGTGGCCGCCGAGTCGCTGATCGAAGTGCTGCTTCGGTCGGAGGCGCTCCATGTTACGGATCTGCCCTTGCCCGAGGCTGACCGCAACCTGCTGGCTTCTATCCTTATGAAGGATGAGGAGGAGCTCTCGGCCGAACGGCTGGAGGGCGCGGTACGGGCCCTGCGGCGCATCCAACTCAGGCGCAAGCTGGAGCGGGTACAGCGGGAGTTGCAGGTCACGCGAGGGCGGGAGGCCGGCCAAATACAGGCCCTGTTGGAGGAAAAGATGCGGCTGAAACGGGCGCTGATGGATCCCAGCCTGGCCGACGACAGTCCCACGGCCCGACTGGCATAGGGCCAAAACACTATGAAACTAAATGGAGTTCCATAACATCTAAGTTAAGAGTTGACGGGAACATGGGCGGGGTGTGTCAAAAATCAGCAGGCCCTGATGTCCGCTAAACCCCTCCGATGCTATAATTCGAAGGTTTGTGCCTGGCGCGCAGCTCGCCGCTTCACGTTCCCACCGCTAAAAAAGCTCTCTGTCCTTTCCGTAGGACAAAAAGAAGGTAATCCGTCTTGGCTCTTGACGACAAGTACGACGATATCAAAAAGCTGATCGACACAGGTAAAGAGAAGGGATATCTGACCTATGACCAGGTCAACGACCTTATCCCGCACGACGTGCATTCTCCCGAGGACCTGGACGATCTGCTGACCACCATTGGTACGCAGGGCATCGATGTGCTGGAGGGACCAAAGCTTCCCTCCTCCGCGCTCGATAAGAAATTTGAAGAAGAAGGAGAAGCCGGCGAGGATGTCGAACTCGATCTCACGCCCGGCGCTCTGGAAAAAACCAACGACCCCGTCCGCATGTATCTGCGCGAGATGGGAACAGTTCCGCTGCTTACGCGCGAAGGCGAAGTGGAAATCGCCAAGCGCATCGAGCGCGGGCAACTGCGGGTGCTGAAAGCGCTCTCGCGGTCTCCGATTGTCATCAATGAACTGCTGGCGATGGGAGAGGACCTCAAGAAGGGTGTTCGTTCCATCAAGGAGGTGGTCACCTTCGACGAGGAGGAGATCACCGACGAAATCCTCCAGAACCGCCTGAAGGAGTTCACCGGGAAGATCGACGACCTGGCCAAGGCCTACAAAAAGGCCGGCCAGTTGATCGAGAAGTTCGCCACTGTCTCCCAGAAAAAGCGGCCCAAGGATTACCGGCGCTATCGCCTCAACCTGGCGCGCGCCGTGGTGGCGGTTTCCCTGTGCGTACGCAAGCTGGGCTTCACCAACGCCGAGCGCAAACGGTTGATCGACCGGGTGAACAAGACGGTCGACACCATGCGGTCGCTCGACCGGCAATCCCAGAACCTGGAACGTAAAGCGGAAGCGACCCGCAGCGAAGAGCAGAAGAAAGACTATCGCCGCCAGTCGCGTTCCGTCCGTTCCGAGTTGGAAAAGTTGGAGGGCGAGGCCGGAGTTTCCTTTCAGGAGCTCAAGCGGACCCAGCGGGAAATCATCCAGGGGGACATGGATGCGGAGCAGGCCAAGCGGGAACTGATCGAGGCCAACCTCCGCCTGGTGGTTTCCATCGCGAAAAAGTACACCAACCGTGGCCTGCAGTTCCTGGACCTGATCCAGGAAGGCAACATCGGCTTGATGAAAGCCGTAGACAAATTCGAGTACCGCCGCGGGTATAAGTTCTCGACCTATGCCACGTGGTGGATTCGGCAGGCGATTACTCGTGCAATTGCTGATCAGGCGCGTACGATTCGTATCCCCGTGCACATGATCGAGACCATTAACAAGCTGATCCGCACTTCGCGGCAGCTGGTGCAGGAACTGGGACGCGAGCCGACGTCGGAAGAAATCGCCAAGCGCATGGACATTCCCGTGGCCAAAGTGCGCAAGGTGCTGAAGATTGCACAGGAACCGATCTCTCTCGAAACGCCGATTGGCGAAGAGGAAGATTCTCACCTGGGCGACTTCATCGAGGACCGCGCCGTGGTCTCGCCCGCCGAGGCCGTGATCAACGTCAATTTGAAAGACCAGACTTCGCAGGTGCTGCGCACGCTCACTCCACGCGAAGAGAAGGTCATCAAGATGCGCTTTGGTCTGGAAGACGGTTCGGAACACACGCTGGAAGAAGTGGGTCAGTCGTTCGCTGTGACGCGCGAGCGCATTCGCCAAATCGAGGCGAAGGCGTTGCGCAAGTTGCGGCATCCCTCGCGCTCGCGGAAGTTGCGGGCGTTTCTGGATGGAGTGCGCGACTAGGCTTCACCACGGAGACACAGAGGCACGGATAAAATCTAAGCGAATGAAGGGCACGATTTCGGTCGTGCCTTTTTTCTTGTGTGGGTCGGACACTCTTGTCCGACGCTCTTGACTCTGCTTTGCACATCTGAGTCCAGCTATCTT
>Ga0326726_10000908_pt1 | contig 27197 bp, 28 predicted proteins | sample MHFenrmetagenome_2_FD_207603 | JGI IMG/M metagenome (GOLD analysis project Ga0326726, IMG submission 207603) | Lab enriched peat soil microbial communities from Michigan Hollow, Ithaca, NY, United States - MHF15MN | ecosystem: Environmental > Terrestrial > Soil > Wetlands > Peat | place: USA... | reverse complement strand
CCGATCTACCGAAGATCGTTTTCTCTAGGTCATTGGCCTTTCTATCACACAATGCAAGCTTATTAGACGATATGGATGACGACTTCTGTATAGGTCACTATCTGCAGCGATTATGGGATTTGAAATATAACAAACTCTATTAATTTCCTTTGAAGTGGATAAGACGCGCCTCTTTCCGTGGATTTCCCCATCATGAGGCCGTGCTACAGCCGTGCCGAGACGTGTAGGAGGCATCCTTGATCGCGTTGCTGCAGAGAGTTACTCGCGCGCGGGTGCGCGTAGGCGAGCGGGTCGTCGGAGAAATCGGCGCCGGCCTGCTTGCGTTGCTAGCCGTGCAGCCTGACGACAGCGAAGAACAGGCTGACCGGCTGCTGGAACGCATGCTCAACTATCGAATCTTTTCCGACGCCGACGGCAAGATGAATCTGAGCGTGCGGGACATCCAGGGCGGGCTGCTGCTCGTATCACAATTCACACTGGCGGCGGATACGGACAAAGGAAATCGTCCGGGTTTCAGCCGCGCCGCTGCGCCTGACCTGGGCTTGCGGCTCTTCGACCACTTCGTGACGCGCGCGCGCGCGCTGCATGCGCCCGTGGCAACCGGGGAATTCGGGTCCCACATGCAGGTTGAACTAGTGAACGACGGGCCGGTCACGTTCTGGCTCGAGACGTGACTCCCGTCACGCCCTCGACATTCTCGAGATGACGTCGTCGATCATGTTTGACCGTCGCCAGAACCCTTCGCGTATGATGTTAACCGTTCGATTTATGTAACGAGGAGCGGGTCATGGGCCCCATTGGATTCAAAGAGTTACTGATCATCCTGGTCATCGCGCTGCTGGTATTCGGCGGCAAAAAACTGCGCACGCTCGGCACCGATCTCGGCTCGGCCGTACGCGGGTTCAAGAAGGCGATGGGCGAAGGCGAGGCGGACGAATCAGTGAAGCAGCTGAAACACATGGAAGGTGACGCGGAGTTTCAGGCTGAGCGCAAAGATCCGGTTGAAGCTGGCAAGTCATCTGCCAAGTAATCCGCTGCGCCTGCCATGTTTGAGGTCGGCTTCTCCGAGATTCTGCTGATCGTAGTGATCGCGCTGATCGTGCTCGGGCCGCACAAACTCCCAAAGCTTGCCGCAGACATCGGTCGCTGGGTTGGCCGAGCTCGCGCTATGGCACGTCAGCTCAGTAATCAGCTGAACGAAGAAATCAATCTCGAAAAGATGGCCCAAGCGAGCGATATCAAAAACGCCAAGCCCGCCACACCTGCTGCGCCGCCCATGGCCGCCGCAATCGCTGCGCCGATAAGTGCCGAAGGCAAACCCAGCATTGTGTCCGCGCCGGCGCCGGAACCTGCTGCACCCAACGCCAGCGGCCATGAGCGAACCGGAACCTGAAGATCAAGAAGATCTGAGAGAAGGCACGCTGATCTCGCATCTTCTCGAGCTGCGTAATCGGCTCCTGAAGGCAGCGCTCGCCATCGCGGTTGCCATGGTTCCCTGCATGATTTATGCGAACAAGATCTTCGAGTTCGTAGCGCTCCCGATTCAGGCGAAACTGCCCAAAGGCTCCGGACTCATCACGACGAGTCTGAGCGCCACTTTCGTAACGCCTTTCAAACTTGCGGTGTGGGCGGGCGTATTCGCCGCCATGCCAGTCGTGCTGTATCAATTGTGGGCGTTTGTCGCACCTGGGCTCTATCGCCGCGAAAAGCGCTTTGCAGTGCCGCTGCTGATATCCAGCGTCATTCTGTTCTACGCTGGCGTGGCATTCGCGTATTACGCGGTGTTCCCGGTGCTGTTCGCATTCTTCATCACGACGGCGCCGCAGGGCGTCGCAGTGATGGCGGATATTTCCAACTATCTCGATTTCGTATTGACGCTGTTCTTCTCGTTCGGGGTCGCTTTTGAGGTGCCTGTTGCGACAGTGCTGCTCGTCGCGACGGGTCTCGTCAAGATGAAGACGCTTACGGGTAATCGCGGCTATGTGATCCTCGCAATCTCTGTCATCGCGGCCGTGCTCACGCCGCCCGACGCGGTATCCATGTGCCTGATGGGCGCGCCGATGTACCTTCTGTATGAGTTCGGCATTGTGATGACGCGTGTATTGGTAAAAGACCGCGACGAGGACGAGGAATCGTCCGACGTCGACGTGGAACCCAAGCAATCCAAGTAGCTGCCGCCGCCCGTCCCAGCTTGCCGCTGCGGGGCAATATCGGTCAAACTCCAGATCACTTGAGCGCGGACCACCGCGCTTTTTAGCATTCGGGAAGAAGAAAAATGAACGATTCCCAGGCTACTTTCTTCGGCCATCCGCGCGGGCTCGCGACGCTCTTCTTCACTGAGATGTTTGAGCGCTTCACGTACTACGGAATGCGGGCTCTGCTCACGCTGTTCCTGAGTGCCGCCGTGGCGAGCGGCGGCTTCGGTATGACGCAACAGGAAGCGGGTGCGATCTACGGTATCTACACCGGCGCCGTGTACTTGTTTTGCGTCCCTGGCGGCTGGATCGCGGATCGCATTCTCGGCCAACGCCATGCGGTCTGGTACGGCGGCATTCTGATCGCCATCGGCAACTGCATTCTCGCGATCCCGGCGAGCCGCAATATCTTCTATCTGGGGCTGATGGTCATCGTGCTCGGCGTGGGCCTGTTGAAACCCAACGTCAGCGCCGTCGTCGGCGCGCTCTACAAGGATCAGCCCGGCTATCGGCGTGACGCCGGCTTTTCGCTCTTCTACATGGGCATCAATCTGGGCGCTTTCATCGCCCCGCTGATTGCCGGCACGGTCGGTGAAAAAGTCGGCTACCGATTCGGGTTTCTCGCGGCGGGCCTGGCGATGGTGATCGGCGTGGTGCAGTTCAAGATGACCGACAGGTACCTCGGTGACGCTGGCCTGGCACCAGTCTTTCGCAATCCACAGGAGAAATCGCGCAGCGTCCGCATCGCGCTCGCAGGTCTTGCGGTCCTGATTGCGGTGGCCGCGCTCGCGTACTTCGGTGTCATACGGCTGACAGCGAACGGGCTCGCCTGGCAAATGCTCATTGTGATGGCGCTCATCGCGCTTGCGGTGTTCGGTGGCATCCTGATCATTGGCGGCCTGGACGCCGCCGAGAAGAAGCGCATCGGTGTGATTTTTGTTTTCTTCGTCTGCGCAGCACTTTTCTGGGCGGGATTCGAGCAGGCGGGATCCACTTTCAATTTCTTCGCGCGCGACTACACGGATCGATCCTGGCTCGGAAGCTGGTTTGCGGACGGCCAACATCCGGCGAGCTGGTACCAGTCCGTGCAGCCGATCTTTGTGATCCTGCTGTCGCCGGTATTCACCTGGGTGTGGGTGGCGCTCGGCCGGCGCAATCTCGATCCGTCCGCGCCGCTGAAGTTCGGACTCGGGCTCATTCAGCTCGGTCTCGGCATGGGTGTGATGGCTATAGCAGCGGCACTCGTCGTTTCGAGCCACGGCAAGGTCATGCCGACGTGGCTGATGCTCACTTATCTTGTGCACACAACGGGCGAGTTGTGCCTGTCGCCGGTGGGCCTCTCGAACGTGACCAAGCTGTCACCGCCGCGCTTCGTAGGGCAGATGATGGGCACCTGGTTTCTGGGCGCAGCGATTGGCAACACGGTGGCGGGACTGGTCGGCGGTGAGGTCGGCAGCGGCGGCGCAGAGGCCATGCCGGGCCAGTTCTTGCTTATGCTCGCGATCGGCGGCGGCGCAGGCATCGTCGTCCTGCTCTTGAGTCCACTACTGCGCCGGATGATGGGCGGCATCAAGTAATTCCTTTCCTGGGAGTCGCATCATGTCGAGATCCATTCGGGCCGCCGCGCTGATCGGCGCCGGCCTCATCGTTGCGCTCAACGTCTCGTCACAGGAATCTGCGCAGCAGGAAACGGCAGATCAGTTTGTCGCCCGCCTCAATAAGGACCTCACCAGCCTGAGCCTTGAGGGCAACAAGGCGGCGTGGACGCAGGCAACCTATATCAATGTCGACACGGAATGGCTGAACGCGAAAGCGAACGAACACTTCCTCGCCTATTTCAGCAACGCTGTGGAAGAGTCGAAGCGCTATCTCGGCGCGAGCTTGAGCAAGGACACGGGACGCACGCTCGACATCCTGCGTCAGGGCGTGTCGGTGCCAGCGCCGAATGATCCTGCAAAACGCGCGGAACTCACGACGCTCGCGGCGCATCTGCAGGCGGCATACGGTGAAGCGGAGTATTGCCCGAAGGGCAAGGATTCCTGCCGCAATATCGATCAGCTATCGGAGACGCTCGCCAAGAGTCGCGATTACAACGAGCAGCTCGACGCCTGGGCGGGCTGGCACTCCACTGCGCGCGGTTCACGTAAGGATTATCAGCGCCTGGTTGAACTCTCCAACGAAGGCGCGCGCGAACTTGGCTACAAGGATGTCGGCGCCCTATGGCGTTCAGGCTATGACATGGACGCGGACGCATTTGCGGCAGAAACCGAACGCCTCTACGGTCAGGTCAAACCGCTCTACGAACAGCTGCACTGCTATACGCGCGCGCGTCTGCAAAAGAAGTACGGCGCGGACAAGGTGCCTTCGGGCAAACCGATCCCTGCGCACCTTCTTGGGAACATGTGGGCGCAGCAGTGGAACAAGATCTATGACCTGCTCGAGCCTTATCCGGGCGTCGCGAATCTCAATGTGGATGAGTCGCTGAAAGACCAGGGATACGACGCCGGCCGCATGATGAAATCGGCCGAGAATTTCTACATGTCGATCGGCTTCCCGCAGCTGCCCGACAGTTTCTGGGAGCGCTCGATGCTCGTGCGTCCGCGGGACCGCAACGTCGTGTGTCACGCAAGCGCCTGGGATATCGACAGCAGCCAGAAGGACGTGCGCATCAAGATGTGTGCGACGCCGACGGAAGAGGATCTGACGACGATGTACCACGAGCTGGGACACGTCTATTACTTCCTCTCGTATCGCGACCTGCCATTTATCTTTCACGGTGGCGCGCATGACGGCTTCCACGAGGCCATCGGCGACACGATCAATTTGTCGATGACGCCCGGCTACCTGCACACGATCAATCTCGTTGGCGACGTCAAGCCAAGCAAGGAGTTCGTGATCAATCAGCAGATGAAGATGGCGCTCGACAAGATCGCGTTCCTGCCGTTCGGCAAGCTCATCGATCAATGGCGCTGGAAGGTGTTCTCAGGCGAGATCAACCCGGAGAACTACAACGCCGCGTGGTGGGACCTGCGGCAGAAGTATCAGGGAATCGCGCCGGCGGTGGAGCGGACGGAACAGGATTTCGACGCGGGCGCGAAGTATCACGTTCCTGCCGGCGTTCCCTACACGCGCTATTTCCTTTCATACATCGTCCAGTTCCAGTTCCAGAAGGCGCTGTGCCAGGCCGCCGGTTTCAAGGGCCCCTTGAGCGAATGTTCGATCTATGGCAACAAGGAGGCGGGTAAGCGCTTCGCCGCCATGCTGTCGAAGGGTCAGAGCCAACCGTGGCAGGACACCTTGTTCGAGCTCACCGGTACGCGCCAGATGGATGGCTCCGCCATCATCGAATATTTCCAGCCGCTCATGAGCTGGCTCAAGACGCAGAACAAGGGCCAGAAGTGCGGATGGTAGTCCAAAATCATTCCGGGGAGCGACGATGACAGACCTAGGAATTCGACCGCAGCTCACTTTCAAAGCGATCACGTTGTCGATCATTCTCACCGTGATGCTGGCGGCCGCCAACGCCTATCTGGGACTCTTCGCCGGGCTGACAATCGCAACCGCGATCCCCGCAGCCGTCGTCTCGATGGCGGTGCTGCGGCTGTTCGGCCCCTCCAACATCCTGGAGAACAACATCGTCGCCACCGGCGCATCCGCCGGTTCATCGATTGCGTCGGGCGCAATCTTCACGCTGCCCGCGCTGGTACTGCTGCACTACTGGAAAGATTTTAACTATGGATGGACGCTGGCGATTGTCGGGCTTGGCGGTTTGCTCGGCGTGCTCTTCTCGGTGCCCCTGCGTCGCACGCTGATCATCGAACAGAAGCTGCAATTCCCGGAAGGCGTGGCGGCGGCCGCCGTGCTCAAGGTCGGCGACAATCCTTCCGCCGGCGTGAAGTTTCTTGGCCTGGCCGCGCTCGTCGGCGGACTCTTCAAATTCGCAACGTCGGCTCTGCGACTCTCGCCCGAGTCCTTCACCATCTCGCGTTTCTTCGGCGAGCGCACGCCCGGCTTCTTTGGCTACGGCTTTTCACCGGCGCTCCTCGCCGTCGGCTACATTGTTGGCCTCAACATCGGGTGTCTCGTCGCAGGCGGCGGATTTCTTTCCTGGTGGGTCGCTATTCCAATCTACAGCACCTGGTTCGCGGGCCACGATCCAAAACTTGCTGCGGATATCATCGGCCTCGCTCCTGACGCTGTGGCCGATCTCATCTGGCGGCGCCAGGTACGCTACATCGGCGTAGGCGCGATGCTGATCGGCGGGGTCTGGGCACTCTGGTCCCTGCGCAAGTCGCTGGTCGAAGGCATTCGCAGTGGACTGAAGGTGCGCGTCGACCGCGGCGCTGTCGCGCATACCGAACGTGATCTGCCGATGTCGGCCATCTTGATCGGCTCGATCGTCTTCATTCTGCCGCTCTTCTTTCTATATCAGGCCGTCGTTGGCAGCTTCGGCATCGCGCTGACCATGGCGATCCTGATGATTATTGCAGGATTCTTGTTCTGTGCCGTGGCCGGCTATATGGCGGGCCTGGTGGGATCGTCGAACAGTCCCGTCTCCGGCATGACGATTTGTACGATGCTGTTTGCCGCCGTCGTGCTTCTCGGACTCATGGGCCGCGACTCGACTCTGGGCGCAGTCGCGACGGTACTCATTGGCGCGGTCGTGTGCACGGCGGCATCCGTCGCCGGTGACAATCTGCAGGACCTCAAATGCGGACAGTTGATCGGCGCCACGCCGTGGCGCCAGCAGGTCATGCTTGCGATCGGTGCGCTGGCGAGCGCTTGCGTCATGGCGCCGGTGCTGAATCTCCTGCTGAAGGCCTATGGCATCGGCGAACCCGCCTTTCCGGGTGCGCATGCCTTGCCGGCTCCGCAGGCGAACCTCGTCCGCTCGGTAGCCGAGGGCATGTTCGGGGGCCATCTCCCGTGGGACATGATCACCATTGGCCTTGCCGTCGGCGCCGCGATCATCGCACTGGATCAGTGGCTGAAGGCACGCAAGTCACGCTGGTCCGCCCCGGTGCTTGCCGTGGCGGTTGGCATTTATCTGCCTCTCGACGTCTCGACGCCGATCATGGCCGGCGGGATCCTCTGCGAGCTGGCGCAACGCTGGCATGCGCGACACAACCCCGGCAAGGAGCTCGAGCCGCTGATGCGCAACGGCATGTTGTTCGCCGCCGGGCTCATTACAGGCGAAGCGCTGATCGGGGTCATCATTGCGATTCCTATCGTGCTCACGGGCGATGCCGATGTGCTGGCGGTAAGCGAATCCCTGCGACCGGGTCAATGGGCAGGTCTCGCGGTGCTGCTGGCGATCTGTTACTGGCTGTTCCGTGTCGCGACACGCCCGACGAGCACGACCGCCTCGTAACGGCAACCGCAGCCGGCTCGCGAGGCCGCTACAATTCGCGCTCTCATGAGCGCATCCGGACGTCAGCGGGCTCTAACTGTAGTCGCGTGCTTCGCGATTCTCTACTTCGTCTGGGGTTCGACCTACGTCGTCAACAAGTTCGGCCTGCATCAGCTGCCGCCGCTGTTGCTCGGCGGTGCGCGCTTCACCATGGCGGGGCTCATCATGGTCATGCTTGCCCTGGCGCGGGGCGCGCGACTCGCAAGCACGCGCGCGGAATGGCGCGACGTGCTCATCATGGGCCTGCTCGGCGTTGCGTTGTCGAACGCGATCAATCTCTGGGCGTTGCAGTACGTAATGGCGAATCAGTCGGCGCTGATCAATGCAAGTTCGGCCTTCTGGATCGCAGCTTTCGGCACGGTCGGCGCGAAGGGCAACTCACTCTCTCTGCGCGCACGGGTTGGCCTTGCCATCGGATTCGTGGGTGTTGCCCTGATTCTCTGGCCCAAGGAGGGACTGATCCCGGCGGTGCATTGGGCCGAGCTTGCAATTCTGAGCGGCTGCTTCGTCTGGGCAATCTGCACAATCTATTACCGGCACATCGAGACTCGGCTCGCGACGTTCATGTTCGTCGGGCTGCAGATGCTGACGGGTGGGCTCACCATGCTGATTGCAGGCTTCGCGGCGGGAGAAGCATCGCGCTGGAGCTGGCAACCATCGGGAATGCTTGCTCTCGCCTATCTGACGCTGTTCGGTTCCTGTCTTGCGTACGCCGCTTTCGCCTATCTTGCCCGCAACACAACACCGGCGCGGCTCGGCACGTATTCATACGTCAATCCGGCCGTCGCCTGCCTGCTCGCCTGGATGTTTCTGGACGAGAAGGTCGTGGCACTGCAATTTGTCGGTATGGCCGTCATCCTGCTGGGCGTAATACTGGTGACGGTCGAGAGCCCGAGCGGCGCGCCCCCGGAAGACGTTTAATTCGGCGGTGGCCTGCGCACGATGATCTCAACTCGCCCGCGTGAACCGATGAACCACGAGCCCAGCCAGCTCGTAATGCTCACGATTATGGCGCTCCAGAACGCGGCACCAAATCCCGCCAGGTGAAAGCCACTGAGCAGCCACGCAACCAAGCCGAGCATCGCCGCGTTGATGACGAGGAGAAAGAGGCCGAGCGTCACCAGCAGCATCGGCAGGGTCAAGAGGACCGTCAGCGGTCTCACAAACGCGTTAACGATGCCGAGGAGTGCCGCGGCAAAGAGCAGCGTCCCGCCGTTATCGAAGCTGACGCCGGAGACGAGCTGCGACGCGATCCACAAGCCGATGGCGGCGATTGCCGCGCGAACCAGAAAGCCAAGCATGGGATTGTCCTCACCGTGGTGGCTGCGATGACACCTTTAGATTGCCGCGGTCGGGCCGGAAGGCGGCAATTCAAGGTCCGCAAACTACTACTTCGTGCGTCGCGTGTCCGCAGTCTTCACTTTACTGTCGGCGCCGGCCGGTGCGCGCTGCTTGTGGTCGTCTTCGAGCATGAGTCGCAGTTGACGAAAGAGAACGGGCCAGCCAAGACGCAAGCGCGCATAGATCGGGTCCCATTCCGGCGTATCCGGTATGCCCGAACCGAGCACGCGCAACACAGCGGATGAATCCTTCGAGTCGAGCAGAAAATCATCCACGAGAGCACTGTTGCTCGGCGGAGAGCCTGGCAATTTCAGGTACACGAGCCGCAGGCGCCGATTAGGTTCGAAGATATCGATCTGCGCGTCACGGCCGCCGCGATCCTTGCGCTCGACAAAGAACCGGCCGCCGGGCCGCGGTTCGACGACCGCACGGTCCGCGTACCAGCGAAGGATCGTCGGAACGTGAGTGAGCGCCTCCCAGACCCGCTCGACGGGAACGGCGATCTCAACGTGCTGTGCGTAGCCGCGCGTGCGGACCAGGGACATGTTGCAGCTCATCTGACGGGGAAACGTACAACGCTATTCTGCCACCGCTTTGCGACCAGGACGCAGCCGGGCCTACAATTGGTTCACAAAAATCACCAATAGTGATTTGCCAGGGGGATGTCGCATGCTGTGGGTTGAAATCGTGATCGCGCTTGCGGTTCTCGAGTTCGTCGTGTTCGGCTTCTTCGTTGGCCGCGCGCGAAGTAAATATCAAGTGAAGGCGCCGGCGACGAGCGGCAATGAGATGTTCGAGCGTTATTTCCGTATCCACTACAACACGCTTGAGCTCCTGGTCGTGTTCGTGCCGGCGATCCTACTGTTTGCCCTGCATATCAGTGCACGTTGGGCGGCAATTGTCGGCGCGGTGTATCTCATCGGCAGAATTCTTTACTTCAGGGAATATTCGCAGGACCCGAAGAAGCGGGAACTCGGCTTCATCCTGTCGATGGTTCCCGCGTTGATTCTGCTGCTCGGCGGACTCGGAGGATTGGCGGCGGAGGTACTGCGCGCGCCGCACGCCGACGTGGTCGTCGAAGCTCCGCGCTAGATCAAGGTGCCGGGCTTCAGGTTCGCCAGCTGATTTGGAGTTGCTCGCCGACGCGCAGCGCCCGGCCGGCGCCCTCGACAACGATGAGATTCTGGCCAAAGGCAACGCCATGCAGTGCTTTGGACCAGCGATACGCCTTGAGCGTGCGAAGCGGTTCGTCGCCTTCGACCTCCGCTGTCTCTTGATTGGTCGTGGTGATACTGCAGCGCATGCACGGCTTCACGACGCGCAGGCACAGCCCGTCGAGCCGTAGCTCGTGAATTCGATCCTCGTCATAGGCATCGATCCCGGCAAGCACGATGTTCGGGCGAAAACGATCCATGGGCAGCGCGCGGGTGAGCCGCCCGTTGAGATCCGCTAATGAGCCCTCCGATATTGCGAGCAGCGCAAAGGCATCGGCGAACTCTGTGACGGCGTGCGTTGCGCCGGTCCATTGCGGGCTGCTGGCGCGCTCGCGCGTCCCATCGAACGCCACCAGCCGCAGCTGCTCCCCGAGGAATGACGTCAACCACGCGGCCACTGCCTCGCCCTGGTCGATACCGCGGCACGTGTCGCGCCAGATCACGACATCCATGCTCGCGCTTCCCGGGCGCTGGACGACGTCAACCTCCGCCATGCCGGGCGCACTGAGCCGCACTCCATTGGCAAGCAGCGCCGTTTCAATGAGCGCGAGACGCGGCAGTTCACGCTGCGTGACGAACCGGCCATTCGGACGCACGATCAGCCAGTGCCGATCGTGGAGAAATCCAGTGCGTGCGAGTTCGAGTGACGCACTGCTGATGCCACGGCATGACTTGACCGGGTATACGGCAAGAGCTGCGATGCGAGCGCGATCCGTCATGCGTCACCCGCGCCCTGGTTCTACTGGTTTGCGCAAATCCTTGTCTCGATACATCCGCCGATCAGCAAGGGACAACAGTTCCTTCATATCGCGACTGTCCTTCGGATAGTTCGCAACGCCAATACTGACGGCGCAGCGGATCATGCGTGGGCCGATATTGAGCGTCGTGCTCGAAACATTGTTGCGTATGCGGGTAGCGACGACGAGTGCCGACTCGGGATCAGCGCCGGTCAGGAGCACGACGAATTCATCCCCGCCAAGGCGCGCGGCAAAATCGGTCGTCCGAATCGAGCGCAGGATCGAATTGGCAACCAGCACGATTGCGTTGTTGCCGGCTTCGTGGCCGTGCTCATCGTTGATCGCCTTCAACCCATCGAGATCGATCAGGAGAAGCGCGAAGAGACGCCCTTGCCGTTCGGCAGCGGCGTGTTCGCGCTTGTAGATCTCGTTGAATGTCCGCAGATTGAACAGTGCCGTCAGCGTATCGGTCTGGGCAAGATTCTCGATGCGATTACGCGCGGCATATACGTCATACGCCAGGGTCGTCGTAAGCCACGCGACCAGCAAGTAGGGAACCAGAACGCCGAGCGCGCGTGCGATATATGCGGGCGACAGTACATCGACGGCCGGATTGTCGGCCGCGAGCAGCATATAAAGAGCAGCCACCAGAACGACCTGCAGCAGAGTCACCAGCCGGCCGAGGGTGAGCGCGCACACGATGACCGGCAGCAGATACAGATTCACCAGGGGACTCAGATCCTTGCCGGAATAAAACAGGGTCACCGTAATGAACGCGAACATCAGCCAGGTTTCGGCCGCGAGCGTGAGGCGCGTCTGTCTGGGAAAGAGTCTGCGAACTCGCAACGTCACCGCGACCAGTGCGAACGCAGCCATGGCAATCAACACGGGGACGGGGCGTGCTGTGGACTCTGTACTGAGAGCAATGAAGAGCCCGACCACAGCGATCAGCAAGGCATCGACGACAGCCACGCTCTTCACGAAGCGCTGCAATTCGTGCTGGCGTATCTCCGTGTTGGGAGCCGTGTTCGTCGGTCGTTGATCCATAGCCGCTGCTACAGTCGAGTCCGCGGGCCCTAGAGACGCGTTTGGGCAACCTGCTTGTCACGTTGCGGGACCTGCGTTTTCAACGTATCGATGGCGATGCGCACTTCCGCGTCTCGCTGCGCCAGCGGCCGCTTGTCGTGCTCGTCCGCAGGGGACGCTCGCTCCGCCTTCAGGACGACATCCGGCACGATACCCTTCTTTTGAATCGATGCACCGGACGGCGTGAAGTACCGGGAAGTCGTGAGCTTGATCGCCCTGCCATCCGACAGAGGCATGATCGTCTGAACCGAGCCCTTGCCGAAAGTTGTCTGGCCGATCAGCGTCGCGCGATGATGATCCTTCAACGCACCTGCAACGATCTCCGAAGCGGAGGCTGAACCCCCATTGATGAGCACCGCAATCGGTGCGCCGTCGATGAGATCGCCCGGAGTCGCGTCCAATTCGAATCGCGACTCCGGTGTACGACCGCTCGCCGTCACGATGATACCGTCGTCGAGGAAATCGTCCGACACGCTGACGGCCGCTTCCAGCACGCCGCCCGGGTTGTTCCTCAGGTCAAGTACGATCCCTTTGAGATGGCCCTGCGCTGCCGTGCGCAAACTCGCCAGCGCGACACGAAAGTCGGCGCCGGTCGTCTCACTGAATTGGGTGATGCGCACATAGCCGAAGCCTGGCTCCAGCATCTCCTGCTTGACGCTGCGCACCTGAACGTTGGCTCGTACCAGGGTGAAGGTCAACGGCTGCTCACTGCCTTTGCGCGCGATCCCCACCTTGACCTTGGTGCCGGGCTCGCCACGCATGCGCGCAATCGCATCGTTCAGATCGGACTCCGCAATCGGCACATCATCAATGCTGGTAATAACGTCGCCCGGCAGGATTCCAGCAAGTGCGGCCGGCGTATCGTCGATAGGCGCAATGACGGTGACCGCGCCGTCCACGATGGCGACTTCGATGCCGACGCCGTAGTAGTTGCCTGTCGTGTTGATGCGCATCTCGTCGTACTGCTCGTCATCGAGATACGCCGAGTGCGGGTCGAGGCCGCCCACCATGCCGCGGATGGCATCCTGCATGAGTTTGTGGTCGTCAACCGGGTCGACGTAGTCCGTGCGGACGCGTTCAAACACTTCCGCGAGAACATGCGCATCGCGCCAGGGCAATGCCGACTCAGGTTCCGGTTCCTTGCCCGCGGACGCTCCCTGCGACAGGTTCACAGAGATGCCGATGAGGCCGCCCGCGAACAGGGCGATAACAGTACGCGACTTGCTTGAACTCATCGGGACGAGCTCCGTCTGGTGGGCCGAAGTATGAGGGCTCAGGCGATACTACCGCCGTCGCACGCGGCTCACCATGGCACGGAACTTGAAGTCACCGTAATGATTCGAGGGAGGGCGCTAGCTGTTGGCGGCAGCGTTGGCGGGCGGCGCCGCGCCAGCGGAGCTGCGCTGCTGCTTGAGAAAGAACTCGAATAAGGGTAGATCGATCAGCACCTCGGCGAAAGGCTGGGATTTGCCGATGCTGAACCCTTGCGCATAGTCGACGCCAAGCGCTGCCACGCGTTCGCGTACGATTTCCGTCTCGACACATTCGGCAACCGTGTTCATGCCGAGCGCCCGCGCCATCTGCGCAATGGCCGCAACCATCGTCCCGGCCCGCTCCTGGCTTGCGACGTCGCGCACGAGGCTCCCATCGATCTTGAGCGTGTCGACCGCCAAATCCTTCAGATGTGCGAAAGAAGTCAGGCCGGAGCCAAAATCGTCGAGCGCCACACGACAGCCGAGGGCACGCAGTCGTTCAAAGAACGACCCGGCCTTGTCGGCATGGGCAAACGCATCCGCTTCGCTAACCTCGAACACCACGCGATCGGGGGCAACCCGATGTTCCTTGAATGCCGCCACCACGAAGTCGCAAAAGTCTGCCTTGGCAAGCGAAGCGCCCGAGATATTGATCGCGAATGCCGCCGGGTGGCGCTCGAGGATTTCGGCATTCGTGTGCAACTGCCGCAGTGTATTGGTGATGACCCAGCGATCGATGTCGGGCAGCAGCTGAGCTCGCGTGGCCGCAGCGAGGAACTTGGACGGTGCGATCGAATTGCCCTGACCGTCGTTCATGCGCAGGAATACTTCGAACTGCAGATCCACGCGTTGCGCCGAGAGCGGCATGATGGTCTGCAGATCGAGGCGAAACCGGTTGTCAGCGAGCGCTTCCTTGAGAAGCGCGACCAGGGTGAAATCGCTGTTGCGGCGGATGATGCTGATGTCGGCATCCTGATAGAGCTCCACCCGTCCGCGTCCGCGCGCCTTCGCCGTCTTGCACGCCACCTCGGCGCAGGCAAGTGCGTGCGCGAGCTTGACGCTGCCGGAGGGAACGCGGGCGACGCCACAGCTGATCGAAATGGACGTGCTGCCCTCGCCACGAACGGGTCCCAGTTGCGCGACGGCGCCACGCAGCGCTTCCGCTACCGCCAGCCCACATTCGGGATCGCAATTCGGTAAGAAGAGCGCGAACTGATCACCGGCGATGCGGGCGGCAAATGCCTGGGCGTGTACGGGCCGACGCAGAAACTCGGAAATCTTGGCGATGACTTCGTCACCCACGTGCATACCGAAATCGTTGTTGATGGTATCGAGGTGATCGACGTCTGCGAGTACCACGCAGTTGCCCGCACCATCCTTGGCTGCGGTCAGCACGTTGCGCGCCTGTTGTTCGAAGGCTGTGGACGTCAGCAATCCGGTCAGCGTGTCGAAGTTGTTCTCGAGGACCGCCGTAACGCGGCGGCCGAGCAACTCGACGAGTCGCGTGTGGCGCAGGTCGAAGTCGATACCGTCGGCCGGGCGGAACATCGCGAGGATACCAATGATCCGCCCGGTGACATGGCGCACAGGCACGGACACGATCTTGAACGGCGGAACATCCGTGGCGCCCGCCGCGATCTTGTTGACCACCATCGTGCGGCCCTGCAGTTGCGCCAGACTGAACAGATGACGATGGGTGCGGGTCAGTACATCAGCCTCGCCAGCGCGCGCAGCGCCCTGCGGGGTGCGGCAAATGGCGATGTTGCGTTCCGGGATCAGCAAGGCGCCAAGCACCGCAGTGAGATTGCTTGCACAGGTTTGCACAAGACGGCGCAGCTCATCTGCGGCGTTGGTCGTCGATTCGTCGTCGGAGACGGACAGCAACAGGTCGAGGTCCTGCGAGCGGGCATCGAGACTGCGATGCAGGCGGCCGATACTGGAATTGGCGGCGAGTTCTCGCTGCAGGCAACCGAGCGCCGGACTCAGCAATCCGTGAATCAGGGAGAACGGACGCTCTTCGCCGGAGGCATTCGGACGACAGGACAGGCACACGATGGCCTGCAACTCGGCGAGATCGTCCCGCAACCGAAACACATAGACGGGCGTGCCATCGTCGAGATGTCCGTCGAAGCCGGCGCTGTCGCCCTGAGTCGCGCCGCCAGTTGCTGCGCCAGCCGCGTCGACAACAGCGCCATCGTCACTGCGCGCTCGTTCGACAAGCGCGTGCAAATCGGGACTATTGAAGCCGTCGCTCGCCCACACGAGTGCGCCGCGCCCATCGTAGATGGCGATGTTCTGAGCACGCGGCAACAGCATCTTGATGAGCTGGCCGTAGGTGTCGTACGCCGTGCCAGCGGGTTGCGCTGTATCTTTGTTGGTTGAATTGGCCGTCATAGCCGCCCTGCCACCCTGACGTCAGGTAGGCAAAATCGGCGAGAACGCCCTCTGGCGTCTTTGAATTGGTCGGCGGTTTCACGACTACTCGCCGGCCTTTAGCGGGTGGCGCTCGATTCTTCGACCTGGCACGCACTCTGCTTGCGCGCACAGCCGTGCCACATCCCGGCTCGACCCCATTCCAGGACCTGGGGTTAGACATAATCCAGTCACCGCGAGCCTAGTTTCTGCTTGAACCAGGGGTGCGGATTCACAGGCCGCGAACCCTTGCGGATCTCGAAGTAGAGCTCCGGCCGGGCCTCGCCACCCGAGTCGCCAACGGTTGCAATCACATCGCCTGGCGCCACCCAGTCGCCGACCGATTTGAAGATCTGCTCGGTATGGCCGTAAAGGCTCAGATAGCCACCGCTGTGTTCCAGTATCAGCAACAAGCCCAGGCCGGAAAGCCAGTCCGCGTAGATCACGCGCCCGTAGTACAAAGCCCGGACCTGCGTGCCGCGCTCCGTCGCCAGCATCACGCCATTCCAGGCGATGCCCGACGAGCGCTGTGTTCCGAAGTCCGCAACGAGCTTGCCTTGCACCGGCCAGACGAGCTGGCCACGCAACTTGTCAAAGGGCTCCTGGCGATCGATCGGGAAATCGCGTAGCGCGCGGCGCAACTCTTCCAGGAGGCGTGTCAGTGTTCCAGCCTCCCGCTTCAGATTATCGAGCTGTGCCGAGCGTGTCTGCAGTCTGCCGCGCACTGCGACGAGCGCGCTTGCGCGCTCGCTGCGCGCAGCTTCGAGCGCATCCACCTGTCGTTGTCGCTCGGTGGTCAACTCATCGAGATGCCTGTTTTCCTCGTCGAGCTGCGCCTCGAGAGCGCTGAGATGCGCCACGATATTTTGAATCGAAGCGATCTGGTCCGCGCGGGCGCGACCGAAATAGCTGTAGTAGGCAAACATGCGTCCAAGTGTCGCGGGGTCTTGCTGGTTGAGCAGCAGCTTCAGCGGCTCATCGTGGCCGATGAGGTAGGCCGCTCGCAGTTGCGAGGCAAGAGCGGCGCGCTCCTGTTGAAGTCCGCGTTCCTGGGTCCGGCGATCGGTCTCGAGCGCCGTGCGCCGCTGCTCGGACAAGCGCCGTTGAGCCCGCAATTCATCGAGTTTCTGATGAGCCTGGGTCACCTGAAGTTCGGTCGCGCGGAGCGTTGCCACCACCGCATCGCGCTCGGTAACCGCATCGCCGACCTTGCGCTCGACCTCGGCAATCTGGGCGCGCAGCCGTGCGAGCCGTTCCGCGGTGTTGTGTTCATCGTCGGCGAAAGCGGTCGACTGCCAGAGGATTGCAGCCAGCACGAAGAGCCAGCAAAAGGACCCTGCCGATGGCAGCAAACCGCCGCAGGGACCGCGAACCGATCGTGAAAGTGGGGCCAATGGCACTGAAATAGCGTTCCTTGGGTCTATTTTCCGCCCTTGCGGCGTGCGCTGTATAATGCGCGACCTTTTTTTGGCGCTCTTCGCCCTCACAATCCAGCGGTACTCATCGCAGCGGCTAGTCGCCGCCGGCGCAGGCAATGAAGGAAATTACACAACATTTCACTCTCCACCCAGCCCTCTTCATCGGGGCACTGGTCATGCTCGTCGTCGTGATCATGACTGAGATGCGCGCGCGATCGCAGAGTTTCAGCGGAGTCTCGCCGATGCAGGCGATCCAGCTCATGAACAAAGGCGCGCTCGTCATTGACGTGCGGCCGGCCGAGGCATTTGCGGCGGGTCATATTGGCGACGCACGCAACATTGTGGCCGGGGACCTGCCAGGACAAGCCGAGTCGCTCAAGAGATTTCGCGAGAAACCGGTACTGATCTGCTGCGACACCGGAGTGATTTCGGGCGGGGCGGCGCGCCGGCTTTCGGGTCTTGGTTTCAGCCAGGTCGCGAACCTGCGCGGCGGGCTGAATGCCTGGCGACGCGACAATCTTCCGCTCATCAAGGACCCCCGTGGCTGACGGCAGCGCTATGAGTGAACCCGGAATCCTCCTTTACACGACGGACTGGTGTCCGTATTGCGATCGGGCGAAGGCATTGCTCAATCGCAAAGGTCTCAGCTTCCGCGAAATCGATGTCGAGAGGGATCCGAAGATCCGCGAGGAAATGATGGCCCGCAGCGGCCGCCGCTCCGTGCCGCAGATCTTCGTGGGCGACACACACGTCGGCGGCTTTGAGGAGCTCATCGCGCTCGACCGCGCCGGCAAGCTTGAGCCGCTCGTGAAAGGCACGTCCTCGTGAATTGTTTCGCGTAGCCTTCGCCCGAATTATCGAGTCGACGACAAACACAACAGCCTTGAAGGAATGCTCATGACGGACGAAACGAGTGCAGCGCCGGTCGCCGGCTCAACCCGCGAAATTGTTCTCAATCAGATCTATCTGAAGGACTGTTCGTACGAGGCACCGAACGGTCCGCGCATTCCCAGCCCGGATTGGAATCCGAAGATCAACGTCAACATGAACACCGCGGCCAGCGAGCTCGGCAACGATCTGCGCGAAGTGGTACTGACGGTAACGGTGGAAGCGAAGGTTGGCGACGTCACGGCGTTTCTCGTTGAAGTGAAGCAGGCTGGCGTTTTCACTCTGCGCAATCTTGCCCAGGACGAGCTGCGACGCACGGTCTCGAGTTTGTGCCCTGAAATACTGTTCCCGTACGTCCGGGCGGAAGTCGGCAATCTCATTCAGAAGGGGGGCTTCCCCCCATTTCTGCTGCCGCCCGTGAGCTTTGATTCGCTGTATGCGCAGTCGATCAAGGCGCAGCAGGAGCAGCAGCCGGGCGCGGCAGTCAACTGAATCCGGCCGTGCCGACGGCAGCACCCGCGGCCGAATGCGTCGCTGTCCTGGGGGCGGGATCCTGGGGCACGGCACTTGCGATTCAATTCGCGCGTGCGGGCTGCAACACACGACTCTGGGGGCGTGAAGCTGACAACATGCCGGCGCTTGCGCGCGACCGACGCAACGCACGCTATCTCCCGGAGGCGGTATTCCCGGACGCTCTGAGAGTCACGGGGAATCTCCGCGAGGCTCTCACAGGGAGTCACGACATAATTCTCGCGGTTCCAAGTCACGCGTTTCGAGAGTTGCTTGGCGCGATCAAGCCGCTGCTGGTGGCGGGCCAGCGTGTCGCATGGGCGACGAAGGGCTTCGAGGCGGCGACCGGCAATCTGCCGCACCAGGTGGCGAGCGAAGTCCTCGGGAATCGCATTCCACTGGCAGTGCTGTCAGGGCCCACGTTTGCGCGCGAAGTCGGTGCGGGCCTGCCCACCGCGCTAACCATTGCTTCCGCCGACGGAGCGTTTGCCGCGGAACTTGCGCAAAGTATTTCCAGCCACAATTTCCGCGCCTATACGTCCGATGACATCGTGGGAGTGGAGGTCGGTGGGGCCGTCAAGAATGTTATCGCCATCGGCGCAGGCATCTCGGACGGCATTGGATTCGGGGCGAACACGCGTATTGCTCTCATTACACGAGGTCTTGCCGAGATGACGCGTCTCGGCGTCGCGCTCGGCGCGAAGCGCGAGACCTTCATGGGACTCGCAGGACTCGGCGATCTTGTCTTGACGTCGACCGACGATCAGTCGCGCAACCGCCGCTTTGGCATGGCGCTCGCGCGCGGCAAGACGCCGCAGCAGGCATTGGCGCAGATAGGGCAAGTGGTCGAAGGCGCGTTGGCAGCGCGCGCCGTATTTACCGTGGCGCAGCGCCTCGGGGTCGACATGCCGATCTCGGAGGCGATCTACCGCATCGTGCAGGAAAACATGCCCATCAAGGTGGCCGTGGAAGCGCTCATGAGCCGGGAAGTGCGCGCCGAATAACGCGATTGGCCGCGGCCAGGGTGGAAAATCCGTTCTGTCGCCAGGCTTCATATGCGACGACGGACACCGCGTTCGCAAGATTGAGGCTGCGATTGCCGGGCAGCATCGGGATCACGAGACGCTGCTCGGCCGCAATGCCCGCCAGCACCTGCTGCGGCAAGCCACTTCTCTCCGACCCAAAGAGCAGCGCATCCCCCGAGCGATAGGCCGCTTCGGTGTAGTTGCGTCCCTGCCCGGACTCGACCGCAAACATCCTTGCTGCGCCGAGCGTCGCTACGCAGCTTGCCAGGTCCGCGTGAACCTCAACCTCGGCAAATTCGCGATAGTCCAGCCCCGCGCGCCGCAGCCGTCGCGCGTCGAGCGCAAAGCCGAGCGGCCGGACCAGGTGGAGTCTCGCGCCAATGTTCGCGCACAGGCGCATTACGTTGCCGGTGTTCGGCGGAATCTCCGGCTCGTGGAGTATGATGTGAAACATGACGGTACCTCCGCACGCGCCCGCTCAGACGCTTGCCGTCGACTTTTGCGGCCTCAAGTTAAATTCGCCGATCGTATTACTCTCGGGCTGTGTCGGCTTCGGCGAGGAATACACGCGCGTCGACGGCTTTTCGAATCGCGACGCCGGCGCCATTGTGCTCAAGGGTACAACGTTGAAACCGCGCCTGGGTAATCCACCCCATCGCGTGTATGAAACACCGATGGGCATGCTCAATGCCATCGGCCTGCAGAATCCGGGCGTTGATCACGTAGTCGGGAAAATACTGCCCGAGCTCGACTTCACTGAGACACGTTTTTTCGCCAACGTCTGCGGTTCGACGATCGAGGAATACGTCGAGGTGACGCGTCGCTTCGATGATTCTCCGATCGATGCGATGGAGATCAACATCTCCTGCCCGAACGTCAAGGAAGGCGGCGTGCAGTTCGGCAACCATCCCGAGATGTCGGCGCGGGTAGTCGCGGCATGCCGGCGCGCAACCCGCAAACCGCTCATCACCAAGCTCTCGCCCAACCAGACCGACATTCGCGAAAACGCGCGCCTCTGCATCGAAGCCGGAACCGACGCATTTGCCGTCATCAACACCGTGATGGGCATGGCGATCGACGTCGAGACGCGACGCGCCGTGATCGGCAATGTGCAGGGAGGCCTCTCCGGACCAGCGATCAAACCTATCGCGCTGCTGAAAGTTCTGCAGGTCGCCGAAGTCGCTCGCCCACATCGGGTTCCCATCATCGGTCAGGGTGGCATCGCAAGCGCCCACGATGCGCTCGAATTCATCATCGCCGGCGCTTCGACCGTCGGCGTCGGCACGGCGCTCTTTTACGAACCGCTTGTGTGCCGAAAGATCAATGCGGGTATCGCCGACTATCTGGCGGCAAACAAACTCAAATCCATTGCCGACCTGTCCGGCACGTTACGCACCGGTGGCGCGGCCGATCTCGCCGTATCTTGTGCCGCGGGTTGATGAAGCACAGGGCCCCTCAGTCAGCCGGCGGGCCGATCACTCTCTGCGCCGGATAGGCAAATTCGATCCCATTGCGTCGAAATGCCTCGATGATCCTCAGGCTGATGGCGTTTTGGCGGTCGAGCAGCAGTTCGAGCGTCGGATCGAGTGAATAGAGTGATATCTCGTAGATGAGCGCGAAATCGCCAAATTGGCGCAGATGGCAGCGTTCCAGGCGCGCGCGCCTTTCTGGAGTCACCGCTTCGGCGACAAGTTTCGGAATAAGCGCAAGCTTCTCGACCGGCGTTTCGTACTGCACGCCTATGCTGAATATCGCCCGTCTTTCGGCAGCGCGCCCGAAATTGCGTACGCGGCTCTTCAGCGCGTCGGCATTGGCGAGAATGATCTGTTCGCCCGATCCACTTCGCAGGCGCAGGCTCTTGATGCCAATTCGCTCGACGACACCGGAATATTCGCCGATCTCCAGGCTGTCGCCAATGACAAATGGCTTGTCGAGTGCAATCGACAGCGACGCGAATAGATCCCCCAGGATGTTCTGCAGCGCCAGGGCGACGGCAATGCCACCGACGCCAAGCCCCGCGAGCAGCGCCGTGATGTTGACGCCAAGATTGTCGAGCGCAACGAGCAGGACGATCGACCAGACGATGCTTCGACCGGCAAACGCGATGATGGTGAGCGAACTCTTGATACCGGAATCACCGGCGTATCCCAGCTCGCGCGCCTCGCGCTCGGCGATCAGGAAGGTAATGGTGCGGGTTGCCCAGATACCAACCTGCGTCAGAACGAGCAGCAGCATCACGTAAGAGCTCGCCCGTTCGACGCGTGCGCCGAGCGCGAGCCAGCGCTCGCCGACGTAGACGGCGAACGGAATCATGAAGAACTGCCGCGTTCCACCGGCGAGGTGTGCGATAAGGCGCACTGGCGCCACGCGCCCCGACTGCAGGTAGCGGCCGTGACGCGCGACGATGAATCGCCGCGCGATCAGGAGCAACATCAATACGAGGATTGCGACCGAGAACGCGATGACCCAGTCGGCCAGCGAATTGCCGTAGATCACGGTCTGCGGCAAGCCAAATAGGTCCTTCATAAAAAACTGCTCGGACGGCGCTGCCTACCCCCTTGCTCAGTATAAGAGCAGCCGCAATTCGAAGGCAGCGTTCGCTGCACATTATTCCCCTACGCTGCTAAGATCGACCGCGCGCAGACACTGGCCGACATTGAACACTGGATCGTTGGTACTCCCGGGGCTCCTGGTCCCGTCGGGGCATGGATAGGTTCGCAAGGACAGGAACACGGATCGACGATGAAAGCGGTTTACCTGCTGCTGGTCATTGCTCTCACGCTGTTTTCAGGGCTCGCGGATTCGCGTGCGTTCCTGTACGCCGCACAGACGTGGCCGAATGATCGACTCGACCTTGCGCAGCTCGGCAAAGCGTTGCTGTGCTTTGCGGTCGGCATCCTGCTCTATGTATTGTCGCTGAAGTTCCTGCGCTATCTCGGCGTGCACTCGGCGACCATCCAGACGAGCTTGTGGTTTCTCGCAACGCTCGTGGGCCTCGCGATCCTGAGCGGTGAGTTTCTGAAATGGCAGCGCGTCGACCAGGCCATCGCCCTGATGGTGGCCGCGGGACTCACCTGGCTGGTGGTTCGAGTCGAAGCCTAGCGCAGCGGAACTACGCTACGGCGCCAAATCGCGCGTAACTTGCAAGCGCAGGCACGCGCCATGTGGTGCGCCGGCGCGCGCGAACTTTCTTGCGGCCGAGCGCAATCAAGATTCCCGGATAACCGTGGGCCTGCTGGTCGGGGTAAGCGAACGCCTGGATATCGAGAGTGCGGCGCTCAAAGCCGTTGTCGATCAGACACGCATGCAGATCATCGACGTCGACGGCCGAACATGGGAACCAATGGTCCTGCACCTGATACGCCGAGCAGCGCCACAGTGCATTGAGAAAGAGCTCACCGCCGGGGGCAAGTGTCGACAGGACATTGCGCATGCATTGGCGCCATACGGCTCGAGTACTCGAGATGCAATCGAGACAATAGCCCGTTACCAGCAAGTCGTAGTGCTCGGTGTAACCCTGACCGAGCGGAAAGCGGTGGCGCGCGTCAGTACCAAAGAGCTTTCCAATGACCCAGCGCGTGCGCTGCTCGCGCGCCAATATCTCGCGAGCCTGAACGGCCTTGCGGCCTTCCGCACCCAGAATGTAGCGCGTGAACGGATTCCAGTCGTTCGCGCCCGGTTCGCCATGCGACCAGCGGCGCACGGTGCGCAGGTTGTCGCGCGACCAGTCAGCCATATCCAGCGCTTCCACATACGGGGCCACGGCGATCGCGTTGTGCAAGGTCGGTCCGCAGCCGTAGTCGAGCGCACGCTCGAAACGCCGCGGCCTGGAGCTCAGATAGTCGACCAGGCATTTGAGTGTAATGCGCTCGTCGCGACAGATTTTCTTACGGTAGTAGAACTGAAAGTAATCGTCGGCGATCCAGCTGCCGTAAGTCGTATCTACGGCTGTCGTTCCATCGTGCGGCGTCATCATGCTTCCCCTTATCGCTGCGGGCACCAAGCCCGCTCGACAGAGGATTCGTCACGGCAAAATCGCAGCGCTGATTGCGGCTCTCGGCGGTCAGGCGATCGGCGCCGACACGATGTCTGCAAGTGCCATCGTGCGCGCTATTGATTTGCCCTTCCGTCGAGGCTGCCCTGACAGCGCTCAACAATTTCACTCGCGAAGCGAACAGCCCCACGCGGTTCTGGTTCTCTTGTTCGCTGCGCCGCGCACTGGGTTTCAAGCCCGGGTTAGGACCCGTTCCAGGTCTCTGATTCTTGGCGCGGGACAGCTTCTTAAGTCAAAAGGTTGCGGCCAATCGTTCATGTGAACAATTGGCGGAACCTGGGAAGGCGCTGTAGGGGGAACCCTGAATCAATCGGTCGGCGCAATCGAAGCGTGCTGGTCAGGCGTCGTCCATCCCGAGTTCGCGCAGCTTGCGAGTGAGTGTATTGCGTCCCCAACCGAGGAGCCGAGCCGCATCTTGCCGCCCGCCTCGGGCTTGGCTGAGCGCAACTCGTATCAGTGTCCGTTCAAACTCGGGGACCGCCTCGTCGAGCAGCCGCAGCGAGCCCGCACGCAATTGCGTCTCCGCCCACTGCGCCAGCAATCTGCTCCAGTCGTGCGGCATGTTGCCGGACGTGGTGGTTGACCCTCCCAGGTCCGCAGGAATGTCCGCCATCGTGATTTCCCGGCCAGGCGCGGTTACCGTCAAGCGACGACAGGCATTAACCAGCTGGCGAACGTTGCCGGGCCAGTCGAACGCAACCAGACGCTGCTCAACATCTGCGCCGGTCGCCTTCGGATCCACACCAAGCTCACTGGCGGCCACAGCCAGGTAGTGGCGCAGCAGCTCTGGGATGTCTTCACGACGTTCACGCAATGGCGGTATGGCGATGCGAATGACGTTGAGTCTGTGCAAGAGGTCTTCCCGGAACGCACCGGCGACAACTCTGCTTTCCAGATCCTGGTGAGTCGCCGCAATCACCCGCACATCCACCCGTACTGGCGTTTGCCCGCCGACGCGATAGAACTCCCCTTCGGCGAGAACGCGCAAGAGTCGAGTCTGCAGCGCCGGAGACATATCACCGATCTCATCCAGAAACAGCGTGCCGTTGTTCGCTTGCTCGAAACGGCCTCGCCGCTGTCCCTCCGCTCCCGTAAAGGCTCCTTTTTCGTGCCCGAAGAGCTCCGACTCGAGGAGCTCAGCGGTGAATGCCGCGGTATTGAGCGCAATGAACGGCCCATCGGAGCGTGGACTATGCCGATGCAATGCACGCGCCACGAGCTCCTTGCCGGTGCCCGATTCGCCGGTAATGAGCACCGTCATGCTCGATCGCGACAGCCGGCCAATGGCTCGAAACACCTGCTGCATCGCCGGCGCCTGGCCAAGCAGTTCCGGAATCTTGCTGCGATCGGTCTCGACGTCGTGCGGGACGCGCGGTGCCTGCGCGGCGCGGCGCACGAGGTCGACCGCGTGATCGATATCGAAAGGCTTCGGCAGGTACTCGAAGGCACCGCCCTCGTACGCAGCAACCGCACTGTCGAGGTCGGAATGCGCCGTCATGACGATTACCGGTAGTTCCGGCCGCGAAGTCTGAATAGCGCGCAGCAGGTCGATGCCGCTCTCACCTGGCATGCGGATATCCGTGATGAGCACGTCGGGCACGGCGCGACGCAATGCGTCGAGGACTCCACGCGCTTCGCCAAAGGCCTTGGTCTGCATGCCGCTTTGATTGAGCGCGCGTTCGAGCACCCAGCGTATGGAGGTGTCGTCGTCGACGAGCCAGACGTTAAGAGACTTTTGATTCATCGGCATCAATCGGCAGCAGGATGGTGAAAATTGTGCGTCCAGGTGCACTTTCGAATTCGATCAGCCCGCCGTGGCGCGTTACCAGGTCCTGCGCAATGGCGAGACCAAGACCGGTCCCTTCGGCGCGGCCAGTCACCAGCGGATAGAAGAGGGAGTCGCGCAACGCGGGAGGCACGCCGGCACCGTTGTCCTCGAACTCTACCGACGCCACCAATCGGTAGTGCAATGACCCGATGCTGGCATTGGTAAGCGCACGCGTACGCAATACGACTCTGCCTTGCGTGCCAACTGCCTGCAGGGCATTGCGCCCGAGATTGAGCATTGCCTGAATCACGAGATGGCGGTCGAGCGCGAGCGACGGCAGGCTTGGGTCGTAATCACGCTCGACCACAACGCGCGTACTCGCTTCACTTCTCATCAGGTGGTAGACGTGCTCGCAGAGCTCATGAACGTTCAGCGACTCACGCCGCGGCGGGCGGCCCGGGCCGAGCATGGAATCGACGAGATTCGTCAGCCGGTCCGCTTCAGAAATGATGACGTTCGTGTACTCACGCAATGCCGTGTCCTTGAGCGCCCGCTCGAGCAACTGCGCCGCGCCACGCAAACCGCCGAGTGGATTCTTGATCTCATGCGCCAACTGACGAACCATCAGCCGGCTGCCACCGAGCTGTGCAAGCAATTGTGTCTCGCGACTGATGCGTTGGCGCTGAGTGGCATCAGCGATTTCCACAATCAGACTCTTGCGTCCACCGTCCTCGTCGAAGGGGGTCGCAATTACGTCTACCACGCGCTCTTCCGCTGTCGGGGCGCTCGGACGGATTGCCACCTCTCGCTGCCAACAGGTCTCCGCGCGCTCGAGTGCCCGATGCAGCAGCGCATCGAGTTCTTCGGGACCTTTCAGCAGGTCGCGCCAGGCGCGGCCGCGAATGAGATTGAAGCTCACGCCCAGCAGTTGCTGAGCGCTCGCGTTCGCATAGTCGACTTGCAGCTCGGGCCCGAGCAACAGTACGCCGGTTGCGAGGGCGTCGAGCACCTCGGCGCGCTCATTCCAGAACTTCGTTGGAATTACCGTTGCGCCGACTGCCATGTCAGCACGAACGAGCGGTCAGTGATGGAGCGCTGGACCCTGCGGCGGTTTGGCGATCGAATGCTGACGCACCACAAAAGTCACCGCCGGGGTGGATGCAATCGACTTCGCCGCACGATCCACTATGACGGCAACCAGTTGGTGCTCGCCGCGGGTGACGTTCACCAGCGGAAACGACAGGCCTGTCGTAGGTATTCCGTCCACCCGCTTGCCATCGAGGTAGATGAGTATGGAATGTCCCAGCTGCAAATCCGGTTGCAGGCGCACTTGCACGTTCACATTGCCGCCCGCGTTCGTGATCACTTCTCCAGATTGCGGTGTGCGCATCTCGAATTCCGTATAGGCGAACACCGCGGCATCCTTGCTCGCAGGAGCTTTGGATGCAGCATGGGCTGCCGCCGGTGCCCGGTAAGTTTGAGCTGGCAACAGCTCCACCTTTTCCGCGCCGTCCGGTGGCGGCCGGTCCGAGTAGTGAACCTGCCCCTGAGCGTCGACCCATTTGTAGGTTTCGGCTGCAACAGGGCCTGCGACGACTGCCGCGAGCGCACAAAGCACAATTCGGGACCTGATGTTCGTCATAGGTCGAAAGCATAGCCTCAACCCCTGGCAGTGACAAAAAGGGGTGACGGCGATCTGAGACCGCCGTCACCGAATGCCTGGGCCCTCTACAAGCGGCTCTAGCAGCTGTAATAGAGTTCCAACTCAATTGGGTGCGTTGTCATGCGGAAACGCGTGACCTCCTGCATCTTCAGAGCGATGTAGGCGTCGATGACGTCATTCGTGAAGACGCCACCGCGCGTGAGAAACTCCCGATCCTTGTCGA
>Ga0326726_10000907_pt1 | contig 27199 bp, 19 predicted proteins | sample MHFenrmetagenome_2_FD_207603 | JGI IMG/M metagenome (GOLD analysis project Ga0326726, IMG submission 207603) | Lab enriched peat soil microbial communities from Michigan Hollow, Ithaca, NY, United States - MHF15MN | ecosystem: Environmental > Terrestrial > Soil > Wetlands > Peat | place: USA... | reverse complement strand
GTGATATTTGTACCGCTGGTCACAAAACAGATAAACTATTTTTCGACAATTGACAGTGGAAAAATTGTCCAGATTGTAGAAGGTCCGATCAACAAGATTGAATCACTATTAAGCAACCTGAACCCGAATATTTCGGATCAGTTATCGCTCAAAGAATATATCTCTTCCAAGATATCAGGCATTCTGAACATTGAGATGATTAAAAACTTTCTTGGGTCACTTGTAAGCCTTCTTGGAAACGTTGTTGTAGCTATATTTTCAATAACATTCATAACCTTCTTTTTCCTTAAGGATCAGCATCTGTTTTATGAATCAATTCTGATGTGGATCCCAGATAAGTACGTTGACCATGTGACAAGGGCTCTCAACTCAATTAAAAAACTCCTTACCAGATACCTGATCGGGATTGTGATCCAGAGTACATGCATAATGATATTGATCGATATCGGGATGACTATTGCCGGCATAGATTTCAATCAGGCACTGGTAATGGGTTTGATACTGGGCATTCTTAACGTAATTCCTTATCTCGGGCCATGGCTTGGTCTGTTCATAGCAATAATAATGGGGGTAGCATCGCATATAAATCAGGATTTTTCAACAGTGGTGGTTCCTCTCATTTATTATATGATATTAGTGGAAGCAATTACACATCTGATTGATAATGTGGTGTTTCAACCAACTATATTTTCCAACAGCGTAAAGGCGCATCCGCTCGAGATATTTATTGTGGTTCTTGCATCAGGGTTTGCAGCGGGCATCCCCGGAATGCTGCTTGGCATTCCAACCTACACTGTTTTACGGGTATTTGCCAGGGAGTTCTTTTATGGATTTAAAATGGTCCAGAAAATAACCTCCAGCTTATCAGACGGGAATCAGGATAATGGCAGGCATATTTCTATATTGGGTAATAAAGTAGCTGAACCTGTAACTTTAAGAAAAAAGATAAGAAAAAAAGCAAAACCTGAACAAAATCAATAATGAATAAAGTTTCTTATGCAATGAACGGGTTGTTCCGTTTTTACTATGACGGGTTCAGGAGCATGTCATGGTGGGGAAAGCGTGTCTGGGTTATTATCCTGATCAAGCTGTTTGTATTGTTTTTAATCCTGAAACTCTTCTTTTTTCAGGATTTCCTTTCTAAAAAGTTTAGCTCCGATGAGCAAAAAAGCGAGTATGTAATGGATCAATTAATAAATTCAAAATAAAACTATGTTCGATAGCGTCGATTTTACCCTGGTGGACTGGTCCAGGGCGCAATTTGCCCTGACAGCCATATACCACTGGCTTTTTGTTCCTCTTACACTTGGTCTCTCCTTTATTATTGCCATAATGGAGACAATTTATGTAAAAACTGGCAGTGTAGAATGGAAACGTATGACAAGATTCTGGATGACACTTTTTGGGATCAATTTTGCTATTGGCATTGCAACCGGCATTATCCTTGAGTTCGAATTTGGAACCAACTGGTCAAACTATTCATGGTTTGTAGGGGATATTTTCGGAGCACCCCTGGCTATCGAAGGTATCCTGGCATTTTTTCTCGAATCAACCTTTGTTGCAGTAATGTTCTTTGGGTGGAACAAGGTCAGTAAAAAATTCCACCTGGCATCAACATGGCTGGTTGCAGTCGGAGCCAGCCTTTCGGCTTTATGGATCCTTGTTGCAAATGCATGGATGCAAAATCCGGTCGGCATGGTCTTTAACCCGGAGACAGCCAGGAATGAAATGGTCAGCTTCTGGAATGTGCTTTTCAATGAGGTGGCTGTCAGTAAATTCCTACACACCATTTCCTCGGGATTTCAGCTTGCCTCTATGTTTGTGCTGGGAATAAGTGCCTGGTACCTTCTGAGTAAACGTGAATATTTTCTGGCAAAAAGGAGCATTCTTATCGCCGGGATCTTCGGCCTTTTATCATCTCTAATGGTTGCTTATACCGGCGATACTTCAGCCAGGACCCTGTCAAAAGTCCAGCCGTTGAAATTTGCGGCTTTTGAGGCTCTTTACGAAGGTAAACAGAATGCTGGTCTTGTTGGATTGGGGGTTTTAAAGGTATCGGACAAAAAGATAGGAGAAAAGGAGGTTAACGATTTTGCATTCAGAATTGAGATCCCCGGATTCCTTTCGGTGATGACGGGAGGAGACAAAGACGCATTTGTACCTGGAATAAACGATCTGGTAAACGGCAATGCCTCACGGGGCATTTTATCTGTTTCAGAAAAGATTGAACGTGGGAAAAAGGCACGAGACCTTCTTATTGAATTCAAAGCAGCAAAGCAGAATAACGATACTCAAAAAGCAGAGGGTATTTCAGGAATGTTTCGCGACAAAAAATTCATTAATGATTATTTCAGGTATTTCGGGTATGCATTTCTGGGAAAACCTGAAGAAGCGATACCAAACGTAAAAACGTCGTTTTACACTTTCCACGTTATGGTGATGCTCGGATTCTACTTTATCCTGGTTTTTGTTCTGGCTCTTTTCTTTCTTTACAGGGGAACCCTGCTTAAGAACAAATGGTTCCTTTGGGTTACCCTTTGCTCAATTCTGCTACCTTATCTGGCAGGCGAACTGGGATGGGTACTTGCCGAAATGGGTCGTCAGCCCTGGATAATTCAGGACCTCATGCCGGTCTCCGCAGCTGTTTCTCAGATCAGCTCAGGATCAGTCATAACCACCTTTATCCTTTTTGCAGTTCTGTTCACCGTGCTGCTGATTGCGGAAATATCAATTATGATCAAACAGATTAAACTTGGACCCAAATATTAGGAGGAAATAAACATGACAACTATAATATCATATATATTCCTTCAGCATTACTGGTGGATAATCATCGCTCTCCTGGCAAGCCTGCTTGTATTCCTGATGTTTGTTCAGGGTGGACAGTCGATGATCTTTTCGCTTCCAAAAAATAATCTGCAGAAGACAATGATAGTAAATGCTATGGGAAGAAAGTGGGAGTTCACTTTTACCACCCTGGTTACTTTCGGGGGTGCTTTTTTCGCATCATTCCCCCTGTTCTATTCTGCAAGTTTCGGTGGGGCTTACTGGGTATGGACAGCAATATTGTTCAGCTTTATTATCCAGGCAATAGCTTATGAATTCCGGTCAAAACCTGCAAATGTTCTTGGGCAAAATACCTTCGATGTTTTCCTGTTTATGAACGGTTCCCTTGGCCCCTTCCTCATTGGTGTAGCTGTCGCCACTTTCTTTACAGGTGCTCAATTCAGCCTCAATGAAATGAACCAGGTAAAATGGGCAACACCGTGGCACGGACTCGAAGCTCTTCTGAATGGAAGAAATCTTGCGCTGGGCCTTGCAGTGCTTTTCCTTGCGAGGACCAATGGACTACTGTATTTAATCAATTCAATTGATGACAGGGAACTGGTTGAACGATCAGGCAGCAAGCTGGCAATGAATGCTATTGTATTTCTTGTATTTTTCCTCTTCTTCGTCATAATACTGCTTGTTTCAAAAGGATTTGCCTGTGACCAGGCAACCGGGACTGTGAGTCTGGAAAAGTTTAAATATCTGCATAACCTTCTTCAAATGCCACTGGTGCTGATATTATTTCTTGCAGGAGTGGCAGGAGTTCTGTTTGGGATTGGTATCACGTTATTCAAAGGAAGCCGGACTGGAATATGGTACGCGGGATATGGAACAGTGCTAGCTGTTTTTGCGCTCTTCCTTGTGGCAGGATTCAACGGAACAGCTTTTTACCCGTCATCTTATGATCTTAATAGTTCTCTGACGATTAATAAAGCCTCCTCAAGCCTGTTTACCCTGAGGACCATGATGTATGTCTCATTCATTATCCCGTTCGTAATCGGATATATATGGATCGCCTGGAAATCGATAAACAATAAGAGGATTACAGAAGAAGAAATGAAAACTGAAGGACACGTTTACTAGAAGCAAAGGGCTAAGGGCATGGAGCACAGATAATTCCCCCTTTGAAAGGTGCGAGGGGGATGTTAAAAAATAAAATATGAAAGTAAAAGGTTAAAAGTTTAGAATATGTATATATCCGGAATATTACAATACCTCATCTGGCCTGCATTTATAATCGTCAGCTGGTTCATAATTAAAGCAGGATTAAAGTTTTACGAAAAGAAGTTTCCTGCAGAGGAAAAGGAAAACTAATCCTTTTATTGATTTAGTTAACCACCTCCCCCTGACACTTCGGTCAGGGTACTCCTCCTTAAAAAGGAGGAGAAACATATGGTGTTGTATGTCAATACTTTGGGGGTGTAGAAAAAGTCAAAATCCATTAACCGCAAAGGTCGCTAAGATTTTACGCTAAGTTCGCAAAGGGCTAATTATTATTGTTTTAGCTTTGCGTTCTTTGCGATAACTCTGTGTGCTTTGCGGTTAAAAAAGACTTTTTCAACAGCCCCTGTCATGCCCGAAGGGTCATGACGGGGTGGTTAAAAATATATTTTAAGTATTCCCTTGTTTGCCTGATGCATATAAAGCCCCCCTGTGGGGGGTGGGGGGTGTAATCAGCGAAACAATTAAATAAATCGGTATTATGAGTGGCGCCGCCGAAAGTCCGAAGATAATGAACGAAATCACGACAATCCCGATGATAATAAATCTTCCTTCGTTTCCCTTAAACTTAAGATTTTTGAATTTGAGTGATAACAATGGGAGCCTTGTTACCATAAGAAGCGATAAAATAACCGTGTATATTAGCAGAGCCGCCGGCGATTCTGTAAATGACTTCAGCAAAGGCATCGAAGAATAATTTGCAGCCATTACAACAGAAATAACGGCTATCGCATTTGCCGGCGTGGGTAATCCCTTAAAAGATGTGGTCTGAGTTGTATCGATGTTGAATTTTGCCAGGCGTAATGCAGCACACACTGGCATTAAAACCGGGATGTACAACAGGGAATCGGGCAAGGCCATATTGCTGATCGCAGGAACAAGCAATTTATAAACTATCAGTGCCGGTGCAACCCCAAAGCTTACGACGTCAGCAAGGCTGTCAAGCTCTTTCCCGGTTTCAGAATAAGCTTTTAACAATCGTGCCGAAAAACCGTCTAAGAAATCAAATATTATTGCTCCTGCGACAAGCCAGGAAGCTGCCAGCAGATTACCATTCGTAGTAAAAATTATTGCTGCAAATCCGGCAGCCAGGTTAAGCGAGGTAATGAAATTTGGAACGTGTTTCATGGAGATCACATAATACCAGATCGATAAGGAAAGCAAAATTAGGATAAATTTCAGATGATTAACAGAAATCATTAGATTTGCAGGAATTAATACTGTCTTGTCTGGATGATCAATTTCAAGAACATAAGGATTGCCGTGGATTTTGACGGCACCATTGTTGAACATGAATATCCCGGAATCGGAAAAGAGAAGCTTTTTGCATTTCAGACACTTAAGGAACTTGAGAAACTAGGCGTCAGACTTATCTTATGGACATTCAGAGCAGGACCAGAGCTTGATGAAGCAGTTGAGTTTTGCAGAAAGAACGGAATCGAGTTTTATGCAGTTAATAAGAACTACCCTGAAGAGGTTTTTGATGATACTATAAGCAGGAAGATTGATGCTGATATTTTCATTGATGACAAGAATATCGGAGGATTTCCGGGCTGGAGCGAAATATGGCAGATGCTTGTTCCTTTCGACCTTCACCAGCAGGAGATGGAGAGGCAAATAGCAAATGCAAGAAAAAATAGTCTGAGACGATTGTTTGGAAAAAAAGATAAGCAAAATGAAGACTGATTATCAGAAATATATTTTTTTAGTCTCTTTTTTTCTTTTGGTTTCATGGATCCTTTCCTGTTCCAGCCGTTCCGGCAATGCTGTGAAATCACGCAATGAATCCCTTGATCTTAATAAAGCAAACTATGCCGCCGATCTGATGAAAATGATATCACCGGCTGAAGACGCTGAGTACAAGCTTAAGGATCAGATCAGGGTTTCGGTAATTCCTTTTGACGATAAGAAATTATTTGATTCAGTAAAGGTGTTTTTTGATGGGAAGACAGTAGCTCTCCTGACATCTGCGCCATGGGAATGTTCAGTTGGTCCCTCTTTTACAGACCTGACAGGAAGGAAATCCGTTAAAGCAGTTGCCTACACCAGGGAAAAGAGTCAGGCGGTGACACGATTTGTGATCGTCTATTCAGACATCGTTCCAAAAAGATACAGCTACAAGGTTATTAACACTTATCCTCATGATACTGAAGCATTCACCCAGGGACTATTTTATGATAACGGGATACTGTATGAGGGTACCGGACAGGAGACAGGATCAAGCTTAAGGGAAGTTGAGCTGGAAACGGGCAGGATCCTGAGGCAGCACAATCTCGACCCTTCTCTTTTTGGTGAGGGGATAACCCTGTATAAGGACAGGATATACCAGGTTACCTGGAGGAACAAAGTAGGCTTCATTTATAATAAATCCGACTTCAGGCTGATAAATAAGATATTTATTCAGACGGAAGGCTGGGGTCTGACGACAATAAATGACAGAATCGTTATGAGCGATGGTTCAAATGTTCTCTATTTTCATGAGCCTGAAATGTTTGATGCGGTTTCAAGGATTGAAGTCTATGATAATGAGAAAAAGGTTGATCAGCTGAATGAGCTTGAGTATATTGATGGCGAGATATGGGCAAACATATGGCAGACTGATCTAATTGCAAGGATTGATCCAAACAGTGGCAAAGTGAACTCATATGTCGACATGACGCCCTTATATCCCGAATCAAAAAGGAGAGAGATCAACGCGGATGTTCTCAATGGCATTGCCTGGGATGCTCAGGGCAGACGGATTTTCGTCACCGGTAAAAGGTGGCCGAAACTCTATGAGATCAAGATCATGGAATAAGTTTTTTCCCGTAAATTATATTAACCGCTGAAGGGATTATGCTGAATTCGACAGGCGTATGTCCCAGTGATTCACCGTCAGCTTCAATATATAATAAGGAGTCTGATGTGACTTTCAGATTATTGCTCCTGTACCCGTCCACCTTCGGATGGCTCATAATTGTTCCGTCATATAATAATTGAAGACTTCTGATTATCTCGATCTTACCCATCTCCCTGATCACAGTAATATCAAAAAGCCCGTCGTCGGGAAATGCATCGGGTGTCTGTCTCATTCCACCGCCGCAGTACCTTCCATTACCGACATTTATTGAAAATATTTTTGCACTGCTGGACCTACCGTCAATAGTGATATCAACAGGAACATTCCTGTGTGAGATCAGGCTCGATAACAGATTGTAGAAATAGATAGCTTTGTTGCTCATTCCCTTGTCTTTCTGCTTGTTTGTTTTTTTGACGACAACTGCTTCAAATCCCAGTCCTGCAATATTTATGAAATAGGTTCTTGCTTTTTCTTCCCCGTTGAAATAGTCTATTACTCCAATATCGTGCAGCATATGTTTCCCCTCCTTAATAACCTGCACCGCCCCTTCATAGACCAGGGGAATTCCGAACATTCGTCCCCAGTCGTTGCCTGTGCCAACAGGTATCAGGCTTAAGATGATTTCTGTCGGCGGACAATGATCCTGAGTAAAGATCCCGTTTATTATCTCGTTTAAAGTGCCGTCGCCCCCAATTGAAATTATTTTTCTGTATCCCCTGGCAATCAATTCCCTGGTGAATTCTGTCGCATCGCCTTTCCTTTGTGTAGTCTTCACATTGAACCTGATATCGTTTTTATCAAGAATATCAGTAATCCTGTCCCAGTCCTTTCTGCCTTTTCCGTTTCCGGCATTTGGATTAACGATAGCAAACCAATCCTGGCTTATTTCTTTCTTCTCCATCGTTTTGATATTTAAAGCAAATATCTGAATAAATGAATAATAAATGTTCCGCAGGCATGGTAAATTTGTTATTACATAAATGATCAGCAAGAATTCATATGTTTGATCATCTGAAAGGATGCTGTGTTAATAACATGTTGAAAAGGACGAAAGAATTGTTTACAATTACATTATTGCCTGTCCAAGGCTGAAAATTCATAAATCGTAAATTTGAAGCTCAAATTAAAATCAGGAATTTCAAATAAAAATCAAATGGGAAGGATCATAGCTATCGCGAATCAGAAGGGAGGGGTCGGAAAAACAACAACGGCAATAAATCTGGCAGCCAGCCTGGCCGCTCTTGAGAAAAAAGTGATAATAATTGATGCCGACCCGCAGGCAAATGCCACATCCGGAATAGGCGTAGATTCCCGCCAGATAAAATGCACTGTGTACGATTGCCTGATTGACGGGAAGGAACCTTTTGATGCAATTCATGAAACGGGTGTCGAGAATCTTTCAATAATGCCCTCCAATATTGATCTGGTAGGAGCTGAAATTGAGATGCTTGACAGGCATGAAAGGGAAAAGATCCTTAAAGGTGTACTTGGTAAAATTGCAGGTAATTTTGATTATGTAATTATAGACTGTTCTCCATCGCTTGGCCTGCTTACTGTAAATGCACTCACTGCTGCAAATTCCGTAATTATACCTGTTCAGTGTGAATACTTTGCCCTTGAAGGACTTGGTAAACTGCTGAACACAATAAAGATCATCCAGAATAACCTTAATCCTGACCTTGAGATTGAGGGATTCCTTCTTACAATGTACGATTCGAGATTGAGGCTCTCGAACCAGGTCGCAGAAGAAGTGAACAAGCATTTTCAGCAAATGGTCTTCAAAACAATAATTCAAAGGAACGTAAAGCTTTCTGAAGCGCCAAGCTTCGGGCAGCCCGCAATACTGTACGATGCCGATTCAAGGGGCACTGTCAATTACCTTAATCTGGCTAAAGAACTGATCGAGAAGCATGATCCTGAAGGGAAATAAACCGTAAACTGAAATGACCATGACAAAGAAAAATGCATTAGGAAGAGGGCTTGGAGCTTTGATCGATGGTGTTGAGAAAGAGATCCTTGAGAAAAAAGTCGAACCTAATATGGATATCTCACTTGATTCCATTGATGGTAATCCATTTCAGCCAAGGACCCATTTTGATGAACAGGCTCTGGAAGAATTAGCCGGCTCAATAAAAAAGCTTGGTATTGTACAACCGCTTACGGTAAGAGAAACAGGGAACGGAAGATACCAGCTTATTGCAGGTGAAAGGCGCCTCAGAGCTGCCCGTCTGGCCGGACTGACACATGTGCCAGCTTACATAAGAACAGCTGATGATCAGGCGATGCTTGAGCTGGCGCTCGTTGAGAATATCCAGCGTGAGGATCTTGATGCCATTGAAGTGGCGATCAGTTTCCAGAGGCTTATTGAAGAGTGCAGGCTGACTCAGGAACAGCTGAGCGACAGGGTTGGAAAACAACGTTCGACTATAGCTAATTATCTCCGCCTTCTCCGGCTCCCTGCTGAAATTCAGCTTGGCATACGGAATAAACATGTTATGATGGGCCACGCCCGTACCCTCGTCAATATCGAAAATCCGAAAACACAGATGGATGTTTATTACCGCATTGTCGATGATGATCTTTCAGTCAGACAGGTAGAGGAACTTGTTAGAATGCTCCAGACAGAAAAGATCAAGGACCCGGCAAAGCGTGAAAGAAAAAAGAAACTCAATGAAGACTTTGTTCAGCTTTCGGAACATCTGAACCGCATATTTTCAACCAGGGTCAATTTCAGGATAAATGAACAGGGGAAGGGTAAAATAGTCATCCCTTTTGAAAATCCCGAAGAGATGGAGCGCATTTTGGGAGTCTTTGACCGTCTTAACTACTGAAAATAATTATATTTGCTGCTCCGGTCCCGCTTCAAGCGGGATAAAATCCGGTTTATATTGAGTTTGAGAACAGTTCAGGAAATAAAAATTATTCTCATTACGTTATTTATTTGTCTGTCGGTCAATTTGATCGCACAGGACACAACTTCTGTTTCCGGACCGGTGAGACATGCTTTCAACCCTGAACCATTGAAAGCAACAATGATGGCGGTAGCATTTCCGGGTCTGGGACAGGTTTATAACAGGAAATACTGGAAGATACCATTTGTTTATGCAGGGTTTGCAGGCCTTGCTTATAGTGTAAGCTTCAATACGACAAAATACAATGAGATGATGAAAGCTTATCAGGATTTTACCGATAAGATTCCGGAAACTGACAGTTATATTAAACTTATAAAAGGGGTTGAACCTTCTGATTATGATCCGGTTCTGTTTCCAAAGACATATAATCCATCAACCAAATCATGGGTGGAGGACAATCTTCTTAAAGCTGTTGATTACTATAAAAAATACCGCGATCTTACTTATATCGGTATTGCAGCCTGGTACCTGGTAACTATCCTCGATGCAAATGTTGATGCAAGCCTTGCAAATTTTGATGTCACTAATAAACTTGATCTTGAAGTAACTCCGCTGCAATTGCCCGTACCGGGAGTAATTGGGGCAGGATTAAATATAAGCCTTATTTTCACGTTTTAAATGAATATCTGAATAATGAAATTAAAAACACTTCTGATAACACTTTTTCTTGCAGTTCTGATTGCCGATGCATCTGCTGTTAATGACACTATAATACTTAACTCCGAAATTTACGCCGAAAAAATATCTGCTGATCTAGACAGCCTTGTCAACAGCTGGTATGTCAGGATGGCAATGAAGAACTACCCTGAAGATTTCAACAATGATTCTGTTGGCGTGGCGTTTTCTGATACTGTTTATGTTGAAAGGATTAACAAAATAAACTCACTTGTAAAACTCCGTTATAACAGTATTATTAGAAACCATATTCAGGTTTATACAATAAAGCAGAGAAAACACTTCAGCGCGGTACTTGGACTCATGAATTACTATTTTCCAATGATTGAAGATATTTTCGATTCCTACGGTCTTCCCTCTGAACTGAAGTATATGTCTGTTATTGAATCGGCATTGAATCCGAACGCATTCAACCGGCATTCTGGTGCCACAGGTATGTGGCAGTTCATATACAGCACCGGTCGTATGTATGGTCTGAATATTAATTCAATTGTCGATGAAAGAAGGGATCCTGTTAAAGCCACACATGCTGCTGCCAAATATATCAGTGATCTTTATAAGATTTATAATGACTGGATTCTCGTTATTGCTGCATATAACTGTGGCCCGGGAAATGTGAATAAGGCAATAAAGCGGTCGGGAAATAAAAAAGATTACTGGGATATATATTACAGGCTTCCACGGGAGACCAGAGGGTATATTCCTCAATATGTTGCCGCTGCCTATGCTATAAATTATTTTGCTGAGGAAAAGATCCGTCCTCTTCCCCTGAATATACCTGTTTCGACCGATACAATCATGGTAACCAAGGATATTCATCTTAACCAGATATCTGAAGTAATGGGTATTCCACTTGGAGAGCTCAGGGCTCTGAATCCTCAGTACCGGACGGGCCTTGTTCCTGGCTCAACAAAACCTCTTTCACTCACTCTGCCAATGAGCCATCTTGGCGATTTTATTGATCTGAATGATACTATCAGGAACTATAAGGCTGACCTTTATCTTTCAAGGATCAACCTGACTTCCGATCCTTCCCGCTCTGCCTATATTCCTGTTGATGTGAAGGGAAAAACAAAGCTTCTTTACACGGTAAAGGATGGCGATAATCTTGGTTTTATTTCAGAATGGTACCGGGTGGGACTCTCCGACCTGAGGTACTGGAACAATATATACAGGAATACTATACGGGTTGGCCAGAAGCTTGCAATTTATGTTGATCCGTCAAAATCAGATAATTATTCAAGAATCAACGCAATGACTTTTGCTGAAAAACAACAAATAATCGGAAGAACAGTAACCTCCAACCCTGTTGAGACTGCCTTGCTGTCCTTGCCGGATGGGGATTATGTAACTTATACTGTCCGTTATGGCGACACAATATGGGATATCGTAAAAATGTTTGATAACGTTAGCGCTACTGATGTGCTGACGTTAAACAGCATCAGTGACCCTGGCAAAATTAAGGTTGGACAAATACTAAAAATTAAGAAAAAGAGCTGAGCTCTTTCGCGGAATGCGCCCTTTCAGGTCATTTTTACTATTACTGATCATCCTGATTTGTTTTACAGGTCTTTCTTATATTTTGCCCTGGGATATTAATCTGCCTTCTGTTGAAAGTCTGATCCCCGGGAAACTGATCCACACCTCTGTTAAAGTTGATACTTCCAGGAGCATATCTGAAGAAATAAGTGTTGCTGACACTTCACGACCTGTAACACTTTCGCCGGCTGTTACGGCTGATACAACCTCTGCTCCATCCGTATCTTCTCCGCCTGATCCGATGGAATTATTCCTTGATTCACTTCAATTCTCCGATGGACAGGTAAGGATCCTTTACTACGGTGACTCTCAGATTGAATATGACCGCGTTACTTCTTATCTCAGACGATCTTTGCGAAAAGATCATGGTGGTACAGGACCGGGATTGTTCCTTCCTGTGATGCCGGTGACATATACCAAATCATTTTATGTCAGGGCTTCATCGAACTGGAGAAGATTCAATTACCTTTCATTTAAGAACGGTGAAATAAAACACAATGATCTTGGTCCTTTTATGGCATTCTGCCGTTATTTACCCGACGGACAGGTGTCTTCAGATAAGGTAAAATCATGGATCAGGATAACACCCTCTACGTTCTCGGACAATAGTGAATCAAAATATGAATTTCTGAGAATTCTTTACAGGAATACTCTTGACAATGTCAAAATTGATGTCAGATCAGGGAACAATCTGATAATCTCCGACACACTGAAGATCAGCAGCAAGATCACAGAGTTTACATGTCCGCTTTCTGACTCAAAAGACATTCTGATCGATTTTTCAGGGAAGACCAGCCCTGATATTTATGGAATAAGCATCGAAAGCAAAAACGGAGTAGTGGTTGATAATATTCCTCAGAGAGGAAGCGCAGGACTGGAGTTCACAATGGTCGATAAGGAAAATCTCAGGGATTCCTATGCTCTTTTGAAACCTGACCTTATTATACTGCATTACGGACTTAATCTGGCGACGAATATCAGGAATGATTATTCCTATTATAGGAAAGGACTCTCGCGTCAGTTGAAACTGCTGAAGGAGATATGTCCGGGGACCGGATTAATGGTAGTTGGTCTTACTGATATGGCTTACCAGGACGGAGATATTATAAAATCATACCCAAACATACCAAAAATCATTAATGCCCAAAGAAATGCATCAGCTGAATCAGGAGCTGTTTTCTGGGATGCATTCAGTGCAATGGGCGGAAAATCGACGATAATAAAGTGGTTCGGAATGAATCCGCCACTGGCTAAAAAAGATTATGTACACCTTACCGATCAGGGGGCTGACACTCTTGCCAGGATGATGATATCTGACCTTTTTAGAATAAAAGAGCCTGAACCTTTTATAAAAATGCCTCCGGATGTAATGATTGATACACTCGCGCTGGCAAAGGCGGATAATATTATCGTGCAGGAGAAAGTACTGGAGGGGAAGCAAAGTTTCCTAAGTTCTTTGATTTCAATAATATTCAGCTATGACCCGGATAAACCCTTAATATTTACAGCGGTAGCTTTCTGGATTTTCTTATTGGTGGTACTGGCGGGATACAGTCTTATTTACAGGAAGCTTATGATCAGAAATTCGTACTTATTTATCGTAAGCCTGTTCTTTTACTACAAAACAGGTGGATTGTTCCTGTTCATTCTGATATTTGTAACGATAATTGATTATACCTGTGGCCTTTTGATAAACAGGTCAGAAAGAAAATTTGGAAGGAAGTTATTTGTACTTATAAGCATAATCTCAAATCTTTGCCTTCTTGGATATTTTAAATACACAGGATTCATTATCAATGCAATAAATAACTTGTTCGGAACTCAACTAAAAGTATATGACCTGCTTTCAGCTATTTCAAATTCTATTCTCGGAACATCCTTTGATATAAGTTATATAATACTCCCTGTCGGTATTTCCTTTTTTACATTTCAGTCACTTAGTTATACAATTGACGTATACAGGAGAAAAATGGACCCAGTCAGGAATATTATTGATTTTGGATTTTATGTTTCATTCTTCCCCCATCTTGTTGCTGGTCCGATAGTTAGAGCTTCAGTATTTATTCCGCAGATATATCAGGAGTATAAGCTTTCTTCGCGCGAATTCAGCCATGCTCTCTTTATGATTTCCAAAGGTCTGATTAAAAAGATAATTATCTCCAATTTCATAGCAATTAATCTTGTTGACCGTGTTTTTGAAGCTCCTTCGATCTATTCAGGTTTTGAAAATCTCCTGGCGATCTATGGATATGGACTACAGATATATTGTGATTTTTCAGGCTACACTGATATTGCTATCGGAGTAGCATTGATTCTTGGATTCAGATTACCAGTCAACTTTAACTCACCATATAAAGCGACAAGCATTGTTGATTTCTGGAAAAGGTGGCATATTTCGCTATCTCAGTGGCTTCGTGATTATCTCTATATTTCTTTGGGTGGCAACCGGAAGGGGAAGATCCGTTCTTATGTGAACCTGATGATTACAATGCTATTGGGTGGATTATGGCATGGTGCTTCATTAAGATTTATTATCTGGGGTGGACTCCATGGTATTGGTCTGGTAATTAATAAAATATGGAATTCACTTTTTAGGAGTCGTCTTAAGAACAGATGGCTCGGACGAACATTATCTATGTTTATTACCTTTCAGTTTGTGAGTTTCTGCTGGATTTTTTTCAGAGCTCCGGATATGAATAGTATTTTACTTATGTTTAGGCAGATTACCCATAATTTTTCACCCGGATCATATTTAACAGTAATACCTGCCTACAGTAATGTTCTTTTCCTGATGGCAGCTGGTTATCTCGTTCATTTTTTACCTGAAAAATTTAAAGAGTCATACCGCGGGCTCTTCATTAAAATACCCCTTGCAGTACAGATGGTAATTATTCTCCTGGTAGCATTCCTGCTCTACCAGATGAGAACCGCCGAAATCATGCCGTTCATTTACTTCAGGTTTTAGAGATAGGCTGTCCTATAATCTCCAGACTTAACGAACGGCGCTATCGCTCTTTTGAATATTCCCTGCACATATGCTATTGCCATCCCGTAGTTAGTAACAGGAATTCCGGCCTTTATTGCCGGCTTGAGTCTGTTATGGAGTTGCTTACGGGTTATCATGCATCCCCCGCACTGAATTACCAGGGAGTAGTCGGTGATAGGGCGGGGCAGAACATCAAGGCCCGCAATTACATCGTATTCAATTTTTTTACCGGTAAAATTATTGATCCATCTTGGGATCTTTGTCCTGCCTATATCATCGCATGCAACATGATGGGTGCACGATTCGAGCAGGAGTACCCTGTCGCCGTTGCGGAGCTCTGAAATTTTCGGGGTTCCTTTCAGGTAATTATCAAAATCCCCCTTGAAGCGTGCAAGCATAATACTGAAACTTGTCAGGGGAATATCAGCCGGTATTGAAGCATCGGCCTTGACGAAAACCTGGGAATCGGTAATTGCCAGTGCCGGCTTAATGCCTGTCTTTAATAGGAAAGCATCAACCTCGCGCTCTTTTAATACGATTGCAACAGCGTCATTATCAAGAATATCTCTGATAGCCTGCACCTGAGGAAGAATGAGCCGTCCGGCTGGTGCCTCTATGTCAATTGGTGTTATAAGGATAACAATGTCCCCATGGCTGATAAGGTCACCAAGGAGAGCAGGAGTTTTGTACGAATGTTCCGGGATAGTTTCCTTTATAAGCCTTATCAGCTCCTCATAATTTCGTTTGTCAACTGAAGAAAACTCAAAAGGATCACTGCCTGTTCCGGCTTTAATTTTCTCTTTAAATTCTGCTGTCGGACCGGTAAGATCCGATTTATTATGGATTGTGATGAAAGGAATATCCTGGTCACTGAATTTCTTTAGAAGGTCATCTTCATATTCTCCCCACGAGTTATCTGTGATCACAAGCAGTGCGAGGTCGATTATATCAAGGGTTCTTAAAGTCCGTTCGACTCTCTTTCCTCCAAGCTCTCCCGAGTCATCAATCCCGGCAGTATCGACAAGTATTACTGGTCCGAAGCCGGTTATCTCGAATGATTTCTTCACAGGATCAGTAGTGGTTCCGGCCTGTTCCGATACTATGGCAATATCCTGTCCGGCAAGGCAGTTAATCAGGCTGCTCTTGCCGTTGTTGCGGCGGCCATAAATACCGATATGTGGTTTCGCATCTCTGCCTGTTGACATGCTGATAAATTATCATGCAAAATTAGTAATAATTAAGATGATATTTCGGATTGCGAATTTGGGATTGCGGATTTCGTGTTTAGAGGCAGAGGAGGTTCTGCTAAACAACATTAACCTTTAGCGAAGATTTTAGGTATTAGTGACAGGCAACTTCTTATGTAGTCTGTTAAATCTTAACTTGCCTATTGATTTTGATGACGGGATGATGTAAATTTATGTGCCTCATAAAATAATTACATTATCTGATAACCCGAGTCCTAAACTCTTCCCGTCTATGAAATCAACAACTTTGCTCTTGTTTTTATTTCTGACCTGTAATTTGGTTGCAAGAAGCGCTCCCCAGGAAAAGACTGTTACAGGTACTGTAAAGGATGCTATTACAGGAGAACCTATTCCCGGTGTATATATATCGGTTGAGGGAACTCAAACCGGTACTGTCACTGATTCAGGAGGCAATTTCATTCTTTCGGCACCAGGAAAGGGAGCAATTATTGTTTTCTCATTTATTGGCTATGATAGACAGACGGTCTTTTACGATAACCAGATTGTAATTGACATTAAACTTGTTCAGTATACAGAATTCCTTAGCGAGGTTGTCGTTACAGGATATGGCACTCAGAAGAAGTCAGATCTTACCGGATCAATTTCCCAGGTAAAAGCGAAAGACATTGAAAAATCTTCAGCTATAAATGTAGAAGAGGCGCTTCAGGGAAAAATTCCAGGCCTTGTTGTTACTTCAACATCGGGAGCGCCGGGAAGTGAGCCAGTTGTGAGGATACGAGGGATAGGGACTGTTAATAACAACAATCCGGTTTATGTTATTGACGGAGTTCTTGTTGATCCAAGTCAGGGGGAATTCAATCTGAATTTCCTGAATCCCAATGATATTTCAAGTATCGAGGTTCTTAAAGATGCTTCCGCACAAGCCATATATGGTTCAAGAGGTGCAAACGGAGTCATTCTGATATCGACCAAAAAGGGATCAGAAGGAGAACCTACTTTGACATTCAATACCACCTTCGGATTCAGGAATATTATCAAGCTTCCTGCTGTCCTGAACAGGGAGGATTTCAAAGATTACATGATAACCTGCTCAAAAAACGGTTATTTACGTACACATCCGGGATATGATTCTGAAGTCCCCCTTGATACGTTAATCAGTTTAAATCCAACTCTAGGATATGTTTTGGATGAATACAATAAGAATATTTATACCGACTGGTACAATGAAGTGATAAGAAAAAATGTAATGAATCAGAATTACAATCTTACAGTTAAAGGTGGTACAAAATATGCTCATTATCTGGCCGATATTGGATACCTGAATGAGGATGGCGCAGTCAATAAATTTAGTTACAAAAGATACTCATTACGAATAAACACTGACTTTAATGTCGGTAAATATGTAACTGTTGGAGAAAATCTTGGTTTGACATATGACAAAAGACAAAATAATGATTATAACGGGCCAATCGGTTCAGCTATGGGAGCTGATCCTTTAATGCCTGCATATCAGCCAAAAGATTCAGTAAATGTCAATGATATGAATTACATATATGACAGGTATGCGGTGTCTGAAATAGGGGGAGCTAATCCCTTGCTGGATATTGAATTGGCGAACTGGGTTCAATCAAGGCTTATGCTTGTTGGCAATCTGTTTGGAGAAATAACTTTACTCAAAGACTTGAAATTCAGAACAAGCCTTGGACTGACCGGTGTTTATAATCATACTTCAGACTACTCGCCGCAATTTTATATCTCATCCAGGTATAATCATCCCGTCTCAACCGTTTCTGAACATAACGGATTATCGTACGGATGGCTCCTGGAAAATACTTTGACATACGCAAAAAAGCTGGGTTTTCATTCTCTAACAGCTCTTTTAGGGTTTACATCTGAATATTCCGATAACAGTTATAGCAACGCCTCCAAACAGGGTACTCCTGGCAATTACCCTGAATTAAGGACATTTGATGCTGCAACATTGAATCCTAATCTGACAGGTACATTTTCTGTTATTACAATGATGTCCTATCTGGGACGACTAAATTACGCATTTCATGACAGATACCTTCTTACAGCCAGTGTCAGGTCTGACGGTTCCTCAAAATTCGGAATCGGTCATAAATGGGGCACATTCCCATCTTTTTCCCTGGGATGGAATGTAAGTAATGAGGATTTTTTCAGAAATCTGAAACTCGATTTTATCAGCAATATTAAAATAAGAGGCGGTTGGGGACAGATTGGGAATTCGAGTCTGCCGGTCAACTATGCATATGTTTCGCAGGTATCATCAAATGCACCTGATTGGGGTTATCCAACACGATATGTATTTGGTGGTCAGGTATATCAGGGATATACAGTCAGCACAATAGGTACACCTGGTATAACCTGGGAGACAACTCAGCAAACTAATATTGGGATAGATCTGGCTTTTTTCAGAAATGCACTTTCACTAACAGCTGATTACTATATAAAAGATACAAAGGATATGCTACTTCAGGTCCCCTTACCGGCTTATTCAGGCTATTCCTCTTCGGCCTCACCGTACATAAATGCAGGGTCAGTACGTAATAAAGGAATTGAATTGATCGTTGGATATACCGCTAAAACTGGCGACCTTACATATACGGCATCTGTCAATGGTTCAGCCTTCAGAAATAGAGTAACCAGACTCGAGATGGGGAATAAACCAATTGATATTGCATTTAGTCGTACTGAAGTTGGAAAATCTATCGGATATTATCGAGGTTGGGCAGTTGATGGGATATTTCAGACAGAAGAAGATGTACAAAAATATAAGGGTCCTGACGGAACTGTTCTTCAACCAAATGCGCATGCGGGAGATATCAGATTTAAAAACTTAAATAATGATGAGACTATAAATGATGCGGATCAGACAATGATCGGATCACCATGGCCCAAACTAACTTACGGATTCAACATTATTCTGGGTTATAAAGCATTCGACCTGACTCTCTTCTTCCAGGGATCATATGGCAACGATATTTTCGATATAGGAATGTGGAGACATATGAATTTCATCGGCTCCGGCCAGGAATTTGAATATATTTTTAAGAATGCCTGGAACGGATCAGGGTCTTCCAATTCTAATCCGTTACTTTCAACTGTGGATGTTAATAACAATTACAGGGCATCAACATATTTTGTCGAGGATGGTTCTTATCTGCGGCTTAAAAATCTACAGATTGGCTATAATATTCCAAAAAGAATCTGTGGCAAATTAAAAATCAGCAATGGCCGGATCTGGACCGGTGGTACTAACCTGCTTACATTTACAAAGTATCGTGGAATAGACCCGGAAGTAGGTGCAAATTCCACTCCTCTTTTAGAGGCTGGATATGATTGGAATAATATGTTCCCGCAGTCAAGGGAAATATCTGTCGGATTAACTGTCACATTTTAAATTAACTACAATGAAAAGGATTTTTTACACAGGCATCTTTTTCCTGATAATTCTGGTCCTGTTAAATGTTTCATGTAAAAAAGAATTTCTTGATCAGAAACCCACAAGTGCTTTAACGGAGGCAGACTATTTTAAAAATATAGGAGAGCTTGAAACTGGTCTTATTGCGTGCTATGCAGCTCTTGGGCCATTGGTTGGTTTTGAAACAGACCTCTGGGGATGCGGGGATATAGGTTCAGATGATGCTGATAAAGGAAGCACAGCTGATGATCAGTATGACCTTACAGATATCTCATATTCCAGACAAAATTCTACTAATTCCTGGAGTCCCGGCTTATGGTGGGATTGCTATCTTATTATTGCAAAGTGCAACAAAGTAATCGAGAAATCATCGGTTGTAGCGGGGGATACCCTTGAAAAAAGAAAAATTGTTAACCAGGCAAAATACCTGCGCGCAATCTGCTATTATCATTTAGTGACGTCTTACGGAGATGTTCCTTTGGTAAACAAGTTCCTTAACCCTGATGAATTGAACCTGAAAAGAGCACCGGTTGCTGATGTGTGGCGGCAGATAGAGTCTGACTTAATTGAAGCGACTGACCTCCCTTCAAAATCTGAATGGGGTGATAAAGGTATTGGTAGAGTAACGTCAGGAGCGGCGTTGTCAATGCTGGGGAAAGTCTATTTAACCGAAGAAAAATATGAACTGGCAAATAATGCTTTTTACCAGGTCGTAAATTCAGGTCTATACTCACTCGAAGATGATTTTGGATTTATCTTCCGGCATAATGGCCAAAACTGTGATGAATCAATATTTGAAATCCAGCACAAAAACGAGATTGCAAATGGTAGTTTATGTTCCTGGACATCTTCCTTCCGAATGCCTAGGGATAACGGTGCAGGAGGATGGGGTTTTGATACACCCACACAGGATCTGTTCAATGAATTTGAGGAGGGCGATCCAAGGATCATTTATACCTTTATGTTCAGGGGAGATGTTTTCCCTATTGACGAAAACAATAACTACACAGTTGAAAATTCATATTCCTTATCCGGATTCGGTTGTAGGAAAGCCTGGATACCATGGTCACAACGGTCGGGTGTTAATGCTGATTTCAATAATTGGGAGATCAACTGGCGCTACATGAGATATGCAGAAGTTCTGTTACTTTATGCCGAATCACTTAATGAAATGAATAAACCTGATTCAGCACTTACTCTTCTGAACATGGTCAGGGAAAGAGCCAGGAAGACTCCGACAACTGATCCTGAAAGGATATCCTGCAGCTTCACTCTAGCACGTCCCAATCCATTATTACCTGTTGTTACAACTACCGATCAAACTCTGCTAAAACATGCTATATGGCATGAACAACGTGTTGAACTTGCAATAGAAGGGCTTAGGCGAAATTACCTTTTAAGAACCGGCAGATTTAAAGAAAGAATGGAAATCGCCAAGCAATATGCAGGAGTTTTGGTTCAATCATATCAACTGCTTCTTCCAGTACCAATACAGGAAATAAATGTTTCGAATGGATTGATTACTCAAAATCCGGGATATTAAAAATAGGCGATGTTAAAAAAGTCATGAAGGTTTTGCAAGTTCTGCAGGTTGTGCAAGTTAGGTGACCGCATAACGAATTAACAATAAAGTATGGCAAACAAACCAAACATTCTGATCCGATTCTGGCAAGAGCTTAAAAGACGGAAAGTCTTTACAGTTCTTGCAATGTATGCCGGTTCTGCCTTTATCATCATCCAGGTTGAAGGCAGCCTTGCAGATCCCCTGAATCTGCCACGCTGGGTGGGAACACTGTTAGTTATTGTCCTTTCAGCTGGATTCCCGGTAACAGCAATCCTCGCCTGGATTTTTGATATGACTCCCCATGGGATTAAAAAAACTGAATCATTTGAAGAATCTGAAGGGAAGGAAATTATATCGCCCCCAGCCAGACGAAGGCTGAAAACAAGTGATATAATTATGGCTGTTATGGCAATAACAATTATAATTCTTGCCTGGCCAAAAATTTTTAAAGAGGATGCAGTTGACAGATTAAGATCATCAGGGGAAAAACTTTCTGTAGCAGTAATGCCGTTTAAGAATATGACAAATGACACCTCCTTAAATGTCTGGCAGGACGGGATCCAGCAAAGATTTATTTCATCTCTATCGAACTCCGGGGAACTGCAGGTCAGACATAAAGAATCAATTCAAACCCTGCTCAGCAGCCAGGGAGTTACCGGATTGGCTTCATTATCTCCCGTTGTTGCCGGAACAGTATCAGAAAAGCTCGATGCTGATATTTTTATTTACGGGAGTATTCAGAAATCCGGCAGTGAGATAGGAATTGATGCTCAGTTAATTGATACAAAGACAAAAGAAGTTATAAAATCATTTGAAGTTAATGGTCCTTCGGGCGATAATATGGTCTTTCTGCTTGCTGATTCTCTCAGGAATAAAGTAAAGGATTTTCTTCTTATAAAGAAACTTATTAAGGAAAATCCGATATTCATGCATTATCCGGTTCTTACAAACTCTCCTGAGGCATTCAGATATTATATTTATGGAGGAAATGCAGGGGCAAAAGGTGATTGGGCATCGGGAGTAACATGGGGTCTGAAAGCGTTAGCTGTTGACTCAACCTTTGCTGATGCCGCCTTTATGGTTGAGAATTATTACTCAGCCGATGGGAAGTCAGATTCAAGCAAGCAATGGTTAATAAGGAATTACAAAAAGAGGGAACAGATGCCATATGACTGCCAGCTTTATGCAGGCTGGGCATATGCCTTGAGCTTTGAATCGTATGAAGAACAGGTCAGGTACTTAAAGCAGCTGCTTGAAATTGACGATATCCAACCGGATTATCATTATCTTTTAGGACTGACTTACAGGTTAATGAAAGAATATGACAAAGCGATACCTGAATATGAAAGATCGATGGAAATTTGCAAAAAATGGGGTAAGGATTTTATTGAGGGTTCAAATCATATCCAGCTTGGAACTTGCCTTCATAAAACGGGTCAGTATAAAAAAGAGAAAAAGGTTTATAAAGAGTTTGAACATTATCTGCCCAATAATCCCTGGCTTTTTTACAATCGGGCAATCCTGTCTCTGGCAGAAGAGGATACATTAGCAGCAAAAAGAGATATTAATAGACTCAAATCCATAATTAAAGAACAATGGTCAATCTCTGATGCACTTGTGACAAGAAGAGTGGGGATGCTATATTCTGATGCAGGTATGCCCGACAGAGCCGAGAAATATTTCAGGAAAGCACTTTCAATGGAACCAGAGAATCTTAATATAATTAATGACTTTGCCAGTTTCTTAATTGAAAATAACCGAAACCTTGATGAAGTTCCGGGACTTATGGATAAGGCAATGGATTTGGCTAAAAATAAAGTAGATTATTACGAATTTTTGAATACAAAAGGCTGGGCATTATTTAAGCAGGGAAAAAATCAGGAAGCACTGGAGATTATTCAAAAAGCATGGGACGAAGCACCTTTCAAATTGTATTCAATAAGATCACACCTGGAGGAGGTGAAGAAGGTGATGGAGAAAGAATAGATGATGTATTATGTATTATACACAATGTTTAAAAATGTATACGATAAATCCCTGGTATTTCCCTGAAGGCCGGTTCCTTGTATCGGATCCGGGAATCAGGCAATTCAACTAATACTTTGGTAACTTACTGTTTGGTAACTTACTATTTGGTAAGATTGTTTTAATTCCTATATTTGCATAAAAAGAATAATGGAAACACCATTTGTATTCGGAAAGATCGCTTCTGACAAAAATTTCACAGACAGGAAGATTGAAACCGAAAGAGTTGCGTCAAACTTTATTTCCTCAGTAAACACTATTCTTATATCCCCGAGAAGGTGGGGTAAATCTTCACTTGTTGCAAGAGCAGCGGATATCGCTTCTAAAAAAGGCAGGAATTTAAAATTCTGCTTTATCGATCTGAATAATGTGAGATCGGAAGAACAATTTTACCAACAGCTTGCAACAAAAGTTTTAAATGCTTCCGCTACAAAAACCAGGAAACTTATTGAAAACTCCCGCAAATTCTTCGGAAGATTTATCCCGAATATAACCATCAGTCCTGACCCTGCAACGGAACTTAAACTGGGACTTGACTGGAAGGATGTGAAAAAGGAACCGGATGACATACTGAATCTGGCGGAAAAAATCAGTTCACAGGATAATTTTAAATTTGTTGTCTGTATAGATGAGTTCCAGAATATCTCAGAATTTGAAGATCCGCTGGACATCCAGAAGAAGATGAGATCACACTGGCAAAAGCACAGGAATGTATCCTATTGTCTTTATGGAAGCAAGCGTCATATGTTGATGGATGTATTTACTTCTCCTTCAATGCCCTTTTACAAATTCGGCGATATTATTTTTCTTGATAAGATTTCAATGAAAGATTGGGTACCCTTCATTCAGAAACGATTCGCAGATACAGGTAAAAATATCAATCGTAATTATGCAGAATTAGTTGCTGACCTCGCAGATTGTCACCCCTATTATGTTCAGCAACTGGCACAACAATCATGGTTGAGAACTGACTCTGTCTGTTCTGACGGAATAATAAAGAAATCATTCAATGATCTCGTTTTACAGTTAAGTATGCTGTTTCAGAATCTAACCGACGGCCTGAACATGACTCAGATTAATCTGCTTAAAGCTCTGATAGATAATAAAGAACAGCTTAGCTCCCAGAGCACTATTCAGACCTATCGGCTGGGAACATCAGCTAATGTCGTTAAAACAAAGAAAGTGCTTATCGATAAAGAAATTATTGATATCCGGGGGAAAGAAATTTATTTTCTTGACCCATTATTCAGATATTGGTTAAAGGAATACTTCTTTGACAAATAGGTAATGCTAAAAATGGTATGAGGTGTGAGGTACGGGGTACGGGGAAAACTAAGGAAGGAGCTAGCTTACAGGGAAGAGAGCAGAGCACAGTGTAACTCCGTGATCCCGAAAGCTTTCGGGACTCCGTGTAACTCCGTGGTTTAGAAAACAGGCTGTAATAGTTTAAAAGATTGCTTCCCACGCTTTGCGTGGTCGCAATGACTGAAAAATAAAATAATTCTGAAATGGCTGACAAACCAAACATTCTAATGCGATTCTGGCAGGAGCTTAAAAGACGTAATGTTTTTAAGGTACTTGCAATGTATGCCGGTGCAGCTTTTATAATTATCCAGGTTGAAGGCAGCCTGGCTGAACCATTGAACCTGCCCCGCTGGCTCGGAACTCTGATCGTTATCCTCCTTTCAGCTGGATTTCCGGTAACAGCAATTCTCGCCTGGATTTTTGATATGACTCCCCAGGGGATTAAAAAAACTGAATCATTTGAAGAATCTGAAGGAAAGAAAATTATTTCGCCCCCAGCCAGACGAAGGCTGAAAACAAGTGATATAATTATGGCTGTTATGGCAATAACAATTGTAATACTTGCCTGGCCAAAAATATTTAAAGGGGATGCAGTTGACAGATTGAGATCATCAGGAGAAAAACTTTCTGTTGCAGTAATGCCGTTTAAGAATATGACTAATGATACCACATGGAACGTCTGGCAGGAAGGTATACAGCAAAGGTTGATTTCGTTTCTCTCGAACTCGGGGGAACTGCAGGTCAGGAATAAGGAGTCAATACAAACACTGCTTGACAACGAGGGAATTACACAGCTGGCTTCTTTCTCCCCTGCAGTTGCAGGGATTGTGTCAAAAGAGCTCGACGCCGGTTTTTATATCTATGGAAGTATTCAGCAGGCTGGTCAGAAAATCAGTCTTGATGCACAGCTGACTGATACAAAAACGGGGGAGATCATTAAGTCATTTGAAGTAACCGGTCCATCTTCCGATGATATGATCTTCCCTCTTACCGATTCCCTGAGGAGGAAAATGACGGATTTTTTGGTATTAACTAAACTGATTAAAGAGAATGTCTGGCTGCAACATTTACCTTATCTGCCGAATTCTCCGGAGGTGATCAGATATTTTATTCAGGGAGGTAAGGCAGGAGACTTCCCTACAGCGAGAAGCTGGTATTTTAAAGCATTAGCCCTGGATTCAAGTTTTACTGATGCTGCTTTTGCCATCATGCAGTCCTATTCATGGGAAGGAAATCATGAAGAGAATCTAAACTGGATCCTTAAACTTTATAAGAAAAGAGATCAGATGGTCCCTGGTAACCAGCTCTATACCTGTTGGGCTTATGCTTACAACTTCGAATCTACAGGTGAACAGATTAAATACCTGGAACAACTGGTAGAATTAGATGATCAAGAGCCGAATATACTTTATCTTTTAGGAATGACCTGCAATACGATTGGGCAGTATGACAAAGCAATCACTAATCTGGAAAAATCAGTGAAGATATTCCGCAGATGGGATAAAAACTTGAAATTTAAATGGCCTTTACATCAACTTGGATACGCTTATTACAAAACAGGTCAGTATAATAAGGTAAGAAAGCTTTGTAAGGAGGCAGAAAAGCTTGATCCTGATGATGATTTCATAATAAGTTTACGGGCTGAACAGACATTGACAGAAAAAGATACAGTCAGGGCAAACAGGTATATTGAGAAATATAAAAATACCGCTAAAAAATATTCAGTCTCTGAGGCAGATATTGCAGCCGGCATCGGAGAGATTTATCTCTCAGCCGGCATATATGACAGAGCGGAATATTATTTCCGCAGGTGGCTTGCATTGGACCCGGGGAATCCAAAAATATTGTATGCGTTTGCTAAATTTCTGATTGAAAACAAAAGAAGCCTTGAAGAAGTTTCGGATATCATGGATAAGGCGATGGCATCGGCCCCAAGCAAGTTGGATTATTATGAATATTTAAATACTAAAGGCTGGGGTCTGTATAAGCAGGGTAAGTATAAAGAAGCCCTGGAGATAATCCAAAAGGCCTGGGATGAAGCATCTTTTAAACTGTATTCTATAAGATCTCATCTGGAGGAGGTGAAAAAGGCGGTCGGAGGGCAGAAATGAGAACAAAAGAGCGAAAAGGAGTGGGAGAATAGGAGAATAATTGTGCCATAGGCGCAAAATATTAATAGGGAAGAACAAAAAATTGACATACCGTCCCGTCGGGACGGTATAATTGATATAGAAATCCGCCTTTCTATAAATATCTGGATCCTGCCGGATCCTGAGATCTCAAGATTTTTTTATTCAAATATTCTATTTCAGATCCTCAAGTGAAAATCCCAGCTTTAAGAGATTTCCAGGCTGAAGAATCTCTTTTAGCTTTGCTTCATCAATTATTTTAAGAATCAAGTTGGCTTCGAAAACATCGTACTTTTTCTGTTTCATCAGATTTGCCAGCTCAGCTGCCTTATGATACCCGATATGCGGTGTAAGAGCTGTCGTTATAACCGGACTGCGGAAAAGGGAATAATATGCGGCATTATCATTTACAATAAGCCCGTTTATCAGATTGTCTTCCGTTGTCATGCATGAGGAAATGAGAAGATTTATGCTTTCAAGAACGGCATAACCTATTAAAGGCAGGTATGCATTAAGTTCCAA
>Ga0326726_10000906_pt1 | contig 27204 bp, 28 predicted proteins | sample MHFenrmetagenome_2_FD_207603 | JGI IMG/M metagenome (GOLD analysis project Ga0326726, IMG submission 207603) | Lab enriched peat soil microbial communities from Michigan Hollow, Ithaca, NY, United States - MHF15MN | ecosystem: Environmental > Terrestrial > Soil > Wetlands > Peat | place: USA... | reverse complement strand
ATCAAATGCCTCGAATAAGGCAGTGACATGGTCAATAACAAGCGGATCGGGCCGTGCATACATAAATTCAACATCAGGTCTTGTTACAGCAACAGATAATGGAAATATCACAGTAAGGGCAACAGCCGGTGATGGTTCAGGGATTTATGGTGCACTGGTAATTACCATATCGAACCAGGTTATACCGGTAACAGGTATAACAGTAACAGGAGCAGGAGGAGCTTCAACGATAACGAGGGATGGCGGAACGCTTCAGCTGAGTGCAGCGGTATTGCCCTCGAATGCTACAAGCAAGACAGTGACATGGTCAGTCGCAAATGGTACAGGACAGGCTACAATCTCATCTTCAGGAGTAGTAACTGCTGTGTCTGACGGGACGGTTACAGCAAAAGCAACAACCGGTGATGGTTCAGGAGTTTATGGTACACTGACTATCACGATAACTGGCCAGGTTATCCCGGTAACAGGTATAACGGTTACGGGAGCAGGGGGAGCGACAACAATTACAACAGACGGAGGTGCACTTCAGTTAAGTGCTGCTGTACTGCCTGCAGATGCTGATAATAAGACAGTAACATGGTCGATAACAAGCGGTTCTGGCTTTGCATCGATAAATTCTTTGACAGGGCTTTTATCTGCAACAGACAATGGATCAGTCACGGTAAGGGCAACTGCCAATGATGGATCGGGCGTTTATGGTACGCTGACTATAACGATAACTGGCCAGGTTATCCCGGTGACGAGTATAACGGTAACAGGGACGGGAGGGGCAACGACGATAACCACAGACGGAGGGATACTTCAGCTGAGTGCTGCGGTATTACCATCAAATGCCTCGAATAAGGCAGTGACATGGTCAATAACAAGCGGATCGGGCCGTGCATACATAAATTCAACATCAGGTCTTGTTACAGCAACAGATAATGGAAATATCACAGTAAGGGCAACAGCCAGTGATGGTTCAGGGATATATGGTGCACTGGTAATAACCATATCGAACCAGGTAATAACGGTTACAGGTATAACAGTGACAGGTGAAGGAGGCGTTTCAATAATAACGATAAATGGCGGAACGCTTCAATTAAATGCGGAGGTATTGCCTTCAAATGCTGCAAACAAGACAGTGACGTGGTCAGTAGCAAACGGTACAGGACAAGCTGACATATCATCTTCAGGAATGGTAACTGCTTTGTTGGATGGTACGGTTACAGCAAAAGCTACATCTGTTAATGGTTCAGGAGTTTATGGCACACTTACCATCACGATATCAAACCAGGTTATTTCTAGTAATGTAAATTTACCACCAGTAATTGTAGTATCTTATAGGTCAAACAGTTATTCCGGATTTGTAAATGAGATTAACGCAAGTGCTAGTTATGATACCAATAAAGATAATCTTACCTATACATGGGAAGTACCTAATAATATACCAGTATCCTCAACAACTGGATCAACAATAAAATATCTTGGTCCCAATGTAAATTCAGCCCAGACATTTCAATTTACATTAAATATAAGTGATGGTAAGACAATCCGGTCAAAGGTCATACCAATAGAGATTCTCCCGTATAAGCCAGAGCTCGAAGTAGCTGAAATATCAAATATTGAAGCAAGCAATTTCCGATATCCTTATTATCCGTACAACATTATTGATGGTAATATTGGAACAATGTGGTCAGCTGATGGCGATAACCAATGGCTTATTATTGAACTTAAACATCCATTTGATGTACAGCATGTTAAATTAGCTTTTCAACCTGGACAAAAGAGAGAATCCTATTTTGATATTTTGGGGTCTGTTGATAAGGTGTCCTGGGAGCCAATTTTGATCAAATCTGCATCCTGTGCATTTTCTGGAGATCTTCAGGTTTTCGAATTTCCACCCTCTAAAACCGGAAAAGAATTTAAATATATCAAATTAGTCGGATTAGGTAACTCAACAGATACATGGAACTGCATTTCAGAATTAAAAATATTTGGATACAGAAATAGAAGTTCACTTTCTTATGAAAAATTACCGGTAAAGATATATCCAAATCCGGCTAAGGACTACATAAATGTTCGGATAGATGATTCTACATTCACTCCTGATTTCATTCAGTTAGTTGATTTATCAGGAACAATTCTTTTACGAGAAAAGATTAACCCGGATCTCAGGGAGTATTCGATTCCTATAAATCTCAAAAATGATGTATATATTGTACAACTGGGATCAGGTAAATTAACGTTGTTTACTCAAAAAATGATTGTGAGCAACTAAATAAAGTTATCTTAAACTAAGAGTTTCACTAATATCGGGGATTTATTATTATTAGCGTTTTTTATCTACCCGTTTAGTTTTTCTCATCTGCCTCAAAGAAATTAGAGCCAATAGGATTAATATTTATAAGGTATTTCTGTATTAAACGGATTTGGAGTAAGCCTTCCGTCTTATGCTTATTGTACTTCTGGAAATGACTTTTTTAATGCCATTTAGCAAGGAAATAGTTCGTCAAGTTTTTGGATTGAATGATCCTATATTCGCCAGAGAACGTCTTTTAGCCAATCAATTGGTTCAACATTATTGATCTTGCAGGTAACCAGGAATGAGTAGATCATAGCTGCCTGTTGTGCTGTCTCATGTGACCCGGCAAAAAGATAATTCTTTCTTCAAATTGCAACCGGCCTGATACTGTTTTCTATAAGATTGTTATCTATCTCAACCTGTCCGTTTTCAATATACCTGGTTAACCTGTTCCATAATCCAAGCGAGCCTACGCAGAACTCCAAGCACTATGCCAATACTTTGATTATCTACGGTTTCATGAGCTGTAGCTACGTTTTTAACGGCGCTTGTTCCAAGTCCAAAATTTGTTAATCCAGATATCAAGCCACTAGTTGATGCTAGCAATCCAGCAATACTCATTCCGGCAGGACCGAGAAGAATAGCAACAAACTTAGAACGGACAATGGCAATGATGACATTAAAAGCCTGTAACCTCCAAAAAGATAAGTTGCCTTAAAAATCTGACGGTATGATTCTTGTTGTTCAGTCAATTTTATAATTGTTCAAACAATCAACCACAAATAGAACATCACAATCATCAAGAACCTGACTAATAGGTAAACTTAATACCTCTTTATGAATTTTTTCGGTGATTGGAAGACTCATGTCATTCTTTGACTTGTAGGCATCCTGTTTGTGTGGTGGTATGGGATAATGTATCAATGTTTGGATGCCATTGTCTGATAAATATTTTTGGAGTTCATCTCGTTGTGGGTGACGGACTACAAAGAGATGCCAGATGTGGCTCAGTGCAATGGGTGCAAGTTCATTTTCCCTTGAGCTCTCAGCTCTGAGCTCTGAGCTAATTCTTGTTGGTAAGATAATGTCTGGATGCTTAATATGATCCAGATAGAATTGAGCAATTTTACGACGACGTTGGTTGTCAGCATCTAGGCGGGGAAGCTTAAGACATAAAATGGCTGCTTGGATTTCGTCAATGCGGGAATTAAGTCCCTTATATAGATTATGATATTTTACTTTTGAGCCATAATTAGCAATGGTTCGAACTATGTCAGCCAATTCATCATCATCAGTAGTTACAGCACCAGCATCTCCAAGGGCTCCTAGATTTTTACCCGGGTAAAAGCTATGACCAGCAGCATCTCCAAGGGAGCCTGTCCGATGATATACGGTTTGGTATCTGTGGCTTAGAGAAGAAATGTCTTTAAATGAAGTTTCAGGTCGGTTCAAACTCGAAACATGTAGTATAGAATATGGAACTGCAGCACCAGAAGCCTGAGCGTTATCTTCTATAATCTTCAGATCGTATTTCCGTGATATTTCATTAAGCTGCACTGACCAGCAAGCCTGCCCATATAAGTGAACAACCATAATTGCTTTTGTGTGTGAAGTTATATGTTTTTCAATGAGAGAGATATCAAGATTATATGTATTGATATCTGGTTCAACAAGAATCGGTTCCAGTCGATTATCGGAAATAGCCAGTATTGATGCAATGTATGTGTTAGCCGGTACAATAACCTCATCTCCTTCCTTCATTACTCCAAGTTCAATATATGCCCTTAGGATCAGACGAAGAGCATCCAGTCCATTTGCGACCCCGATTGCATGCTTTACTCCTATATATTCCGCAAACTGCTTTTCAAAAAGCTTTGTTTTCTCACCTATCAAATACCATCCCGAATCTATAACTTCTTTAACGACTTGTTTAAGTTCTTCGTCGTATTGTGCATTAATCTTTTGAAGATCCAGAAATTTGATCATGGGTTGAGGTTGAGGTTCTTGGATAAGATAAAAGTTTAAATCAAGGTAAGAAGATAGAACTAAAAGCTTCAGACTACATAGTTACAAATTTTCTCTTTTATCTTGTGACTTTTGTCTTTTGTTATTTTCTATCTGTTTTTTGGATGATAGAACCCTTAACCTTGTTATGATATTTTTCTTACAAATCTGGCAGGATTACCGAACCATAATTCATTATCAGGTACGTCCTTAGTGACAACACTACCGGCACCAATCATAGAATTTTCTCCTATAGTGATACCGCCTAGGATTGTGACACCCCCGCCTATTGAAGCATATTTTTTAATAAGGGTTTTCTGTAATTCGAATGGTTGCTTTGCTCTTGGATACTTATCATTTATAAAGGTAACATTGGGGCCGATTTGAACATTGTCTCCAATGGAAATTCCATCCCATAAATAGACTCCACATTTTACAGTAACATTGTCTCCAATAATAACCTCATTTTCAATAAAACAATGTGCATTTATACTGCAGTTTTTACCGATGATTGCATTTGGCAAAACAACTACATATTGCCAGATAGTGGTTCCTGTTCCGATATTTTTGCTTTGAACATCTGAATCTTTATGAATCATGTATGAATGAATTAAAGACTTCGTAATCTCTTATGTAATCAGCCTGATCATATTTGTGAGATGCTAAAACAAGGCAGATCGCTCCAGAGGAAAAGTTGAAAATTTCTCTCCATATACCCGGTACAACCAACAATCCAAAATATGGCCGGTTTAGCTGAATGATTTTCTTGTTTCGTCCGTCATTAAGTAAAACATCAAAAGAGCCACTGGCTGCAACAATCAACTGATATAAATGCCTATGAGCATGCCCACCCCTGCTTGCTCCTCCGGGGACATCATAAAGGTAATAGATCCTTTTTATTGGGAATGGTAATCCCTGTTCTTCCAAGAATGTTAAGTTCCCAGCGCGATTATGAACCTTTTTCAGTTCAAATACAGAACAATTGAATATATTTGTAGGCTTCATCTTTTTTTTTCTCTTAAGAACTGATCAAAGTCCCTGATATATTCACACTCGTTAAAGGAATGGGAAGACAGTACAAGTGCGAGTGAGTTTGTCGAAAAGTTTTCCAATCTTCGCCATGTCATTTTTGGTACATATATTCCATAATAGGAACGATTTAAAGAAACCTTAACCTCCTCGGTTCCGTCGTGCAAAACAATATCAAAACTGCCTGATAATGCAACAATAAATTCCTCTGATTCTTTAAATGCATGACTGCCCCTGAATTCCCCTCCAGGAACATCGTATATCCAATAGACTCGCTCAATCTTAAACGGTATATGGTTCTCTTCCTCGATCATTGAAAGGTTTCCACGGTCATCACAGATTTTAGGAAGATTAACTTTTTGTATCATTTCTTATTTCTGGTTATACTTGTGATCCTTAATATCAGATTTCATTATAGCAAAAGCGCTGTTTTCCCAGACAATTTTATAACTATTTCCTTCAATAAAATCCAGCATACAATTATTCCATTTCTTACCTGATTTTGTATCACTAAATGACTTATCAGCATTTTCCGGCCAGTTGGAGTCCAACGTATTGACTTTCTGTAAAATTACGACTGGCAATCCATCTATTTCTCTTAAAGAATTATGGATAGCATCTAAAAGCATTTCAGAAGTATATAACCCTGGCCAAGGATTTCTAAAATATGGCTTTGTCTTCGTCAGATAATGATACATTGGTATATCTCCATATGCTAAAACATAATCCCCGGGTTTTACATAATCCGAGCTCGCATTTAATAGTTCCTGCACTGCTCGTGCTCTTTCTTTTGTAGTAAGAATGCCTTTTAAGTGGACATGGTCTATTGAATAACGTAATTGCAATCTACTACTCCTGTCAAAATATGGCGAAGAAAACGCAAATATCAAGCCCGTTAAGAGACTGATATAAATAAACAATCTGGGGATAATTCTCAACCTACTCTTAGAAAGAGTTAATTTCTCTGATTGACTTGTATACGAAGAAAAGGAAATACTAAGGTCACTAAAATTTTGGATTACTTCAATTCCAAGTGGTAAAGAAAGCCATAATGCATACTTGCCTGGAACTAATAACCCACTTGCACTTCCATATGGGAAAACAATCAACAATATCAGTCCAAGAAAGGACAGGAGTTTTAATTCTGGTGAGGAATTTCTATTAATTAAAATATATATATTAGCTAAAAAAGAAATCCCAATCACAAAAAAAACCAATTGAACCCAAGTAAATTTGCCTGTTAAAGACATCATAGCCATGATGAAGACAAAAATAAATAGAAATAATCTTTCATTCGGGTAGAATTTAATTTTTTCAAGATGTATCTGCGATATGATAGCATATAAAAGAGAAGTGAAAAGAAAAATACTGGCATAAGATAAAGATTTGATCAACATATTGATCAATTGTTTTGACATTCGTGCCATATTATGAGTATCTTCCTGACTAGATCCTATATTAAATGCAATGTTAATTGATTCCAAGTAAATTTTGAGGTGGCCGATTAAGTTCATACTAAAGCCCACAATTAAAACAGCAGTTATAAATCCCATAACAAAAATAGTTGCTTGATAAATTTGCTTTTTAAATTTATTGTCAGTGGACCATCCATAATAAAATACAGAGAACACTATAACGCCTCCAAGAATATTTGGCAATCTTATGAATATATTTAAACCAACTATTAATCCACTTATAAATATTAAAAGCAATTTATCCTCTTTCAGACCCTTAAAAATCAGCAATGAGCTCGCCACCCAGAATAAGACTGACAAGTTATTATAGTATAATTCTAGTGGCAGTTTGGTAAGCAGAATAAGGGTTGCGATAATTACACCAATTCGCAGATTACTAGTCTTTACGTACTTTTTTAAGTTTATATAAACGATGGTTAGTGTGGTCGTTGTAATAAAAACACCAACTATACGTATTCCCAATAAACCAAGTGAAGGAAACAACTTTAACCATATTCCTCCAATAATTGCTTGCAGCCAATACATGAACATATATTGCAGTTGTTCCGGCGAGGAAAATATTTGCTGGTACATTGTTGCATAATTTCCCTCATCTGCAAAATCTAAGCCCTGAAAAATGAACAAAAGTTGAAAAAACAATAAAAAAAGTATAAAAGAAACATCTCCACGTTGCGCATTTAACCGATGAAACAATTGGGTAATCCTCAATCTCATAGTTTTTTCTTTTATCAAAATTTATATTTCCTCTTTATAAAAATTAGAAGAAAGCTCATGGAATGTAAATCTTCTATTTTTGTCTTACCTTGGCTTCAATGTTGCCATGCTTACGCTCCGTCAGTCCCATTTCTAACGTTCTATAATCATTTACAATAATGGCAAATATCATTTCAGGAAGATAATGCCTAACAATTTTGTTGCGCAATAGTCAAAGCTGACAAAAGTAAAACTACTAAGATTTACTTTTTGAATTGACCAATGCTTAATCACTGCTTTGCTTTGAGAATGATTCTTCAGCCTTTCGCTACCTTTTTTTTTACTTTCGTTTTAAAAAATCTTTTCTTGTTGTAATACCCATAACCATATCCATATTGGTCCTGGTAACGCCGATTATCGTTCAATACAATACAAGTATCGGTGACATTTTTTTGCTTGAGGTCTTTCATGATTAATGAGAATACTTTCTTGAGTGTCTGACCATGACGGGTAATTATTATTCTCACTTCTGAATGATCAATTAGTACATAGGCATCTGTAACCTGCGCAAGGGGAGTAGTATCCATTACAATAATATCATAATCAATCTTTAATTTGGCTAAAAGTTTTTCTGTTTTATCAAGAGCTAACAGTTCAGTTGGATTGGGAGGCAAAATTCCCGAGAGGACATAATCCAGTTTTTCATGCGGTGATTTGATAATAATATCTTCAAGATTTGCTTTATCAATCATGTAGGAACTTAATCCTTCCGTAGTTTCTTCTCCTTCTTTAAAATAACTTTTAGGTTTTCGTAAATCAAAATCCACCAAAATGGTCCTTCGGCCTAGTTGTGCATAACTCATAGCGAGATTTAGGGAAATAAAAGATTTACCCTCATTTTCAAAACATGAAGTAACCAGAATTACCTTCTTTTGTCCACCTCGCACATAAAAATTTAGATTGGTACGCAGTGCCCGAATTGATTCAGCAATATTTGATTTAGGAAATTCGAACATAACATTTTGGGTTTTGTACTTGTTATGCAAAATCTTCCCTAGTACAGGTCTGTCAGTAAGCCGCTCCAAGTCATCCTGTGATTCAATTTTATTATTTAATTCATTTATTAACAATATATATCCAAATGGTATTGCTAAGCCAAATATAAATGCAAATACGAAATTTAACTTTTTATTTGGTTTAACTGGTGCTCCTCCGGCCATTTTAGCCGGCTCAATAATGATGTCATCTGGTAAATTTGAAGCTTTTGTAATTTTGGCCTCTGCATGTTTTTCCATCAGATAATTATAAATAGCATCATTAAGCCGAAATTTTCGTTCAATATTACCTAACTGACGCTGAGTCGCCGGGAGACGGTTAATTTCAACTTCGGTTCTTCTTATTCGCTTATTCATTTCATCCATCGATATGCTCGTAGTAATGCTAAACGCAGAAATATTTTCCGAAATGGTCTTTTTTAGATTTTCGATTTGGATGCCAAGCTTTTGAACTAATGGATTTCTTTCCTGCTTATTTTCAATGAGGTTCGAACGTTGAGCTTGCGCAGTTAATAGTTCAGTCATCAGGTTGTTTAACAATTGATCTGAAATTCCTATTGAAGCAGGTAACATCAAATTTGAGAAATTATCATTCTTTAATAGATCAGACACATAATCAAAATAACGCTTTCTGGAAACCAATTCGGCGAGCTGGTTTTGCAGATCCAAATATTGGGCAGAAATACCTGTTACTTGGTCAGAGATATTTAGTAGTTGATTTGATGAACGGAATCGCTGTAAGTTATCTTCGGTTAAGTTCAGGGAATCGGAAATTTCATTTAATTGTTTCTCAATATAATCGATGGTAATTATGGCGAGGTGATTTTTTTGCTCAAGATTTTGTTCTGAATAGACATCCATAAGCTCATTTAAAAAATCTACACCTTTACCAGAGGATTCAGTTAATAGGGAAATATTAATGACAGTAGCCTGTTTATCTACCAGTGTAAATTCTAAATTTCCTTTGATTCCCGAGCTTAATGAACCAATGGTACTAAATTTAAATCCATAAGGCATTTCTATATCAATCTTATTTGTAGTGTCCCGGGATTCAATAATAAATGCAAGATCGGAAGTTTCAATCAACTCACCAAGTTTCCCATTACGTGTAAAAGTCCATTTGTTTTTTTTATGTGTAATTGTTCTTGTTTCAAAATTATAAAAGTTTACTTCTTTTGATTCAGCAGTTATATTAAAATAGCCTTCATTTAGAAACGAAATAGTGAATTTAACGTCAAGAGGCTGAGGGTGAGTTGGTAAATAAGAAACTATAAAAGGTGCACTTTTATATGTCTCATAAAAATTAAACTTTCCTTTACTAAAGTAAATAACTGATAGATCCAGGTTCCTGACTGTTTTCTCAATAACAGGGTAAGATTTCATAATCCATAACTCATTCTGGAAATTTTGATTTCTGCCAAATAAATTACTATACAGGAAATCATTCTTATCCCCACTACCGATCTGCTGATTACTATTTGCTTTAATAAGAATGGAAGAAGAAACCCTAAAGGTCGGAATTGAATAACGATTTACAAAAAATGCTATACCAAATAAAATAGTTGTACTTAAAATAAACAACTTGTAATTTCTGAAAAGTAGGTCTGCAATTTTCTTAACATCGTTTTCTTCCTGAATATTAATGTTTTGAGGTTGTGGCATATTATAATATATTAGAGTTTTTATACTATTTAAAAATGTTATAAATCAACAATCCTGTAGTTATGGTAGAAAATATAATTGAAAATGGAAACTGTCGCATTCCCCAGAACTTATTCCTAAGAGGCATTACATATACAATATCATTAGGCCTAAGGTAATAAAATCCAGAAGCAAGGATTTCTGACTTAGTAAGGTCTAAATGAGCACGTATGTTTTCTCCATTTTCGTTTCTTACAATGATAACTTTATTGCGATTACCATAATCATTAATATCACCTGCTAAACTAATAGCATCAAAAACTGAAAGCTTATCCTGGGAATAAAAGTAATGTCCTGGATTTTTTACTTCACCCAAAACCGAAATATTTCGATTGACTAATTTCACTGAAACAATGGGCTGATTTAAAACATGATTTAGAGAATCTCTCAAAATAAGACTAACCTGGGATAGCGTTTTGCCTTTAACAAGAACATTGCCAATAACGGGCAAGAGAAGATAGCCCTCTTTGTCAATTGAGTAAGACATTAGCGATGCTGCATAGGGGTCAATGTATCCACTTGAAGGCTGCTGTCCGACATTGGAAAAGACATTGGCTGCTGCTTCATCCAGGCTGTTGATCCTAATGTACAGCTCATCATTTGGTTTCAGCCTGTAATCGGGAAATTCAACTTCGTCAAAAGCTTTTATGTTCTTACTTTTGTCCTGCAGGTATTCAACTTTTCGTTGAGTGACACACGACGAAAAAAGGCCAAGAAAAGTAATGAAAACAATTATAACCAAGTAACCACTAAGGACTTTAATATAAAGATAAATTTTCGGATACATCTTATTTTTTTTAATTGATAATTTCTAAAGCTGCAAATTTAATTTAATAAAAACAGGTACCACTCAGTTGTACTTACTTTTTGATTACCTCGATCTTCTTTGGGATAAAAGAAAATTCCTTCATGATAAACAATGGAGGTCTGGAGAATTCAATTAATTCTTTTATCCTATGCTAACTAATTGTTTTTAGCTCCTAGTTTCTAAGATTTCAATAATTTAAAGCAATATTAAAACGGTAAATCACTCAAAATAATATGTTAATAACAGTGAACTGATCGAAATATTAGTCAAGAATTATCAGCTTCAGATACATTATTGTTAAAACCGTTTTTCTAGATATCGACAATATAATAAACCATTTCAGGGAGTTATCCGGGAGAGTGATTCTATTTTTTGTGAGGTCCCGGGGAATCTTGTTATCCGTCAGTTGCTTGAAATATTGTGCAATAGTCGGGCGAACAGACTATTCTGAATTAACAAAGCCTCTGATTTACAAAGGCTTTGTGCTTAATGTAGCGGTGCGGACGTCCTGAACGATCTTCTATCGATCGGGCCCTTTCCTCCACTGGTTACCCTTCAAGAAAAACAAAATGATGCTGATGCTTCATTTAACGTATTTTAAAATGTCAGCTATTGACAGTAAACTGCCAACGCTGCCACATTAAAATACTAAAGCCACACTTGCATGCGGCTTTTTGTTTTTCTTGCGGTGCGGACGGGTCGCCTATTTTGACATTCACTCTTCCTTGCATTGTTAGCTCACTCCTGATAGAATGGCCATTATATGACATTTTGCGAAAAAGGTAAAACAAGGTGAGCAAAAAGAAATAACGAATTTGCTGCACATCCGTCGCACATTTTTCATATCTTTACAAAGCATCAAAAATTAAGGCTATGGCAAGCATAAAATTTTACACCCGGTCAAAGGAAGAAAACAGGTTAGCAACCGTGTTTATCCGGTTCACAATTAAACGGGAAATTGACATAAGAATCCCGACCCCGTTCAGGATAGTTCCTGACTATTGGAATGAAAAAAAACAAGCCTTGAAACAACGTGTTTTATACGTTAAGGGTTTCACAGAAGACGAAGCGAAAGACATTGAAGACAAATTTTCACAACTAAAGGACTTCATTTTACGGGAACACTTCAAATTGACAGCCCCGGTAACAAAACAATGGCTCCTGTCTATAATTGACAAATTTTACTATAAAGACGCTCCCAAAAGCGAGAATTTGAACCAGTACATAAAAAGGTTCGTAGAGGAGGCAGAGTCCGGGAAACGACTTGCAAATGCCGGAAATACTAAGAAAAAATATTCTCATGGTTCTATTCGTGTTCTCAGAGGTTTTATGTTATCATTCAATATGTTTCAGGGTATTGAAACGGAGGGAGTAAGAAAGCGGAGGGATAAAGAATTTCGGAAACAACCTTATAAGCCCCTTGACTTCAATGACATTACCATTGATACTTATAATGAATTTGTAAAATTCTTTTATAAGCGGAATTGTGGAGCCAATTATATCGGGAAACATATCAAATCCTTTAAAACCATTATGAGAGCCGCACGTGAGGAAGGCTATCATAATAACATGGAAATTGAACGGAAGGCATTTAAGACCATTTCCGAACCCACTGACGAAATTTATTTGACCGCTGATGAGCTTAAGAAACTGTATGAGCTGGATATATCAGGGTTAGATTTGACATCATTAAACACCGGCTTAAAGCCCTCAGAGATAAAATTTCTGCCCGTTGTCAGGGACGTTTTTTTAGTGGGATGTTACACAGCTCAAAGATATTCCGATTACAGTCATATCACAAAGGACAATCTGAAAGAGTATTCAGGTAACAAGGTCATTGAGCTGATTCAGGCTAAAACAGGGGAAAAATGTATTATTCCCATACGACCGGAATGTGACACAATTTTAAAGAGATATGATTATACACTTCCAAAAACCTTAGAACAAAAGGTTAATACAGGAATTAAGATAATCGGAAAACTGGCAGGGATAACAGATGTTATTCACTTAGAGAAAAACAGGGGCGGAATGAAGGTAAAAACAGACGCTAAAAAATGTGATTTGATTTGCACGCATACAGCTCGGCGCACGGGATGCACCCTGATGTATTTGGCCGGTTTACCTGTTATTGACATAATGAGGGTCAGCGGTCACCGAACAGAGCGGGAATTTCTGAAATATGTCCGGGTAACCAAAGAGCAGACTGCCATAAATCTGAGCAATCACCCATACTTCAAAGGTAGTGTTCTAAAGGTTGTATAATAAATAAATTGTTCATAACTTACATAATTCAGGTTGTTTCAGATTAGCTAAAGTATATTCTATATTTTAAATTTGTAGCAACCAACACTCGTGAATTAATCAACCACGGGTCGTCTATGTTCTAAAGACGAATTACAAGTCATCAAAGCAGGTTCCGGCAGTTGTCGGAGCTGATTGTTTTTGAACTTTTAATTCGTTTTTTTATGGACACAACCGATTCAAAGAATCAATCTGAACGGAGTTCAGAACCCCTTTTCAGCCTCACTTTAGACAAAATTGAACCCGTTTTTAAAACATGGGTTCGGGATGTGCTGTCTGAAAAACCCGCCAAACCAGAACTTATATTTTATTCCCGTTATGAAATCTGTAAACTATTAAAGATCAGCCTTCCGACGCTGGGTCGGTATATGAACTTAGGTATTGTGACAGGGAAAAAGGTCGGTAACAGGATTCTTTTTTCTCAGGAAGATATAAACAACGCCCTCCATGAGATTAACAGAGGCTAAAATACTGAACCCTGAAATAAGGAAGAAACCGAAGGCACCTTATCGGAAACCGGAGGCAGTCCGGGAACTTGAACGCATGGCCAATGCTGAAGCCCAGCGATTACACCCGACTTGTCCGCATTTAGCCCCGCGGACGTTCCGGGATGACAGCTCAAACGGCCTGACCGCTTGCATTGTGAAATACATTACTCTGAAGGGCGGTTTTGCTTCGAGAGTAAATAATCAGGGAACCTTTAACCGGAAGCTGGGTAAATATATCCCCACAACGTCAAAAAGGGGTCTTCCTGACATTATCGGTACTTACCGGGGGTTATCCCTTCACATTGAAGTAAAATACGGCAGGGACGTCCAAAGTGAGATCCAAAAGATAATTGAATCTGAAGTAATTAGGTCAGGGGGACTGTATTATGTTGCTCACAACTTTACAGACTTTAAAATGTGGTTTGAATCATTATGAATTTTAACATCCGCCACAAATGGAAAATAAAAAAAAAGAATATGGATACTTACAGTTTCCGCTTTGCTTATTAATGGAGACATATAAACCAGATATTGAATCAGGGTTGAGGCTAATTTTAAGATATGGCATAATGTACTATGCAACCAAATTGAAATACAATCTCACGGATGTTGCACGACAACTAATATATTCATATAAACGTCAAAAAGATATACTACAAGATGATGTCATAAAGAGAATAATGAAAGCAGAGGATGAGTTAAGCCAGACCCTGAATTTATTGGTATTTGATGATGAGTTAATTTTTGATTCAAAAACCGGAAAGTTCTCACCCGAAGGTTTGCCACTTGATAATATGCTAAAGTTTATGGAATCAGACCCGGAACTTAAATCAGGTGCAATATTAAATTATCAGTTGCATTTATGTACTTCAGATGATCATCTCGGTATCAGAATTGCCTCAAATGATGATTTAATCCAAACGTATAATAGGGCCTTACAGATTCAAAAAACCTTTGAAGATAAATTCGGACCTGATGCAATGCCATATTGCAAAGATTCAATGCTATTTGAATTTATTAAGAATCAAAAAGATATTGACCTGTTCCGGGCTTATATCGGTATCAAATCAATGTTAGGCAGGCGCAATTTTATAAGCAGTAACAAACCTGCAATACTTTCCCGGATGATAGGATGCAAGAGTAAAGCTGCATTTGATTACTACACTTCAAATAAATACAATAAGGATAAAAACTTATTGCCGACGGTCGCAAAATACAGCAAGCGTTATCACATGGACAAGCTTCTCTTAACCCTCGCTGAACGTAAATACATTATGTTTTTATCAAAAGAGAAAGTATCAGTAATCTATTTAAGCAAGTACATGGAGCCGGAAGAGCTTGGAAATCTTGTCAAGGAGACTAAAGGCAGGCAGAACATTAAACAACGGATTAAAGATGTTGCAGTAAGTTTAAAAAAAATGACATGAATAATTTAAGTGAGAAGGCAAGGGAATTAAAAAACGCTTATCACAGGGAATGGAAGCGAAAAAACCCTGAAAAGGTGCGAAAGTATTACATTGACTTTTGGGAACGCAAGGCTGCTGGGTATTCAGTAATTCAGAAAGTAAGGGATTTGAGCCTGCAAGGCTTTACACAAAGAGAGATTGCAAAGCAACTAAATATTGCTCTTGGGACCGTGAACAAGTATCTTAACAAAGGATGAACGTTTAATAAAATGGGATTACCGTAAATAAAATGGGATTACAGCAAGTTTATAATACAGCAAGAAAACGACAAGAGAACAGCAAGAGGTACGACAAGAGAACAGCAAGAGGTACAGCAAGTTTATACGATACATAACATTAATACTCTTAATGCTCTTAATTAATACAAAATACATGAAAACACATTGCAATAAATTGCAACGACAGGTTTTTTATGAATTGATTTTTTAATGAAGAAAAGAACCATACTAAAAACAGATTTTTCCGGCTCCGTGGCGGAGGCCGGTTAATCTGTTCAGCTCCGGGTACGGTCTTGCATAACCGGGAAAACCCGGAGCTTTTTAATGAAATATTTAACAAATGTGTCGGTAAAAATATAAACCTACAAAACACAAAAAAGTAATGAAAAATATGGTCAAAAATGCCACAATTTTATAAAATGTATCTGATTGATTTATAGTCGCATAAAAAATCCAAGCTCAAAGGGGTTATAAATAGCGTACATGTGGAACCGCAAACAGATATTGTAAAAGTACAGTAAACCAAATAAATAATAGATATACAATTAAAGAAATGTGCGACGGATGTGACGGCAAACAAAAAAAGTCTATACATTTGCAGAAATAATTTTGACATGAAATCCGATCAGATAAATTTGAGGACTTCGTCGGAAGACAGAGAACTCATAAAACAGGCAGCAAAGAAACTACAACCCGGACAAAAACAAAATGTCTCAAAGACTATCAGGGCAGCCGTTGAACTGGTAGCGAATCAGGTTCCTGATCTGTTTTTCATTAACAGACCAGCAATCAGGGATATTGATAAAAACATTGAGCAGGGCCGAGCAAAATTACAGGTTGTAATTAATGAATTTAATGCAGTTACCGGGAAAACACTAACCATTGATGAACTTCAGAAATTCGTTTTTGACGGGCGGTCAAAGTATATGGTTCCGAATTATGATTATATCCGGGAACAGGTCACAACCAAGCTGATTGAAGGCAAAAGCGGCGAAATTGTCGGCTTACAATTATCGGAAGCAAAATTGCGGGAGCTGGTTGTTATCCCGGATTTATCGTTATTAATGGAGGCGGTTAAAGATATTGGCAATGTTTCAATGGTAATGTTCCGGGAAATGTTTTACTGGAACGCTTACCAAATATCAGACGGTAAGGTTATTATAATTCCTGAACAGGTCGAACTCATAAAGAATCAATTCCGTTGTTATGCAGAAACGGCTCAGGAACGGCAGAAACTTGTTAAGGTCAGGAACCTATGCCGGATACTGGATTCATTCATTGAGGACAGTATTTCACCTGAAAAACTGAATATTGCAGGTCTTTGTTATTTTGACCTCGAAAGCGGTCGATTTGAACCGAGCGAACAATACATAAAGTTTGGATTAACACCAATATTTAAATTATAAATAAGATGAAAAAAGTTAAAGTTTCAAGAGGTGGTTTTCCCAAAGGTCATAGTAAAATCATGCCACGCATGAATTCAGCCGAAAAGAAAACAAAATTCATGTCAGCGGCACTGCGCAAAGCAATCTATAAGAGTCAAGACCATTATGGCAAGACAAAAGACTTACCAACAATTTAATAATAAAGACTATGGAATTTACACGAGATTATCGAAAGCAATTCCGGGAGGCAGTATCAACGAACAACAAAGCCAAAATGGTTGAATTATTCGAGGCGCTATGTAACGAGGCTGAAATTCCTGACCCTGAAAGAGATCAGACCTCAGCATCTGCCGGGAAAGAAGCCGCCGAACGGAAAAATGCACGTGACAGGGGCGACGGCGGAAAAAAGATATGAGTGATATGGTTAACCATGTCAAGATTACTTAAACTACTTTTAACTATTATAGTCATGTCACGAGTAAAAGGGTCACGAAAATACGGCGGACGTCAAGCAGGAACGCCAAATAAGGTAACCGCTGAACTCAGGTTGAGAATAAAATCATTTCTGGAAAACAACTTCAAATCAGTGGAACATGATTTTAAGAAACTTGGCCCTGAAAAAAGGATTGCGCTTTATGAGAAGTACCTTAAATTTGCCTTACCACAGTTACAGAGTACCTCGGTCGATCTGAATATTGAGAAAATGACCGATGAAGAATTGACCACACTCATTAATCGAATGATAAAGAGATGATTAAGAAACTTGGTGATCTCAACAAAGAAGAAAAAATCCTATTGATACAGGCTATTGCGGCTGGTGAAGTTGAGAAGGACTACCTGAATGATGACACCCTGATTTGTATCGAAGAAAAGGATATGTTTCTTGGCTTAATGATGGCAGGTTCACAGGTCGATCAATACTCTCAGTCGAATATTATATGTATTGGGGAGGCACAAAAGACAAAAAAAGCCTTTTTTGATAGGATTAACGCTTGATCGGCGAATAAACATATCTGATTAATTCGTCGATTGTCTCTGATATAAGTCAGCCTGCTAAAATAAACTTGACTTTGTCATTTAGATAGCAGAACTTTGTTTAAGACTTGGTTAATCAGGATCACGGAAATTGATAATGCATATTCTTAATTTAGCTTCTTTATATTAACTAAACTTTCACTGCTGTGAAAACAATCATTAATTCTTGTAAAAGAACCCATGGGCTCAAAGTATCAATGGCATTAATTACATGCCTATTGTTTCTGATCTTCACCTCCTGTCAAAAGGATGAATTTAACCAAGATTCCATAAGTGATATTTCACCTTTGGCATCATCTAAAAAACCTACTGCTACTGTCGGAAAGGTAAAGGATGTTGATGGAAATTGGTACAAAACTGTGAAAATAGGAGAACAATGGTGGATGGCTGAAAATCTGAAAACAACTCGATTTAACGATCGAACGTATATACCTCTTGTTACTGAAAACTCCATCTGGGAAACTCTTACTACACCTGGCTACTGCTGGTTCAATAATGATGAAGCAACTTATAAAGCTACTTATGGTGCCATGTACAACTGGTTTTCATTGAATGCAACAAGCAACGGGGGGAAAAATGTATGTCCCACCGGATGGCATGTACCTACTGATGCGGAATGGACAACATTGACATCCTATTTGGGAGGCGAAGAAGTTGCTGGCGGCAAGCTGAAAGAAACCGGGACAACGCATTGGTTTTCCCCCAATACCGGCGCAACTAATGAAACAGGTTTTACAGCGCTTCCGAGTGGTCTACGTGGCTACGATGGGGTATGCTACGCCCTTGGCAGCTACGGTTATTTATGGAGTTCTTCGGAGTCCTCAGCTACATATGGCTTCTATCGGTACTTGGTGTTCAATTACAGCAATTTATTTGGAAATCCCAACTTTAAGCAGAATGGCTTTGCTGTTCGTTGTTTGAAGGACTGATTTACCTAAAAACATATCATAACCAGCCCTCGGATCAGCTCCGGGGGCTTTTTGTTTATCGAAAATAAATTTGACTTTGGCTTTTTTCTAGAGTAGCTTTGATAAAACTATTATATGTCGACTAAAAAATTTCTAAATTATATAGACATGAAAAAGAGAAGCAGGATTTGGTTTTATACATTAAGCGAAATAGGATTATTTGTTATGTTTTTTAACATTTCATTTAGAAGTATTGCGCAAGAGAGTTCTAATTCATTGATCGATACAAGAGATGGAAAAACTTATAAAACGGTTACCATCGGCTCAATAATATGGATGGCTGAAAACCTTGCTTTTAAAACAAGCGGTGGCTGTTGGGCATATGACTTAGACACAAGTAATGTGACAGCTTATGGGTACCTATATACCATGGGAGCAGCAAATAGTGGTGTATGCCCAAAAGGATGGTTTGTACCTACAATGGATGAATGGAATACTCTAGTAAATTCCGTTGGTGGCGAATTAAATTCCATAGGTGGTTATGATAGTAAACTAAAAGAAGCTGGTTTAACCCATTGGCAAAGTCCTAATGAAAGATCAACCAATGAAAGTGGCTTTACAGCTTTGCCAGGAGGATACAAGGACTATAATAACGTTTTCCAAGGCATTGGATCCTACGGTAGTTGGTGGGGTGGTGACTTAATTGCGACAATATCACAAGGTAAACCGGCGGAAACACATGATTACTTCTTTATTTCAAATGACAAAGAAGGGGTGTTTGTAGGACTTGGTAGCGATATAAAAGAGGGACGTTCTGTTCGCTGTGTTAAGAAAAAATAGATTGCTGATAACAATAATATTTTACGACCCTCGGAAATCATCTCCGGGGGCTTTTGTTTGATGTCACTTGCTTTGAAGGCAATATTAACCAGCAGGGTTACTCCTTAATATATATAAAATCCCGCAAATTTGCACTGAATTAAGCATCTGGGAGGGATTTTATATTTCCGGTAGTAATATTGCACCTCCCTGCCGAAGTGTCTTATATCGAAAATCCGGAAAAAATTAACTTGGGCTTTGCTGATTTACCTAAATTAGCAATATTAAAATCTCGATAGTATCAAATCATTGAAAAATCTACTTTACAGATGAATAATTCCTTAAATAATTGGGCAAGCATACTCACAGATTTTCTTAATCAATCAAGGCAGGGAGATTTAAAAACCTCCTATTACCCAAAAGAATGGAGTGATCTTAAAATGAGAATTTCTTTTGTATGGGGGTGGCTGCCCGTATCCCATGGATTGCATTCATCGCTCCTGAGATGCAAGTTAGTAAAGGTTATTACCCGGTTTATTTGTACTATAAAGATTTAAATACATTGATTTTAGCTTATGGCATAAGCGAGACTGCTGAATTTGAAAAATCTTGGCCCGTTGAAATAATGAATACAACTCAGACGATTGCTGCATATTTTGACCAAAATGTACCGAGATATGGTGATTCATTCGTTTTTAAAGCGTACAGCATATCTTTTGAAAAAAATATTGCCAACATTAGTTATATAGAAAATGGGAATCCGGCCTCCCAAAAGGATTTAGAAGCAGACTTAGAAACAATGCTTGATTATTATAAAAAAACTGTTTCATTAATACCTCTCTCTACAACACCAGATTATAGTCAGGGTATTTTTTATATGGAGAAACAGCTTGAGGACTTCATAATAAGTAATTGGGAAAAGACTGAGTTAGGTAAAAAATGTGACCTAATCATTGAAGAGGGCGTATTGCTCAGCCAACAATTCAAAACTGATATTGGAGCTATTGATATTCTTGCCACAGACAAGAATACAAGAAGTTTTGTTGTGATTGAGTTAAAAAAGAATCAAACAAGCGATGATACTATTGGACAACTCGCACGGTATATGGGCTGGGTTCAGGAAACCAAAAAAGATGATAATGTCAAAGGTATAATCATCGCCGGAAGTTATGACAGGAAATTGGATTATGCTTTAAAAGTTATGAAAAACGTTGAGGTTTTTCTATACGAAGTTGATTTTAAACTTAAAGAGTTCAAAGGGGTAAAATGATAACTTATTTAGATTCACAGCGATAAGTTCAAATTATTCCGGATTGTGATGAGCCCACTTAATTAACTTCAGGAGGTTTATTTTTTTCACACAAATCTTAAAAAATTCAGGAATTTATTTTTTTCTGGCCCCGGAGGGTTTTAAATTTGGAGAGGATATTTCGGTGCCCATCATCAAGCACGAAATGCAGCGAGTATTTAACCCAGGACATCAGCACTTACCGGGGTTTTTTATTTTAATAATACTATTCTTGGGGAATTAGTAACTTTGATTGTAAGGAAGAAAAAATATGCAATTTGCACTAATTAACAACAAAAAAAAAAGAGCTGAACCCGGAATAAAAGGATTGTGTCCCGGTTGCAATCAACCTGTTATTGCCCATTGTGGGACCCAAAAGAGTTGGCATTGGAAGCACCGCAATAATAAAATATGTGATAAGTGGTGGGAAGAGGAAACCGAGTGGCACCGTTCTTGGAAAAGCAATTATCCTGACGGTTGGCAAGAGGTATTTTTACCTGATGAGCGAACAGGCGAAAAACATATGGCAGATATTCGCACGACTCATAACCTCGTGATTGAGTTTCAACATTCGCATATTGACCCGACAGAGCGAACAAGTCGAGAGAAATTTTATAAAAATATGGTTTGGGTTGTTAACGGCAGACGCCTAAAAAGAGATTACCCACGTTTCCTCAAAGGGAAAAATCATTTTCAGCTTGTAAAACAGGGCGTTTTTCGTGTTGACGACCCAGAAGAGTGTTTCCCTTCATCATGGCTTGGAAGTTCCGTGCCAGTCATTTTCGATTTCCGAGGTAACGAAGCGATTAACGACACTAATTATATGAATAGCCCTCTTTACTGCTTGTTTCCTATACGGATTGGAAGCGTTAGCTTTTTGGCTGAGATATCACGTAAAATTTTCATAAATAAGACTATTAATGGCGAATGGATATTACGAACTCGTCATTTTATGGACAATTTGTGTCAAGTCAGACAAGAATGGCAAGATCAGATAGAGAAACGACAACGGATTCAGGATAATATAAATTTTGAAAGATTTAGTAGAGCTATGCGATATCAGCGAAGCAGAGGACGTTTCTGACAATTATTCATGAAAAAGTACGTAAAAATGAAAATTGGCCCCGGCGTTTATTATTATTGCTCCATGCTTGGTAAAGATAGGTCAGGACGACCAGCTCCGGTTGACAGCACAGCCGGAGTTTTTTAATTGATTTAGTGGTTAATTGAGAATGTTATACAAAATGACTGGATGTTAACAAATTTCAAAAATTCTTAAAAGGTTCGTTAATTTTTCCATTTTCACTTTGTCCTCTTTAATATCAAAAAGCCATGATTTAATACTTTCAACAATGTCAGTACAAAAAAGATCCACCTGTAATTGTAGCTTTTTGTCTATTTGATTAAGGTGTACCTTACCAGTTGGGGGTGGTTTTACAAAGAGGAAATCTTCAAGAAGTTCATGACTTTTTTGAAATAACGTTATACTTGTTCCTTCATGCAGATATGAGCATCTTAAGGCATAACAATCACTCCCATTTAGAAATGTGTGTAATTTTTTCTTTGCTCCAATCTCAAAGGTATATTTTGATTTAACATACTTATCAAACCATTTAGCATACCTTTTCTTCGAAAAACTTTTGGGATAATCAATGTTCCCACATATATCTGGCAATGTGAGAGTAAGCGTTAATGCAGCATACCAATTTTTGTCTTGTAGAGACTTCTTAACTGAATCAATTAAATCGTTCATTTTAATCGTAATTAAAGGAATGGAATAACATTGAATTGGGGAAAGTTCTATAAATTAAGATAATTCGATATTCAAATTTCGAAAAAAAACAGTTCCTGACCAAATTTATTAACAACAGTACTTGAGAGTTTTGTTTGAAGACACCAGTTTAGGTATTTGCCGCACAATGGTCGCACAAATTGACCTCTTGAAAACAGAAAAACCGCTGAATATCAACGGTTTAACTTTATTATGAGCGGTGCGGACGGGACTCGAACCCGCGACCCTCGGCGTGACAGGCCGATATTCTAACCAACTGAACTACCGCACCAATTATTCAAATGCGCTGCAAAATTAACCGATTTTTTGATTACTCAAAATAATTAAATGGAAAATTCTGGATTTCAATCAGAACCACCACGTTGTCAAAGCTTTTCGCCTGTCAGTTTAGTCCTTGTCGCATTATTCTCAATTACATCAACAATCCTGTTAAATATCAGCTGAACTGCTTTACCGGCAAATTCTCCATCAGGGTGAGAATCATTTGGTGAAGAGGCATATTCCTCTTTAAAATATAATCCACCTTCAGTCTCCAGACTGTAAAGATCCCATATATAAATATTATCTCCAGGCAGGTCCCATTCATTTATCACCCAGGTAAAAAAATCCCTGGCCCTTTTTGCTTCATCCTCTGATACAGCCGATTTTACAAGTGAAGCACCGGTCCAGAGAATGAATTTAGTATCAGGAAATTCATGAAGCTTTTCTCTTAAAGCGTTATATTGAACCTTGTAATTAGCTAGTGACTTATAGTCAGAATTGATATCAGCAGTATCCTTGTCAGCCTGAATATTGCTTACCGGGAAACAATGCTTAAATATAATCACCTGGTACTGTTTTGTCAGCATCTCAAGAGTCGGTTCTTCCATATATGGTTGATTACCTGCATTTTTTACCCAAATATTGTAATAGTCGTATGGATAATTATGCCAACCGTATGGGGATGCTTTTGGAAACGCCATCTCTTTTATGAGATAATTCTTGTTATTTTCTTTATTGTATTTTTCAAATAATAACGGCAATTTCGCTTTGCCACCTAAAACGTCAGCCAGCCCGGTACTTATTTTCCTTGCAGCTCTTGTCAGAATCGAAGCTTTCTCGCCCTGCCAAATTACACCTCCGGTACTGTGGTGCAGATAAATTATGTTCATGTCAGATATCTTTTCTTTTTGTTTGCATGAATGTAATGAAACGATTATTAAAAGAACAGTGAATAATGCAACTTTTAATTTCATGATAGATTCATTTTGCTGATTCAAGTATTCATTGATCTTAACAAATTTAAGTAAATAAAGTTTGAAAAACCAGAGGTTTTGAAGTCAACCCCCCTTTAGGAGGGATAGGGGGGCAGGTACGAAAAAACTGAAATTCACATTCCCATAGTTCCGATGCTCAAAGAAGTTCTTATGATTTCTAAAATCCATTGCTCTGGGATGCTCCAGAATAAAGAAACCATCTTCCTTTAAAATCATTGATTCAAGAACAAGTTCCGGGATGCTTTTCAGCCATCCCAGATCGTAAGGCGGATCAGCAAATACAATATCATATTTGAACTTACAGGTTTTAAGAAAAGCTTTTACATCTATATGAATGGATTTGATATTGTTGAATCCAATGTCACTGATAGTGTGCCTGATACCAACAATATGTTTTGGATCTTTTTCAACAAGATGAACAACTTCGGCTCCCCTTGAGGCAAACTCGAATCCGATTAATCCGGTCCCTGAAAACAGATCAAGTACACTTACCGACTCAAAATCGATACGATTATTGAGAATATTAAAAAGACTCTCCCTGGCAAAATCTGTTGTTGGCCGGGCTTTCAATCCTGAAATTGGATTGATTATCCTTCCTTTATATTTACCTCCGATTATTCGCAACTTGCTGCACTGAAAAGAATCAAAAACCTATTAAGCTCCTTCTCGTTGAAAACATAGCTAAAAGTGTAATTACCTTCAGGCACTGCAAATCTGATATTGCTCAGGTAATTTGAAAAAACATGTAAGACCTCTTCCTGCATAATCGCCCTTCCGCTGAAACAAACTGTATCGTGCTGACTGACATTCATCCGTTTGAGTACATATAAAACATAATACTCAATATCAGAAATTGTCCTGTAATGAAATGTATTGCAGAATTTTAAAGTGTTCTGATCAAAGATGACCATGTTAAGATAGGCTCCTTCAAGATGAACATGAACATTATTACTGCTAGCTGACCTCCTGTCTGTTTTAATGTATTGAAATAAAGGCTTTAACTGATGTATCAATAACTTCCCGGGGAAAGCTGAATTCAAAATATCCGCAGTTCCTTCCGGCAAAGAAAAAACTAAGATAACATCTGGATCCTTAAGCTTATTGATCATGACTCTTTCTCCATCCGTAGGGATCTGATTAAAAGCTAAATAGTCTGTTTTTCTAGAATCATCAAACAGTGGGAATGGAATAAGTGTTGATTTAGATGTTGGGGTTATTACACAGGTTTTTCTATAATGTCTGATTAAAAAATCATCTTTTTTTATAATTTCATTCAGCCTGAATGGATCAAATCTGGAATTATCTTCCGGCTCGTATGATCTTAATAGAACAAACTTGTTTCTTAATGTATCAAGAATGCAGAACGATAGGTTATCGGGACTAACCTGTACCGATAACTCATAGTTCTCGGTTGAGTTGATATCCAGAGTCTCATCAAATAGTTCCAGAAAAGGCATAAAAAAACTAATTAATCCAAAGATAACCTTTCAACCAAATTATACAAAAAAAGGAAACCGCAAAGATCGCAAAGTTTTCGCAGAGGTCGCAAAGAACTTAGTTGATAAATTTCAAACCTTTGCGTACTTTGCGATTACTTGGAGTGCTTTGCGGTTAAAAAAGAGAACAATGCGTGATACAATTATATATAATAACCTTTGTAAGAACCTGGGCAATAAACCTACTGGCGATCAGTCAGAAGCACTAAAAAAAATCGCATCATATATCTGTGACAATATTAACGATATCATCTTTCTTTTAACCGGATATGCCGGTACCGGTAAAACGAGCGTAATAAGCACAATTGTCAAAACACTTGATCTCTTAAGAATGAAGTCGGTATTGTTGGCTCCAACTGGAAGAGCAGCCAAGGTTTTGTCTTCATTTGCCGCGAAACAGGCTTTTACAATCCATAAAAAAATTTACAGGCAAAGATCATCCAAAGATGGAATGGGACGTTTTGTTCTGGACAGGAACCTGTCAAGGGAAACTTACTTTATAGTGGATGAAGCTTCCATGGTTTCAAATAGTTCAACCGAGAATTCAATTTTCGGAAGCGGTAAACTCCTGGAGGACTTAATTGAATTTGTTTATTCCGGTACAAATTGCAAACTGATCCTTGTTGGAGATACTGCTCAGTTACCCCCTGTCGGTTCAATTCTCAGTCCTGCTCTTGATCCGGAAGCTCTGAAAGAGTTCGGATTCGGCCTTGTTACGACAGAACTTAAACAGGTGGTAAGGCAGTGCGAAACATCTGGCATCTTGATGAATGCCACCAAGATAAGACTCCAGGTTTTAGATCATGATATTACCAAACCAAAGCTAGACTGCAATAATTTTAAAGATATCGTCCGCTTGTCAGGTGAGGATCTGATAGATGAAATATCAAGTTCTTACGGCACCTGTGGATTAGAGGGCACCATCATCGTTGTCAATTCAAATAAGCAGGCAAACCGTTATAACCAGGGTATTCGAAACAGGATTTTCTTCAGGGAAGAAGAGATATCTCCTGGCGACATAGTAATGGTTGTTAAAAATAACTACTCACTTGCAAATGAAGAAGATCCTACTCGCTTCATTGCAAATGGTGATATTGCTGAAGTCAAAAAAATACGGAAATATGAAGAACGATATGGATTCAGATTCGCTGAAATGGAATTATGGTTTCCTGATTATAATCAGGAGATAGAATCAAAAGTGATGCTTGATGTGCTTCAACTTGATACTCCTGCACTTCCTGCTGAAAGGAGCAGTGAATTGTTTCACAGTGTTTTAACCGACTATGTCCATTTAAAGACAAGAAAGAAACAGTACGATGCAGTTCGTGAGGATCGCTATTTTAATGCCCTGCAAATAAAATTTGCATATGCTGTGACATGCCATAAAGCCCAGGGCGGACAGTGGGAGAGGGTCTTTATCGATCAGGGGATGTTCAATAGGAATGAAATTACAATTGATTACCTGAGGTGGTTTTATACTGCACTCACACGTTCGACTGAAAAAGTTTACCTTGTTAATTTTGCAGATGAGTTTTTTAAAATGTAGGCGTCAGGCATCAGGCATCGGGCGTAAGGCCTGTCGATGCCTGAAATACATTGACCAAAAAAACGGTTAACAGTATGGCAAAAGTAAATTATTTTGATCATGAGAACAAACCTCAGTTTCAGAGGATTTTTAGTGAAGAATTTAAGAAGAGGAAAAT